>Ga0187892_10006217_pt1 | contig 17966 bp, 18 predicted proteins | sample MA1701073metaG_FD_139345 | JGI IMG/M metagenome (GOLD analysis project Ga0187892, IMG submission 139345) | Bio-ooze microbial communities from a basaltic lava cave in the Kipuka Kanohina Cave System on the Island of Hawaii, USA - MA170107-3 metaG ... | reverse complement strand
GCCCAAGCCGGGGCGATGGCGGTAACTCCAGGCGGCTTGGATCAACACGTGCCGACAGCGTGAATTGCCCGTCTTCGTGATCGCCCCGCGCCGCTCAGTCCCACCCGAGGAGTACTCCGATGGCACGAGGCCGTAGTAGCTCATCAGGTCTCGCGGGCTCGCAAAGCGGCGAAAATCGCCGGTCTCCGCCACCAGCACCATCGCGGTCTGCGTGTCGACTCCTCGGAAAGCCCGTAAGCGGCTGACCAAGGCCCGGTACGGCGCCTGAGCCGCCACCTCCGCGATGTGCTGATCGAGCGCCTCGCGACGGCTGCGCAGATACGCGAAAAGGTTCACATACTCCTCCAAGACGCCCTGGGCCACACCGGGAAGGCGAACGCGGGCGAGCCAGCGCTCGAACCGGGCACTCCAGGCGCGCCCGTGGCGAAAGACCTCCCCATAGCGCGTCAGCAGCTTGATCACATAGTGGCGCGACCGGAGACATTCGCGTTGCAGCACCTCTCGACACCGCACCAGATCCCGCACTTGTTCCTCTGCCGCCGTGGGGACATGGATGAAAGTCAATTCACCAGCCCGATAGAGGCCCACCAACTTCCGTGCATCCCGGTTATCGTCTTCCGCCGATCGCCAGGCCGACGCGGCGTGAGCGACGGAGCGACCAGATCACAGTGGTAGCCCCATGCCGTGACCCAGCGATGGAGCACGAATCCGGCGCACCCAGCTTCGTAGCACACCCGCACCGTCCCAGCTTCCGCCACACCCTCGAGATAGCGGCGCAGCCGCCGGGGCTCGTTGGGCACCGTCTGGACCTGCGTGCACACCGGGCTGTCCTCCAGCTGAACGGCGAACGTGACCAGGTCCTTGCTATCATCGGCCGCGACGTAGATGATAGAAGAGCTGCGCATCTTGGCCTCCTGGCTGCAGAGTGATCTGCATGTGGCGCTGGCTTCTCGGGACTCACCGCGAGGCTAATCCACGAAAAGCTGGGAGGCCAGTTTTCCCATAACTTCTAACTACACGTCATATCGCCCAGGGTGTTCGGATCGACTTGACCGACGACCCCGTAATCCCGGTATATCGTCCAGCTAGTGCCCTTTCTCTATTACGCCTTTGCAGAAGGCAGCGAGCCGGCGAGCGACGGAGTCGTTGGTGTACTTGGCAAGGACGCGAGCGCGTCCCCGGGCCGCGAGATCGACGCGCAGTGCAGGTGCGGAAATCAATCTTTGGATCGTGTCAGCCAACGCGTCCACATCCCCTTCCGGCACGACGAGCCCCGCATCGGTGATCACCTCCGGGATGGCTCCCGAATCAGACCCAATCACGGGGACGCCGCACGCCATCGCCTCGATCAGCACGTGCCCGAACTGCTCCTTCCAGATGGGCGTGGTCAATGATGGAAGGGCAAGGACGCTCATCTGCTGGAGATAGCGTGGCACTTCGTGGTGAGCGACTCCTTCGTGCAGCTCGAGCCGCCCGCCTACGCCGAGCGTCCGCGCCTTCTCCAAAAGCTCATGCTTAAGGGGCCCGTTCCCAACTACCATCAAACGAACATCCGAGGATAGTCGCGCGACGGCCTCAAGCAGCACGAGGAGTCCCTTCTGGGGCACCAAGCGACCGACATACCCAACAACGGCGCGCTTTGGTTCTCCGCTGCGCACCGCCTGCTGGAAGGCCAAGGGATCAACGCCTAACTGTGGCAGTACAGTGACGGGATTTCGGAAACCTTGCCGCACGAGGAGCACTTTTGCCTCTGCATTCCCAGCTGTCGCGGCCCTGGCCCGCCGCAGGACCCAGCGACGGATCAACCGGAACGGCAGCGGCAACCGTCGGTGGGTGTTCTCCCAGGTGAAAACCGTGAGGGGGATTCCCAACATGCGGCAAATCAGAGACAGCTCGAGTGCGGCAACGCTCCACGGCTCCTCTTCCAAATGGATCACATCCGGGCGAAAGCTCCGAATCTCACGCCAGAGCGCGGTCAGGGAGTACGTCACAAGCGATCCAGATCCTAGAGACCAAGCCCTAACTGACACCACGTGCAACGGGCCGTGGGGAGAAGCCTCTGCGTAGTATCGTTGGCCGATATCCCTGTTTCTCCAAGTGCGTGGAACAAGGACAAGAACCTCGTGGCCGGGAAGCTGTGCAAGAGACACAAGTTTCCCACGGTTTGCGGTTACTACGTAGGTATGGGAAACGACCGCCACGCGTATCGAGCGACTTGCTGCCACCTACATGACCTGGCGGTAGACGGCAAGGGTCTGTTCGGCTATTCTGTTCCAAGAGAATTGTTCCGCCGTCTGTCTCGCCCGTTCTCCCAATCTGACTCTCAGGCCTGGATCACCGATAAGACGCTGGAGTTGTTGCACCAGAGCTTCGACGTCCAGGCAGTCTGAGAGGACAATGGAATCAGCATCGTTCGTAAGGTGCTCGGAAACCCCTGCCTCTCGACTGACGATGACTGGGAGACCTGTAGCCATCGCTTCCACCGTTGACATGCTGAAGGTGTCATAGCGCGTCAGGAGGGCAAAACAGTCCGCGGCCGCATAGAGCGGCGCGACTTCCGTCGTGGTGTTTACAAAGGTAACGTTCTTTGACAGGCGATGGTCTTGAATGAGTTGCTTCAAGGCAGGATCCGGTGCAACCCCAACCGCGAGTACTCTAAAGCTCCTAAGGCGCGAGGCTGCGGCAAAGAGCTCCATCAATCCCTTGCGACGGAAGTCCCCACCTACGAAGATCACCACGAATTCGTCAGACCCCAAGGCGAGGCGGGATCGGATTGTTGCACGCCAGCGGGCTCGCTGCCGCGGATGAAACTCCTCAGGATCCACGCCGAGGGGAACCACTACGACTTTCTCCGGATCAACACCATATTCCCGCTCGATCTCCTCCTTTACTTTGTTAGAAACGGCAATGACTCGCTGCGTGGATGACTTCGACATGCAGTACTTCTCCCCCACGGCACCGATGGCGAAATTCATCCCGCGATGGAGTCCCGAGCCGCGGGCCTTTGTGGCGCGCATGACGGCCGTGCAGCATTGCGCTGTCACAACATTCGCAACAGGCGCATCAGCTCCCTGAACGTGAATGATGTCACCGGGACAACCCCTGGCGGTAACAAAAGACGTGACCCAAAGCGCGGCAAGTCTGGCCACCGCTGGACGATTTGGCACCGGGAGGAATCGGCACTGGATCACAGATCGAAGAGGCGGCCAGAAGGCACCGGAGTAGATCGTAACCGGGTGATGGGCGCCCATTCGTTTGGCCAACTCGATGACGTAGCGACCGTGGCTATTCTCCGGGGTGCAGCGGGGAACGAAGTAATTGATCCGCATCGAGCTGCCTCTGGAGTGCTGGCGCCTTCATGAGCATTCCGATCAGGAGCCAAAAGTAGATAGAGCTCGGTAAGGTCGCCTGCGGTTGGAAAACGAAAGACACTATAGGGTACGTTGCAGCGTACAGCGCGGGCCCGAGAAGGAGGTCCCTTAGTCGTCCGGGTGGAAGGCGCCTCCATGTGCGGACCCCCTCGATACCGACCTTCATAGCGAGATAAGCGAACAACCCGAGGCCAATGATTCCGAACTCGGCAGCAGCAGACCCGTAGCCACTGTCAACGTTTTCCGTAGGGAGCCCCTGAATCACCGGACTGGAAATGAATTGTGGAACCCCTGCCGTGAAGCCCATGCCCATTCCGAAGGGATGTTGCTGAGCAAGCGAAATACCGTAGCTGAACGGGCCAAACCACTTCCAGAAGAAAGCCTGAGGATCGAAGATTGTGCTAAAGCGCTCGCTCACTACAGGACCAATCAGAAACGCGATACCAAGTATTGCCACACCGGCAACGATGGACCCCTTGAACGCGAACCTGACCTTACGCCAGACACCAGGACTGAACGCGAGAGCAAGTGCTCCGCTGAGAATGAGAAGGGCGACAGGGCCCCTACTACCAGAAGCTGCAATCCCGACACCCATGACGGCGAATGCCGCTGCGACAATGATCCGCAGTCCAGGTCGAAACCATCGGGAAGCTACGATGCTGAAAGCGAGCAGCATGACCATTGCCATGTTGGTTCCGAAGGAGCCCGGCATCACAAAGGTAGAGAAGGCTCTGAATACTTGGCCGGACTGCGCGGACCAACTGAGCCTCGCGTACCGTCCATAGTAATCGCTCCAACTCGCGAACGATTCAGGCCCGACCTGCCACTGATAGATCCCGTAGAGCGCGGTCACGACTCCGAGGGTGAGCAGGAGAGCGTACAGGCGTACCACCTGTTTCACGGAGCGAAGTGTGTACAAGCCCAGGAAGTAGAAGGTCAAGTAGAGGAGCCAGCTTCGCAGGCCCAGGAGACTGCGAATGAATGGTGCCTCTGGATTGAACAATTCCAGGACGCAGAACGCAGCCAGAAGAAAGATCGGAATGCTAAGTGGACTGGCAGCGAGGAGCCATTTCCTCCCTGCGACTCTCTCCCACAGGACCATCAAAATGGCCAACACAGCAAGGCCATCAGCGGCCACATAGCTCAACCAGGAGACACCAAGCAGCTTGAGAGGTCCGAGGAAGAATCCCACGACGAGGAGCAGCGCAACAAGAAGATCAGCAGGGTGACGGCTCGGTGGGTGGCTCCGGACTTCGGCAACCGGCTGAGTAGTTGATTCCGCTCGTTCTGTCACGGCGCAGCCTATCGTTGACTAGTTATGCCCAGATATCTCGGATCTACCGAATCATCCTGTTGGTGTGAATAAATGGGAGAAACCCGATCTGATTTCAATACCACCAGCGTGGAAAGAGCATCTCAAGTGATCTATTGCGACGACCCTCCCCGACAACTCACGGCCTCCTTTACCTTGGTCGACGAAATAGTTCGTTTCTCCCCGTCCCGATCAAGCGCCCTTAGAGCAATACGAGTGTTGCCTTTGAGCCAATAGAACAATCGCACCACCGGGATCACGGGCAAGGACAAGCCAGTCAGGATGAATTCGCTAGCCGTCACATGCAGGCCCCAGAAGTCATGTATGAGTTGAAGCGACATGAGGATGGATAGGCCGAGTCCGAGACCGATTGCCCCTCCAAGAGGGTGAGCGGCGGCTAGAATGATTGCCCCGCCATACAAGGCCAGGTAGAGACAGTGAGATCTATTGAGCGGCCGGGCGGACGCTCGCAGTTTCAGCCTTGACTGCGCATGCTTCCGAAACAAGTACGGCATTTGTTCAACCGTGCGAGCGATAGTGAACACCTTCAGGGGGTGCCCAGAAGGAACCGGATGGCTGACGGCAGCGTCGGCCGCGAAAGGAATCTTGTACCCCCGCTCGAGGACCGTGTACGCCAGGTCCGTGTCCTCCAGGTAGTATGGAAAGGTGAGGTCGAATCCCCCGCATTCTTCAAACACCGATTTGCGATAGAACATGTTACAGGTCTGGTAGCCCCCAGGTAACGAAAGACGGAGGGAGCGCCGGTAGGTCAACGTCAGCCTATCAGGTGCAGGGATTTCGACGGCTCCCTCCACGCCTCCCACCTCCGCTGCACGAAAGAGCGGGACGGCGGCAGTTATCCAATCGTGGTGAGCCATGCAGTCGTCATCGGTGAATGCAAGAATGTCTCCCTGTGCGCAACGTGCACACTCATTTCGCTTGAAAGACGCCGAGCGGAGTGCATGTTCCGGCACCGGTCTGTAGTCAACTGGGAATTCAACAATTCTCGCGAAGGCACGGACAACCTGCCTGCCAGGATCATCGGCTCCTCCCGCCAGAATGAGCTGCAAGCGGTTGGGCGGATACGTGAGCAGTTGCACAGAATCAAGCAATCGGCCCAAAAGGTGGGGTCGGTTGTGAATGGGTACGACGATCGTGACCTTAGGCAGCAGACTATCCCCAACATACTTTGCACTGGAGTCACTAGGGATCACAATTGGGGACTCCTCGCAACAACGAGCTGCTGATCGGCAAGGAGGCGACGGATTCCCGGCAACACTTTCGTAATCCTGTCCAAGCCTGAACGCACAGGAATGGGAAGCAATCCGCTCACATAACGGGCCATCAAACGACCTGTGACCCAAGGTGTGCAGCAGAACTCGTGGCTCGTGACTTCGAGCCCCGCATTCTCAATCAACCTCAGCAACTCCGAGCGGGTGAGGAGAAAGAGATGCCCATTCGCATCCGGTTTGAACTGGCGTGGGACCAGATCGTCGCGGCTCCTAATGTCTGCGAGCGTAGGCAGACCGGTATGGAGGCGCTCTCCGTTCGGAGTGGTCAGAACTAAGATCCCACCGGGCACAAGGAGATCGGCAAGATCCCTAAGCAGCCTCTCCGGGTAGGCCACGTGTTCGATGACCTCCCCAAGCAGCACGACGTCGAACCGGTTCGGCCTAAAGGGAAATGCCTCGATGCTCGCGCCTACGCAGTGGATTTTACCTCGCTCGTATTTGAGGCGCAGATAGCGCAGAAAGGAAGGCCGCAGGTCGAGCGCGACAACCCCGTGGCCTCTTTCCGCCAGCGCGAGGCTGAAGTTTCCCTGTGCGGAGCCGATATCCAGTACCTGCTTCCCGGGTGCCCATCTCTCGATCGTATCCAGGACGAGTTCATAGCGTGCGACATACATGAGTCTCGAAAAATCTCGCGGATTCGGATTGTGCAGCTCGCGGCAGTCGTGTTCGTACAGGAAAACCTGGTCCGGATCGGTTAATACTTCCCTGGGTGGCAGCTTCACTTTTCACGGCCTCCCACTCTTGCAGACAAGAGCACTAGTGCGCTTGCAGGAGGTCTTCATTGAGACAAAGCTCACGGAGCCCCTCCCTGAGATCATATCGCGGTCGCCACCCTGTGGCCGACTGCAGTTTCGCGATGCTTGCCTGCAGGTGAGCACGCTCTACAGAACGAACTCTTTGGCTATCCACGGTAACTTGAATGTCTAGTTTGAGGATTCCCTCGAGAGCCTTGATCACTTCGTCAACGGAGGAGGCAGCGCCGGTCCCTACGTTGAAACATTCGAACTTCCCACCTACGCTGAGAGACCCAAGGATGAGGAGAGCTTCTGCAATGTCACGAACCTCGACATAATCGCGTCGTGGCCATGTATTGCCAAGGTGAACCTGGTTCCCTCGTTTGAGCTGCGCCACAATATCAGGCATCACATGCGGATTTGACTCGCGCGTCCCGTAGGCATTGAACAGCCGCGCGACCGCAAAGGTAGTTTCTGGGATCTGACGTGCGGCTTCCGCGATCAGCCGTTCACCGAACAACTTTGAAAGGCCGTAGATCGAGTACGGCTCTAACGCATCGGTTTCATCGTGGGGTGCCTCCTTAGGGGCATAAACATCACCGGTCGAGGCAAACACGAATCGCCGCGGGCAGTTGGATTTGATCGCCTCTAACAGAGTCTGGGTGCCCAGGACGTTCACACTGAGGGTTTCGACCGGGTGGTCCGAGCAATACGGTATGTAATGCAAAGCTGCCAAGTGATAGACGGCATCAAAGGGACCGAGTGAGGCGATTCGTGCCATTAGCTCTTGGTCACGAATATCCCCTCGTTCCAAGACTACGCCCTTATCCCAAATCAGGTGCTGGATCCGCCCTTCGCCCCAGAGCAAACAATCAACGACTGTGACGCTGCAACCGATCTCGGCGAGACGCTCGGTGAGATGCGAACCGATGAAACCCGCACCTCCAGTTACGAGCGCTTTCAGTCCCATGGCTCAGTGGTTTCCCGAGAGCAGATCGTGGTAGATCTGCTCTATCCGGGTCACTACAGGCCCGGGGGAGTACTGATCCTCCACTAGCTTTCTGGCGGCCAGGCTCATCCGCTTGGCGAGATTCTGGTCGCTAAGGAGCTGCACGGTCTGTTCTACGATGGTCTCGTCGTCATCAGCGACAAAAGCATGCACACCGTTGACTACTGCCAGCCCTTCCGCTCCTTCCGTTGTTGTTGCGACGGGAGTGCCATAGGCCATGGCCTCGAGGAGCTTGATCTTCATACCACTCCCCTGCATCAGAGGATAGACGAGAACCGACATTTCTCGGAAATAGCGCTTCGCATCGGGGACATTCTCGAGAACCGTGACATCGGGCCCACCGAGAAACCGAGCGAGAACTCGGCGGGCATTCCAACCCACGATCAACAGGTTCGCGGAGGGGACCGCTCGCTTCACCTTAGGCCAGATACGTGTCAGCAACCGCGCTGCAGCGTTATAACCCGGGTACCAAGTGAAGGTGGCGATGAGTCCTACCGTCTTCGTCCTGTATTCACTGGGTACAAATTCATACAATCCCGGATCGATCGCAACAGGTACCGTGGAGACCTTGGCTCGCGGATTGAGGCGCGACACTTCGCCGCGTACTCGATCCGTAGTCACCCTGATGTTGGCTGAATTCCGTAGGATTCGTCGCTCGGCAGTCTGCATCAGGTGCTTCGAGCCTAATGCTCTTAGAGATTGCGATGGCACACCTGCTAGATCCAGGATCTCGAGGTGGTGAACTGACAACAGTGCTCGTTCCACTCCTACACCGAGGTAGCCGGTCCACATTTGTTCTAGGTTCAATACGTCATAGCCGTCATGAAGAACGCGGACCAGATCCCTTCGCAACTCCTCAGACAGGAAGAATGAGAATGGCCGCTTCAGCGTATTCCATTTCCTCTCCATCCACCCACGCACAGGGTACGGATACACCCGCAAAGGGATGCGTAGTTCAGAGAAGAACTCCAATGTGCGTCGAAGGGATTCTGCTCCGGTAACAGGGGAGTACGCTGACAAGAAGGTGATACCGTGCCCTCTGTTTACCAAACCTTTGGCTAAGGCGTAGTACCATCGAGCAGCTGCATTCCCGAACGGATCCGGCGCTTCGGGGGTGACGATGGTGACTTTCACGGGCCAGTGCTTCCTCGCAGCACGATTAGGCGCATGTGGTGCTCAGCTCTTTATAGGCACGCAGAGTCTCGTGTGCCGCCTTCTGCCAGGAGTACGCTTGTGATCGCCGGAGGGAGTAGGCACGCAATTCGTCCGCAACCTCGTCCCGATTCAAAATCTCCCGCATGCGAGCGACGACTTCGTCAGGTCGCCGCGGATCCACTACCCAACCACCTTCTCCCAGGATCTCCGGAATCGCGCCAAAACTCGAAGCCAAGATTGGCGTACCGGACGCCATGGCTTCGACCAGTGGCAGACAAAACCCCTCATGCCAGGAGAGAGTCGTAAACAGAGACGCAGACCGATAGAGGGCAGCAAGTTCCCGATCGGACAACCTGTGCAGGAAAACGACATGGCGGCCTTCCTCCAGCCCCAGTGCCTCAGAGCGGGCCCTGCAACCTTGCATGTCGCCGCCAGTCCCTACCAGAACGAGGGCAACGTCGGGCTCTGCCTTCCTCAGTGCTGCGAAGGAGGCAAGTAAGCCCGCCACATTCTTGTGCTTGTCGAACCCGCCGACGAACAGAATGAATCGGGGCGGGATGGCGTGACTGATGCGAACATGGTCGATGTATTCGACAGACAGCGGCTCGGAAAATGAAATGTCTGCAGCCTCATAGATCACCCGGACTTTGTCATGCGAAAGCCCCAAGAACCGAACGAGTTGAAGTTTCGAGAATTCGGAGACCGTTATGATAAGATCCGCCGCCCGAAGGTAGAGGTGAGAAGACAACTGAGATCTGAGGTTCCTCAAGGCCCCACGAGCACGGTGTGTAGCACCGAATTCAGCGTCGAAATAGTCTCCCAATACCCCAGTGAGTTCCCCGGAACCTACGAGCGAGCCCAAGGCCAACCTCGGTACTCCGTGATAGGTCAGGAAGTACGGGCACACTTTACGCAGAGGCAGTCCCCCCTCCGCTGGTGCGTGGAAAATATCGATGTTTTGCGCCTTCAAGAATCGTGGCAGCACCCACTGTTCCCAATACAGTGTCCTTGCGGCGGGCAGATTCCTAACCTCAGCGCGAAGAAGGGAGCGGTAGAGTACGTGAACAGGATATCGCTCCTCGCTGAGTAAGCAGATTTCGACGTCCGGGAGTTCTTGAAGCGCCCGAAGTAGGCAAAGACTATATCGGTTAAAACCCCGCAAACCGGGGTCGTATAGATACCGCGCGTTGAACCCCACCTTCATCTGGAGACGGCGCCTCCGACAGAAACTCCGCCATCTACTTGTCTAGCCGGCACGTGCAATTCGCTCCCTCATTTTGCCGCAGTGCCTTTGTGGCGGCGGTGATAGCGGAGGACCGACTTGAGAGTCCAGCCATTGATCACACTGTCAGGAAGGTGGCCGGAGTGGAAGATGACGTTTGCGCGATCCACACCAGCCAGATCGTCCAAATTGTGACTTGTCCCTGCTGACTGGCCGACCACCCACATCCGATATCCGCACGATTTGAGCAAATCCCAGATCTGCTCGGGTTGATATCCCAGACCGCGACAGGCCTCGCGATTGATTTCAAGCAGCATCATGGGCCGCCAACGAGCCAGTACCGACTTTGCCCCCTGGAGGGCGAACCACTCAGCACCCTCGATATCCATCTTGACGAAGTCCAGTCGAGTCAGTCCAGCCTCAGTAGCATAATCCTCGAGCCTGACCCCTGCGGTGATTACGGAATCGATCGCCTCTGCAAGCGTTCCGATTGTATAGGCGCCCTCATTGCCCGACATTTCGGACCCTAAATGAAGACTCAGCGCCTGAGTCTTATGCCATAGCGCCTTCATGTTCGTTCGGACTATGCCAGCCATCCCGTTTTGGACCACATGAGCCACGAGTCTTCGGAAAGTCCTAGGGACCGGCTCAAAAGCATGAACCTCCCCATGGGCGCCCACGACACCTGCAGCGATCAACGCGTACTGACCGACGTTGGCGCCGGCATCGACAACAACCATGCCAGGCCGCAACAAGCGTTCAAATAGATAGGTCTCTATTGGTTCGTAAGCGGCACGGAAATAGATTTGGCGCTGAATGTGATCTCTTAGATCACATCTCATGTTCATCCCATTGGAGAGGCGACAATCGAGTGGCTCCACGCCGAGTCGCCCACCCCATCGCTCAACGATTTGAGAAAAATAGCCTGGAGCTTTAGGGAATCGACTCCACGTCCTTAGTAGAAAGCGAAGCGTGGGACGCAATACTGCTGGCAATGGACGAGGCTCGCCCCAAGTTGACCTACCTTCTGGAACGACAAGCGCGCTCACCACGAACCACCGCGCCTGGCGTTCGTTGTCATCGCGGACTTTAACGACCAACCCATCGTGATGTTGTCGGAAAGTGGCTCGGTATGAAAGACTACGTTGGCAATATCCTCAGGCGGCGGGCTTGACAGGGTATGACATGCCTGCGGGGATGCACCAAGATACCACATCTCGTACCCGCAAGGCTTCAAGAACTCCCAGATCTGCTCCGGCTCGTATCCAAGTCCCCGACACGCCGGACGGTTCAACTCCACCAGCATCGTCGGCCGCCAGCGAGTAATGAGCTCTTGGGCTCCTTGTAGAGCAAACAATTCAGCGCCTTCAATGTCCATTTTTATTAGGTCAACTCGCCGTATGTCGTTCTCCTTGACGTAGTCGTCCAGCCTCACGGCCCTAGTGGTGACCGAATCGACCAACTCGAGAGATGGACCGGCACTGTAGGCGCCTGGATTGGTGGCGTGCTCAGTCTTCAAATAGAGATGCAACGTCTCCGCGCGGTGCCACAGTGCAACCTTGTTCATCCGTACAGTCGTTGCAAACCCATTCTCCCGGATGTGGTATGCGAGCTGCTCGAAGTTCCTAGGGACAGGCTCAAACGCATGCACCGCGCCACTGGCACCGACAAGGGGAGAGGCGAGTAGTGTGTATTGTCCAATATGAGCGCCAGCATCCACGACGACCATACCAGGCTTCACCAGTAGGGGGAACAGGAAGGTCTCGATGGGCTGGTAGGCGCCGAGAAAGTAAATCTGACGCTGCATGTGTTCGCAGAGATCACACCGCATCCTCGCGCCGTTCGAAAGTCTCCCTTCAAGTGGGCCGACCGCCAGACGGCTCCCCAAATTCTCAACAAGGTAGTACAGGTATCCGTGAGCTTTGGGAAAGTGACTCCAGGCTCTTAGTAGAGTCCGAATCGGGCCCCTAATCCAAGCAGGCAATGGACTTAGGCGGGACACATCTTGATCTGACGTGGGACTTGGGTTCTTTCCTATCTCCATGTTTCGAGCCGCCTAGCTGCCGCACCCACGACCTGCCCTCGCGAACACTTCATAGAGTTTGACATGTAGACGGGCGAGCCGGTCCCACCGAAACCGGTCTGCGGTCGCGAGACTTCCGACCCGTAGTCGGGCGCGGAGCACTGAGTCGGCGAGGACTCGCCCAATCGCCTCCGCCCATGCGGCTGCCGTGGGTTCGCGCACGAGGAGGCAATTGACCCCATCTTTGACATCAGGTTCACCGGCCTCGGGCGGTGTCGTTACGACCGGGAGCCCGAACGCCCAGGCAGCTTGGAGCGTCCCCCGCCGCGGGGATGCGCCGTCGACGAACGGAAGCACCATGAGCTGGCTCGAACCGAGCGCTGTCCTCAGATCCTTGCTCTCTAGGTGGTCGAAGCCGCCCGTGAAACGAACCCAGTCGTGTGAGAACCTGCGCGCGAGCTCAGCATGAAAGGCGTTCGCGGCCGGAGTGAAGGGGCCCACGATTTGCCACCGGAGCCCCGGACGGCTCTCCCGAAGGCGCCGGAGCCCTTCGTGGACGAGGTCCAGCGCCTTGATCGCGGAGAGCAGCCCAAACGTCGTCACGAGTCCTGGGACCTCTCGTACTCCCCACGATGGCTCGTGGGGTCGGACGTTGCTCCCGCTCCACCAGGTGAAGTCTGGAACGCGCCCGGTCGTGCGGGCGCATCTTTCTGCGGTGCGCGTGTCATTCGCGATGAGGACGCTCGAGCGCCGCACGAGCTCGACCGTATGTTGCACGCTCGGGAGCTCCAGGTGGAACTCGTGGAGCGTAGTGATGACACGTCCCTCAGCTGCACTTGCCAAGCGGGCCGCGGCGCCAGTCTCATGGAACGAGTGCACCTGGTCCTGTATGTGGAGGATGTCGGGACGCCGGAAATAAACCGGAACGCAAGCTAGGAGAGTGCCGAGTGGCCGCCACGTATGGCTCGGTCGTAGGAGACGGACTTTGCGCTCGGTCAGGAGCGGCACGTGGAACCACCGCTGACGCCGTCCGATCCACAGCCATTCCCAGTCAGGGCGAAGGGCACGCATCTCGGAGAGGAGCGCCCCAGTGTAGTGGCAAACGCCGTCGACCGCTGGTGGCGTGTTCCCGCTCACCATTATGATTCGCAGGCGGCGTGTCATTCGCCCCGCGCTTGTAGCGCTGCGAGCGCGAATGTATAGGTGTGCTCGCTCCAAGAGACCGGGCGCTCGGGCTGCTTCAAAGCTGTTTGATCCGGATCAAGGAGGGTAAGCCCCGCTCTCTCGAACCGTGTCAGCACGCTAACGAGCCCATCCAGGGAATAGATTTGCCAGTCTAGTCCGAAGGGCTTCAGGTCCCTGGGGATCACGTGCCTCTCACCAGTCGGGTCGAAGTCGGTCGTCAGGACGAAAATGCCTCCGGGCCTAAGGAGCCGAGCGACTTCCTGCGCAAGGCCTTCCGCCGGTACCCCGTGCTCGATCACCGAAAGACACGTGATCGCAGCGAAGGATCGGCTGGCGTACGGAGTGCAGGTGATATCTGCCGCCCGGTACTGGATGCGGTGCCAGAACGGGAGACGCCGGCACAGAGGATTCAAGTCGCAGCCGTGGAGCTCGCGATAGCCCAGGGTATGGAGCACGTAGAGAATCTCGGAGTTGTAGCACCCCATATCGAGCACCGGGGCCAACCGATCAACTTTCGCGTCCTCGATCAGGGCGAGCGCATTCCACACGTCCCAGCTCTTCTGGACGTCGGGCACCGGCATGCCATGGCGGTAGCGAAGGCAAAACGCCAGTCGCCAAATCCGCAGCCGCCTCTGGTCAGTGAAATCAACACCACGCATGCGGAGCTGCTCACGGCACTTGAGAAGCTCCTCCCGAGACCGAAGGGTCCTGAGCATGACCTAGCTCTAATCCAGCCTACTGGACGCCTGGTCCTGGCCGCCAGAAGAATCCTGATGTGTACCTCCTCCCGTCTGAGCCATCACTCCTAGTAACGTCCGGTCGTGAACGAGTGCCCAAACTCGGCCAGCACGCTGGCTCGCGGAGAGCAGGCCCCCTGTGCACAAGCGCCTGATACCATGACCTATGAACCGAAATGCTCCCAACACTTCTCCAACAAAACTGACCTCATGCCCTAGTGCTCTCGCCGTGCGGACGTCTTCTCTTCCGCGTCGAAACCGCTTCTTGGTGAGCGCCCACAACTGGAGATCCTCTGCGGTCCGCCGGTGCCAAACCCAAGCGTCAGGCAGGTAAACAATCCGACCACCGGCCCTCATGAGCCGGGATTCCCACTCTGACTCATCACCAGGCCCCGAGAGTAATTCGTTGAACATCCCAACCTTGGCGATAGCTGATCGTCGTACGGCAAGATTTCCTCCTCCGAGAGCTTCAGTCCAATCGACAAGGCGCTCTACGTCGCCTAGGTGGAGTTCAAATTCAGCAAACTGATCTCGTTGGCAGAGACGGGGGGGAGGGCCTTCGAGACGCAGCCTAATCGGACCACCAAGACACCCAGCGTCCGGGTAGCGTTGACTTCCCACAGCAAAAGCCAGGAGCCACGAGGGCGGCGCTGCCACATCATCGTCCACAAACACAATTGGATCCCCCACTGCTGCTCCTAGGCCTACATTCCGTGCAACGTTGAGTCCTCGCCCCTCCGAACGGGCATAACGCAGCTTGAGCCTGGGGAAGTCCACGAGAAGCGTTGCGACCACCTCCTGGGTATCGTCCGTAGATGCATCGTCGACAACGATGACTTCGTACTTGTCGGGAGGAAGAGTCTGATTCACCAGCCCTCCAATACAATCGCGGAGGATCGCTGCGCGATTGCGCGTCGGAACCACGACGGAGAGCAACGCCAAATTGTCAGTCACTACGATGTTGGTTCAGGACTTGACTGCCCATAGGCACCAGTAGATGGGCTGGAGGAGGCTTCGGATCCCCCTGCTTACCGTTGGTCTTCGCTCGAGCTCCCACAGTATCCGACGCAGTCCTTTGATCTTGTGCCATATTCCAGGCCGTAGTCCCCAGTGCTGCCCCCAGACTCCATGCAATCCTAGCCCCTCATTTTCCAACATAACCCTAAGCTCACCTAGGGTGCCTTCCCACAGATGATAGGGGTTTTGCCCTGACGAGCGAGCTGCGTTCGGCGTCGACAACAATAGGTGTCCCCCCGTTGGAAGGACTCTGCACAGCTCTCGGATGAATGTGGTGGGGTCTTGAAGATGCTCGATTGTTTCGAGGGAAACGACCGCCTCGCAAGCCTCTGTTGCCACTGGTAACTTGTGCGCATCGCTGCAAGCCGCTGCGAGACAGTAGCGTTGATAGCCGAACCGCAGAGCGTCGCGGGAAACATCTACGCTCAGGACCTTCTTCGCGCCTGCCGCTCGCAGAACAGTGACCCCATACCCAGTACCACAGGCCACGTCGAGAACACTCCGGTTTCTCACCCATCGGGAAGCCCACTTGTACCTAGCCAAGTGCTCTGCCTCGAAGGTTCGGTGAAAGTAGCCCGGTGCTATACGTTCCACAGAATCGGAGCGCTCCCCGAACACCCGGATCCGATCTACTGTCTCATTCATCGATCCAAGTCCCAGCAGTGGGCTACTCGTACTGGGCCGTATAGCCAGGCCGCGGTGATCGCGCTTGGCCCCGCCGTGCTGTCCGGTAAGCTGACACGAACTGCCCCAACCGGGCTCCAATCGAGTATGTCGGCCGCGCCTACCCCCTCTCGGACCGACGCGTACAGTTCATAGACGCGGGGCCCGAGCGGCAATGGACCCATCTTGCAGCGTACGACATGTCGACCCGGAGCCAGATCGAAACCATGGTGCCCCTCGAGCATGGAGCAAAGCACAAGCGCTCCCGGCCGCCCGTCCGTGAGGCCGACGCTGAACCAGGGGCGCGAGAGTGGGACCTCTGTTGTCACATGAAAGCGGACCTCGAGAGACTCTCCCGTATCGAAGACGTAGCGCTCCGCTCCGGCCCCGTCGTGTACGGTCACACGCTCCAGAACGAGGCCTCGTCCAGCCAAGAGCCGTCCACCGCCTTTCCGTCTCCGCTCACGGCTGTCCACCCATTCGAGGTAAGCACGCAACACCTCTTGCTCGGTTCCGGCAGCCTGCACATGACCATCCAGCAAAAAGCTCCCTCGCCGGCAGATGGCTTCGACCACCGAGAGGTTGTGCGACACGAAGAGAAGCGTGCGGCCGTCCGCCACGAGTCTCGTCATCCGCTCCACGCACTTCACCTGAAACCCCGCATCCCCCACCGCCAGCGCCTCGTCCACTACAAACACGTCGGGCTCAAGATGCGAAGCAATCGCAAACCCGAGCCGCAACTGCATCCCTGACGAATACATCTTGACGGGCGTATCGATCGCCTCCTCCAGCTCGGCGAAGTCCACGATCGCGTCAAACCGGCGGCGCACTTCCGCTTTGGTCATGCCGAGGATCTGCCCATAGAGCCAGATGTTCTCCCGCGCCGTCAGCTCTGGATGAACGCCCGAGCCCACCTCGATCAGCGCCCCGACCCGCCCCCGCACCCGTACACGGCCGACCGTGGGATAAGTGATGCGCGAGATGAGCCGCAGCGCCGTCGTCTTCCCCGCCCCGTTCGGACCCACTATCGCGAACGACTCCCCCTGCTGCACCTCGAACGACACATCGTCCAGGGCGATCTTCCCCTGCGGCTCGCCACCATTGCGGGAGAACAGACTGCCAATGCGCTTGAACCCGGCAGTGAGATCGTGGCGCAGCGAGCCGTAACGCGGCCCGCCACCCCGATACCGCTTCGACACCCCCTCGAACTTCACCGCCCAACTCATCAGATCACGTCCGCAAAGCTCGGCTCCATCCCCTTGAACAGGCGATAGCCGAGGAAGAGCCAGATGAGCCCGCCTGCAAGCGAGGCGAGCAGCAGCTCGGAAGACGGCAACACACCGAGACCCAACACGTGCCGGAATGCGTCGAGTGGGCCGGCCACCGGGTTGAGGCCAGCGTAGAGGAGCTGCCATTCGGCGGGGAGCTTGGTGAGGGGATACGCCACCGGCGACGCGAACATCCAGAGCTGCACGCCCAGCGGCAGCGCGTAGCGGAAGTCGCGGTAGTAGACGTTCAAGGCTGCAAGGCCGAGCGACAACCCGATCGCCGGGATTGCCACGAGAGGCACGAGCAGCGGCGCGAGCAGCGCGGTCCACGTGACGTGGGCACCCAGGATCGGGCCGAGCACGAGAAAGGCGACCAACCCCGCCGAGATGTCCACGCAGGACGCGATTGGGGCCGCGAGCACCGGGACTTCGCGCGGGAAATACACTTTGCGCACTAACGACGCGTCGTTCAGCAACGCGTTGGCGCCGAACGAGACTGTCGTAGAGACGTAGTTCCAGGGAATCAGTGCGGTGAGCGCGAACGCGGCGTAGGGCACACCGTCGCCCCCGATCTTCGCCACGCGCCCGAAGAACACCGCGAAGATCCCCAGAAACGCGAGCGGCTGGAGCAGCGCCCACGCCACCCCCAACACCGCCTGCTTGTACTTGACCCGAATATCTCGCTCGGCGAACGCCAGGATCGTGCCCCGAAACGCCCACAATTCGCGCAGCGCCTGGCCAAGACGCGGGCGTCCGCCCGCCACCAGCTCCAGCTCGATCGGGGTGGAGGTCATGATGGCCAAACGGTGCAATGAAGGGCCCGGAAATGCAAGACGAAAAAGGCGTGGTGAGTGCTGCGTGGGACGTGACGGTGCTCGGCCAAGCCTCGGACTCGCTGGGTGCGGATGGCTACCGCCTGCCTACGAGCAACACCAATCCGATCGTCAGGCCTGCCTGGCCCATCCAGAAGACAAACAT
>Ga0187892_10006216_pt1 | contig 17970 bp, 14 predicted proteins | sample MA1701073metaG_FD_139345 | JGI IMG/M metagenome (GOLD analysis project Ga0187892, IMG submission 139345) | Bio-ooze microbial communities from a basaltic lava cave in the Kipuka Kanohina Cave System on the Island of Hawaii, USA - MA170107-3 metaG ... | reverse complement strand
TGGCTCCTCTCAACTGAAGTTATAAGGAGCCAATTCTCTAGTTCATTACTTGCTCGCTATCCTCAAGCTAACTGTACGATGTTGTGATACTTCTCGGTCCTCACGATGTTGTGAACTTTGTCACTTAATTAATAGTGCAGCGCAGACTCCGCGTCAAGAGCGGATCGTGATGATTGAGCCAATACCAACACTCAAAAGGGCACCCGGAAGCATTTCGAGTGCCCATTCAGGAGGTCTCATCAGGGTTCGAGGAGGACTTTCAGGACACCAGGCTGTTTCGCCAACTCAAAGGCCCGCAGGCCTTCCTGCAACGGCAGTGTGTGTTGCAGCAATCGGACTGGATGGATGGTTTTTTTTGCGAGTAGAGCTAACGCGGGTTCAAATCTGCCACAGCGGGAGCCGACCACGGTGATTTCATCCACGACGATCGCCGCTGGATTGAAGGCAATTTGCCCATGGAAGGTCGACTTCAACACAACGGTCCCGAGCGGTTTCACCAGTCGCAAGGCCAGCTCCCATCCTTGCGGAGAACCCGTTGCTTCGACGACGACATCGAACGAACGGTCGAGACTGCGAGCGACTTCAATGGCCAATCGCCGTAGCGGATAGTCTTTCAGGCGGTCCATCTTGGCTGGGTGTTTTCCAATCAGCGTCAATTGGCAACCTGCGCTGCCAAGTACCATGCTGATGAGCAGGCCGAGCTTGCCGTCGCCCAACACCGCGACCTGCTGCTCCGGGCCGATCGATACCTGATCGAGAATTTCGCAGGCGGCTGCAATCGGTTCCGTAAGGACGGCCTCCTCATCGGAGATTGCCGCCGGGACCACATGCAGGTTCTCTTCGGGCAGCGTAAGGAATTCGCGAAACGCGCCATCGCGCCGCAGAATGCCCAGCACCGTGCGCTCAGGACAGTGGCGCTGCAGGCCTTTGCGGCAATACTCGCAAGCCTGACAGGCCGCGTTGATCTCGCCAACGACGCGCTTTCCGACCAGTGAGGCTGTAGGCGAGGATTCGACGATGCCCACGAATTCATGTCCCAGCACTCCCGTGAAGCCGAAGTAGCCTTTGGTGATCTCAAGGTCTGTGTTGCAAATGCCCGCCTTCAAGAGGCGGATGAGGCATTCACGTCCGCGGGCCATAGGCTTCGGCTGGTCTTCGATCCTGAGCTGGCTGTCAAATACCAGAGCCTTCATTCAAGAGTCCCTCATTCGTTGTGTTGCCTTCTGTGTCGCGGGCTTCCAGCCTGCAACTGGAGATGGGGCGTTGTCAGAGGTGCAGCGGCCTCCTTGCCGCTGCACAAATGCTCAATCTTCGTTTGCACGCCTCCAGAAATGCTGTGGGCCGTCAATTCACGCGTTCATGACACGAGGCCTGCCACTTGCGCACGTAGCAAATTCCGGATAGCTGTGCTAATTCTAGTCAATCCAATGCTGAAACGCTGGAGAATCTATGACTTTAAGTGAAACTGCACACCGCTGGCTGCTGTGGGCTGGTGTGGTCGCGGTGATCTTGGCCTTACGAGTGGGTTGTGTGCTTTATGACAGAAGCCAGCCTTCCCCTCAGAAGGTAGTTGTTGAGCGGCCCATCGATCGCGACCGTCTGGTGGTCGTTCCCAAGTTCTATATGGAAGACTTCGCTTCGGCACGGCAACTCGTCGGGAAAACCATTTGGGTGAAACTGGGGTATGCGACGAGCTACTTTCTGGACAAATCCAGCGTCAAGCCTGCGAACCGAGAGCTGAGGTACTTTCAACCGTTGGAGATTCTGGCGATCGAGACCGTTATGGAGCGCCCGATTGCCGGAGAAGCTGAGAATAGAGAGGTACTCTTGCGTTTTCGGAGAGAAGACCAGGCGTGGCTGACCTTAGCTGGACTGTACGACGCCCAAGCAGACCGATACGAGATGCAACTTGATGAGCTGTTCTATCTGAAGAATCCCCGCGAACTATACTCGCACTGGGGCGAGGAGGCATGGATCAAGATTGAGAAGCACTTGCTGGAACCTGGAATGACACTGACTCAGGCCCTGTTTTCGCTGGGCTACGGACGTCTGGTGACAACAGAAGCAGGAGGCATTCAGCTTCACGAGTTCGCACGAAAGCCGGGCGGAGAACCCGGCAAGACTCGTATACGGTTTCTAGATGGCCGGGTGAAAGAGTTCAAGGTTCTGCAATGAAATCCACTCGGAAGGTACACCGCAGAGACGGGGAGGCGCACAGGGCTCCCTAGGTAACGAAGAGCGCGCAGTAGGAGGTAGAGAACCGGCGTCTGGCGAACCTCTATGGAGAAAGAAAAACTTGCTTACCCGCGACAAGAACTGCCGGTCTCTCTACGTCTCTGCGGTAGGAATCACTGTCAATGAAACTCTGGATCTCTAAGAACAGCGAAGTCCCGGTCGCCGAGCAGTTGACTACCCAGATCATGCTGGCGATTAACAGCGGGGAATTGAAGGCGAACCAGAAGCTGCCTAGCACCCGTGAGTTGGCCCGACGGTTTGCACTGCATTCCAATACCGTCAACGCGGCGTATCACGACCTTGCCCGCCGCGGTTGGCTTCATTTCAAAAAGGGGAGTGGTGTGTACGTGCGCGGCTTGGCTCCAGGCGTTTCGCTCGATGGCCAGTTGGAACTCGATCAGTTGATCTCAGCCTTCATCAAGATGGCGAGGGAGAAGGGATTTACGCTGGGCGAGATTCGCTGCCGGGTCAAGGGCTGGCTCGAGTTTCAGCCTCCCGATCATCTTCTTGTCATCGAGCCGGATCCCGAGCTGCGCAAGATTCTTCTGGCTGAGATTGGCGAATTCACCGGGTTTCCGGTCCAGGGTGTTGGCCTGGGGGCCTGCAAAGATCCAGCTGTGTTGGAGGGAGGAGTTCCGGTGGCCCTCTATGGAAGGGCAGAGGAATTGAAGGGGCTCCTTCCGCACGATGTGTCCTGCATCGTGCTTCAGTCGCGGTCGGCGACGGAACTGGACAAACTTTCAATGGGCGCGTTTTCGGGGCCGGGAGTCGCAGTCATTTCTCGTTGGCCGGACTTTCTACGATGGGCACGGGCTATCTTGCTTGCCAGGGGAATGGAAGCAGGACAACTCAGCTTTCGCGATGCCCGTGAGAAACATTGGCAGGTAGGGTTGCGATCCTGCATTGCAGTCACCGATATCGTGACAGCTGCCCAATTGCCGGCTGGTTGCCGTCCGTTGCTCCTCAACGTCATCGCTGAGTCTTCTCTGCAGGAATTGCGGCAGTTCGTCGATCAGTTTCTTGGAAACAACAAGCGTGTCTCTTTCAAGAATAGAGCGAGTCGGGCCGTTCGCCCTGGCGTGAAGCGCGCTCGCGACCATAGGTAGTTCTGGCAATCTCACCTTATGACACTTAAGAAAGTGTCATACTGAGGGTTGTAAGACCTCCTAGCAGTCTTTATTCTCAAAATCATGAAACGAATGCCCCCCCGTAAGATGGCTTTCGTCCTCTCATTTCTGCTCATTGGCGGGGCTGCGCCTGCGGCGACTCCAGCCAACCCCGTCCAGACTGTCGAAATGGGGCCCGCAGCGGCAAAGAGTGACCCGAAAGCTTTACTCGAACTAGTTGGTGAAACCTACCGAAGCCTAAGACGGTATCACTTCGATTTCACTCTCCTCACCGAGATCCGGTCGGGATCCGGTCGGAGGTCGGTTGAGACCCACATCGACCTGATATCGATCCGGCCCGAGAGATTGCGCATGCTGATCAGTGGCGGCCTCGGAGAACTGCAAGTCTACTCTGATGGTGCATTCGCCTGGGTGTTTGTTCCCCCTCTGAGACAATACACTCGCAAGACGGCGAGCGACGCCAAGGCGAACACAACCGATGGGTCGTCACGTTTTGCTGCCATTGCGATGCAGGTGTTTGAGCACTTTGAGCGCATCTCTGCCAGTGTGCATACAGCCAAGATTCTCCGGACAGAAAAGGTGGAGGTTGGGGACACCCCAGTGGAGTGTCTGGTGGTGGAAGTCGAGCTGGAGGAGCGAGACCCTGAAGAAAGGAGAATGCGAACCTACTGGATCGATTCGCAGCGCAACCTTGTCCTGAAAGTAGTGCAGCTCGACAAGCTCTCCGGAGAAGCTGCGAATGCCGTGGAGACGGAAATCACGACAACGTTTCGGAAAGCCAACATCGATCCGTCCATTCCGGAAGGCACCTTTGCCTTTGTTCCGCCCGAAGACGCCAAGGAAGTGGTGACCTTCCGCACGTCCCGACCTCCGGCGATCGAGGTCGGGTCGGAGGCGGCTGACTTCCGCCTGAAAGATCTGGAAGGGCGAGAGATTCAACTTAAAAGCCTGCGAGGGAATGTTGTCTTGCTGAACTTTTGGGCGACCTGGTGCGGACCGTGCCGCCTTGAGATGCCGGTGATTGAGAACCTGCACCAACAGTTCCACGGAAAGGGGTTGCGCGTCTTCGGCGTGAATGATGAAGACATGGAAACCATTCGCGAGTATGTCGCCGAACACGAATACAGCTTTCCAACGCTCGTGGACACAGACCAGCAGGCCATGAATCTTTATGGCATTCGGGGAATTCCGACCATGATCGTCATCGATCGCGAAGGCAAGATTGTGCAGTACCGATTGGGTCTCAGCCGCGAAAGCGATTTGCGGTCGTGGCTGAAGAAGGCGGGAATTCAGTAAGGCCGTGATGAGTGAAACGTGATACGTGATACGAGACAGGGTGTTGAGATTCAAGTTTCACGGATCGCGAATCACGCGACTTTCCTATGAACAATACCGACTTTCCTAAGGGCTTTTGGTCACTGATTGCCACGCAATTTCAGGGTGCCTTCAGCGACATGGTCTATAAGACCCTGCTGACCTTGGTTGCCATGAACACGGCAGCAGACGCGGTTCAGGGTAGCGCGCGCGTCTCTGAGATTAATGCGCTCTTCATCATTCCCTTCTTGCTCTTCTCCATGTATGGGGGCTTTTTGGCCGACCGGTTCAGCAAGCGTGCGGTGACCGCCGGGACCAAACTTCTTGAAGTCGTCGTCATGTTGCTGGCTACCCTGGCTGCCTGGATGGGCAGCTTGAACCTTGGGATGGTTGCCTTGTTTCTGCTCGGTACCCAGGCAGCTTTGTTCGGCCCGACGAAGTACGGAATCCTGCCGGAGTTGCTACCGGAAAAAAGACTCTCCTGGGGAAACGGCATCCTGGAGATGACCACGTTCCTGTCAATCATTCTTGGAACCGTGGTAGGCGGCATTTTGGCCGAAGGACTACGCGGAAGGCTCTACTTTGCGGGAATCTTATTGGTCGGTCTCGCTTTCACCGGGATCGTTTCCAGCCTGAGCATTCCTCGACTTGCCCCGGCAGATCCGAAGGCACGTTTTAGGTGGAACTTTGTCAGTGACATGTTCCGGGCGGTGGCCATTGCTCGAAAGGATCGGGTGTTGTGGCTGGCAGTGGCGGGCAGCGTTTACTTTTGGTTTTTGGGTCTGCTCATGCAGACCAATATTCTGTTCTTTGGCAAGAACGTGCTGGGTGTGCCAGAAGCCAGGATCGGTTACCTCCTGGCAGCACTTGCGGTTGGCATCGGTTTAGGCAGTTACGTTGCTGGAATCGTGTCGGGCCGCAAAATAGAGTATGGCCTCATTCCACTGGGATCCATTGGCATTTCCATCTTTCTGTTCACACTCGCATTACCGGGTTGGACATTCTGGAAAGCCGCTGCCGTGCTGGCGACCCTCGGGTTTTCAGCGGGATTCTTCATCGTGCCTCTCAACGCGCTTTTGCAGCACCGCCCCGTGCCTGAAGTGAAAGGTTCCGTTATTGCCATGGCGAACCTGATGACGTTCGTTGGGATGCTGGTCGCCACCGCGTTCTACTGGGTACTGTCTTCTTTCCTACATCTGACGCCGTTGCAGATATTTCTCACGTCGTCTCTGCTGACTGTCTTTGCCACCGTGTACGTTTGCTGGTTGCAGCCTGATTCGTTGATGCGCCTAGTATTGTGGCTGCTGACGCACAGTGTGTATCGCATCAGGGTCGTGGGCCGGGAGAACATCCCGGAGCGGGGCGGGGCCCTGTTTGTTTCGAACCACATGTCATTTGTGGATGCGCTGCTGCTGATTGGTTCAACCGACCGGCGTATTCGTTTCCTGATGGAAGAAGAGCTTTATGAGCGGCGCTTCATCAAGCCATTTGCGCGGATGATGCGTGTGATTCCGATCTCGACCCGCCAGAGCCCGCGAGCCCTGATCCACGCCCTGCGGGAAGCGACTCGCAGCATTCAAGAAGGGCGCGTGGTTTGCATCTTTGCCGAAGGCCAGATCACTCGCATCGGCCAATTGTTGCCATTCCGCAAGGGATTTGAACGGATCATGAAGAACGTGGAAGCCCCCATCATCCCGGTAAATCTGGACCGAGTTTGGGGAAGCATGTTCAGCTACAACAAAGGGAAAATTCTTTGGAAGATGCCGAGGCTTTCTTTTCAGCCCATCACCGTATCGTTCGGCAAGCCCATGCTGGGTCATGCCACATCAGAGGCGGTTCGCCAGGCAGTTCAGGAACTGGCCACGGATGCGTATGTATATCGGAAACCCGACCAGTCGCAACTTCAACGCTCCTTCATTCGCCGCGTACGGCAGCATCCTTTCCGCTTCGCCGTCGCGGATGGGTTGAATCCCAAAGTCAGCTACCTCGGCTTGCTCGTTCGCAGCATCTTTCTGGCGCGGCTCTTGCGTGAGCGCTGGAAGGAACAGAAGATGGTGGGGCTCTTGCTCCCCCCTTCAGTTGCTGGAGCAGCAGCAAATATTGCTGTGCTGCTGGCTGGCAAGATTCCCGTCAACTTGAACTACACGGTGTCACAGCCGGTGCTGGAATCTTGCATCGCGCAATGTCAGATCGAAACCATCCTCACCTCGCGTCAGTTTCTCGAAAAGGTGAAAGTTACGGTGCCAGAGTCTTCGGTTTTTCTGGAAGACCTGGCAGTGCACAAGAAGCGCACACGCCTGTTAGTGGGGTTGCTACAGGCTTTGTTCCTTCCGGCAGGTTGGCTGCAGAAGGGGTTAGGTTCTCGAGGAGGCCGAAGCGTTGACGACCTGGGCACGATCATTTTTTCCAGCGGCAGTACGGGTGACCCCAAGGGCGTCATGCTGTCGCACCACAATATTCGCTCGAACCTGGACGGAATGAGCCAGGTTTTCACCGTCATGCGTCAGGATCGCATTCTCGGCATCCTGCCGTTCTTCCACTCTTTCGGATTTACTGGAACTCTCTGGCTGCCCTTGGTCACGGGCATGGGAGCGGTCTATCATCCCAATCCGTTGGACTCGCGTGTCATTGGAGGCCTCGCGGCAAAATTCCGCGCCACGATTCTTCTCGCCACACCCACTTTCTTGCAGGGCTATGTGCGCCGCTGCAATCCCGAAGACTTTGGTAGTCTACGTTACGTCATGGTGGGCGCTGAGAAACTGAGCGACCGCCTGAGCGCAGCTTTTGAAGATCGATTCGGCATCCGTCCGATGGAGGGCTACGGCTGCACCGAATGCTCACCGATTGTGACCGTGAATGTGCGCGACTTTCGTGCGCCCGGGTTCTACCAGGTGGGCCAAAAGCGGGGCCGGATTGGCCACCCGTTGCCCGGCATCAGCGTCCGTATTGTCGATCCGGATACCAGGGCTCCGCTGCCGGTTGGAAACGCCGGATTGCTGCTCATCAAGGGACCCAACATCATGCAAGGCTACTTGAATCGCCCCGAGAAAACGGCGGAGGTGCTCGAAGACGGCTGGTATACGACGGGCGATCTGGCGACGCTTGACAGTGATGGATTTCTCACGATCACTGACCGGCTGTCTCGTTTCAGCAAGATCGGGGGTGAAATGGTGCCACACGTGAAGGTAGAGGAGGCGTTGCAGACCCTGCTGGGTTCACCCGAAACTCATTTTGCTGTTACGGGCGTTCCCGACGAGAGAAAAGGTGAACGGCTGGTGGTGCTGTACACCGTGCCCGAAGAAAAGTTGAAGGAAGTACAAACTGGCCTGGCGGGTTCTGGCTTGCCAAATCTTTGGGTGCCTCGTCCAAACGCGTTTTTCAAAGTGGAGAAGATCCCGGTGTTGGGCACGGGGAAATTGGATCTGCGGGCCATTCGCGAGCAGGCCGTTGCTCTGGCTGCAGTCGGTGTGGCGTAACGAGAGCCCCGCCGTCGAGACTTCGATGAGTCGTTCTCATCGTCCCCTCCCGCGATGAAATGCCTAGGATGAGGACGACCACGAGAATCATTCTGACAGGGCTCGGCGACTGGGGGTAACGGCCCCTCTACTCGCCGCTAAGAATCACGAAAAGGACAGCCCATGAAGCAGCCAGTCTTCGATGTCTGCGTTGTTGGTAGTGGGCCTGGCGGTGGCATTGCCACCTACGTATTGACCAAGGCTGGCCTGAAGGTGGCGCTGGTCGAAGCGGGCCCGGCTTTGCGCGCAGGCATTGATTACGGGACCCACCGTTGGCCCTATGAAGTGCGCAACGAGCGTCTTCGCGCAGGTCTGCCGCCAATACCAAACCTCTTTACCGACCGACGCGAGAAGGACCACTTCACACCGGTAGGCAACCGCCCTGATCACGGTTGGCTGAAGGCTTTGGGCGGACGTTCGCTTTGCTGGGCCGGGCACTCCTTGCGCTTTGGGCCACTGGACTTCAAACAGTGGCCGATTTCCTACGAGGAAGTCGCTCCCTACTACAGCCGGGCGGAGCGATTCATGGGTGTTTACGGCTACAAGGATGGCCTCGAAAACCTTCCCGACGGGGAGTTTCTCAAACCAGTACCCATGCGCTGTCCGGAGATGCTGCTGAAGCGGGGAGTGCAGCGATTGAAGGCCAAAGGACGAAGGATGGAGTTCATTGCCCAGCGCAAGGCGATGCTCACGGAAGACCATCCGTCGAAGCGCGCGCGGTGCCACTTCTGCGGCCAGTGCACAGGCTGCTGTGTGGATGCCAAGTACACTTCTGCCAACACACCCATTCCGATGGCACTTGCTACAGGGAACCTGACGCTCTTCACTGAAGCCATGATGACGCGGATCCTGATGGATGAATCCACGCAACGGGTCTCGGGCATCGAGTACACCACGCCGAAGGGTGCGCAAGATCGGATTCAAACGAGGGTGTTAGTGCTGGCCTGTAGCGCGGTGGAAACGGCCCGGCAGTTGTTGTTGAACCAGACCCGTGAATTTTCACAGGGCCTTGCAAACCGGAGCGGACAGGTCGGCCGCAACCTCACGAGCCATTTCGGTCTAACCGTCATGGGTTTCTTTCCCGAACTCGGTCATCGCGATGCTTCTAATGACGACGGCACGAACTATTACCACAGCCTGTTAACGGGACTGTATTGGGATCGACCCAATCCAAATTTTGAAGGTACCTACCAGGTTCAGTGCGGTTCAGGAATGCAACCCTGGCGACTGGCTGGACGGATCGTCGATGGTTTTGGATCGGACTACAAGCGACAGATCAAGGAAAAGAGCATCGGTCATGCCGGCATGAACATGCAGGGAACGACACTGATCTCTCCCAAGAAGTTCGTCGATCTTGACGCGCAGCGAAAGGACTCTTACGGGCTTAAGCTTCCTCGCGTGCACCTGCATTTCGAGCCGAGCGACATCGCAATGGCCCAGGACATGGTGGAAACCTGCCAGGAGATCATCCTGACGGGGGGCGGTGAGATTCTGTCCAAGCCGGACAAAGTGACCGCAGACTCATTGCAGATTGATTACAACCACTGGGTTGGAACCACTCGTATGGGCACGGATCCGAAGACCTCGGTTGTGAACACCTCCGGCCAGTGCCACGACATTCCTAACCTGTTTGTAGGCGACGCTTCGGTTTTCCCAGAGAACCCGGAGAAGAACCCAACCCTCACCAATATCGCCCTCTCCTGGCGAATGAGCGATCGTCTGGTTGAAAAGTATCGGCAGGGCGAATTGGGGTGAGATTTGCGAGTGAGTCAAAGCCGACGCCGGTGGGACGCAGATTTCGCAGATTTCATAAAGCGGCAGCAAGCTGCCGCACTCCAAAGGTAGCGCCCTCCAAACCAGGCCATTACTCTGCCAGCTTCCGGTGAATCGAACCGCTCCAGCGATATGTTATGATGCTGCGTTGAACGCTGTTGTTGATGACCCAGGAGGCGCGTCATGCTTGAAGAATTGAACCGGGAATTTCAGTCACTGAAAACCCGAATCCAGGACATTCGGAGTTATCTTTGACTCGGAAACCAAGGGCAAGGAACTAGGCCAGATTGAAGCCAAGATTGTCGACCCTGGCTTTTGGAATGATCAAACCCAGTCGCAGACGATTCTGCAGCACCGCAAGCAGCTTGAAAACGATGTTGAGCTGGATCGAAAGCTGAGGCGAGCAGTCGAAGACATGGAGGCATTTTTCGAGCTTGCCGGTGAAGGAGAGGATGTCGCGAAAGACATCCAGCAGGAACTTAAGCGACTGGATACCGAGTTGGGCAGCATCGAAACCGCCACGTTGCTGAGTGGCGAAAACGCCCAGTGCAATGCCTTCCTCACAATTCATCCTGGCGCCGGGGGAACGGAATCGCAGGACTGGGCCGAAATGCTGCTGCGCATGTACCTCCGCTGGGCAGAGCAGCATGGCTACGGTACAGAATTGATTGACTACCAGGCCGGCGAGGAAGCTGGGGTAAAGTCGGTCACGGTCGGAATCAAAGGGCTCAATGCTTACGGTTTGCTGATGGCCGAGATCGGCGTTCACCGGCTGGTGCGGATTTCACCATTCGACGCGAACAAGCGCCGCCATACGTCGTTCGCCTCGGTCTTTGTCTATCCGGAGATTGACGATCAGATCGAAATTGTTGTCGAAGACAAGGACCTTCGCGTTGACACCTACCGCGCAACGGGTGCCGGCGGCCAGCACATCAATACGACCGATTCGGCTGTGCGCATCACCCACATTCCTTCCGGCATCATCGTCCAATGCCAGAACGAACGCTCGCAGCACAAGAACCGCTCCACGGCCATGAAGATGTTGCGTTCTCGCTTGTACGAAATGGAACTGGACAAGAAACGGGCCGAGAGCAAAGCGATCGAGGATGCCAAGATGGACATCGCCTGGGGCAGCCAGATTCGCTCCTATGTGCTGCATCCCTACCGGTTGGCCAAAGACCATCGCACCAAGCACGAAGTGGGCGATGTCGATCGGGTTCTAAATGGCGATCTGGATCCGTTTATCAAGGTTTACCTAGTTTCCCGCCGCGACGCTGGAAAAGCAGCACCCGTGAAACCTGTCTGAGGCGCTGGGAGATCGGGTAGGGATGCGGTGCCCCGCGTTCCTACCGCATAGCCTGCGAGCACAAGCGACCCGCCCGCGTGGAAAACAGCGGACGAGACGTCCGTTCTTCCAGGGTGGTAGTCCCAATCTGAACAATTACCATTCGAAATTCGCCTTTCTCCACTCTCCATGGAGCTGCAAACGCAGGTCCAGTACATTAAGGGCATCGGACCCAAGCGGGCTGAAGACCTCTCCTCCCGAAACATCTTCACCGTCGAAGACCTTCTCTACAATCTGCCCTATCGCTACGAGGACCGCTCGCGTTTCACGAAAGTCAAAGAGCTGCGGGCGGGCGAACGCACGTCCATCCTGGTTGAAGTCCTGACCTCGGGACTGGTGATCACCCAGAAAACCCGCCTCCGCATTTTCGATCTGGCGGCGCGCGACGCCAGCGGCGTGGTGCGCTGCAAGTGGTTTCATTCCGAATACCTGGACAGGAGGAAGATCTTCCATCCTGGACAGAAGGTCATTTTCTACGGCAAATTCGAAGTGGATCCTTACGGAACCGGGAATCTGCAGGTCATCAACCCGGAGTTTGAAATCCTGGATGATGAATGTCTGGCGCGCGGCTCGCTGGAAATGGGGCGGATCGTTCCGGTCTATGAAGCCATCAAGGGTTGCAGACCGCGCGTGCTCCGCCGCATCCTGTACAGCGTTTTACAGGAGCTACCTTCGATCACCGAGGCATTGCCCGAGGAAGTGGTCCTGCGGACAAACTTGCTGGATCTGCGCTCGGCCCTCCGGGAGGCTCATTTCCCTCCGGCCTCGGTCACGATGGAGGAACTCGCCAGTGCCCGATCGTCAGCGCTAAGGCGGCTGATCTTCGAAGAGCTGTTCTTTCTCGAAGTGGGAATGGCGCTCAAGCGGCGCAAACTGCGCTCGGTACCGGGCATTCCTTTTCGAACGGGCCCAGACGTTCGAGAAGCTCTGAAGAGGATTCTTCCGTTTCATCCTACGGCTGCACAAAAGCGGGCGTTGAAAGAGATTGTGGATGATTTACGCCGTCCCGCGCCCATGAACCGGTTGTTGCAAGGGGACGTTGGCAGTGGCAAAACCATCGTAGCTTTGGAGGCCGCAGCCGTCGCCATCGAGAACGGCTGCCAAGCTGGATTCCTGGCGCCCACGGAGATTCTGGCCGAGCAGCATTTTTTCAACACTCAGCGCATCTACGCTCCCAGCGGCTACAGAGTTGGGTTGCTCAAGAGTGGATTGAAGAAAGCCGAGCGCAAAGCCCTGCTGGAACAGCTTGCCGCTGGCAGCATCCAGTTGCTCATTGGAACGCATGCCGTGCTGGAATCGGATGTCGAGTTCCGAAAGCTGGGACTAGTCGTTATCGACGAGCAGCACCGCTTTGGTGTGATGCAGCGGCTGAACATGATGCGGAAGGGTACCTGGCCGCACACGCTGGTGATGACGGCCACACCGATTCCGCGAACGCTGGCCATGACGCTTTACGGCGATCTGGACGTGTCGGTGATCGACGAGCTGCCGCCTCACCGGGTTCCGATAGCAACTCGCAGAGTGCCTGAGGCGGAGCGGGCCTCGGCTTACCAGTTCATTCGTGGCGAAGCGGAGCAGGGCCGACAGGCCTACGTTGTGTTTCCTCTGGTGGAAGAATCGGAGAAGACGGATCTGAGAGCGGCCCAGGAAACCTACGAGCATTTGTCGAAGAAAGTCTTTTCGGGTCTGCGAGTGGGTCTGCTACACGGCCGCCTGAAGTCGGCGGAAAAAGAAGAGGTGATGGAACGGTTTGCTGCGAACGAGACGCAAATCCTGGTGGCCACGACGGTTATCGAGGTGGGCGTTGATGTGCCAAATGCGAGTGCAATGATGGTGGAGCACGCCGAGCGATTTGGACTGGCGCAACTCCATCAATTGCGCGGGCGGATTGGCCGCGGGAGCAGCCGCTCAATCTGCTTGCTGGTGCACGGCAGGAAGCTCACCGATGAGGCGGAGGCGAGGCTTCAGTGCATGGTGGAAACTACGAATGGGTTCAAGATTGCAGAGAAGGACTTGGAGATTCGCGGTCCCGGCGAGTTCTTCGGAACCAAACAAGCTGGCCTTCCCGCGCTGCGAGCCGCCAATCTCATTCGGGATCGCGAGCTTCTGGAACTGGCACGCGGGGAGGCGTTGAGCTATGTGGAACGTCCGCCTTCTGAGGCAAAGTTTCAGCGACTGGTGGAGCATTTGAAGTCAAACTGGCAACGGCGCTACGGATTGGCTGCTGTGGGGTGAAGGTGTCCGGCGGGAAATGCAAGCAACCACAGAGGCACAGAGAAAGCAGGAGAAGATCACAGATTCACTCAGCCCTTTACCCAACAGGTGGATTCGAATGATCATCCGAGTTCTCTATTGGTCTAGCTGGGGTTCTCTGAATTCGTGGCTGCTCGCACGTCCCACCGGCCACCATTCCGACGAAAGCCGGAATCCAGTCTCCGGGTAGATCCTGGACGGCTTTCGCCGGGGTGACGTTTCGCAGGGAAGAGTTCTCCGTGCCGGTGTGGCGATTGATTGTTCCGTGTTCCACGTTCACTCACCATGGTTCGCGTCATTGCTGGAGAATTTAGGAGCCGGAAGCTAAGAACCCTTGACGGCCAAGCCACGCGACCGACTTCAAACCGGCTGAAAGAAACACTGTTTAACCTGGTTCAGAGCCGGATCGCAGGCGCGGCTTTCCTCGATTGCTTTGCAGGCAACGGCAGCATTGGCATCGAAGCACTCAGTCGGGGTGCTGGATTTGTGCTCTTTGTCGAAAAGTCGCCCCGCGCGGTAAAGGTGCTTCGTCAAAACCTGGCCTTGCTGGGCGAAGACGACACGGCTCGATGCCAGATCCTCGGACAGGAATCACAGTCTGCGCTGAAGAGCCTGGCGCGGAGTGGACGGAAGTTTGATATAGTTTTTCTCGATCCCCCGTATGCAGATGCAGACCAATATCCCAAGGTGTTCGAGCAGCTTCAAAACTGTGAGTTATTGAGCGATGAGGCATTATTAGTTGCCGAGCACTCGAAGTTTGTAGCTTTGCCTGCGCAGGTAATGCATCTGGAACGCCGGCGTGAGGTCCGCCAAGGCGATTCCGTGTTGAGCCTGTACCATTTCCAAGCCTGAGAAACTATGCGAAAAACCGTGGCGATTTACCCGGGGTCCTTTGATCCCATGACGAATGGACACCTGGATATCATCCAGCGCGGGGCAAAGCTGTTTGATGAAGTGATTGTGGCTGTCCTGGTGAATTCCGAGAAGGCGCCGTTGTTCACGGCCGAAGAACGCGTGGAGATGATGCGCACGATTTTGAAGGAGAACGGCCTGACGGTGCGGGTCGACACCTTTGGTGGGCTGCTCGTGACCTACGCGCAGAAGCAGAAGGCGCAAGTGATTGTGCGCGGCATCCGGGCCGTCTCAGACTACGAGTACGAACTACAGATGGCTCTGATGAATCGGCGCCTCGAGCCGCGGATTGAAACCGTTTTCATGATGCCTTCGGAAGCGTACAGCTATTTGAGTTCCCGACTAGTGCGTGAAGTCTTTAAGCTCGGAGGGTCGGTTGAGGGGTTAGTACCCCCGCTAGTGGAGACCTTGCTGAGATCCAAGATCAAAGCCTAGACCTTCCCCTGCTTTTGGTCGAAAAAGACGCGGGCTTTGACCGATTGCCAGGGGCGTTTTATTGATTCTTCCCTGAAGGATCGACTTTCTTCATCTGGTAGGTCAACTGTCCCAGAGATCGATTTACAAAGTGGTCTCGCGAAAGGAATGAGATGGCTGGTTTGCGTCGGACTCCCAGGCGTTTCATTTCCATTCGAAGGAGGGCATTGCTCTTGTCGAAGTTCATTCCCTCAACCAACGCCTCCAGTGCCTTCTTGCGCTGGCCGGCCTTCGTGTAGACCTTGCTCAAATTCACATAGAACTCGGGTTCGTAAGCTGCGCGAACAATAGCGCCTCGACAGAAGTTGATCGCATCCTGGACATTCTCGTCTCCCAGAGCCAGGATGAGGCCATAGTAGGAGATGTGTCTCGGATTCTCCGAGTCCATCTTAAAGGCGCGGCGAAAGGCGTTGGCCGCCTCGGGAATCCGATTCTTGTGAAGATAGTCAAGTCCTTGCGAGAAAACCTCTTTTGCGAGATCCGCGTTCATCCCAGGGCCTCCAAATGCCAATAGGTGAGTGAATTGATGGGGCCGAAATTAGCACGATCCAGAGTGAGAAAACAAGGGAGCCTTTCATTTTTTTGAAACCCCGCCATGGAGGATGAGAATGCGGAGCCGCCCACGCGTCTGCTAACGCCCAAGCGCCGATTGGTCGCCTCAAACGAGGCACTGAGATCGCCGCCGGGGACAGCGGCTCCCACTCTCGGGCCTTGTTTTCAAGGGAAGATGCGCGCTACGACTGCCGTTCCAGAAGATGGTCAGCGAGGTCGGTGAGGAACCAGGCGGGTTCACCCATTGGAGACAGAGCTTGCTTGGCTTCCTCCACTTGCCGATGAGCGTGACTTCGGGCCTGATCGAGGCCCAGGAGTTCCGGGAACGTGACTTTGTGGTGTGATGCGTCAGAATGGACGGCTTTGCCCATAGTTTTGGTATCTCCGGTGACATTCAAAATGTCATCGGTGATTTGAAACGCCAGTCCCAAGGCACGGCCATAGCGCGAGAAAGCGCTGACGATCGAATCATCCGCTCCTGCGACAATGGCGCCACTCTCGAGCGAGACTTCGATCAGGCGGCCGGTCTTGAGACGGCATGTAGATTCCAGCGTTTCCAGCTGGCGATCTTGCGAAAAGCCTCCGACGTCCATCACTTGGCCTCCCACCAGGCCCGGCGATCCGGCGGCGCTGGCGATACGCCCAGCGATCCATCCCAGCCGTTCGTAGGGAATCGGTGCATTCATTCCGCGGCCGAGAAAGCACTCAAAAGCCAATGTCAGCAGTGCGTCTCCTGCCAGAACAGCCATGGCTTCTCCATAGACCCTGTGATTGGTGGGCTGGCCGCGACGCAGGTCATCGTCATCCATGCAAGGCAAATCGTCGTGAATCAGCGAGTAGGTGTGGATCAGCTCCAGGCCGCAGGCTACCGGCAGAATCACCTCCTCGCGTCCACCGCAGATCTCATAGGCAGCCAGTGCCAGAATCGGTCGCAACCGTTTGCCTCCTGCGAAAACGCTGTAGCGCATGGACTCGTGAAGGATCGGAGGCGCCACATCGGGCTTCGGCAGCAGGCGTTCCAGCGATTGGTCTATGCGCTCCTTCTTTTCCAGCAAGCTGACTTCAAAACGGGATGAGGGCATGATGCGCGGGGAACTGGAGGATGTACAATGCAACCGCGCCAGCTCGCGGCCCGACTCAGAGCAAAAAAGTATACTTGAAGCCCCCGACAAGCCAAGGAGGAAAAATCGTGAAAGCTGCTGCTATTCAGGTCCGACCCGCAAGTGCGTCTGACGCGGACGCATGGTTGTCCCTCATCGACGCTTTGGCTGACTATGAAAAACTTGAACGCCCCGATGCGGCAGCGCGACAGCGCCTGCTCCTCGATGCATTTGGCGAAAAGCCTCGTACTGAGGTGTACCTGGCTGAATCGGAGGGCAGCGTTGTCGGCTACGCCATTACCCTGTTCACCTACTCATCGTTTCTGGCTCTGCCGACGCTATACCTGGAAGATCTCTTCGTTTTGGAGAGTCACCGGGGCCACGGAGCCGGCTACCAGCTGTTCACACACTGCGTCGAAGAGGCGCACCGGCGCGGCTGTGGACGCATGGAGTGGCAGGTGCTGGATTGGAACCGCCTGGCGATCGATTTCTACGATAGGCTGGGCGCGCGGCAGATGAAAGAGTGGCTGCCTTACCGAATGGTTCGCGAGGACATGGAGGCATTGTTGAGCAAGAAAAAGGCAAGCCAGGCCTCAGGATAACCTGACCCATTTGTGGAAACTAAAGTGCATTTCTAGCCTTTGTAGCAGTTGAGGCGGGTTGTCTACCGACCTCCGAGAACGGTTTTTGCCTGGCAGTTGCATTTGTGCGTCGTGTGGACGTTCCACCGACAGGAAGCACTTTCTCGGACGACGTCAGAATCCGGCTCGAGAATGTTCGCTTTAGAGAGGGAAGGCCCCCATGGTGATCAAGCTCCTGCCCGCTTCATTCAGAAAGGACACTCTTAAATCCCCAAGACCTCCGAAACGGATTCCCATGTGCATTCGCTTCAAGGTTGCTGGAAGGGACGAGAACGGTTTCGCTTTCGAAGAGTACGCTGAAAGTGTGGATGTCAGCACAGGAGGTGGGTGCCTCATCTTCATGAAAGATATTAAGAAGGGTGAGAGCCTGAAGCTTTACAGTCCCAAGGGAGGGCTCTTCGTCGTTAGCGTTCGCTGGTTTCGTTACGACATGCGAAAGAACATACGGTCTTTTGGCTTCCAGTTGGCAAAGCCCGGAAATCCGTGGGTACTGACGAACGGAGAAACCGTGTCACGTGGGTCGAGTCCAAGCGCGTGACGCAGATTTGTGAAGATCCCTGAGGTCCTTCCCGCTACGTTTACACTTGTTGGCTTGTTGAATGAAGTCTAGTATATCGTTTCAGTGAAACATATCGTTTTATGCAAACAACGCGTCGAACTTTTTCCACCGATGAACCACCGGTGCCATATTGATCTCGGCGATGCCTTGTAGGATGCGGTCTCTTAACT
>Ga0187892_10006212_pt1 | contig 17983 bp, 17 predicted proteins | sample MA1701073metaG_FD_139345 | JGI IMG/M metagenome (GOLD analysis project Ga0187892, IMG submission 139345) | Bio-ooze microbial communities from a basaltic lava cave in the Kipuka Kanohina Cave System on the Island of Hawaii, USA - MA170107-3 metaG ... | reverse complement strand
TCTATGCAAAATCAAGTAGACAAGAGGATGCCGAAAGCGTAAAAACCACTATAGTCCCGGCCACTCTCCATTGGCCGGTTTTGAAGTGTACATGTATGGCCGGTTTTCAGCTGTTCACCGAGGCGATAATATTATTGAGGAGGCGAAACGCAAACTGGACTTGAGTCTCGGTGTTCAACCATTTGGGAAGAGAGACATCGTCGAAATGTGACAGAGGAAGTGAATTGGTTATGGGCTAACTTTGGATTGCAAGACAGCCGCATAATGCCACGCGCGATTCCGATGGTGCTGAACGCCTTCTTCTATTTCAAACGGCAAAAGTCTAAACAACAGAACTTTACATTACTACCACTAACCCCGGAACGTGGATGCGCCAAAAATCAAAAGCGCGACAGCAAAGAGTCGAAAACTGTGCGCGAGAATAGAAAGCTTTTTAGAGGACTTTGAAGACTCCTAGTTCCTCGGTAAATTAACGCTAAAATCGCCACCTGCACTATGGATAACTACCTTGTTGATATCACCAGCCTGATAATCTGCATGAGCTACATGAGACATATATAAGTAAGCCGCAATCTCTGACGGGCGATTGAGTTTCTCACCGACTGCCCATAAATGGAGTGTCTGCCCCTCTTTTACGGGAACAGTCCAAACCTTCCACGCACTCGAATCCGTGACAGCCTCAAGGCGAACTCTAAGAGTGTCGTTGTCGATCCTCTTCACCTGAGGATCTTTTATTTTCAAGAGAATGGTCGCGATGCTGTTATCTTGCCATGAAAGTGCACTAAGCTGTTTGTGCGCGTAGTTCCAGCCCCTCTGTTCTGCCGTCGGTAGATCTAAAGCCGCAATTACGGCCGCATACTGTTTGTCGAATGCGACCTCAGTTATTCCGTTAGCTCGATCGATTGAGCGAAACATCGATAACGTCGAAATCAACTCCGCCCTTTCGGGAGGGGAGTTTTTGGCTTGGTCACTACGAAGCAGGACTTTATTGATAACGTGATCCTTAGCACCTGAAATCCTTTCCACTCTTCCAGGAGACCAGCCCGTAAGATCGTATCTTACTAGAGTTATTGAGTCTCCCGTATTAAATTCGATCGAGTAACTACCGTTTTTTTCGGAACGAGTCTGCCCAATTAGTTGGTTGTAACCTCTATAAAGCCTAACATGAGCAGCCGCGAGGCCGTTGTTGTGATCATCCAACACTTGTCCGGTGATTCGTAAAGCAGGCTGGTTTCTGGTTGGCAAGGCTATGAAACAATAAAAGGCAACGAAGAAAAGAGTAATCTGAATTAACCGAAGCATGACCGAAAACTACCTCCTTTCGCTATCGAGCATGAGATTGAAGTGCACCGCAGTTGAGCGGTGAGCTTCCAGCTTTCCAAGAAGCCCTGACTATGCCCATTAGACTTTCTCCATTTAATGAGCCTTGCGGGACAACAAAGCCTACCATTGTGGGATTGTAAGGTCCGCCACTGGATTTATCGATGTCCAATGGCTGAAATAGTCCCTCTTTAGTTCTTCTAAACGCGAATCCTTTGACATCACAATCCCGCTCACCCCATATTTCCCAAGCAAAATTTGGGAACTGAGATTGAGAATTTTCAGAGGTGCTTTGTAATTCTGAAAAGACCGTGCATATTTGATACCCAACGATGACTCCCTGCGTTTTAAGCATCTGGCCCTCCGATTCCAGCCACGCTATTTGAGGTTGAAGCCAGTCTGGGGCGTCAATTAGTACAGTCTTCAGGTTCTGTGGTTTAGGTCCGATGTTACGAGTTGGCGCGGAAATTCTATAACTTGAGATTAACAGTTCAGGAGCCCACCCCATGAAAAAAACGACAACAACAACTACCCCGCCAACTAGAAGATATATCAGTGGGATAAAGCCTCCGCCATGCTCAATCACCCAAGCTGGGCCCCTACCAAAAGGGAGGGCTTTTAAGAACTCGACGAAAGCTTTAAGCTTATCCTTCGCCGGCGGCGGTTTCACCTCTTCCTGCATGATGTTAACTCGTTCGGATTGAGCAATACGGGAGACTGATGCGCGAACATTCGATCCCAGAAGGCCGTTTGCGATTCCTTAGAATTAGCTGGCTAGCTTGCGAGGATGCATCTAACGATGAAGCTTATAGCCGCTGCTTTGAAATGTGTCAACAACAGTTTGGAGGGCCTTCGGCGCTTGCGTGCCTAGTCCTGCAATGCATTGACTGTTAAAGCTTTGGAATGAGCCTTTTCGTAATTTTAGCCACATAAGGAGTTAAACCGCATACGTCGCCTTCTAAACTAAGGCGGCCACAGGTTGCGGAGTATTCGATCTGGAAGTCCTCGCAAACAATATCCCCATAGAGTCTGCAGCGGCGAGGCTTAGTGATTGCAGAAAGCTGACGATCAGAAACCCCGAAGGGCTAACGAAGGCGCGCCCTGCGCTCCGGAAATATTGCCGCCTTACCCGACTGATCTACCGGATTAGATTTGCCGTCAATCACCACCGGGTTTCTTTAAACCAAAACAAATAAACAGGTTGCAGCCAGCATGAATTTACTAGGGTTTTTCCCGTTTCGTTACATCGCCTCACTCTCTCGTATCGCTATTTTGTTGTCGCATCCGGCCAAAATTTGACCACAAGATTTGATGCGAGCACACTTTACTGAGCCCCGATCCTGGGGCTATGAAAGCGCCCCTGAGAGTTGAGCAGATTTTGAATCTCGTCTCATAACTCTAACATCATTACAACTTGCCGCCGTTATAACGCAATTAGAGTTTGCATTGATTGATATCCTTTTGCATAGATTTTCATCGAGTCACGTGACCATAGCGTGACAAGCTTTTGGAAAGGATTTCTACAGTTGGATTTCGGAATTCCGTCGGAGAGATCTCAATTTGATCGTTCAAACGAATATTCGAGGTTTGGTCGGATTCTTTCGTGCCAACTTTTAGACTACCAGCAAACGGTAAAAGCGATTTTTAGTTTCGTTCGTTTCAGCTCCAATTACTTCCATTAAGTCGAAGACTTTGTCGCCAAACTCATACGCAGAATTCAAAAGTTTTCGGCTTTTGTCTTTATCCATGAAAATGTGGACTAACTTGTCTCCGGCATCGTCCGTGGTACCTAGAAACGTCTCGTACTTTTCTAAAAGTGCATCAACCAATTCTGATACGTCATGGGATTTCTCTTCTAATTTGAGCCAAGCGAGCCGCTGAGTAGGACTCAGTTTGACCATATCTATCGCGTCTGCCGGTGTGACAGTTCCTTTTCTGCGGTACAGCGAGAGCAAATATAGCAATCCAGAATAACAAGTTAGCAGGCGGCTGTGCTTCAGTTTGAAGTTCTTGAGCTTCCGCTTTGCCTTCTCTTCCGCTGGTTCAGTGGCAGTGCGCGCTTCATAGTTGACGCAAAAGGTCCGCCACAGTCGTAAGATGTCATTGGTTAGAAATGCCGGCATGAATGATGTCTTGTGATCTTCATAGTCGCGCCAGTACGCGGAAATCACTTGCTCAATCACACCGATGTAAACGTCCTCGTCAAGAAGCGGCCGACTCTCGAGGAGAAGAAGGAGTCGCGCAGTGAAGGTATTGGTTGCATCGTCCTCCGGTTTCCCTAGGCCGCCGATGAGTTCATCGACAGTGAAGTGGCGAAGGTATTCGCCATCACCGGAAAACTCGGGGATGCCCAATTCTCTTGTGACGCGAATAAGGTCTGCCTTAAGACAAATCTCATCTAAGCGATTCAGCGATCGGTTTTCCTTGTTACCGAGACCTACTATGAATAGATCCAGATCGCTGAATTTACCGGCTTCGCCGCGGGCGAATGATCCAGTTGCATACGTGCAGGCCTTTCCCTCAATTCGAGCGGCGGCCTCACGAAGTCCAGCACGGAGTTCCTCAAATCGCTGGTTGGTTGACTGTAGTCTTTTGTCTAGTATTTTTTCCACACGCGGGATCCCACTCAAATAGCTTGACAAAGATCTCCGCTTGTTCGATCGCATCGTCCAACGCGTTGTGGCTATGGAACCTCGAAGAACGAAGCCAATGAGGCAAGCGCGATCGACCTGACTGCGCTATTGGCAACCCGGCCTTTACTGCATAGGCAGTCTTTATGTCGAAACATCGAGAATGCGCAAAAGGCGATCCCTCAGGAGAAAACCGAATGAAATACCAATACAACCAGCTCCAGTCGAAACTTAATGGATAGGAAACGATAACCGGCTTTCCGGGGCCCGACACTTCTTGAATCCATTGACTTGCCTTGGCCATAGCTACTTCTGGGCTAAATCCCTCTCTAATCAACCGATCTCGATCCAGACCATTGACCCGTAAGGCTTCGATTTGAAAAGTCTCTGAAATTGGTTTTAGTTCGAGGTACAGAGTTGTCTCGAAGCGGTTCGGATGCTCAAAATTAACTCCATCGAACCTACCCGCGAACACGAGGGCAAACGACAACATCGAATACGGTCCAGGGATCGGACCATCCGTTTCAACATCGGCGGAAAAATAAACGTCCACTAGATTCTCCATCCTTTAGTGCTAATCGTCACGTACTTGTCAGCGATACATTGTTTTTGCGCTTGGCATTTTAACACCGCGCCATGGATCTCCCCACAGGATGTCGCGTCTTGCTCAAAACATGATTGGAATCCTGAACATTTGAGAGAACTAAGACTAATCACTCTTGCTGTTCCGTTACCAAATCACCCTGGCTCCGCAGTTTTTTGCGATTAACTCGAATGATGTTTTGTGTTCGTCAGGAAACCCTCTTCTGCGAACAAAAGCCAAAATCGAAGGATTCGCACGAGTTTCTGTGGCGTCCAATAACACGTCGAACAAAGGCTCCTCATTGCTACTAAATTCAATGACGCCGATATAGCGCGACAAAACTGTTTCGCAGTTTAATAGATACAATCCAGAATCCGTCAGTCCCAATTGATGTGCTTCTGACCTGTAATCCGTTGCAACGCGATATCGACAGCTAAAAACAACTTTCTTCGCGAATTCGGTAAACATGGTCCCCACGGCTTGAGCGAGGGCGAGACCGAACCAACGCACTCTCGATATTGACATCCTTAACTTATGCGGCATTGGAACTATAACGGCCAAAAGGATGGATTGCTCAGCATCTACTTTATCAGGCCACTGGATACGGAGGCCCGTGGCGATCTTAGTTGCGCTAGTCGCGGTCGCAGGAATTGTCCAAGGTGATAGTGCCGCCGAAGCATAGGGCCCAAGCCGATCATCATGAATATAAACTGCGCGTACTGAAGTCGCAGCATCACGGTAGTTAAGAGTGGGGGTTGTTTGAGGAGCAACTTCTCCGACCTTTAATCCCACCGCGCATACCGCGTGGGCACTCCCACCTTGTACGGGTTGAATAGCAAGTACGGGCGCTAGGCCCGAACGTATATACCCGTGTAGTTGTGCACAATCCTGATCAAATGAAACAGAACGACTAACCAAGGGCTGTAGACCACTTCCTCGAATTGCTTCACATATTTGGTTGGTATTGAGCCCCTCAGACGGTAACGCCCGCCCCTCAGCCAATAAGTATCGAGATGCAGCCTGCGTAATCTCCGCCGGCGTTGGTATTGCCAAGGCTTCAAATTGGGCAACCTTATTCAACGAACTCCAGAGCGCGGTCGTGGCGCACGCACTGACTCCCTGGTCCTGTTGCTGGAAGGCTAGACCTCGAATTGTTAGTTTGAATCCACCTAAATGGATGTCGTAATCTCGCACGGCGTCGAACAATCGTGTATCTGTCGGCGTCGTAGGTCCAAAAGTTACAAGAACGGTGCGACCGATTGGCGAGCCCGGTAAGGGTCGAACCACGCAGTATCCAAGATATGCCTTTTGAAGAAACTGCATGTTTTGAGCGTAGCTACTAGCGTCTCCCACGATGCGTTTCCACGTCTCGAGATCGAAATACTCGGTGAAAAAATGCAACCGTTGGCAAAAGTTCGGATAACATCGAAGGCTACGCGAATAAAACAAAGCCATGTCATGAATGTAGTCACGATCGATGTAGTGGGACTCGCTAACCAAGGTTTTGCAGCCCAGGCTTGAGAGATAGACGCCGAGATAGGTTACTTGAGTCGGTGGCCACGTGTCTTCAAGAAGGCCGGGTGGCGGCGGAAACAATGACGCGAAATCGCTCGGCAACGGTTGTACCTCGACCGATTGCGACGGAGGATATTCATTTCCCGCAAGACTTTGCATCAGCTCATGTTTTCAAACGCAGATTGAGGAGCTCATCAGTAATGACTTCGCCCTCCATCTCTTTCTTCACTATAGGTTTTACTTCTTGACGAGCGCGCTCAAGCGCCTGAAGAATCCGCTCTTCCTCTGACATCGCTTTTTCTTCTACCACTTCCTTTCTTTCATTCAATTGTTCTGACATAGGGCACCTTTCCACGTAAAGGTTAATCATTTCTGATCAACTCCGGCCAAAATTGCGGCCGTAACTCGCTTTAGAGTCTCTAAGGTTTCTGCGCTTGCATGTGATGCTCGAAGAAAAATTGGATCGACTTGTGCCAATGCTTCGACCGGCGAGCGCCCCAGCAGTGCATCGGTTGAGACCTCCAAAGCGTTAGCGAGTTTCACGAGCGATTCAATTGACGGCACTCTTTGCCCCGTTTCAAAGTGAGAAATCGACGCTGACGCCATTTTTGCTCGCTGACCCAATTGGACTTGGGTTAGGTTTCTCATTTCGCGCAAGCTTTGAAGCCGGCTTCCGAACTCATTTTCGCCACCCGAATTCTTTTCGCTTGACATATATACGCTCCTGTATATAATAACTATACGCTGTCGCCTACAGCTATAGTACTTGATATATCAAGTAGCTGTCAACGGAAGAGAGGAAAAAAATGTCTCAGGATATCAAGGCAGACGAAGCTGCCAAGGAAAACAAAGACTCCCAATTGCACATCTTTGTCAATCGCCGCAAGTTTGAACGTGGCGATGGTGTCAAAGAGGAGATGACAGGTACCGAAATCGCTGCGCTGGTCAGTGTGCCGCCTGAAAATGCGGTCGTTCGTCGAGACACTGGACCTGACAAGTCGGAGATTGGAATCAACGAGAGAGTTAAAATCAAGAATGGCGACCACTTCTTGGTCACGCGAAAGGTAGTGGAAGGCGGCTATGTCGCGTGAACGAATTCTGCGAGAGCTTCAGGTTCTTCTTGTTGGGGGCCAGGTAGCCGAACTCGTCTCAAATGGACGCGAGTTTGTGATCTACCGTGATGTGCCAACTGGTGGCGCGCGGCTATCATTGCCTTCCGCCACTGATGTGATCGTTCCGGTTCCTTCGGGCTATCCTGCCAGCCCGATTGACGGTGCAGGCTTGTCTGTAGATTCTCCCTTCCTGCCCAAAGTCAAAGGCGGACCTAATAGTCAGGGCATAGTCGCTGTCGAGGGTATCAATTGGCAATTAGCAAGCTATCATCCGCACGGTAACGGCGGAGGGCCCCCATGGGACCAAGTGAAACATGGGTTTCACACCTATTTTGACCACCTGATTTCGTGGCTTGAAAACATAACCTAACCGTGAAAAGAGAGAAGCGAATAATTGTCAGGTTAGCGGACCCGGAGTTCTCGCAACTCAAGACTCTGTTGTTTAGTCGTTATCCTTACGACGAGTGGGCCACGTTCGCCCGATTTGGATGGAGAGATACTAAGCAGGCATTAGTATTAACGTTGGCCGCACTTGACCCGCCGTCCAACGGAGACTTAGACGAAAGCGTCGGGCATGTAAAAATCACTGAGCCTTACACCTTGGGAAGGGCTCTCGCATCCGAGACTCATAGCCTCGCCGTTGGGATCATCCACTCACATCCTCGAGAGTGTGCGCCTCGTCCGAGTCCAATCGATGACGACATGGATAAGTACTACTCAACTTACTTTGGCGATTTTGCCAAAGATCGGCCGTACGTGAGTCTAATTCTCTCGATAGTTCGCGATCAGCTCGTAGCCTCCGGTCGGGTATTTTGGAAGGGTAGATGGCTCCTTGTTAACCGTTTCGTCGCGGAGACTTATGCTGTCGAAACTTGGATCGGCGGATACGCTCCTAAGCCACCTGAGAATGCGAATCGTGGTCGAGTAGCGCGGTTTACTTCTGCCTTTGGAGCGGAAGCGTCCGAAAGACTACGTCAAGCTACCGTCGCTGTAATTGGCGCTGGTGGAACCGGATCAATGGCTATAGAAGTCTTGGCAAGAGCGGGCGTAGGCAGACTCATAATCGTGGACCCCGATCACCTCAGCGAATCTAACTTAGAACGAGTGCACGGGAGTCAACCAGACCAAGTTAATAAAGGTACCCCGAAAGTGATTGTTGCGCGTCAGCACGTGCGAGCTATTAACGAGACATGCAAAGTAGAGGCTTACTTAGGAGCTCTTCCGCAACCGGAAGTGCTCGATGCTGTCATTACGGCTGACGTAGCTTTGGGATGTACGGATCAGCAGCACAGCAGACTGAGCCTTAGTGATTTGAGTTTTCGCTATCTGATTCCATCGATCGATTGTGGCGTAATGTTGGAGGGCGAAAACGGGAAAATCACGGGGCAGGTTTTGCAATTGGTTCGATTTCTTGCAGCCGATCCATGTGCGTTATGTCGCGAAATGGTTTTTCCACACAGAATTTCTGAAGAACTTATGTCTCCTGAGGAAAGAGAATTCCGACAGGCAGAGGCGGAGGCTGCAAAAAATCGCGGAGAAGATCCAAACCCCTATTGGCAGGGAATTCCGCAGCTCAATACCGTTGGCTATCTTACTGGCATCGCCGGCGCTATGGCGGCAGCTTACGCTATAGGATGGATCACTGGTCGCTTTTCTCCACCCTTTTCTAGAACGCAAATGAACCTTATTGCAGAATATTTTGATGTTCAGGATATTCCGGCCAATGCGCGAGAATTGTGTTCCTGTCGCCGTGCTCACGGGCATGCTGACCAGGGACAGATCGACGCTCTTATCTCCGCTCCTTCGCACTGGCCGCGAGCGAAATTATTGAGTGAAATGTAATTTGAATCGATCTTAATGATAGGACGTTACAGTTGAAGGCCACTCAAAGTAAGAAGGCCGCGAAATCAAGGGAGACAATGATAAGGTTGAAACGAGCAGCGGCAATGTCTTTTCGGATCTTGGTTTCCAAGACGCCGAGGAGCGTATATTGAAGCAAAGTTAGCAACCAAGATCGCTCAACTAATAGAGAAGAAGGGTTGGAATCAAGCGCACACCGTCGAGCGGATTGCTAAGGTGCCTGAGTTCAGGTCTTGTGAGCGATAGACGGCCCCCATTCCTCCTCCTCCCGCGTATTCGTCCAATCGGTACCTTTCAGCGAGAGAAGTACGGGCCAAGCGATAAGGATCACGCTTGTGAACAACTATTTCCGGCGTCGTTGTTCGGTTATCCATAGGGAAAGACTACAAAGTTTTTATCAGAGGAACCCAGTTTCATTTCCGTTTACGCCGCCCACTTCAATCCTTGGCTTGCATAGTTCACCATCAACTCAAACACGGTGTCGCATTTCTTTGTAAACAGAGCTCGGTCATAGCTTTCGGGGAGGTGTACATTCAGAATTTCCTGGACCGTTGATTTAACTCGCTCTTTGCTCTGTGTGTCCTTAAACCAGTCCTGAATCAATACCGGCGGAGGTTCTTTTAGTAAACGATGCAGTAGAGACTTCGCGGCAAGTCTGACCCTTTGAGTTTCATCTTTTGTCATCTTTTCTTTCTTCAAGAGGTCAAAGATTTCCAACTCGTCTTCGGTCAGGCCTTCTCGAATATGACGTTCCGACTCGTCCTTCAAATCCTTTGTGAATTGAACAAGCTCGTCGAAATAATTATCCGCTGAAGAACTGCCTGAGTTATACCGATCAACGATCTCCTGCAGTCTCTGAGCGAAGTCCGCTCGGGTCGCGTTCTCCTTCATCATCTGCTCGAGTTTGTGTTGAATAAATGCGCGCAAATCGGCGATCTCAATGTTCTTATAGTTTGCTTCTTTGAATTCGGCGCCCAATTTTTCAAAGTCGAGATTACTTAAATCCCAGGTTTTGCCTGACTGTTTGATCACGAACTCCGGTTTTGCGTGTATGAGGTCGCCTGATTCTTCGACCACAAGGCTTTCATCCAACAGTTCACTAATCCGGACGCTAACGGAATCGATATCTGCCTGTTCGACGACCGCGTCTATGACGCCACGCAGATACTGGAACACAGCGACCGAACGAACGATCGGATTCCCCAAGATCTCAGGTTTACACGCCTCGAAAAGTGATGTCGTTGTGTTCTCATAAACCGCGAACGCCTTACGCCATTCATCGTTCGTTAATAATCTGTCCGCATATTTCTCAAAGAGTCCGACCTTCTTAAAGATGTCATCCGATGCCAGGATGGCTTTAAGATCAATGTCCTTGTCCTGACAAAACTCCATCGCCTGCAGGACGGAATCTTCGAGTAACGAGAAAAGCTCTTTCTTATCTTGCACAGGAAGAGTTTCTAAGCCTTCCTGCCCTCGTGCATAGTCCTTCAAGGCTTCCTTCATGTTTCGAAAGACGTTGTAGTAATCAACTAACTCGCCATTCTTTTTTTCGACGTTGTTAATCTTGAAGGAAGTCACACGATTCGCTCGAGCAATCGTTTGCATCAGCGTGTGGTCCTTCATGGGTTTGTCGAGATACATTGTTGAGACTGTTGGAGCATCAAATCCCGTCAACCACATGGCACATACGAAGACCAGTTGCAGAGGATGCTCGGCTTCTTTGAAGTTGTATTCAATGTCGTGCCCGTGCTCATCAACTCGATTCATTCGCTCACGATGAGACTTGATCTCCAGCTTTTGCTTTTTAAACTTTTCTTCTTCCCCAGCGTCTTCACTAATGACCACCGCCATCTCGACCGCTCGCATATAGTCGACGATTTTTCTGAGGCGCCGTTTTTCGTTGTAGTCGTTGGTTCGTCTAATTGTCCCCAACAGATCTTTGATGTGCTCATGCCATAGCCGGGAGACTTTGTCGTACATCTTTACAGCCGTGAATTTATCGAGCGACACCACAATTCCTTTACCTAAGTAGCCTCGTCGCGGGAAGTGACAGACAATGTCTTTTGCGATTGTCTCTAGGCGGTCATCGCGTTTGATGACTTCCATTTCGGTGGAAAACTTCTTCTCCAGTTTCTCTTGCTGCGCCTCATCGAGATTCTCGTCTTCGAGAATTTCATAGAACTCTTCACTCAGATCTTCATTCTGAATCAGTACCTGCGGAACGCGCTTCGTATAGAACAGAGGGACAGTCGCTCCGTCGTCCATCGACTGCTGAAAGTTGTATTCCGAGACGTAATCACCAAACCAGGCATTTGTCTTACGCTCGCGGCCAAGGAGCGGTGTTCCGGTGAATGCTAAATACTGCGCGTTAGGTAGGCCCACTCGCATATTCTCAGCAAGACTGCGGTATTGCGTGCGGTGGGCTTCGTCCACAATGACAATGATGTCATCGCGTGATGAGAGCAATGGATACGCTTGTCCTTTTGGCCAACGAAACTTTTGAATAAGTGTGAACACCAGCCGTTTATTCTGACCCAAAAACTTCCGCATCTCCTCGCTGTTCTTAGGTTGGGCGGCTTCGGCTTTAGTGACGGCGCCAGTGTTCAGGAAGTTGCGATAGATCTGACCGTCCAAATCTTCCCGATCAGTAACAATCACAAAGGTGAAGTTTCCAGTCTGCTTTCGAAAGATCTTTTGCGAGTAGAAGATCATTGAAAAACTTTTGCCTGAGCCCTGTGTGTGCCAGAACACTCCCAGTTTGCCTTGTTTCTGCTTACGTTCGAGGAAGACGTTGTAAGCGCGGTTAACGCCCATGAACTGATGATTCTGAGCGATGATCTTTTGGTTCTCTTTGTAGTAGAGGATGAAGTTTTCGATGTAATCGAGAAGTTTGTCTTTCGCAAACAACGCTTCGACGACTCGTTCGAGGCTCGTTCCGTCTTTCTCAATTTGCTTGCGATCTATCTTCTCTTTCTCGTCGGTAACACGTAGCCAATTGAAGAAATATTCCCACTCTGCCGTGAAACTTCCTACCTTGGTTTCAATTCCGTTTGAAAGGACGCAAAAGGCATTCGTTAGAAACAGCTGCGGGATCTCAGCTCGATAGTTGGTGATGTTTTCGTCGTAAGCGTTTTTGAGTTTGATGTTGGAGTTCTTGAGTTCGATAAAGACGAGCGGAATTCCGTTAACGTAGAGCAGAACATCGGGACGTCGAAAACGAGGTTCTCCTTTGACCCAGAGTTGCGATACGGCAAGGAAGCGATTGTTTGCGGGTTCGTTAAAGTCTACCAGGCGAACGCGTTCTTTCTGCTTTTGTCCTTTGTCGTCATCAAACTCAACGGGCACTCCATCACGAAGGAGTTGGTAGATTTCGCGGTTGGCTGCGACCTGCGACATCGCTTGCCGTCGATCAGCTATGCGCTCAAGAGCATCGTCAATTGCTGATTCGGGAATTCGAGGATTCAAGGACGCTACCGCTTGTTTCAGTCGATCGAGCAGAATCACATCACGTTTGTTGGTACGCTTCGAACCGTCGTTGAGATCTTCGGGATCTCTGCAGTGGCATCTCAGAATCTCGAACTTGTGCTTCTCTTCAAGTCGTTGCAAGAGAGCCTGTTCGATTTGATCCTCTGATATGAAGTTAGGCATTGGTTGAGATGGGTGAGTCCGCGTTCAATTCCTGCCCCATACCGGGTGGGAATTTGATATCGAGCTGTTCGACGGAGAGTTTAGCCGAGATGAGGCGGGGCAGAAGGAGGTCGCGTGAACTCGTGAGGCGGTCGTTCGTTTGCAATAGGTTCACGATTTGGCAGAACACAGCATCAAATTGGGTCTGGTAATTCTCCAGCAGGTCCTTGCTAGGGACGGCAAGTTCAAGCTTCTTGAGAAACCCCCAATCAGCACGGGGCATTTTTGTTCCTTTTGAAGCTATTGTAGCAAGGTCAATGAATGTGTCACTGAACACGGTGAATAAAAGGTAGCCTTCGTAAAACTTCTCTTTGGGCCTAATGATGATGGTGTCCGACGAGCACGCGCCAGAGAAGTGAGCAAGACAGACTTTGTGCAAGTAAGGTCGGATTTTGCCAAACAGGATGTCTCGATTCTGAAATGTCAGTTTGTTACTCTCAATTGTGTCCGCGGTGGCCCAGTTTTTTATGCTTATTGAGCGACGTGGAATGTGTTCCAACCCGATGTACTTCTCGTCGTCCGGTAAGTCCTTTTTCCTTACCCCACGTTTTATCTCGTTTGCAAAACTGCCGAGCGCACGTACCTCCCAACCGCATGGAATCCCTTTGATGACCTTTGTCGTTTCGTGGCCGGGAAAGCGGAAACGGACGAACCATTCGCGATAGATTTCCTCGGCCAGCCTTTCCAGCAGCGCAATGCGCCGCTTGTTGTTTTCAATCAGCTCATCATATGCCCACAATACAGCCGCGATCTTTCGCTGTTCCGAGTACTGAGGACATCTCAACTCTATTCGTTCAAATACCGATTTCGGAACAATAGGAGTATCGATACCTGAGTTATAAGCAAAGATGAACTGAGTACAAGCCTGAAGTAAGTAGTACACGAAGTGAAAATCGTTGTCGCTATTTACGACTACCGAATTGATCTGCTGATTGGTGAGTGAGGGTCTACTGCTTATGCCCATCTTTCCGAAGCCAAAGCTTAAGCTTGTAAACAGTACTGAGTTCTTTGGAATTACTTGGTTTCTGAATTTCTCTAGAGCCTTGACAGAAACACGCGTCCCAGTCTCATTCACGTAAAGTTGATCCCAGTCCAAATCTTTTGGTGAGATAAACAATTCCTCGCCATCGAAATAATGCGGTTCATCTTTCGGTGGAGTCTTGCCCGTGACAACTCGACCTAATTGGTTAATTCTTTTTTTTGACCACTCGCTCATAGCTCTCCTGCAAGAGTTCGGACGTTCTTATCGATGATCGTTCGTAGCACTTCGGCGTCGCGGTTTCGCTGCTGAAGCTCTTCATTTAATTTCACGAGGTCGGCTATGAACTCTTCCTCAGTCTTTCCATCCTCTTCAATCACAACACCAACGTAGCGACCAGGATTCAGCGAGTATTCCTGCTCTTTAACCTCCGCCGGACTGGCAAGTTTGCACAGGCCCGTAACGTCTTCGTATTCGGCTTTTGGGAAGCGCTCCTGCAACCACTGGATGTGCTTGTAAAACACTTCGGCGTTCCTCACTTCTATGTGCAACTCTTCCAATGCTGTCTTTAGTGCTTTTGTCTTGCGGTCCGTGGCAATGCGTTTGCCATTGCTGTGCGCCTGCTCAGATTGTTGCTTCTCGTGCTGGCGCACTGTTTTATCCAGTTGCTTCAAACCCTCATGCAACGCGGCGAAGAACGGATCAAAAGCTTCACGCAACTTAACCTGAGCTTTGTTCTTTACAACAACGGATTTCTCCCGAACATGTTTCTCGACGTATTGCGCATACCGACTCTTGAGTCTAGTGAAAGTAGCCCATTGTTTGACGAGTTCGCCAACTGCCTGTTTCCCGGCCTTGTCTTCCAACACCTCAAGAAGTTGCGCGGAGACTGGTTCTACACGCGATTTGTTTTCAATCAACCGTTCAATGCACGCCGCGAAATAACTGTCGACTAGTTGAACGAACTTTTGCCGTCTGCCTTTGTGAAGCTGGCTGATGATGGCGATGTTCTGAATCTGCTCGTCAGAGAACTCACGATGAGCACGATCGATCGGAGTGAAGATGTTTCGCGCATCAACGAACAGAATGTTCTTATCTTTCTTTCCCTTGTCAAAAAACCAGAGCGTGGCTGGAAGCGTCACCGTGTAGAACATGTTCGACGGCAACGTCAGCATTGCATAGATGAGGTTCTCTTTAATCAATGTCTTTCGTATATCAGCTTCCGAGTGACGCGCGTCAGACGCGGAGTTGGCCATGACTAGCGCCGCACGACCGTTCGGCTTCAGTGAAGTGGCAAAGAGATTGATCCAAAGATAATTTGCGTTAGGGACAGTTTCCTTGCCGGCGTCGGCTTTCTTCACCTTCGACTTGTTGCGCGGGATGCCGTAGGTATTAAAGCGCTTGTCTTTCTCGACTCCGCTCAGACTGACTTCGTCCACATTGAACGGTGGATTAGCCAGTACGTAGTCAAAGGCGCCAAAGCTGTTGAAGTGATCGTCGTAGTAAGTGATGCCTTTCTTGATCTCACCGCGAAGCCCATTTACCGCCAGGTTCATTTTCGCGAGATTAACGGTCTCGAGAGTCTTTTCCTGACCGTAGACGTATACGCTGCTGTCTTTACCGTTTGCAGATAGTTCCTTCCGATGCTCCTCGATGAAATAAGCTGATTGAACAAACATTCCTCCTGAGCCGCAAGCCGGATCAAAAACCTTTCCACCATGTGGTTCGATTATCTCCACCATCAAGCGCACGACCGAGCGCGGGGTAAAAAACTCTCCGCCCTTTTGTCCCTCACTTCTGGCAAACTCCGCGAGGAAATATTCATAAATCTGCCCGAAGAGATCGCCGGTTGTGTCCGAAGGGATGTTGGCGAAATTCTTTAGCAGGTTATTGGGAATCGTCTTAGTCTTTGGATCACGTGTCAGTCGAAAATATTCGTCCTTCGGGAGTACACCTTCCAGCTCCGGCTTGTACTCCTCAATAGCCTTCATCGCTTCTTTGAGCGCTTTGGCAATGTCCTTCTCCTCAGGAAGGTTGAGCAGATAGTCATATCGAGCGTGGTCCGGGAGATAGAAACCACACTTCTCGATGGCTACCTGTGACAGCTTCTTCTCGCGACGCGTACCTTTTAATTTCTGGTATTCAGCGAGAATCTCCCGTTCGTAACGACGGTAATTGTTGTCTGCGAACTTTAGAAAGATTAGGCCAAGTACTGGAGTAGAGTACTCACTGGACTTCAGGTCTGAGTTGGCTCGGAGATTGTCGGCGGCATTCCACAGTTCTCGTTCGAGTTGCTTTAGTTGATCCTTGGTCATTTCCTGTGACGCAGAAGAAACTTCATGGTCAATAACTGAGAATAAGCAATTCTGCAAGTTTTGCGTGTGAGGAGATTGCGTGAGGGTTGATTCGTGAGGAACTTATATGACTGCTGCAACTAATTGACGCTTTTGACTTGCTATCTACCTTCCTCGGCTGGAATATAAGAATGCGCTTAAGAGGTTGTCAAGGCATCTGAGAGACACCAGAATATCAGACATTTATGATCCAATCATTGGGTGAATTCTAGCTGACGTTGCCAGTCCTTGATTCCTCAGGGAGAACATTCAGCCAGTGTTTGCTGAACGATTGTTCAGTGCTGCTGAACGATTGTTCTCATGACCATTTTACTGTTGAATTCAAATGAAACGTCGACCAAAACCTAGATCGTCGGATACGAATGTGGGTTCAGTTTTGAGCGAAGTCGCTAACGAGTTTGAGCCTCATAATCAGGTTATCAGTTTCGAAGCTGCGCTTTATGCGATTAGATCCGCGCAAAGCGACGATGCTTTATTTGCTGTTGAAATCCTAGACCCGTTCTTGGCTGGTGAATCAGTCGAAGGTCTTTTGTCAGCTATTAATCGACTGAACAAAGCTTTTCGAATGGAAGGAGGTGACAGAACCCAAACCAATGATGCCCTGCATTATCTAAAACTAGCTATAACGTTTGATTCGGCTAATAGTGCAAAACCTCGCTCGATCGACTGGCATATCGCCCTCGTTCTTGCTTCTTACGTACTCGAATGGGAGGAAAAGCGAAAGGCGGCTGCTGCCGGTCTCAAAAAGAAACCCAAAAACAAGTGGGCTGTTCAATGGATGAAAGCAAAGCGGAATAAGAAGAAGTGGGAATATGCCTGGAGCAGGGCCCGTTCGCACGAAGAAGTAGGCAAGCGATGGAAATCGATTAGAGGACTAACTCGTGGATACCCTCGCGATTTCTACCGTTGGAAAAAAACCGTAACTGACAACGCACGGGCTATAGTTAGCGGAACCAAGAGCGACAATGAGTACAAGAGACGAAGAGAGACCCTTCGGGTTGCTTTTGGGACACACTTTGATCCAAGTTCTCTTTAATGTCTTGTCAAAAAAGTATTGTTCAGACCTTATGTCTATACCAATACTCGTGAACTTCGGCCCCTCTAGGCAGACCGACCTAGCCTAACTGCAATCCCACCAAGCACTTAGCAAGCCTCTTTAAGAAAAGAGTTGCGTTCGTGTGCAAGAATGGGTTGCTCGAAATCAAGAGAAGAAAAGATCCAATTTCAATAATGCAAAGGGAGACAGTGGCTTATGCGAAATGGCAAGCGAACCGTAACTGAACTCGAAGCGGAACTTGAGGATGCGTACCATCGGATTGAAGAGTTAGAGGATCACATTCGGGATGGTGCAACTCTGCTTTCAGATGATGATCTCGACGAAGTCTTAGAGGACGTTGAGGCTCAGGAAGAAGAAGAAACGGAAAGCTAAATGAATAACTAGTGGAGGCGTAAGTCAAGTCGCAAAGGCACTATGAGCGAACACTTATCGATAAAAGTACCCGATTCGGAGTCAGACCAGAGTCCATTCAGTGTCGATTCGGCTTTCGATCGAGAGTCGAATCTGACCATTCATTCCTGGCAAGTTTGGAGTATATCAGGTGAAAACTTCCGGGCCGGGCGCACCGACCTGAAAGCCAGAGGACGGCATCTGGCGACCTTTCCCAGTTTTCCACCAACGATGGCAGAGGTCAGGTCAAGGGCGTTAAGAGCCGATGCTCAGTACGTAATGCTGGAACATTACGAAGGCCTGATCGGAGAGAAGAAGAGACGTGTCAATCATGACACCACCCTGTACGACTTGTCACCAAACGGTTCTGGAGGGGTGTGCGACAAATTTGTGGGTAGAAGTGTTAGCTTGCGGCGCGCATCTCCCAAAATTCCTCCCAGCGACCGCTTAACTGGATACAGCGCAAGGCAATGATGTCGTTGGCGCCACGAACGCT
>Ga0187892_10006211_pt1 | contig 17985 bp, 16 predicted proteins | sample MA1701073metaG_FD_139345 | JGI IMG/M metagenome (GOLD analysis project Ga0187892, IMG submission 139345) | Bio-ooze microbial communities from a basaltic lava cave in the Kipuka Kanohina Cave System on the Island of Hawaii, USA - MA170107-3 metaG ... | reverse complement strand
TGCACCTTGGTTTTTTCTGCAGGGCAGGCCATTCTTGCTGCTAAAGCCGGTGCCAGTTATGTATCACCTTTTATCGGCCGTATTGACGATAGCAATTGGGATGGGGTGGAATTGATCCATCAAATATCCCAGATATACTCTATTCAAGGCTATAAAACGGAGATACTGGCAGCTTCTATCCGCGGCGCTTTGCATATAGTAAAATGTGCTGAAGCTGGCGCCGATGTATGTACCTGCCCGCTGGATTCTATCTTAGGTTTATTGAAACATCCACTTACCGATATAGGTCTTGCCAAGTTCCTGGAAGACGCTAAAAAATCTGCATAACAGATCTTCTTTCAAAATAAAAAGCCGGCTCCAAATCAATGGAGCCGGCTTTCTTTTTACAAACTATCCGTTTCTTTTCTGTTTCTTTTTTGTTTTGAGCTCCTGCATTACCTCTTCCTTCGTTGGCAACTCGGGGTCGGGTTTCTTTTTTATCCAAATGGTTTTTTCCAGCCAGAGTTTGGGATTGCTTTTTAATACGGCTTTGACCGTGATTTTTTCAACGGTACAATCAGCCGGAATGATCAATTCATTTCCGGAAAAGCTGCATTCCGAAGAAGAGAACTGAATCTCTTTAGCTGTAAGCGGCAGCCATTTTCCGTTTGATAATTTCCCGTCTACATTGATGTAATTGTGTGTCCCTTTTTTCAGGCTGTCGGTGTACAGATTAAAATGAATGCTTTCAATCTGCTGGGATTTGAGGCTGTTTGCAGCAGCCAGGAGAACAACAAAAAGTAAAATTCTTATCACGATTGTTGGGTTTAATGCAAGTATGACGAAGGTATTTTTTTAAAGGTACGGCCGGCAACAGGCTTAACTAATTTTTAGAAAACGATACTGTTCTTCAAAGCTGGGTACGACTAATTGGCAGCCAACATCTACTTTTTCCTTTTAGCCTATTCGATCTCCAGGCAACGAAAATGGGAGAGGCCTTCGACCGGGTATTTTCATCAATTTTCAAAGTCAAAAAATATAGATCATAAATTATGAAAGTTTGTTAAGTAATTTTCTTAGTAAAGCTAACTTCGAAGTGAATGAATTTGAATGCTAAAATTAAGTATAAATAATTTTTATTGTTAATTAATAGTATTTCAGTTGTTTAAGAAAAATATTTTATATTTTATTTTAATTTAATTTTTATGACAAACCATTATATGAGAAAAGATTTTATTACTGAAGGTAAAATTTGAAGTTTATTTTTATAACTGATTGTTTTTAATAAAATTATGTGATATATTTTCCATTTCAAATGATGTATGTTATTGCATCAATAAAAAAACATAAATGAAAATATCGATGTTGTGGTATAAAATGATGAAAAGGCTTGGAGAAATGTTTCCCGCATGAAAAAGAAGTCTGACGGAGCAGAGTTGGTTGAAAAATTTTAGATCAGGCTTTACGTTCAATCTTTATTTTGTGACTAAACGGCAGGGTTGTTTTTTTCTGTTTTAAATCTGGGTAAGCAGAATTCAAATAACAAAATTGATCTAAGGATTGACGATGATTTATCGTGAAAAAACATGAACCAACAAAGCTCCTGCACACTTTCGAATGTTTCTTTCCTTTTGATCATGGGGAATAAAAAAAGTGGTTTTATCAGGCGATCTGGAGTAACAATTTCTTAACCTTTAAAACCCGTTAATCAAGCCCTCTGATTTCACTGTTTATTATCCGTGAGCGGTCAAGTTGGTGATCATGCTCCTGCTGATCTTCTTGGGGTAATGATTGAGGAAATTCTTTTGGCTTGAAATTTCTCCAAAATTCTACATTTGTCCCGTTAAAAAAATTACCTGATCATAACACCCCGTACAGTTCCTCAATGACAAATTCTTACATGGACCTCGTCCAGCAGACCTTTAATTTTCCACAAGAAGGCTTTGAAGTAAAAGATGAGTATCTCCAGTACAACAGCGTTGACCTGAAAGCCCTGATTGATAAATATGGCACTCCACTCAAGGTGACCTACCTGCCCAAGATCAGCATGCAGATACAAAAGGCCAAGGCAATGTTTGCTGCTGCATTTAAAAAGCATAAATACGAGGGTAAATATTTTTATTGCTACTGTACCAAGAGCTCTCATTTTTCTTTTATCCTGGAGCAGGCCCTGAAAAATGATATTCACCTGGAAACATCTTATGCTTACGACATAGATATTATAAAGAAGCTCTACGAAAAGAAAAAAATAACGAAGGATATTAATATCGTTTGCAACGGGTATAAACAAAAAGAATATACCCGCAGGATAGCCAGCCTGATCAATTCTGGTTTTACGAATGTGATTCCTGTATTGGATAACAAAGAGGAGTTAAAGGAATATGCAAAAACGGTAAAGGCGCCATTTAAACTTGGCATCAGGGTAGCGGCTGAAGAAGAGCCGAATTTTCCTTTTTATACTTCCCGTCTCGGCATCAGGGCAAAAGATATACTGGAATTTTATGTTGACCGTATTGAAGGTTACGAAAGCAAGTTCCAGTTGAAGATGCTCCATATTTTTTTAAACAAAGGCATCAAGGACGATATTTATTATTGGAGTGAATTGAATAAGATCATTAACCTGTATTGCCAGTTAAAAAAGATTTGCCCCGAACTTGACTCCATTAACATAGGCGGCGGTTTCCCCATTAAGCATTCATTGGGTTTTGAGTACGACTACCAGTTCATGATCAACGAAATTGTGCGGAACATAAAAGTGGCTTGCAAAAAAGCCAAGGTTCCCATGCCCCATATTTTTACCGAGTTTGGAAGCTATACGGTAGGAGAGAGCATGGCCCATATATATAGTGTGGTGGGTGAAAAAGTGCAGAACGACCGGGAAACCTGGTACATGATAGATTCTTCTTTTATAACTACGTTGCCTGACACTTGGGGCATTGGCGAAAAATTTTTGATGTTGCCGGTGAATAAATGGCATGTGGATTACCAGCGGGTTGTGTTAGGTGGCATTACCTGCGACAGTCATGATTACTACGATTCTGAAGAACATATCAACGAAGTTTTTCTTCCTAAGTTAAATAATGGCGAGCCTTTGTATGTGGGATTCTTTCATACCGGCGCCTACCAGGATCAGATAAGTGGTTACGGCGGCATCAAGCATTGTCTTATTCCATCGCCCAAACATATCATTGTTGACTATGATAAAAATGGTAAGCTGGTAGATTGGGTTTATGCCAAGCAACAAACAGCGCAAAGCATGCTGAAGATTTTGGGCTATACAAAATAACGGTTTGAAAAAAATTAAAAGGCCCTTTGACAATCGCAAGTCAAAGGGCTTTTAGTTTTACCAGCGGCGGTTTTTCTTGTAATAATAATATCTTTTGTGACCATATCTCCAGTCGTTGTATTGCCTGCGATCATAATGTATTCTTCCAATATATGATCTGTCGAGATAGTACCGGTTATCATATCCTCTCCAGTAAACATAGCCTTGCGGATTGCGGTAAAAATACCGGCCATCGTGATACCGGCTTACTACAATACCGGGATTTGAATGAATGATCAATGAAAAATTTGTTCGGGCTGGTGGATATGGTTCATAGGTGTTCCGGCGGCTGGAACTGCAACTGATCATTACTGCCGCTACTGCTAACAATAAGACCGCTTGTACAATTCTTACTCTTTTCATAACGAATTATTTTGGTGTTAGACGGCAAAGAGTTTACTTAGTTAGCTTAAAGCATGTTAATATGAAATGTTTTTGGGTATTGTTAACAACCCTGTTTTGTACTTTTTATACTAATGCGCAATCAGTCGAAGATTCCGTAAAGGTCGTGGTCAATACTTTATTTGCAGGAATGAAAAATGCAGATGCGGCATTATTAAAATCAGCTTTTGCGGACAGTGCTGTGTTGCAAACCATCAGCCGTAATAAAGAAGGCAAAATGATGGTAAGAACAGAGGATGTAAATGAGTTTGCTGATTTTGTCGGTAAATTAAAAAAAGATTCTGCTGATGAAAGGATACAATTTGAAACAATAAAAATTGACGGGCCTCTTGCAATAGTGTGGACACCCTATAATTTTTACCTTAATGGAAAATTCAGTCACTGCGGTGTGAATTCATTTCAACTTGTGAGGTTTGATGGAATTTGGAAAATACAATACCTGATTGATACAAGAAGAAGACAAGGTTGTAAAAATTAATGATGGCCCATTTTATATTATTTCTTATTCATTCTGTATTTTTTATTCACCTTAGAACTGTTGAAATAATCATTCAATTCTTTTTCCGTCATACTGGTGGCCATTTCAACAGGTACATCTACCAATTGAACCTGAACCTGTCTTAACTCTTCACGCAGCTTGTTTGTTTTCTTTGTTATATCAGGATCTTTTTCACCAATGATCATATTATCATTGAGCATATACTCCAGCCGCTTGATTGCCGAACGAATAACAGAAGCCTGGTTTTGCTCAACTGACTTATTGGGCGAAGTAGCCTCTTTGATGGGAGTGAGTGCTACACCTATACTTGGCAATACTTTACCGGTATTTTGAGATGATTTGCTTGATGAAGTATTTAGTATTGTTCCTGTAAGTGCTGTGCTGGCTGCAGTAAGATCAAAGCCGGTTCTTGCTGATTTATTGCCTCTTACTTTTTTGTCCAATTGAAAGAAAACATATTTCAATTGCATTACATAAAACTTAACGTTGTTAGATACAGCCGCATGTTCCTGCACGGCAAAAGGATAATTCAATGCATCTTTCACCGTTATCTTAACTGTGGCTGTGTCTTTTACTTTAAAACGGGTAGAACCAATAAAACTAAGTGTCACGGTTTTTTGTTTGCCGGGATCGGTTTCACTTACAAAATCATAAGGCGGTGTCCATGTAAAAGTATCGTCACAACGTTTTACCAACTTGTATCCACTTATGGGAATATTGCTGCTAAAAAGAATGTCTTCAATCGGAAAATTGCCGGATTCGCATAATACATCAAAGGCAACAGGTTTGCCTTCTTCAATTTCCAGTGAATTGGAAACAGTGAATTTTATTTTCGGCGGAAGCACTTCGGTATTATAAAACATCAGCGTAAAACTTGTATCAATTTTGTCGTTGGGGTCAAAAAGATTTTGCACTCCCAGTTTTACTGAATACTCCTGGTCGTATTTCAATTTGCCTGATAAAAAGAATGATTTGTCGGCTTTAAAAGTCAGCAGGCCATTGTCCTTATTGATTCGCATCCCAACAGGAGAGTTTCGCAAAAACCAATAGTATTTACTTTCATCTTTGTTAATGGCTAAATTATAAGACAGCATTGAATCTACCTGCAGGGTGAAGAAGGGATTCAAATTGATGATGCGAAGTGCAGTATCAACAGGAGCGGGGTTTATTACAGTAGGTATTGAATCGTGAACCTGGGAGATAGCTTGATTAAAAATAAAAATCAGTACCAGGCAGTTCAACCAGCGTTTATTCATACCAATATTGTTTTTTAAAATTTTGGCAGGGGCGAAGTTAGCCTTTTTGGGTTTAAAATTTCTTGCTGCTTCATATCACAAAAGAAACCCCATCGTAGAAACGACGGGGTTTAAACCAAAACCAACTGCTTATGAGAAAATTCTTAAATCTGTTAAGAGCTTATTGAATTGTTATTTGCTGTACTTGTGTTTTGACTTCTTCTTTCTTCGGAAGGTTTAATGTTAAAACACCGTTAACATACCTGGCATCAATTCCGTTTACATCTGTTTTTTCATCCAGTGTAAAAGATCTTTTGAATGTACGGTAGCTGTACTCACGACGGATCTGTTTTTCATTGCCAGGCGAAATCGAAGCATCTTTCTTTTCTTCCGTTTTCTTTTCAGCAGAGATGGTCAAAATCTGATCATCTACGCTTACTTTGAAATCTTCTTTTTCAAATCCCGGCGCTACAACTTCAATGTTATAATTCTTTTCTGTCTCTCTGATATTAACAGGAACAAATCCTTTCTGTGATTGTTCGCCGTCATTCTCATTCAGGACGGGCCAGCCGGTAAAGAAGTCGTCTATCAAATTGTTAAAAGAAGCTTCAAGCGGCCTGCGGTTTAATTTTACAAGTGTCATAACCTGTGAGTTTATTTTTTAAATGCGTTTAATATCCTTCATTTTTCAAATGATATACCATTGCCTTAATTGCGACTTTTTATCGCAATTGATAAATCTTTGAATGACATTATTGCCGGGTGCTTCCTGTTTGCCCTGACATAATTTCTGTTCATCTTCTTTAATGAACTTTTTAGCTACTTTTGCGTTGCTAAAAACAAACAAAAAAATATGTATCCAGAAGAAATAGTATTACCAATGAAAGAGGAGCTGACAGATAATGGCTTTACTGAACTGCTAAGCTCTGAAGATGTAGAGAATCAATTGGCCAAAAAAGGCACTACCCTTGTAATGATCAATTCTGTTTGCGGATGTTCAGCCGGATCAGCCAGGCCGGGAGTTTTAATGGCTGTTGCGAATGCTAAGGAAAAACCGGATTATATTACTACCAGCTTTGCCGGTTTTGATATTGAGGCTATAAGAACACTTCGCCAGCATCTTTTACCTTATCCGCCTTCTTCTCCTGCCATTGCTCTTTTTAAAGATGGACAATTGGTTCATTTTATTGAAAGGCACCAGATAGAAGGAAGATCAGCCCAGATCATCGCACACAACCTGATCGGCGCTTTTGAACAATATTGTAATTAAGCAATAAATTTTGGTGTAAACATAATAGCTCCCGGTTTGCGGAGCTATTTTTATTTTATCCAACCTTGTTTTTACATTGTATATTCGCCTGCTTAAATAACTAACCAAGGGCTAATGTATCCTAATCTTTACTATGCTTTCAAAGACCTGTTTGGGGTCGAGTGGACATTTCTTCGTTTTGTAAATTCATTCGGATTTTTTGTTGCTATTTCATTTATCCTTGCAGCTGTTACTTTATCTGCAGAATTAAAACGCAAAAGCAGCCAGGGACTGTTGCAACCTAAAGAAATGCAGATGATGGTAGGCGAGCCGGCCAGTGCAGGTGAACTGATCTTGAATTTTCTGCTTGGGTTTCTGTTAGGCTTTAAGATACTTGGTTTATTTATAATGGATAGTTCGGCTACTGAAGATCCACAGGCTTTTATTTTTTCCCCTATCGGAAGCTGGCCTGCCGGAATACTGCTTGGTTTGCTGTTTGCCGGCATGAAGTGGTATGAAAAGAAAAAGCGTCAATTGCCAAAGCCTGAAAAAAGAACGATAAGAATATGGCCGCAGGACAGGGTGGGGGAAATAACAATTATTGCTTTGGTTTTTGGCCTGATAGGCGCCAAACTGTTTGATATTTTTGAGAACTGGAGTGATTTTCTGAAATACCCTTCTTCTTATTTACTTTCTCCTTCTGGCCTAACATTTTACGGCGGTTTGATTTGCGCTGCCATTGCTATCTGGGTTTATGCAAAAAGGCACAATATCGGGTTCTGGCATTTGAATGATGCGGCTGCACCGGGCCTGATGTTGGCGTATGGGGTCGGCCGCATAGGTTGCCATGTGTCCGGTGATGGCGATTGGGGCATTGTAAATACCAATCCAAAACCATTTAGCTGGCTGCCTGATTGGACGTGGTCTTATAATTATCCTCACAATGTAAACGAAGCAGGTGTTCCCATCCCGGGATGCGTTGGTAAATATTGTAATGAATTGAATCCTCCTGTGTATCCGACTCCCATTTATGAAATCATTGTATGCTTACTATTGTTTGCTTTGTTATGGTCGGTAAGAAAAAAACTTAAAACACCGGGGACACTTTTTGCCCTATACCTTATGCTGAATGGTGTCGAAAGATTTTTCATTGAGAAAATAAGAGTGAACACACGTTTGAACATTTTTGGATTTCAACCCACCCAGGCCGAAGTGATCTCTACTTTACTGTTCCTTGCCGGCCTTATAATTTGGATTTTGCTGAAAAAACGGGAAAGAATGGTGAAATCCACATCGGTATAGATTTTTTTTACGCAAGTGAAAATTTTTCTACTTTTTTTCAAATGCCCTGAAATGTCCGTCCATTGGTAATTTCATTCATTAATGAACTTTGCTGAAATCGTTTGCGGCGGCTTGAATTTTAGTTAATTGTTCACAGGGGCTATGATATTCCACCGCTTAAATGTAACTTTGCATCATACCCGGACGATTACTCACCACACTTGCAATATTCTTTAAACCAGGACTGGTACTTATTTGTTTACTTACTAAACAACTTATATTACTATGAGGCAGCTTAAAATCGCTACCCAAATAACCAACCGGGATTCCCAGGCAGTAGAAAAATACCTGCAGGAGATATCCAAGATTTCAATGATTACACCAGAAGAAGAGACCACCCTGGCACAACGCATTAAGATGGGCGATCAAAAGGCGTTGGACAAATTGGTTCAGGCCAACCTGCGTTTCGTGGTTTCTGTTGCTAAACAATACCAGCACCAAGGTTTATCATTGAGCGATCTTATCAATGAAGGAAATCTTGGTTTGATCAAGGCAGCACAGCGTTTTGACGAAACCAAAGGGTTTAAATTTATCTCTTATGCAGTATGGTGGATTCGTCAGTCTATTCTGCAAGCTTTGGCTGAACAGGGCAGGTTGGTTCGTTTGCCGCAAAATAAGATTGGTACTTACAACAAGGCTAACAAAGCTTATATGGCTTTTGAACAGGAACATGAAAGAGAGCCGTCAACAGAAGAGTTAGCTGAATTGCTGGAGATGAGTGAAACCGAGATCAACAATATATTTCAAAGCAATACCCGTCACACTTCACTGGATGCACCTGTGCATGAAGCAGAAGATGTCGCTATGGGCGACTTGCTTGAAGGCAGCGATGATACGGATGATGATGTGATGAAAGATTCATTGAGAAATGAAATTCGCCGGGTGTTGAAATCACTTAGCCCGAGAGAAGCAGAAATAGTAAATGCCTATTTTGGTTTGGATGGTGAGCAGGGTGTTACCATTGAGCAGATCGGGCAGAAATATGATCTTACCAAGGAACGTATTCGCCAGATCAAAGAAAGGGCTATTAAGCGTTTGCAAAAAGCCCGTTACAGCAGTGCATTAAAAGCATATTTGGGTTAAAATAGCAGATCTTTCCCGAAGGGAAAGAAATTGGTGGGTTTATTTAAGAAAGCAGCTCCGGTCATTTGATCAGAGCTGTTTTTTTGTTGGCATGGTATTTTATTTTTAAATGGATCGTTTTTTCGGAACTTGGGCTTTTCACTAATTGTTTGAAAATTGTAATTATTTGTTTGATATTATTATCAAATCAAAGCAGGCTTTAAGTTCTTTTGCATCATAAAATCATTAAACGATGTAAAAAAGCATTGAAGATCTATTTTTTTAGTTCACTACAATTGATAAAAGATAAATTTGCCCGCTGTAAATCGTTCAACAATTAACTTTACGCCCTGATTTCCCAAAAAATTTTGAACAAAATCCTTCTGTTACTGTTTTCAATATTTTCCGGGAATTTTTTGATCCGCACTTGCCATAAAACATTAAGTCTGGAATTGTATGCTCAAACGAATTATGTACAGGAAAAAGAAATCCTTTTCCTGCTGTACATTAATGGCAATAGTTTTAATTTTTACCATTAACGGTTATTCTCAAACCAATAGCCCGGATAGTATTTTACAGCAAGCTACTCTTCAAAATATTATTCAGTATGCGCTAAAACGGCAACCGCTGGTACAGCAGGCGTTGATTGATGAAAAGAACACTGATCTGCTCATCAAATCAAAACTGGCCGACTGGTATCCGCAAGTCAACTTTAATTATTTTCTCCAACATACGTTTGATGTGCAGACAACCGTTTTTGATGGTACTCCCCGGCAGATCGGTGTTACCAACAACTCGGCCTTTCAATTTTCTGCTACGCAAAATATTTTTAACCGTGATGTATTATTGGCCGGCAGAACAAAAGGTGATGTAAAGCAACAGGCCCGTCAGCAAACGGAGAATACAAAGATCAACCTGGTGGTGAATGTTTCTAAAGCATTTTATGATGTGCTGGCAACAGAGCAGCAAATAAAAGTGACTGATGAAAACATTGTAAGAATTGAACGAAGCCTGAAAGACGCAACAGCGCAATATGAAGCAGGAGTAGTTGATAAAACAGATTATAAAAGAGCCACTATTGCATTGAACAATGCCATAGCATCAAAGAAAGCTAATGAAGAAGCGCTGAAAGCAAAAACAGAATATCTGAAAGCATTGCTGAATTACCCAATTGGTCAATCACTTACGATTGTTTATGACAGTGCCCAACTGGAAAATGAAATTGGTTTGGATACTCTTCAATTGATTGATATTAATAAACGAATTGAATACCGCCTTTTAAAAACACAGTACAAACTGCAGGAAGCTAATGTGAAATATAATAAATGGAGTTTTATTCCTTCTGTTTCTGCTAATGGCGCTTACAATTATAATTACCTGAACAATCAGTTCAGCAAGCTTTATAGTCAGTCATTTCCCAATTCGTATGCAGGAGTGACATTGTCGTTCCCCATCTTCCAGGGTGGAAAAAGAAAATTTGATATACAGCAGGCGGAAGGGCAATTGAAAAGAACAGAGCTGGATGTAGTGAGTCTTGAAAATTCAGTGAACAGTGAATATGCTGCTGCTCTTGCCAGTTACAAAGCAAGTCTTTCAAATTATCGTGCGGTAAAGGAAAATGTATTGCTGGCAAAAGAAGTATATGATGTCATTACGCTGCAATACAGGTCCGGTATTAAAACTTATATTGAAGTAGTAAATGCGGAAACAGATCTCCGCACTTCGCAGATAAATTATTTCAATGCATTGTACCAGGTATTGAGCAGTAAGATAGATGTGCAAAGGAGTTTGGGAGATTTGAGATTTTAATAAATAAAAATCAGATGATTCAAAGTTTTACAGATATGCAAACACGAAGCATTAATGCAGCGATTGTTATTGCTGTAATGTTTTTTTTAACAGCCTGCGGAGGTAAGCAGCAGCAACAACAGCAAGGCCCGCCACCTGTAGTTTCGGTGGCTGTAGAAGAAGTGAAAACTTCTGATGCTGCTTATTATGATGAATATCCCGGAACTGTTGTAGCATTAAATCAAACAGAGCTGAGAGCACAGGTTACCGGCTATATCACCAATATTTACTTTAAAGACGGGCAGAAAGTAACAAAGGGACAACGACTTTATTCAATAGATCAGCAATTGTATAATGCAAACTATCAGCAGGCAATTGCCAATTTGCAGGTACAGGAAACCAATTTGCTGAAAGCTCAAAAAGATGCTGACCGTTATCATGAACTGGATAAAAAAGATGCGATAGCAAAACAACAGGTTGACTATGCAGATGCTGCTTTAGAAGCTGCAAAAAAACAAGTAGATGCAGCCAAAGCAAATGTGAATGCAGTAAGATCGTCGGTGAATTTTGCAACTATCGTTGCGCCATTCAGCGGCACGATTGGAATATCGCAGGTAAGAAGTGGTACATCGGTAGTGGCAGGGCAAACGGTGTTAAACACCATCTCAACTGATAATCCTATAGCAGTTGATTTTGCCGTTGATCAAAAGGAAATTTATAGATTCAATCAACTGCAGCAGGTAAAAAATCCTAAGAGTGATTCTACGTTTACCATTTCATTTGGAAGCGATGTTTATCCTTATCCCGGTTCAATCAGTTTAATAGATCGTGCTGTGGATCCGCAAACGGGCACTATTAAAACAAGACTTGTTTTTTCTAACGATAGAGGATTGCTTAAAGCCGGTATGGCCACTACTGTAAGAGTATTAAATAATGCAAAAGAAGAGTCAGTTACTATTCCTTACAAAGCAGTAGTGGAGCAATTGGGTGAATACTTTGTGTATGTAGTAGGAGACAGCAACAAAGTTTCACAGCGAAAACTTGTTTTAGGAAAACAGATCGCTTCAAACATCATTGTAAAAGATGGTTTGAAAGAAGGAGAAAAAATTGTGACACAGGGAGTGCAGAATTTGAGAGAAGGAGCAGCGGTCACCACAGCTCCGCCACAACAACCAGGTGCAGCAAAAAAGTAACATCTGAAAATGCTGACAAGCGAACCGGAAGTACAAGAGTGCGACGCAACAAAGATGATAGTAGCAATATAGCCGGCATCAAAAAAAAATTAAAAACTTATTATCATATCATTGGTGACTATGTGAAACTAACTCACTATTCACTACTCACTATTCACTATCATGATAGCAGAAACTTTTATAAAAAGACCCGTTACCGCAATAGTTATTTCTGTGGTATTGGTATTGGTTGGAATTATTTCGCTGATCAATCTTCCCGTAGCTCAATACCCCGAAATTTCTCCGCCTACCGTTAATATCTCCGGCAATTTCATTGGCGCTGACGCAAAAACTGTTGAGCAAACTACAACCACCGCCATCGAATCGCAGGTGAATGGTACACCGGGAATGACCTATATGACCAGCAATAGTACCAGCAGTGGTCAAAGCAGCATCACGGTAAATTTTCAGGTGGGCACTGACATTAATATTGCAACCCTTGATGTGCAAAACAGGGTGAGTGTTGCTGAACCTTCATTACCTGATGCGGTGAAACGCTTAGGACTGACGGTTCGTAAACGTAATCCCAGCATCATGATGGTGCTGGCTTTTTATTCGCCTAACGGAACACACGATGCAACCTTCATTGGTAACTATGTAAATATTTATGTAAAAGATGCGCTGTCGAGAGTAAAAGGTGTTGGTGATATTCTTTCCCGTGCCGATGATTTCAGTATGCGCATTTGGCTGAACCCTGAAAAGCTTGCTGCTTTAAATATGACGCCTGCCGAAGTGAATGCAGCATTGCAGGAACAAAATATACAAATAGCAGCCGGTACAGTTGGTGGTAACCCGCAACCCGGAACACAAACTTTTGAATATAGTGTGCTCACCGATAGCCGTCTTAATACACAAGAGCAATTTGAAAATATAGTTGTGCGTACAAGGCCTGCTGATGGAAGCATCGTGTATCTGAAAGACATTGCAAGAGTAGAACTGGGAAAATTTGATTATACAATTAAAGCATTTGCCAATGGCAAACCTGCCGCTTTTGTTTTGATCTACCAGGCGCCGGGCGCCAATGCATTGGAAACATATAAAGGCGTGAACAAGGCGCTGACAGAAATGAAAAAAACATTTCCAAAAGATATTGACTACTTAGTGCCGCTGGAAACAGCAACCGTTGTAGAAGTATCTATTAATGAAGTGGTGCATACATTGGTAGAGGCGTTGATACTTGTAGTGCTTGTTGTGTTTTTATTTTTACAAAACTGGCGTGCCACACTCATTCCTGTGCTGGCTATCCCGGTTTCATTGATCGGCACATTTATTTTATTCAATACACTTGGCTTTACAATTAATACACTCACCTTATTTGCTTTTGTATTGGCTATCGGTATTGTGGTAGATGATGCTATCGTGGTAGTAGAAGCGGTGCAGCATAATATTGATCATGAAAAAATGAGCCCCAAAGAAGCGACGTTAAAAGCAATGAGGGATATATCAGGGCCCGTAATAGCCATTGCATTGATCCTTGCCGCTGTGTTTGTGCCGGTTGGTTTTATTTCGGGCATTGTAGGAAGATTGTACCAGCAATTTGCTATTACAATCGCAGTATCGGTTATCATTTCTGCATTCGTGGCTTTATCACTCACTCCTGCATTGTGCACTATCATGCTGAAGCCATCGAAAGGAGAGAATGAGAAGAAAAATATTTTGGAGAAATTCTTTGCATGGTTCAATAAAGGTTTTGGACGTTTAAACCATCGTTATACACTTGGTGTGGGAGCATGGATAAGAAAAACGCCTTATGTGCTGGTTATGCTGGTTGTGTTATTTGTGGGATTGTTCTTTTTGTTTAAAAATAAACCAACAGGCTTTATCCCTATAGAAGATGAAGGCCGCATGTTTGTAACATACGAAATGCCGGAAGCTACATCTACTACCCGCAATGTTGATATGTTATTAGAGATCAGTAAACGCATCAGGTCTTTGCCGGAAGTAAAAGTGGTAGGTGGTTTGGCAGGTTTGAACATTGTATCGTTTTCCAATAAATCAAATACAGGGACAATCTTTGTAATGCTAAAACCCTGGGATGATAGAAAAGGCAAGGAGCATCATGTGCAAACTGTTATTGGCAAAATAAGGGCAATGACTGCTGATATAAAAGAAGCAAGAGTTTTACCTATTGCTCCGCCTGCTATTCCCGGTTTGGGAGCTACATCAGGTTTTACATTCGAACTGCAGCAAACAAGCAGCACCGACGATGTTCAGCAATTTGAAAAAGTGGCCCGTGATTTCTTAGGAAAACTGTACCAGCGTCCGGAGATTGGAACAGCTTTTACTTTCTTTAATTCCCGTACGCCCAGCTACCAGGTAGATGTAAACCGGGAGCAGGCAAAAAAATTGGGTGTGCAGGTATCAGATGTTTATACTACACTTTCCAATTTTCTGGGAAGTAATTATGTGAACGATTTTAATTTGTATGGAAGAAATTTCCGTGTGATGTCGCAGGCGGATAGTTCTTACAGAGGTTCGCTGACCAACATTGAAAAATATTATGTACGCAATAGCCAGGGTGGTATGGTGCCGCTTGGCTCTTTGGTAACTGCGAAAGTGATAGAAGCGCCGGCTGCCATTTCGCATTACAACATTTATCGTTCTATTGAAATAAACGGAACACCCAAACCGGGATACAGCAGCGGGCAAGCCATTGAAGCATTAAGAGAAGTAGCCCAAACATTGCCCGACGGGTATGGCTATGAATTTTCAGGCATGAGCCGCGAAGAGATAGCGGCAGGCAACCAGCAAACAACCATCTTTGCGATCTCGATCATATTTGTGTTTTTGTTTTTGGCAGCATTGTATGAAAGCTGGTCTGTTCCTTTTTCTGTATTATTTGCTGTGCCTATCGGCGCTTTTGGTTCTATATTGACATTAACGTTTATTCCCAGTCTTACCAATAATGTGTATGCACAAATTGGTTTGATCACATTGATAGGATTATCTGCCAAGAATGCTATATTGATCGTTGAGTTTGCAAAAGAAAGAGTAGACAGAGGCATGGATGTTATTCATGCAACACTGCAGGCCGTTCAGTTGCGTTTGCGTCCTATCATTATGACATCAATGGCATTTATACTTGGCGTATTGCCATTGGCATTTGCTACCGGCGCTGCTGCTGAAAGCCGCAAGACAATAGGCTGGACTGTATTTGGCGGTATGATAGCTGCTACTACATTGGCCATCTTTGTAGTGCCTGTGTTGTTTGCATTGATCACTAAATTATCTTATGGCAAAAAAATGAAACGCCTGCAGGAAGCAAGTCAAAAAGAAGCAGAAGTTGATAAAAGGATTGTTGATCAGAGATTGGGATAGGAGTGAAGTCAGAAGTCAGAGGTTAGCGGTCTGAAAGTGGTGAATCTGTCTGAAAATTGATTGATTTAAATCGTACTTTGAACCACATAAGAAACAATAAATATAGGGCCATAATAGCTATGTGTTATTCCACTGTGTTCCATGCGCCTATTGTAGTTTAAATTCTTTTCCCAAAAAACAAATTGCAGTTACATATCCATTCATTTACATTTTTCGTAACAGTTTCAAAAGATATTGACAGCCCGTGTACATCTTGCAACAGGGTGTTTTGGCATTTTGCTTAAATAAACTTTCTTTTGCAGTTATTGTTTTTAAGAGAGTAATTTAATTATGACGCAAGGAACAACTGAAAAAGTAAGTGTATTGATCATTGGCAGCGGGCCGGCCGGATATACGGCAGCTATTTATGCAGCAAGGGCTAATCTGAAACCGGTATTGTACCAGGGCATTCAGCCGGGTGGGCAATTAACAATTACAACCGAAGTAGAAAATTATCCGGGTTATGCTGATGGCGTGCAGGGGCCGGAAATGATGGTTGATTTTGAAAAGCAGGCCAAGCGGATGGGAACAGATATCCGCTATGGTATTGCTACCAAGGTTGATTTTTCTTCACATCCTTTAAAAGTGGAAATAGATGAAGAAAAATGGATAGAAGCAGATAGTGTTATTATTTCCACCGGTGCATCGGCTAAATGGCTTGGATTGGAAAGTGAGCAAAGATTGAATGGCTATGGTGTAAGTGCCTGCGCCGTTTGTGATGGATTTTTCTTTCGCGGTAAAGAAGTGGCGATAGTAGGAGCGGGGGATACCGCTGCCGAAGAAGCATTGTATCTTTCCAAACTATGCACCAATGTTCACATGTTTATTCGTAAAGACTTTATGCGGGCCAGCAAAATAATGCAGGAACGTGTGCTGAAGACGCCCAACATCAAAGTGTATTGGAATACGGATACAGATGAAATACTCGGCGATAAAACAGTAACCGGTGTAAGAGTAAGAAACAATAAAACGGATGAAAAAAAGGAAATACCGGTGAACGGATTTTTTGTGGCCATTGGTCACCAGCCCAATTCAGATATCTTCAAGCCATATCTTGATATGGACGAAGCAGGTTATATCAAAACTGTGCCGGGTACATCCAAAACAAATGTGGAAGGAGTGTTTGCGTCAGGCGATGTTCAGGATAAAATTTATCGCCAGGCAGTAACGGCTGCAGGCAGTGGCTGTATGGCGGCACTGGATGCAGAACGGTATTTAAGTGCGAAGGGAGTACATTAAAATTTAAATAATTGAATATTGAAAATTGAGCGTTGGACATTGAACATTTGTTTCTGCTGAAGAAAATGTTCAATATTCAATTTTCAATGCTCAATGTTCAATACAAAGCATAATCAAGGTACATGTCAAACATCCTCACCATCTCCCTCAACAATGTTCGCTTCCGGGCTTACCATGGAATATTTCCCGAAGAAAGACAAAAGGGAAATGATTTTGTCGTGAATATGCAGGTGAGCTATATACCTGGCACCGGTACTATTTTTTCGCTGGATGATACAATTGATTATGCTGATCTATTTGAAATCATCAATACGCAAATGCAAAAACCTGTTGATCTGCTCGAAACACTGGTACAGCAAATAGCTGTAGCAGTTCATCAGCAATTTCCGCAGGTAAAAGAGGTAGCTGTTTCAGTAGAGAAATTAAATCCGCCTATTGATAAGTTTACGGGAAGTGCGGCGGTTAGTTATAGGGTTTCGTTTTAAATCTGATAACAATCTTTCTTTTGTTTGCTGGTGTATTTTTTAAAATCACGTAATACATCACTGAGGTTTTTATCTTTAGCGGAAATGATCAGGTGCAAATGATTACTCATGATGCACCAGCAATGCAGCAACAATCCTTTTTTTGGCTGGCAAAATTTTAAACTGTTCAAAACAATATCCCGATAATCTTTTCTTGTAAAAACGTCTACCCCTTCTGCCACAGAAAAGGTTATGAAATGGATGGCTTCCTGGTTTCGTATTTTGTATCCTCCATCATTGTTCATACTTATGTTTTGTTCTAAGATAAGGATATGCACCAGTATTTGAAATGCATGATTTGTCTGCTAATGCTTGATAGCAATAAGTTGGACAGCCTCGCTGAGGCTGCTGCGGAGATGCAATCTCCGCATAACCGATCAAAATTTTTTAATTATTCAACTTCCCGGGTTATTCATCTTTCTTTTCTTTTTCCGAACACTCAGAAGAACGGGGGCTTTCTTTTATTTTTTGCGGACATGAAACAAGGCGTAGAAGAACGGGGATAGCTTCTAATATAACTCCCTAATTCCATTTATTCCATTTTAGTTCAGTTGAATCTCGCCAAATTCCTTTACCAATTTGCAAATTTAAAATCGGTGCAAGTGATGTATCTATTCCTAATAAGATTCCCAGTGAGACAATTCGCATATCTTTTTCTGCAACCTCCGGCCCGGGCCCGGCAAATGCTTCCCATTCATTGTTCTCCCATCTCATAACTTCAGTTATTTTTTCTCCACGTAAGGAATTGATGTT
>Ga0187892_10006210_pt1 | contig 17987 bp, 20 predicted proteins | sample MA1701073metaG_FD_139345 | JGI IMG/M metagenome (GOLD analysis project Ga0187892, IMG submission 139345) | Bio-ooze microbial communities from a basaltic lava cave in the Kipuka Kanohina Cave System on the Island of Hawaii, USA - MA170107-3 metaG ... | reverse complement strand
GGCTGACTCCGGACGAGGGGGGACACCTACTTCTTCGACGCCCGCTTTCTCGGGGCCGCCGCACGCGCGGACGCCTGGGCACCGCCGGCGCGGCGGTCGCGGGCGGGACGACCCTCCGCGAGGCTACGCTTCAGCGCTTCCATCAAGTCGATCACGTGGGGGGTTTCCGTCGGCGGCACCGTCGAGGTGATTTCCTCGCCGGCGACCTTGCGGTCGACGATCTCCTGCAGCCGTTCGCGATAGTGATCGTGGTAGGTGTCGGGCGCGAAGCGCTCGGCGGACAGCTCGGAGACCAGCCGGCGCGCCAGCTCGCTCTCGTTGGCGCGGATCTTCTGCTCGCCACCGCGGTCGACCTCGGCGAACGGCCGGATCTCGTCGGCGTAGTAGAGCTCGTGCAGCGCCAGCCCGTCGTCGTAGGGCCGGATCAGCACCAGATGCTCCTTGCCGCGCGCGATGCGTTGTGCGAGCGCCACCTGGCTCGTCGACCGCATGGCCTCGGCCAGCAAGCGGTAGGCCTTTTCCCCGCCGCCGTCGGGCCCGAGGTAGTGGGTGCTCGCGAAGTAGATCGGGTCGACCTGTGCCAGCGGCACGAACTCCTGGATCTCGATGGCGCTCGACGCCGCCGTCTCGAGCGCCTTCAGCTCCTCGTCCGTGAAGCGGACGTAGTCCGTCTTGCCGACGGCGTAGCCGCGGACCAGCTCCTTGCGCTCGACCACCCGCTCGCAGCGCGGGCAGTAGGTCTGCTGGCGGATGCGGGATCCGCACTCGCCATGGAGCATGTTGAACGACGGTTGCTCCGAGTGCGTGGCCACGTACAGCCGCACGGGGATGGACACGAGCCCGAAGCTGATGGTTCCCGACCCGATCGAGCGCGCCGGCATCCTCCTTAGGAAAGCGTACTTCCGGCGGGCAAGTCAATCATCGGGTCCGCAGCGAGGACGGCTGACGTCGGGGGAAAGGCATGCCATACGCTGGTCGGGGTGGCAGCGGCGAAGGCACTCGGGGAATACCGGCGCAAGCGGGACTTCCGGCGCACGCCCGAGCCATCGGGCCGCGGCGACCACCCGGGCGACGGCTTCTTCATGGTGCACAAGCACGCGGCCCGCCGCCTGCACTACGATCTGCGCCTCGCGATCGGGGGCGTGCTGAAGAGCTGGGCGGTGCCGCGGGGTCCGTCGATGGACCCGGCGCAGAAGCGGCTGGCCGTGCACGTCGAGGACCATCCGCTCTCGTATGCCGACTTCGAGGGCACCATCCCGGCGGGGAACTACGGCGCAGGGACGGCGATCATCTGGGACCGGGGCGCGTTCGCCGTCGTGGGCGAGGGCACGCCGTCCGAGCAGCTCGCCGCCGGCCGGCTGCATCTCGTGCTCGCGGGCGAGAAGCTGCGCGGGGCGTTCATGCTGGTGAAGACACGGGGACGCGGTGCGGACGCGGGACGGTCCTGGCTCCTCATGAAGAAGCGCGACGCGTTCGCCGCCACGACGGACGTCACGAAGACGGCGCCGGCCTCGGTCCAGTCGGGGCTCGCCATCGAGAATCTACGCGGCGACGTGCCGGAGACCGGCGACCGCCCGCGACTTGCGGTGCTCCCCGACGCGGACGCGTTGATGCACCCGACGCTGGTCGAGGTGATTCCCTCCGGTAGCGGCTGGCTGTTCGAGATCAAGTGGGACGGCGTGCGCGTGCTCGTCAGGCGCGCGGATGGTCGCGTGCGCCTGTGCGCGCGCTCCGGCATCGACGTGACGGGACGCTATCCCGAGATCGCCGCGGCCTTCACGCGCGTCCCCGGCGGCGATCTGGCGATGGACGGCGAGATCGTGGCGCTCGACCCCAAGGGCCGCCCGAGCTTCGCGTTGCTCGCGGACCGCATGCACCGCACGCCGCGGCCCGGCGCACCCGTCGGCCCCGCGGTGTCGTGCTACGTGTTCGATTGCCTGGCGCTCGGCGGGCGCGACGTCCGCGGCCTGCCGCTCGTCGCGCGAAAGGCGCTCTGCCGCGAGCGCATCCCCGCCGGGGGCCCGCTGCGCTACTGCGATCACGTCGACCACGGCGGCGAGGCCTTTTTGCGGGCCGCGTGCGCGGCCTCGCTCGAAGGCGTAGTCGCGAAGCGCGCCGGCAGCGTCTACCAGGCGGGACGATCGCGCGAATGGCTGAAGGTGAAGTGCACGCGCGAAGAGTCGTTCATGATCGGGGGATGGACCGATCCGTCGGGCACCCGCGGCCACCTGGGCGCGTTGCACGTGGGCGAGTGGCGCGGGGGCGCCCTCGCCTACGCCGGGAAGGTCGGCAGCGGTTTCGACGAGAAGGCCCTGGCCTCGCTTGCCCGCGCGCTGGCGCCGCTCGCAACCGACGCGTGTCCCTTCACGGCCGGCGAGCCGCCGCGCGGATCCATGCACCATTGGGTGGAGCCACGGCTCCGCTGCCGCGTCCGCTACGTCGAGCGGACGCCCGACGATCGACTGCGGCACCCCGTGTTCATGGGGCTCGAGTCGGGCAAACCGCCTACACCTCGAGCACGATCCGCCACCCAAGGCCGTCGGCCTCTGCGCCGATGACATGATCGGTTGACGCTGCTCCTCGAGTAGGCGAGCACGGGGGCGATGACGCCATCCGATCGGTCGCAGGCATGGCCGGCCCTTCCCCTGCAAGCGTGGAGCGACACGTGCGCGACCTTGCACATGTGGACGCAGATCGCCGGCAAGATTCGCCTCGCCCAAACGCCCTGGACCAATCACTCGTGGCACGTCACGCTGTACGTGACCGCCCGCGGGCTCACCACGTCGCCGATCCCGTACGGTGCGCGCACGTTTCAGGTCGACTTCGATTTCATCGCGCATCGACTGATCATTCAGTCGAGCGACGGCGGCACGGCCGGGTTCCCGCTCGAGCCGCAGTCCGTCGCGGTATTCTACCGCCGGATGATGGCGGAGATGGGGACGCTCGATCTGCACGTCGACATCCACGCGCGACCCAACGAGGTGGCGGAGCCCATACCCTTCGGCCAGGACGAGACGCACCGGGCGTACGATCGCGACTACGCCAACCGATTCTGGCGCGTGCTCGTGCAGGCCGATCGCGTGTTCAAGCAGTTCCGGACGCGCTTCATCGGAAAGTGCAGCCCCGTCCATTTCTTCTGGGGCGCTCCGGACCTGGCCGTCACGCGATTCTCCGGGCGGCGCGCGCCCGAGCATCCGGGCGGCGTGCCGAACCTGCCGGACTGGGTGGCGCGCGAGGCCTACTCGCACGAGGTCAGCAGCTGCGGCTTCTGGCCCGGCGGCGGCGCCGTTGCGGACGCGGCGTTCTACGCCTACGCGTACCCGGAGCCGCCGGGCTTCGCTGCGGCGCCCGTCCGTCCGAGCGCGGCGTACTATAGCGACGCGCTGCGGGAATTCATCCTGCCCTACGACGCCGTTCGCCAGGCCGATGCGCCCGACGACCTGCTCCTGGAGTTCCTGCAGAGCACCTACGAGGCGGCGGCCGACGCGGGCAAGTGGGATCGCGCCGCGCTCGAGCGGCGCTGACCGGACCAGGACGCCCACAGGTCCCCCCTGGCGTTACGCCCAGCGGGTCCGGCGACGGCTACACCTCGAGCACGATCCGCCACGCCGCGCCGTCGGGCTCCACGCCGATGACGTGATGCCCCGCCGCCTCCGCGGCACGCGGCACGTCGCGTACGCTCTGCGGGTCGTCGACGACGAGCGTCACTTCGCTGCCGCGCACGCGCGACTCGAGATGCACTTTCGCCTTCGCCCAGGTGAGGGGGCAGCGCACGCCGCGCAGATCCAAGCGGTCGGCCATGCTGCCGGTATGCCACAGCCGGCGCCGTCATCGAAGCAACGGCTCGACGCTCCAGTCGTCGCGCGCTAGAACCGTCGCGCGGAGATGGAAACCTACACGCTACGCCGCCGTGCGGACGCGACGCCGCAGGAGCGGTACCGGATCGACTACGCCGGAGAGCTGAACGAGTCGCAGTACCTGGCCGCGACCACGCTCGAGGGTCCGGTGCTCGTGATCGCCGGGGCCGGCAGCGGCAAGACGCGCACGCTCACGTATCGTGTGGCGCGACTGGTCGAGTCCGGGGTGCCTCCCGGGCAGGTCCTGCTCCTCACCTTCACGCGCAAGGCGGCCGAGGAGATGCTGGCGCGCGCGTCCGTCCTGGTCGGCGGCAGCTGTGATCGCGTGGCCGGGGGCACGTTCCACTCGTTCGCCAACACGGTGCTGCGCCGCCACGGGCGGCCGCTCGGCCTCACGCCCGCCTTCACGATCCTCGACCGCAGCGACGCCGAGGACGTCGTCAACCTGTTGCGCGCGCGGGCCGGCCTCGATCGCAAGGAGCGGCGCTTTCCGCGCAAGGGCGCCATCCTCAACGTGTTCAGCATGGCGGTGAATCGCAGCCTCTCGGTCCCGGCGCTCGTGGAAGAAGACTACGGGCATCTCGCCGACCATCTCGACGACTTGCTGCGGCTGCAAGACGCGTACGCCGCCTACAAGCGCGAGCAGGGGCTGGTCGACTACGACGACCTCCTGGTGCTGCTGCGGGATCTGCTCTGCGGCCACACCGACGTGGCGGCGCAGCTCTCGCGGACCTATCGCTACGTCATGGTCGACGAGTATCAAGACACCAACTCGATCCAGGCGGAGATCGTCCGCGGGCTGGCGGTCGAGCACGCGAACGTGATGGCCGTCGGCGACGACAGCCAGAGCATCTACTCGTTCCGGGGCGCCAACTTCCGCAACATCATGGACTTCGAACGGCTGTTCCCCGGTACACAGACCATCACGCTCGACGAGAACTACCGCTCGACGCAGCCCATCCTGCAGCTCGCCAACGCGGTCATCGACCGGGCCCCGGAGAAGTACACGAAGATCCTGCACACACGCCGCATCGACGGGACGCGGCCGATGCTGGTGCAGTGCGCCGACGAGGAGACCCAGGCGCGCTTCGTGTCTCAGCGCATCCTCGAGCTGCGCGAAGAGGGACTCTCGCTCGACGCCATGGCCGTGCTCTTTCGCTCGAGCTACCACTCGTTCGACCTCGAGCTGGAGCTGCAGCGTCACGACATCCCGTTCGTCAAGCGCGGCGGCTTCAAGTTCATGGAAACGGCGCACGTGAAGGACGTGCTGGCGCACCTGCGGCTGCTCGCGAATCCGCGCGATGCCGTGTCATGGCATCGTGTGCTGCTGCTGCTCGGCGGACTCGGCCCGAAGACCGCGCACGACGTGTACGCGCACGTGAGCCAGGCGGGCGACGTGCGGGACGCGATCGCGCGGCTCGGGACGTACCCGCGCCACGGCGCGTACTCGAAGGAGCTCGGTCGCCTCGCCGAGCTGCTCGCCGAGACGACGCTCGAGGAGCTCCCCGTGGACGAGAAGGTGGGCCGCATCGTCGGATTCTACGTGCCGATGCTGCGCCACCGGCATCCCGAGGACTTCCCCAAGCGCGAGAAGGACCTGGAGCACTTCCTCACCATCGCGGCGCGCTACCGCAGTCTCGATGCGCTGCTCGCGGACATGGCGCTCGAGCCGCCTTCCGACAGCGTCGGGGACGTGCTGGCGGCGGACCTCGACGAGGGGCTGCTCACGCTCTCGACCATCCACTCCGCCAAGGGGCTCGAATGGCAAGCGGTGTTCGTGATCGGCATGGTCGACGGACGCTTCCCCTCGCTCTACAATCTCCGGAGCGACGACGAGGTGGAGGAAGAGCGACGCCTGCTCTACGTCGCCGTCACGCGGGCCAAGGAGCATCTCTACTTGTCCTACCCCATCGACATATACGACCGCGCAACCGGCATGGTGCTCGGCAAGCCGTCCCGGTTCCTCGAAGGGCTGCCTTCGGCCGTGCTGACGGGCCTCCAGGTCGTCGAAGAGCCCGACGACGGGGAATCGTACTAGGGCGACGCCATGATCGCCGTGGCATCCCCGCAACGTCCGTCCAGAGCCGGTGTTCCAGCGGCCATGCAAGCGCTGCGTGCGATCACCCTCGGCTTGGCGCTCGTCGGTGCCGTCACCGCGCTCCCGGGTTGTGCGACGGCTCAGGCACCTGCGCCATTGCCCTACTACGGCGACGGCGGAGCCCTTCCCCCCGAGTGGGAGGGCGATCTCGCCTCCTACGGCACCTGGCGCACCGTCCCCCAGTACGGCAACGTCTGGTGGCCGCGAGTGGGGCCGGGCTGGCGCCCGTACTACTACGGGCACTGGGCTTCGAGCTCGGCGGGGTGGGCCTGGTTCTCGGACGAGCCCTGGGGCTTCACGTTCAACTACGGCCGATGGGCCTACGCTCCGATCGGCTGGGTCTGGGTGCCGGGCACGGTGTGGGGTCCGGCGTGGGTCGACTGGTACTGGGGCGCCGGATACGTGGGCTGGGCCCCGATCGGCTTCTACGGCGCGTTCCCGTGGTCGTACTGGGTGTTCATCAACGACTACGACTTCGGCTGCCGGAAGGTGAACTGGTACGCGCACGGCCGCAACTACAACTACGGCGGCGGCCATCATGGCGCCCCGCCGCGGGATCGTCTGGATCGGGTTGCGCGCCACCCGATCGTGCGGGTGAGCGACAGCCAGGTCCCGCATCGCGACTTCACCTCGCGGCCGATCCGCCAGCCGAATGGACGTCCCGGCTTCGACCAGCGCAACGTGCGGCAGCCGCCTCGCGGCCGCGATCAAGTGACCACGCCCCCGGGACGACCCGGGGGAGGAAGCACCACGCCGGGAGGCAACGCCGGGCGACCCCCCGCGGCCGGTGGGGGCTACACGCAGACGCCGTCTCGTCCGGGCGCTCCGGGCAATTCGTTCCAGAGCCGACCGATCAATCCGGGCTGGCAGCAGCGGGAGTTCGGGAACGCACCAGTCCAGCCGCGCGTCGTGCAGCCGGACCGCGGCGGTGGTCAGTACCGACCCGGGGTTCCTCGTGTGGCTCCGCAGCAGAACGTGGCGCCGTCCGCGCCGCAAGAGCGTGCTCCGTCGGGGCAAGGCGCCTATCGGTCCGGACAGGGTAGCCCCGCGCAGGCGAGTCCGTCCTACCAGCGAAGCCCGTCGTACCAGAGCAGCCCGTCCTATCAGCGAAGCCCGTCGTACCAGGGAAGCCCTTCCTCTCAAGGAACCCCCGCCGGTCAGGGTGGAAGCTTCTCGTCCCAGGGTGGGCGAGGAGGGTTCTCCTCGCAGGGACTCACGGGCGGCGGGCGTGGATCTGGATCAGGCGGAGGCTTCCGCTCGCAAGGGATGCGCTGAGCGCCGCGCGCTCCCGGGCGGCGTAGGCCAGCGTCTGATCGTCGCGCGCCGCGGCCTCGAGTGTGGCGCCGAACGCCGCGCGCGCCTGCGTGAGCAGCGCCATCGATTCGCGTCCGATCGCGCTCACGTCGCGAACGGCGAGATCCACGCACCCGTTGCGGCGGAGCACGTCCGTCCAGGTGTCCTGGCGCTCGAAGCGCGCGCCGGCGAGTACCGGACCCGGACCGCCTGCGCGCACCAGCTCCTGTACGGCAAGGTAGCCGCCGGGCCGCAGAACTCGGACGGCTTCGGCCAGTGCAGCTTCGGGGTCGGAGAGTAACGCCAGCGTCTCGACGATCCAGACGTGCGTGAAGCGGGCCGTCGCGAACGGAAGGGCGCCGACGTCCGCGGCCGTGTGGTGGACCTGATCGCCCAGCTTCGCGAGCTCGGTAAGCGTCCCCGCCGCGGCGGCCTCTGCGGCGGTCGCCGCCGTGGCGACGGTGGTGCATCCGAGCATCGCAGCGAGCCACCGGCTGCTCGCTCCGAGGTGCGCGGACAAGTCGAGCACCAGCTCGTACTTGCGGAAGATGCCATGGCTGGCGAGTGCCCCGAGCAGCTCCGTGGCCGATCCGCTGCGGTGATCGAGACCGAAGAGCGGGACGCCGCGTGGCGCGGGGCTCGCGAGCGCATGCGCGCGCGCCGCAGCGGCGATCAGCTCGGCCATGCGGGTCGACGGATCGGCCGCCATGCGGGCGAGTCTAGCCGCGTGGCACTCACGAAGCATCCGGGCTACGATCCGGCCGCCGATGGCAGCGGGGGTGGTTCCGGAGCGCGTGACGCCGGCATGGTACCGGCGGCTTCCACCTGCGCTGCGGCGGGTGGCCGCCGACAGCGACCGCGTGCCCATCTTGCCGCTTCGGGCGGGACCTGACCTGCGGCAGCTCGTCTCCACGCTGCCGGTGGTGCTCGCCACGGGCCGCTGCGCGGACGTCGAATCGAACGCGCAGCGCGTCGCCGACGGCATCTGCCGCGCGCTCGGCGTGTCCGGGGTGCGCGTGCAGGTGCGCGAGCGACGGCCGCACGACGCGCGCGGCGAGCTGCACGGACTCTACACCCCGGCGTCGCCGCCGGACTTCTGCTGTGTGACGCTCTGGATGTTCACCGCCAGGCGCGGGCAGATCGTGGCGCCGCGCACCTTCCTGCGCACGCTGCTCCACGAGCTGTGCCACCACTTCGACTACACGTGGCTGCGGCTCCGCGAGTCGCTGCACACGCAGGGCTTCTACCAGCGCGAATCGAGCCTGCTGGCGGCCCTCGAAGCCCGTGATCCCGGCGCAGGGTGACGTGAGCGTTCCGGAAGCGGCGGCTGCGACGGCCCGCGCCAACGTCAACGTGGCGCTGGTGAAGTACTGGGGCAAACGCGACGCGGCGCTGAACCTCCCGGCGGCGGGCAGCATCTCGGTGACGCTGGACGGTCTCGGCGTCGAAGCCCGCGTTCGCTTCCGCCGCGGGACCACGGACCGGTTCGTCATCGACGACGCCGAGGCATCTGGCGACGAGCGCCGGCGCCTCTCGCAGTTCCTCGATCTGGTGCGCGCCGAATGCGGACGGGACGAGCCCGCGGAGGTCGAGACGCGGTCGACCGTGCCGCGTGCGGCGGGGCTGGCGTCCTCGGCGGCCGCCTTCGCAGCGCTGGCGCTCGCAGCGACGCGGGCCGCGGGACGGCGGCTCGATGCCCGAGCGCTGTCCGTGCTTGCCCGGCGCGGGTCGGGTTCCGCGGCCCGGTCCATCTTCGGCGGTTTCGTCGAATGGCAGCGCGGCGAGCGAGCGGATGGAGCCGACTCGGCGGCGCAGCCGCTCCTGGACGCGGGCGCGTGGGACCTGCGCGTGGTCGTGGCCCTCGTGAGCAGCGCGCGCAAGGCGGTGTCGTCTCGCGACGGGATGACGCATGCCGCGACGTCGCCGCTCTATCCGGCGTGGATCGAAGGCGTCGCGCGCGATCTCACACGCGCACGCGACGCGATTGCCCGCCGCGACCTGGAGGCCCTCGGTCTCACGGCCGAGCACAGCGCCCTCACGATGCACGCCGTCGGGCTCGGCGCCGAACCGCCGCTGCTCTACTGGCGGGCGGCCACCGTGGAGTGCCTCCATCGCATCTGGGCGCTTCGCGCCGCTGGTACCTCGGCGTACGTGACGATCGACGCTGGGCCCCAGGTGAAGGTGCTGTGCGATCCCGCCGGCGAGGACCGCGTGCGTGCCGCGTTGACCGACGTGCCGGGGGTCGAACGGGTCTTCGCCTGCAAGCTCGGCGGCGGAGCCGAGGTCGTCCCGTGACGGCGCTGGTAGCGACTGCGCCGGGCAAGCTCTTTCTCGCCGGCGAGTACGTCGTGCTGCGCGGGGCGCCCGCGCTCGTGGCGGCGGTCGACCGGTATGCCTCCGTGCGCCTCGACGATCCGGACGCGCCGCTGGCGATCGTGTCGCTCGCCGAAGGCGTGGACGTGCTGGCGAGCCAGCTCCCGTCCGGCGTGTCCCCGGGAGGCGACGTCGGCGCCGTGCTGGCGGCCGCGCGCACCGTCGGAATCGAGACCGGGAGGCTCGTCGTCGACACGCGCGCATTCCTGGAAGGGGGTCAGAAGCTCGGCCTCGGCCGCAGCGCGTCGGCGATCGTCGCGGCGACGGCCGTGCTGCTCGCCGTGCGTGGCGAGCGCGCGCGTCCGGCGGTCCGCGCGGCGGCCCTGGAGGCGCACACGCGCTTCCAGGGCGGCTACGGAAGCGGTGGCGACGTCGCGGCGGCGGTCGGAGGTGGGGTCGTCGAGGTACGCCGTGCGGACGGCGACCTCAAGGTGGCGCCGTCGCTCCTGCCGCATGGGCTGGAGCTGGTGGTGGCCTGGAGCGGAACGTCCGCTCACACGCTGCCGCTGGTCGCCAGATTCGCGCAGGTAGGCACGTGTCCCTCGCTCTCCGAGCTCGGCACCACCGCCGAAGCGGCTGCCGATGCGGCCATGCGCGACGATGCCGAGGACTTCTGCGTCGCGGTGGCTCGAGCGGGGGTATTGCTCGAAGTCGTCGGACGCGATCTGGATCTTCCCATCGTGACCCCGGCACTCCGCCGCCTGATGGACGTGGCGCAGAGGCTCGGCATCGCCGCCAAGCCGTCGGGTGCCGGCGCGGGCGATTGCGCGATCGCCTTCGCCCGGTCCCCGGCCGAAGCCGAGGCCCTGCGGGCGGCGTGGCGCGACGCGGGCTTCGTCCTGCTGCCACTCGAGATCGCGCGCGAAGGAGTTCGCGTTGCCTGACGGGATCAGCGAGCGCAAGCGTGCGCACCTCGAGCTCTGCGCCGACGGCGAGGTGGAGTACCAGCGGAAGACCACCTTGCTCGACGAGGTCGATCTCGTGCACGAGGCGCTGCCCGAGCTGGCGACGAGCGACCTCTCCACCGAGACGACGCTGCTCGGCAAGACGCTGCGGGCGCCGCTGCTGATCACCGGCATGACCGGCGGCACGTCGGAGGCCACCGCCATCAACCGCGACCTGGCGATGGTCGCCGAGGCCCACGGGATCGCGTTCGGGCTCGGCTCGCAGCGTGCCATGCAGCGAGAGCCCACGCTGGCTTCGACGTTCGAGGTTCGCGCCCACGCGCCGACCGCGCTCGTCCTCGCCAATCTGGGCGTCGTGCAGGCCGCACAGCTCGCGACGGCCGACGTCGAGCGGCTGGTACGTGCCATCGACGCCGATGCGGTATGCCTGCACTGCAACCCGGCCCAGGAGCTGATCCAGCCGGGCGGTGACCGTGACTTCCGCGGGGGGCTCGCCGCCATCGCGCGGCTCGTGCGGGAGCTACCGTGCGCCGTGGTCGTGAAGGAGACGGGCTGCGGCATCTCGCGTGCGACGGCCGAGCGGCTACGCGACGCCGGCGTGCGGGCCATCGACGTGTCCGGCGCCGGAGGCACCTCCTGGGTAAAGGTGGAGGCGCTGCGTGGCGACCCGGCCGCCCATGCGCTGGGAAGCGAGTTCGCCGAGTGGGGCATTCCGACGGCCGCGGCCGTCCTCGGTGTCCGGGGCCTTGGTCTATCCTGCATCGCGAGCGGCGGCATCCGCAGCGGCCTCGATGTCGCGAAGGTGATCGCGCTGGGCGCCGTCGCTGCCGGGGTGGCACTACCCGTCTTCCGGGCCTATACGGCGGGGGGCACGGAAGGGGCTCGGAAGTTCGTCGCCGGGCTGGTGGATGGATTGCGCACGGCCATGCTACTAACCGGCGCGCGCGATCTGGCTACGTTGGGGCGCGTCCCGTTCGTCACGGGCCCCATGCTCGAGACCTGGATGAAGCTCGGAGGAGGCGAATGAGCAGTTCGAGAATCCCGGCGTTCTACACGCTGAGCGTCGAGGAGCGGCAGCAGAAATTGGGCGAGGCGCTCGGCCTCTCGCGTGCCGAGATGGCCGTGCTCACGGCCCACGATGCGCTGCCGCTCGAGACCGCGGACATCATGATCGAGAACGCCGTCGGGACGTTCGCCCTGCCGTTCGGCGTGGCCCTCAACTTCCAGATCAACGGCCGCGACTACGTCGTGCCCATGACGGTCGAGGAGCCGTCGGTGGTCGCCGCGGCGTCCAATGCGGCGCTGGTGGCGCGCGCGGGTGGCGGCTTCAAGGCCGAAGCCGACCCCGGTGCCATGATCGGACAGATCCAGCTGGTGCGCGTGGAGGACGTGCCGCGGGCAGTCGCGCGGCTCGGTCAGGCACGCGCCGAGCTCCTGGCCCGCGCCGACGAGCTGACGCCCGGCCTGTGCCGTCGCGGCGCCGGTCCGCGGGACATCGAGGTGCGGCTCGTCGAGACGCCACGCGGCGAGACGATGATCGTCGTGCACGTCCTCGTCGACACGGGCGACGCCATGGGTGCCAACGCCGTCAACTCGCTGGTCGAGCAGCTCGCCCCGCGCGTGGCGGAGCTGGCGCAGGGCGAAGCGTGTCTGCGTATTCTCTCGAACCTCGCGGACCGACGGCTCGCCCGCGCCTCCGTCCGCGTGCCCACGGCGGCGCTCGGGCGAGACGGCGTCCCGGGCGAAGAGGTCGCCGAGCGGATGCTCTACGCCTACGAGTTCGCATGGGCCGATCCGTATCGTGCCGCGACGCACAACAAGGGCATCATGAACGGCATCGACGCCGTGGCCGTCGCCACCGGGAACGACTGGCGCGCGATCGAAGCCGGCGCGCACGCCTACGCGTGCGTCGACGGCTCGTACCGATCGCTCTCGCGCTGGGCGATCGAGGACGGGCACCTCGTCGGCAGCCTCGAGCTTCCGATGGGAATCTCGACCGTCGGCCCGGCCGTCGAATCACACCCGCGCGTGCGGTTGGCGCTGCGCATGCTCGGCGTCGCCAGCGCCCGCGAGCTGGCCGCGGTCATGACGGCCGTCGGGCTGGCGTCGAACATGGCCGCCATGCGCGCGCTCGCCACCGAAGGCATCCAGAAGGGCCACATGGCGCTGCATGCGCGAGCCGTTTCGCACGCCGCGGGTGCGCGCGGGGACGAAGCGGAGGAGCTGCGCCGCGCACTCATCGAGGGCGGCGAAGTGAAGATCGATCGCGCCCGGGCGTTGCTGCAGGCGACGCGCAACACCGCCACGTGACCGACGCCCCCGCGCGCGGGCGCGCCGGGGGAAAGGTGATCCTCCTCGGCGAGCACGTGGTCGTCTACGGCCGTCCCGCCGTAGCGAGCGGGCTGCCGATCGGGCTCGAAGCCGAGGTGGTCCGTGGTGCGGGCCCAGCGCTCGCGAGCGACGTCGCCGCGGACGCGCGTGGGATCGATCTGGTGGCTGCGGCCGCCCGCCTCGTCGGCCTTGAGCCCGCGGACTGGGTGGTTCGTATCCGCTCGGAGATTCCCCCCGGCCAGGGCCTCGGCAGCTCGGCCGCGCTCTGCGTGGCCGTGCTCCGCGCCCTGGCATCGGCGGCCGGTCGCGTGCTCGGCACCCCCGAGGAGATCGCACACGGGCGCACGCTCGAGGGCATCTTTCACGGCACGCCGTCGGGGATCGATCCGGCGGCGGCGACCATGGCTTCGGCGTTTCGGTTCGTGCGCGGCGAGCCGCCGGCGATCGAGGCCGTGGTGCTCGGCGCACCCGTCCCGCTGGTGATCGGGCTCGGCGCCACGGCGCGCAGCACGGGCGCCGCGGTGGGCGGGCTGCGCGAGCGGTGGCAGGCCGATCCGGCGCGCCACGAAGTGCTCTTCGACGCCGTGGCCGTCGTCGTCGACGAGGGCGTGCAGGCGCTCCGCCGCGGCGATCTCGTCGCACTCGGTCGCGCCTTCGATCGCAACCAGACCCTGCTGGCCGAGCTGGGCGTGTCGTCGCCCGACGTCGAACGGCGGGTCGCCTCCGCGCGCCTGGCGGGCGCGCTCGGTGCGAAGCTCACGGGCGGCGGGGCGGGCGGGGCCGTGATCGCGCTCGTCGATGCCTCGTGCCGGGCCGCCGTCGTACGCGCGCTCGCGGGATCGGGCAGCCGGCCGCTCGAGCTCGTCCTGCGTGAACGGCCGTGATCGACGCGACGACGGCGTTGCTCGCGGCGCTGGCACTCCTGGCGGTCACGTTCGCCATCGGCTGGGCGCGGGTCCTGTGGACGGCGAGGCCGCGATCGGCGGACCCGCTCGCCGCGGCGAGCAGCCCCCTGTGGACGAGTCTCGCCATCGGGGCCGTCACGAACTTCTTCGACACCCTCGGCGTCGGATCGTTCGCACCGACCACCGCGGCGTTCCGCGCGCTCCGACTCGTTCCCGATCGCGTCATTCCGGGGACGCTCAACGTCGGCCACGCGCTGCCGTCGGTCGCGCAGGCGCTCATCTTCATCGCCATCGTCGAGGTCGGTCCGTGGACGCTCGCCACGATGGTCGCTGCATCCATGGCTGGAGCCTGGATCGGTGCGGGTCGAGTGGCGGGCTGGAATCGCACCCGCGTGCAGGCGGGCATGGGGATGGCGCTGCTCGTCGCCTCCGCCTTCATGCTGCGGCAGATCCTCGCGGGTGCCGTGGGCGGCGAGGAGGCCCGATCGCTGTCCGGCGCCGCGCTCGCGATCGGCATTGCGGGGAACTTCGTGCTGGGCGCCCTCATGACGATCGGCGTCGGCCTCTATGCCCCGTGCATGCTGCTGGTCACCCTGCTCGGCATGAACGCCAAGGCGGCGTTTCCCATCATGATGGGGTCGTGTGCGTTTCTCATGCCGGTGGCGGGTTGGCGCTTCGTCACGCGCGGCGCCTACGAAGCGCCGGTGGCGGTGGGTCTCACGCTCGGCGGCATCCCGGCGGTCCTGGTTGCCGCGTCCCTCGTGCAGTCGCTGACGCTGGGCGCCGTGCGCGTTCTCGTGCTGGGTGTCGCAGTCTACACCGCGGTGACGATGCTGCGCGCGGCGTTGACACGTGGCGGAGCAGCCGGTCTAACGCCCTCGTGACCGCTCCGCAGCGCTACAGCGTGGTCGTGTCCAAGGACTACCTCAAGTTCGCCGCGGCGCATTTCATCGCGTACCCCGGGTTTCGGGAGCCGCTGCACGGCCACAACTACCAGGTGTCGGTGCGCGTCGAGGCGGCGCTCGGACCGGACGGGTACGTGCTCGACTTCGGCGTGGTGAAGCGCATCGCGAAATCGCTCTGCGAGGAGCTGGACGAGCGCGTCGTGCTGCCTGCTCACAGCGACTGCCTCACCGTCGGCGAAGAGGGCGGCACCGTGTCCGTCACGACGGAAACCGGAGACCGCTTCACGTTTCCCAAGGCCGACGTTCGGCTCCTGCCGATCGTGCACAGCTCGGCGGAAGAGCTGGCAGCGTACCTGCTCGCACGGTTGCGCGACGCGCTGGCCGCCAGCGTGGGAGGGCGCCACCTCCTGGCGCTCGAGCTGGGCGTGGCCGAGGCTCCGGGCCAGGTCGCCTACTGCCGGCAGACGTGCGACTCCGCGTCCTGAGCCTGGCCTGCGCGGCCGTGCTGGCGGCGTGCAGCGCGGAGCTGCCGGAGCCCGATTCGCCGGGGGCGCGTCTCCTCTCGGCCCGGTGTGGCGGCTGTCACCGGCTCTACGCGCCGAGCCTGATGACCGCGGCGATGTGGAAGGTCCAAGTGGACCGCATGCGTCTGCTCTTCCACCAGCGCGGCATTCCGTGGCTCGCGCCGGACGAGGAGCGTACGCTGTTGGCGTATCTCGAGCGGCATGCGGGCACCCACTGACCGCGCCGCGGGTCAGTGCGCGCCGCGCGTGCGCAGATCGATCTCGCGGCCCGTGCGCTCCGCCTCTTCGATCTCTTCGAGCGTGATCACGTCGTCGCCGGTGCCGAGGAGGTCGTCCATCGTGACGCCCTTGACGTCCGGACGCTTCTGGATGGCGTAGAACTCGACGTAGCGATCGATCTGCGCTCGCACCTCGTCGAACGATCGGCGTGGCGTGCCTCCCGGCCGCTCGAGGGCGAGATCGCGCTGGTACGACGTATAGAGGTGCGCCATCCAGGCGAACGACATCTCACCCACGGCCACGCGGCGCGCGACCAGCGTGATCACCTCGTACAGCTCGGGAACCCAGGCATCCGGCGGCGGCGGCATGAGGAGCTGGCGGTTGACCGTGGTCACGACCGAGCGCCGATGCGTGACGTCGTTCTCGTTCGCCTCCCGCGACGCTTGCCAGGTCAGATACCACTCAGCGGCGCGGCCGATGATTTGACTCTGGTACCGCCACCCGAGCACGCCCGCGACGACGAGCAGCGCCAGAATGGAGAGGAGAACGCGCGAACGCCGCATGTCCTCCTTGCGTGAGCGACCGAGGGCCCGCTGTCAAGCCGACCGACCGAGTCGGATGGTGCGGCCGTTCGACCCGGCACGTCTTTCGGGACCCCATCGAACGCGCTAGGGTCGCGGGAATGGCACGGGCCGTCTGGAAGGGCGCAACCATAGCCGAGAGCGAGCGCTGCGAGATGGTCGAGGGCAACCACTACTTTCCGCCCGACGCCGTTCGGCGCGAGCACCTCCAGCCGAGCAGCACGCACACCACCTGCGGATGGAAGGGCGTCGCCAGCTACTACGACGTCGTGGTGAACGGCGAGGTCAATCGCGACGCCGCCTGGTACTATCCCGAGCCCAAGTCCGCCGCCGCGAGCATCAAGGACCACATCGCGTTCTGGCGCGGCGTCACCGTGGAGTCTTGACGTGGTGAAGCTCGTCTTCTGCCTGCGGCGCCTCACACGCCTGTCGCGCCCCGAGTTCCAGCGCTACTGGCGGGAGACGCACGGGCCGCTCGTCGCGCGCCACGCCGAGCTGCTGCGGATCCGTCGCTACGTGCAGACGCACGCGCTCGACACCCCGCAGAACGACGCGTTACGCGCGAGCCGCGGTACCACCGAGCCGTACGACGGGTTCGCGGAGCTGTGGTGGGATCACTTCGACGATCTCGGTGCGGCCCTGGCCACCCCGGAGGGGCGGGCTGCGAGCCAAGCGTTGTACGAGGACGAGCAGCGCTTCATCGACCTCGCCCGCTCCTCGTTGGTCCTATGTGAAGAGCACCCGATCGTGACCCGCTGATGCCCGAGCAGGTGCGGCTCATCGTGTGGTCCGACTACCTCTGCCCGTGGTGCTACAACGCCGCCGTGCGTTTGCGGCGACTCGAGACGGAGTTCGCGGGACGCGTCGCGTTGGAATGGCGCAGCTATCTGCTCCGGCCGCGGCCCGACCCGACGCGCACCTTGGAGCAGTTCCGCGCCTATACGCGCTCGTGGCTCCGGCCGGCCGCCGATCCAGACGGCGGCACGTTCCGCGTCTGGGCGACCGAGGTGGGACCGCCGTCGCACAGCGTTCCGCCCCATCTCGTCGCGAAGGCTGCGGCCGTGCTCGGCAAGCCCGCCTTCGACGACGTCCACGCGCGGCTCTTGCACGCGTATTTCGCCGAGAACCGTGACATCACGGATGCCGACACGCTGGCAGCCATCTGGGACGAAGCGGGGCTGCCGCGCACGGAGCTGGCGCTGGCGGCCGATCCCGAGGTCCTGCGGGTCACCGTGGACCAGCACAACGAGGCCATCCGCCTCGGCGTCAACGGCGTCCCGTCGGTGCTGCTCGCGGGCAACGACGTACCGATTGCCGGTGCCCTTCCGCTCGAGTCGTACCGACGCTGGATCGAGCGCGCGCTCGCGTCCCCGCCGGCGTGACGTCGCGCATGCGCGGGGGATGGGTGGCCGTGGCGGCGGCGCTGGCGCTCGGGGCGGCCGTCGCGGCGACCTGGCCGCTCGGGCGATACGTCGACCGCGTCATCGTCACGCCGACTCCGCGGTGCGCCGGCGGCTGCGCCGATGCGAAGCTGGCGCTCTGGACCGTGACGGAGGGCGGCCGGCGGCTCTACGACGATCCGCGCACGGTGTTCGAGGCGACGGTCTTTCACCCGCTGCGCCACGCGCTGGCGTTCTCCGACTCCGGTCTCGCGCTCGGTGCGCTCGCGGCCCCCATCAACGCCGCCACGGACAATCCGCTGATCGGATTCAACGTCGTCTACTTGGCGTCGTACGTGCTCACCGGGCTCGGCACCTTTCTCGTCGTGCTCCGGTTGACCGGCGCTCCGCTGGCAGCGGTGGTCGCGCTCGTCATGGTCGTCGGCGCGCCGGAGCGTGCGGCCGCACGGGCGGACGTCTTCTCGCTCGCCACGCTGTGGCTGCCGTTTCTGCTCTACGCCACGCTCGCGTGCCTGGACCGCCCGACGTGGCGTTCGGCCGCGTGCTTGGCCACGCTGGTCGTGCTCCACGGCCACTCGGGCGTCGCGCACGGTGCC
>Ga0187892_10006208_pt1 | contig 17990 bp, 15 predicted proteins | sample MA1701073metaG_FD_139345 | JGI IMG/M metagenome (GOLD analysis project Ga0187892, IMG submission 139345) | Bio-ooze microbial communities from a basaltic lava cave in the Kipuka Kanohina Cave System on the Island of Hawaii, USA - MA170107-3 metaG ... | reverse complement strand
GGACCGCGAGCAGCGCCGCCGCGCCGGCGGCGGCACCGCTACGCGACCCGGCGGTCGTCCTTGCGGTTGGCCGAACCGTAGCCATAGGGATAGGCGTAGGTCCCCGACCCGCGGCCCATCCGCACGTCGTTGAGGACCAGCCCCAGCACGTGTCCGCCCACGGCCCGGAGCGCGGCCACCGTGCGCCCGAGCGCGCGCCGGCGCGTGTGGCCCGCGTGGACCACGACCACCAGCGCGTCGACCAGCCCGGCCAGCACGCACGGATCGGTCACGGCCTCCACCGGAGGCGAATCGAGGAGCACCAGGTCGAACCGGTCCCGGAAGCCTGCCAGCAGCTCCCGCATGCGCGGGCTCCCGACCAGCTCCGCCGGGTTGCTCGGGACCGGGCCCGCCGGCAGCACGGAGAGGCCGGGGACGCGCGTGGCCTTCACGAAGTCGCCCCGCTCGTGCTCGGGGAGGAAGAGAAGGCTGAGCCCCTCGTCGTTCGGGAGGCCGAAGGCGTGGTGGATGCGCGGGCTCCGGAGGTCGGTGTCGATCAGGAGCACGCGCTGTCCGGCCTGCGCCATCGCGATCGCCAGGTTGATCGAGCTCGTCGTCTTCCCCTCGCGCGGGCAGGCGCTGGTGAGGAGGAGCGTCCTCAGGCTGCGCGCGCGCGCGGCGAAGGCGACGTTGGTCCGGAGCGCGCGGTAGGACTCGGCGCCCGGCGAGTGCGGCTCCTCGAAAGTGACGAGGTCGCGCGCGGCCGGCCGCGTGCGCCCGCCGATCGAGGGGACCGTGCCGAGCAGCGAGAGGTCCACGAAGCGCTCCAGCTCCTCGCGGCCGCGCACGGTGTCGTCCACGCGTCCGAGGAAGAGGACCAGGAAGAGCCCGCCGAGCAGCCCGAGCCCGATCCCGAGCGAGAGGTTCAGCTTCAGGTTCGGCCGGGAGGGGCGCGAGGGGGGCACGGCGGGCACCTCGACCCGGACGTAGGCGGTGAGGTCGGCCCGCGCCCGGTCGTGCTCGCCGCTCGCGAGCCCGACTTCGCGCTCCTTGCGGAAGAGGCCGAGGTAGTGCTCCTTGTGGTTCTGCACCTGCTCGCGCAGGAGGTCGTGCTCGCGGCGCTTGCGGTCGAGCGCCACCAGCTCGGTCTGGCGCGCGGCGCGGAGGGACTCGACCCGCTGCAGCTCGCGCTCCTTCTCCTCGTACTTCACGATCACGCCCTGGAGGACCGCGCCCTTCTCGAGCTCCAGCGTGCGGGTCATGTCGGCGACCTGGCTGCGGAGGCCCTTCAGCGTCGGGTCGGCGTCGCCGTGCGTCTCGGCGCGGGCCAGCGCGAGCGCGCGGACCTCCTGGAGGCGGGCCTTCAGGTCCTGGAGCGCGCGGTTCTCGTCCAAGACCGGGTGCCGGAAGGCCGCGAGCTCGCCTCCCTCGGTGAGCAGCGCCTTCACCGGCCGGTAGCCCGGCTCGAAGCCGGCGAGCTGGAGCTGGAGCCCGGAGGTCGCGTCCTGGAGCTTCTTGAGCTGCTCGACCAGGAGGTCCTGGCGCTCCTGGAAGGCCGCCACGTCCTGGGCGACCTCGAAGGCCTGGAGCGCGTCCTGGCTCCGCGTGAGGTCGTTCTGCGCCTCGCGGAGCTGGTCGGAGACGAGCGTCGCGAGCGTGGACTGGTTCCGCCGGTTGGTCTCGCGGGCGCGCCGCGCGAACTCCTCGGAGAGGCGGTTCACGAAGTCGGCCGCCTTGCCGGGGTCGCGGGCCGAGAAGGAGACGTCCACCAGGAACGACTCCTCGCGGGGCTCGATGACCAGGTTGCGGTTCACGCGGCGCATCCGTTCCTCGCCGTCGAACTCGCGGTACTCGGGCCAGGACTGCGTTCCCAGCGCCGGGTCCTGGAGCAGGCTCTCGACCAGCGGGCGGCTCCGGATGAGGTCGTACTGCGTCCGGTAGAAGCGCTGGCCGTCGCCGGCCACCGCGCCATAGAGCTCCTTGAGCCCGAAGGCCTCCTCCGGCGGGCGCTGGATCATCAGCGTCGCGGTCGCCGTGTAGATCGGGGTCATGCGCAGCGAGGCGAACAGCGCGCCGCCCGCGCAGAACACCAGGAACAGGAGGAGGACCGGCCAGCGCTTGCGCAGCGCCCAGAGCGCTTCCGCGAGCGGCATCTCGACCGTGGGATCGGTTCTTGACTGTGGCATCGGTTGGTTGCTCAGGTGCGAGAAGGGTCGAAAGTTGAAACTTGAGAGTTGAAAGCCGGAGACGGAACACCGCGTCCGGCCTTCGACTTTGAACTTTCGACTTTCAACCGGACCGCCGGCCTGGGGTCGAGCTTCGGTACCATGGCTCACGCTCGGTCAAAAGAAGCTCTCCGGCACGACGATGATGTCGTTGGGCCGGAGCGCAATGTCGGCCTTGAGCATCCCCTTCAGGATCTCGCGCACGTCCACCTTGTAGGCCTTCTCGCCGTCGGGTCCCTTGCGGATCAGGATCGTGTCGTTGGGGGAGGCGTACTTGTCGAAGCCGCCCGCGAGCACGATCGCGCGGAAGGCGCTGAGTCCCTCGCGCGGGATCGGATAGGAGCCCGGGGTCTTCACCTTGCCGGTCACGTAGACCAGGTTCTGGTCCTTCTCGAAGGTGTCCACCACGACCGTGTCGTCCGGCTCCATCAGCGGGTCGAGCTCGATGCGGCCGGCCTGGAGGATCTCGCGGAGGTCCACGGTGAGCACGCCGCGCTCGCCGCCGGAGCGCCGCCGCAGCACGCGCACGCGCCCCGGATCGGCCTCGGGGAGGAGGCCTCCCGCGAGGCTGAGCGCCTGGGTGAGGTAGAGGTCGGTCCCCGCCGGGACCTCGTAGGCCTGCGGGTACTTCACGCCTTTGAGGACGTAGACCCGGTTCTTGGCCGGGACCTTCACGAAGACCGAGACCTTCGGCTCGCGGAGGAAGCCCTTGCCCTCGAGGCCGTCGCGGATGGTCTCTTCGAGCTCGATGGTGGTCCTGCCCGCGAGCGTGAGCGGGCCGAGCCCGGGGAACGTGAAGCCACCGCTCCGGGGAACGGGCAGCGCGAGGTCGTACTCGGGGTGGTCGAGGACCTTGATCTGGACCTCGTCGCCCGGCGCGAGGACGCGCGGGCCCATGGCGGCGGCGGGTCGCGGCGCCGCGCCGCGGGCCGCCGCCAGGGTGGGGCCGGGGCGCTCGAGCGAGCCGGCCGGCGGGGGCTGGGCCCCGACCCAGCGCGGAACGCTCAGAACGATCGCCGCGGCTGCCGCCGCGAAGCCCGGTTGCCGCATCTGGAATCCCTCCCGGACGGTTCCGCCCGATCCGCCCCGCGTGTTCTTTTCGACTTTTCCCCTTCGTCCCTTGAAGGGGCTGGAAGCCTGAGGCTCCTCTTCCCGCCGCACCGGAAGCCCTCCGGCTTGCGGCTTCAAGCTTCCAGCTTCCAGCCGCTCCGGTGTCCTGGCCCAGACATATGCTGCGAGTCTCTGATACGGGACGCTAGAACAGCACGGTGAACCGGAACGCGAGACGGTGGTTCGAGTAGTCGCCGTCCTCCTCGCGCGCCGAGATGCGGTTCACGAACTCGTAGTCGGCTCCCACGCGCACGCCCTCGGTGATCAGGTACTGGAACCCGAGGCCCGCACCGGCGCGGTTCAGGTTCCCGCCCTGCGAGGGATTCGCGTGCTCGAAGTAGGTCCCGAACCGCCCGATCAGGTTGCGCGCCAGCGTGTGCGTGTAGGAGGCGTCCACCCGGTCGGTGATCTGGAAGTTCGCGACGAAGCTGAACTGGTTGGTCCTCAGGTACGAGGCCTCCAGCTCGCCGGCCTTCACGACCCGCCAGCGCGCCGCCATCGACGCGTAGCCCGAGGTCTCGCCGGCGTCGTCGTCCCCGATGGGACGGTCGTCCTCGCCGCTGTACTGCTGGACCCCGACCTTGGCCTGCGCCTCGAAGCGGTCCGAGAAGATCGTGCGGCCGCCGACCGCGAACGTGTTCAGGTCGCCCTCGTTGTAGAAGGGCCGGTCGAAGTCGCGGTCCTCGTAGGAGTGCTCGAGGAACGCCTCGGTCCGGTCGGTCACCTTCACGCCGAGGTCGGTCGTGAACCGGGTCTCGGCGCGGCTGGCGTTCCGGAACTCCGCGCCGGAGTAGTGCGAGTCCTCGCGCTCCACGCGGAACTGCACGAAGAGGCGCGCCAGGTCCACGCGGCCCTGGCCGTAGCCGGTGTTGATCGTGCGCCGCATGAAGTCGGTGGTGTCCAGCTCCACGGGATACTCGCGCCGCTCGTACTTGTCGCCGGCCTCGAAGGTCAGCTTGTGGAAGTGGAGCCGGAGGTCGCCGCCCGCGAACTGCTCGATGTAGTCGGGCGCGGTGTGGTTGTAGTTGTTGAAGTCGGCCTGGTAGCCCACCCGGAGGCGGTGCTCCCGCTCATGGCCGAAGTCGGTCTCGGTGAAGAGGCCCGTCCGGGTGAGGAAGAGAATGGCGCTCTTCTTGTCGGTCTCGGTCCGGAAGACGTTGTTGTCGAAGATCACTTCCTCCTCGAGCAGGGGGAAGATGCGGACGTCGCCGAGACGGAGCCGGCCCCGCGGCGCGAGATCGACCCGGCCGGGCCGGAGCACGCCGATCTCCGAGGGGCGCGTCACCGCGTCCACCACGCCCTCGAAGATCTCGGCCGGGACCTCCTCGAGCTGGACCTCGTCCTCGGGCCGGGGCTCCGGCTGGTCCTGGCGCTCGGGCGGTTTCTCGCCCGGGCGGACCCCCGGACGCGGTTCCTCGCCGGGGCGAGCCTCCTGGGCGAAGAGCCGCCAGGGGTTGAGGCCGGGATCGGCCGGGCGCTCCTGGGCGCCGGTGGATCCCGCGGAGATCAGAAGAAAGGCGAGGACGCCGGTTGTCCCGATACGCGTCGCCAGGAATTGCATATGGACCCTCCCCACGAAGAGGCGGGAGACCCATCCTCCCGCGCGGTCATGCCTATGGATGCTGGCAGGGCGCCTCTATGGACTGGTCGGACTGGCGTCCCGGATGGTCTCGAAGGGAGCGTCCAGGGGGAACGTGAGCGGGCGGAGGGTCCCGGCGGACCCGCTCGTGCTCAGGATCTGCCCGGTGAGGCTCAGGACGAGAACCCCGTCCGGGCCCAGGGCCACGGCGCTCCCGCCCACGATCACGACCACCGAGCCCTTGTTGCCCGGGCAGGCGCGGATCACGAGCCGGCCGCCCTCGATGCGGGCGCTGACCCCGTCCGGGAGCACGATGCGCCGGCCCCCGAACGTGAAGGTCCGCGCGCGGCAGTCCTCGCTGGTCCCCTTGCGCGGCTCGGCGCCGGGTGCGACCGGCGCCGGCATCTCGAGCTCCTGCCCCGCCTTGAGCTGTCCGGGGAGGTTGGCGCCTCCCAGGAGCTCCAGGGCCTCGCCCTGGAGGTGGTTCAGGATCGTGCGGCCGTCGTCGACCCGCCGCAGAGCGAGCAGGGCGCGGGCGCCCTGCACCGCCAGGTCGGGTCCGAGGAGAAGCCGGGTCGGGATCGGCCCGAGGTGCGCCAGGAAGGTGGCGCCGTACGTCGTGTCGAGCGTGCGCGCGTCCTCGCGCAGGCGCGGCAGCCGGAGGCTGGCCGGGCCGGCGAGCCGGAGCACGCTGCCGTCGGAGAGCCGGATCTCGGCCGAGACGCCCTGGGGGAACGTGAGCACGTCCCCCTCGCGGATGGGCACGGTCTCGCCGGCGGTCGTGAGCGTGAGCCGGCGGTCCGGCAGGCTGCCGGCGATCTCGAGGCCGGAGCCGGTGGTGAGCGTCACCTCGTCGGCGGCGGGCGCGGGCCGGCCCGCGAACGCCGGCGACGGGAGACCGAGCGCCAGGGCGGCGGCGAGCGCCGCGGACAACGCAAGCGTCTTCATCGGACCGATCCTCCCCTTCCGTAGGTCGCGTCGTCCGCGAGGACGACCCGTTCTGTCCGGTCGTCGATGGTCCAGGAGACGGTGGGGTGCGGCGGGGTCTCGGGCGCCGAGCGCCCGGCCTGGGCCAGCGCGTGCCCGAACCAGGCCATGAGGACCAGCCCCACGATCAGGCTGGCCGTGAGGGTGATCCGCCGCCGCCGCTCCATCCAAGGCCTCCTGTCGCCAGGAGTCCCCATCCTCTCCCGATGCGGTATCCGAACCGCGGGGACATTATCGGAGTGGCGGTGACGCGACTTGAGACGGAACCCTTGACCCGGTCCTGGGCCCCTCCCACAATCGGCCCGCTTCCATGGCGCGTGAAGACGACATCCGGGCGCATCTCCAGGCCAGCGTGGCCGTGTTCCAGGCCGTGCTCCAGCAGATGGGGCCGCAGGTCGCGGCGGCGGTGGAGGCGGTGGTCCAGGCGCTGAAGGGGGGGGGAAAGGTGATGCTCTTCGGGAACGGCGGCAGCGCCGCGCAGGCGCAGCACGCGGCCGCGGAGCTGACCGGGCGCTACCGGCGGGAGCGGCGGGCGCTGGCCGCGATCGCGTTGACCACCGACACGTCGGCGCTGACCGCGATCGGGAACGACTACGGGATCGAGCGGGTCTTCGAGCGGCAGCTCGAGGCGCTGGCGCGGCCGGGGGACGTGGCGGTGGCGCTCTCGACCAGCGGGCGGTCGCCGAACGTGCTGCGGGCGGTGGAGGCGGCGAAGCGTCTCCGGATCTTCGTGATCGCGCTCACCGGCGGGGACGGGGGCGCGCTCGCGGGGCGCGCCGATCTGGCGCTGGTGATCCCCTCGGGCTCGACGCCGCAGATCCAGGAGGCGCATCTCGCGCTGCTCCACGTGCTCTGCGACGGGGTGGAGCGAGAGCTGGGCGGCTCGTGAGGCGCGCGGTCTTCCTGGACCGGGACGGGACGCTCACGACCAATCGCGACTTCCTGGTGCGGGCCGCCGACCTGGAGCTGGTGCCGGGCGCGGCCGACGCCGTGGCGCGGCTCAACCGGGCGGGGTGGGCGGTAGTGGTGGTGACGAACCAGTCGGGGCTGGCGCGCGGTCTCTTCGACGAGGCGGAGCTGGACGCGATCCACGCGCGGCTCAGGGACGAGCTGCTGCCGGGCCGGCTCGACGGGCTGCATGTTTGCCCGCATCGCGCCGAGGACGGCTGCATCTGCCGCAAGCCGTCGCCGGTGCTCTTCGAGCGGGCGGCGCGGGCGCTGGACCTGGACGCGCGGGGCTCGTGGGTCGTCGGGGACAAGTGGACCGACCTCGTGCCCGCGCGGGCGCTCGGCTGTCGCGCGGCGCTGGTGCGTACCGGCTACGGCCGCGACGAGGAGGCCGCCGGCCCGCCCGGCGAGCTGCGCCCGGACGTGGTGGCGGACGACGTGGTGGCGGCGGTGGCGGAGATCCTGAAAAGGGGTCAGAACCCCCGGGGTAACCGCTCGTCGTGAAGAAGACGCCGCTCCGCAGGAGGATCGGAGAAGCCTGGTTCGCCTGGACGCAGCTGGCATGGAAAGCGACGAGCCCGGCCTCCAGGCATCGGCGAGGAACTCGTCGAAGCGCTCTCCGTAGCCGATCGGTCGGGACGGCGTGACCGACCGGTCAGGGAGCTCGAGCGTCCCTTCGCGCGACAGGGATGGGCGGCGTAGACAGCGAGCACCTCCTCCGAGGGGACGAGGTCGGTCGCCACGTGGGCATGGTCGCCCCGTCCGGTGAGGTCGCGGAACACTCACGTCTCCGGCTGTTGCGCGCCTGCGATCCCGGAAGCGGACAGGACGGCCGCGGCGATGCCCCTGCCAGGAAAAGGGGTCAGGCACCTTTTTCCGCCGCGGAAAAAGGTGCCTGACCCCTTTTCCTGGCCCCCGCCTGCGTCCGAAAGAGGACTCATGGGCGGTCGCATCCTGCGCAGCAAGGCTCCGCTCCGCATCAGCTTCGCGGGCGGCGGCACCGACGTCGACCCGTTCCCCCGCGAACGCGGCGGCGCGGTCCTCTCGGTCACGATCAACAAGTACGCCTACGCGAGCCTCGACCCGTCCTCCGAGCCCGGAGTCCAGGTCGAGTCGCTCGACTACGACGTCGTCGCCAAGTACCGCACCGAGGAAGACCTCCGGTTCGACGGGAACCTCGATCTCGTCAAGGCCGTGCTCCAGGCCATGGGCCGCGACGAGGCACCCCCGCGAGCGGCGGCCGCCCGCGGCGGCGCGACCGGGCCCCTGACCGCCCTCCTCACCGGCGAAGCGCCCCCGCGGCGCGCGCCCGCGGAGCCCGGCCTCCGCATCTTCCTCCACAGCGACGCGCCCCCCGGCTCGGGGCTCGGCTCCTCGTCCACGCTCGTCGTCGCCCTGCTCGGACTCCTCGCCCGCCACCGCCGCCACCCGTTCACCGACTACGAGCTGGCCGAGCTGGCCTGGCGGATCGAGCGCGAAGACCTCGGCATCCGCGGCGGGAAGCAGGACCAGTACGCCGCGGCCTTCGGCGGCTTCAACTTCATCGAGTTCCACCCCGACGCCGTCGTGGTGAACCCGCTCCGCATGGACCAGGAGACGCTCAACGAGCTCGAGTACTCGCTGCTCCTCTGCTACACGGGGGGCACCCGGCTCTCGGGCCGCATCCTCGAGCGCCAGATCGCCTCCTACGTCGAGCGCCGCGCCGGCGTCGTCGAGGCGCTCGAAGCCCAGAAGGCGCTCGCGGTCGCGCTCAAGAACGCGCTGCTCCGCCGCCAGCTCTGGGACTTCGGCGGCCTGCTCCACGAGGCCTGGGAGACCAAGAAGCGCCTCGACCAGGGCATCTCGAACCCGCGCATCGACGAGATGTACGACGAGGCCCGCCGCGCGGGCGCGGTCGGCGGCAAGTTGCTCGGCGCAGGCGGCGGCGGCTACCTCCTCCTCTATTGCCGCTTCGACCGCAAGCACCGCGTCGCCGAGACGCTCGAGCGCCTCGGCGGCCAGGTCGTCGAGTTCGGCTTCGAGTCCCGCGGCCTCCAGACCTGGGAAGCTGCGGCATGAAGGCCTTCGTGCTCGCCGGCGGGCTCGGCACCCGGCTCCGCGACGCGTTCCCGGACGAGCCCAAGGCGCTCGCCCCGGTCGGGGGGCGCCCGTTCCTGGACCGGCTGCTGGAGATTCTCCGGACCGAGGGAGTCACCGACGTGGTCCTCTGCACGGGCCACCGCGCCGCGGCGATCGAGGCGCACGTCGGCGACGGCGCGGCGCACGGCCTCCGGATCGTCCACAGCGTCGAGCCCGCTCCGCTCGGGACCGGCGGCGCGCTGGCGTTCGCGCGCGCGCACGTCCAGGGCGCCGCGCTCGTCCTCAACGGGGACACGCTGGTGCGGGGCTTCCGGGCCCCGCTGGAGAGCGCCCACCGGCGGCTCGCCGCGCGCGCGAGCGTGGCGCTCTCGCTCGGCGGGCCGGCCGGCGCCTCGGGGAACGTGGACCTCGACGCTTGCGGCCGGGTGATCCGGTTCGCCGAGAAGCCACCCGAGGGGCTCGCCGGCGGACTGCTCAACGCCGGCGTCTACCTGCTCGAGCCGGAGGTGTTCGACGCGATCCCGGCCGGGCGCGCGGTTTCGCTCGAACGCGAGGTCCTGCCCCGCCTCCTCGCGGAGGGGTGCACGGTCGCCGGCGCGATCCTCAAGGACGGCTTCGTGGACCTGGGCACCCCCGAGGGGCTGGCGCGCGCGGAAGCCGCGGTCCGGTGAGGGCGGCGGAGAAAAGGGATCAGGAGCCTCTTCCGCCGCGGAAAAGGTGCCTGACCCCTTTTCTCCGCAATCTCTCCACCCTCGCAGTCGCGAACGTCCTCGGGAACGTGCTCGCGTTCGTGGCGATCGCCCGGATCGCCGACGTGCTGGGCCCCGAGGGTTTCGGGCGGGTCAGCTTCGCCCAGGCCTTCGCCTCGTACTTCGTGCTCGTGGGCGATTTCGGGCTCCCGCTGATCGCGGTCCGCGAGGCTGCGCGTGGGGGAGCCGCGCTCGGCGGGCTGCTCCGCACCGTGCTCACCACGCGCCTCGCGCTGGCGGGCGTCGCCTTCCTTGCGCTGCTCGCGGCGCTGCCGCTCGTCCCCGGCCCGCCGGAGACCGGGCGGCTCGCGGTGCTCTTCGGCGCGGCCGTCTTCGGGAACGCGCTCCTCCTCGAGTGGCCCTTCCAGGGCTCCGAGCGCATGGGGCACGTGGCCGTGGCGCGCGTGCTCCGTCCGGGGCTGTACGCCGTGCTGGTGCTGCTCCTCGTGCGCGGGGCGGGGGACGGCGGGACCGTGGCGGTCTTGAACCTGGTGGGCCTGGGCGGCGCGGTGGGCTTCCTCGCGCTGGCGGCGTCGCGGATCGGATTCAATCGCGGTCAGGTCCCGCGGCGGGACCTGACCCCTCTTGGGCTGCTCCGCGACGCGCTCCCGTTCGCCGCGTCCGCGCTCCTCGTGCAGCTCTACTCCACGATGGACGCGACCTTCCTCGGCTACCTGGCCGACGCGCAGACCGTCGGGCACTACAGCGCCGGTTCGCGCATCAACGGCTTCCTCGTGGGTCTCGGCGGGCTCTTCGCCGCGACGCTCCTCCCGCGCCTCGCCGCCGCCTCCGATCGCAGGACCGCCGACGCGGTGCTCGGGCGCGGGATCGCCGCCGCCTGGACGCTCCTGCTCCCGGTCGCGGCGGGGGGGCTCGTCACCGCCGACGCCCTCCTCGATGCGCTCTACGGCGCGGAGTACGTTGCCGGCGGCGGCGCGTTCGCGCTCCTGCTCTGGGGCGTGCCGGTCTCGGCAGTTTCCGGGCTGCTCTGGCACGCGATCGCCGCGCGCACCGGGAGCCGCGTCCCGGTCCGCGCCGTCGCGCTGGGCCTGCTCGCGAACGGCGCGCTCAACGTGGCGCTGATCCCGTGGCTCGGCGCTCCCGGGGCGGCGGCCGCCACGGTGGCCGCCGAGCTGGTGACCGGCGCGCTCGTGCTGGCGCGATACCGCGCGTCGGGCGGGCGGGCGGACGTGTGGCCCAGGGGGCCGGCCCTGGGCGCGACGGCCGGAATGGTGGTGGTGCTCTGGCTCCTCCCTCCCTTTCCGGTCGTGGCGCAGGTGGCGCTCGGCGCCGGGGTCTACGCGCTCGGCCTCCTCCTCCTCGGCGGAGGCGCCGCTCTCCGCAGAGCCTTCTCAAGTGACGCGCCGGGGCGGTCCGAAAGGTCCGATGCCGCCCCGGTCCGGGCGCGGTGAGCTGGACAGGGAGGGTCCGTGATCGCATCTCTGAAGGCCGTGGGCGGTCGGCTGCTCCGGCGGCCGCGGGCGGAGTCGGTGGAGTTCCTCAACTTCGCCGTCACGTTCCGCTGCAACAGCGCCTGCACCACCTGCGACATCTGGCGGATCCGCGACCACGACGAGCTGTCGCTCGACGAGGTGCGCCGGATCGTCGGCGAGTCCGAGGTCCTCTCCGACCTCGGCCACCTCGCGCTCACCGGCGGTGAGCCGTCGCTCCGCGAGGACCTCCCCGAACTGGCGCTCCTCTTCCTGGCGCGCCGGCCCGGGCTCCGGATCACGATCCCGAGCAACGCGCTCACCCCCGACCGGTCGCTCCGGATGCTCCGGCGCATCCTCGACGCGGCCGGGCCGCTGGAGCGTCCGCTGTTCCTGAGCGTGTCGTTGGACGGGATCGCCGATACGCACGACCGGGTCCGCGGCGTGCCGGGGAACTACCGGAAGGCGCTCGCGCTGCTCGAGGACGCGGGCCCGCTCGCGCCCGCGGTCGAGCGGGGGATCTCGTTCACGATCGTGCGCGAGAACTTCCGCGACCTCAAGCTCGCCTGGCGCCTGGCGCGGGACCTCGGGGTCGCCTTCAGCTTCCAGTTCGCCGCCGCGAGCGCGACCTACTACGCGAAGCCGGACATCTCGGAGCTCCGGCTCCGGCCCGACGAGCTGCGCGAGGCGGAGACGGTGATCGTGGAGATCGTGGCCGAGCGGGAGGCCGGAGAGCGCCCGCTCCGCCGGCTGTTCGCCGCCGAGAACGACTTCGCCGCGCGCCTGGTCTCGTACCAGCGCGAGCCCCGGCGTCTCTCCGCCTGCTGGTCCGGGACGCACTCGGCCTACTGGAACCCGCGGGGCGAGGTCTTCCCGTGCATCTCGCTCTCGCGCGCGGTGGGGAACCTCCGCGAGCGGCCCTTCGACGACATCTGGCGCGGGCAGGCGGCGGAGGAGGCGCGGCGGGCGATCGCGGCGCGCGAGTGCCACTGCTGGACGCCGTGTGAGGCGCTCCCCTCGCTGCTCCGCGACCGCGCCGTGCCGCTCCGGAACGCCGGGCGGCTCGTGGGGCTCCACCTCGGCCGGGCGGTGACATGAAGATCGCGGTGTTCAGTCCGTACCTCTTCGCCTGGGGCGGCGGCGAGCGCTACGTCGGCACGCTGGCGGCGGCGCTCAGCGAGCGGCACCAGGTGGACCTCCTGCACGTGGGGCTGATCCCGGGCGGCGAGTTCGAGCGGCGGCTCGGGTTCGACCTGGGCGATACGCGGCTCCGCCGGCTGCAGGCGCGGCCGGTGCTCATGCCCCGCTCCCTCCGCGAGCGGCTCCTCTACGGGCAGACGATGCGGGAGATGCACGCGGAGGTGCGCCGCGTCTCGGCCGGCTACGACCTGTTCATCGGGCTGGACCACGACATCCCGGTGCTGCCGCGCTCGCGGCGGAAGGTCCTGCTGGTGCAGCGTCCGGTCCCGCGCCCGCTGATGGCGGACGCCCGGCTGGGGCTCGTGCCGCGCCTCGAGGGGGTGCGGCGGCTGCTCTGGTACCGGCGCCGGCTCGAGGCGCACGACCTCCTGGTCTACAACTCGGAGTTCACCCGCTCCGCGACCGAGAGCCACTGGCATCCCGGGACGCCGGGGGTGGTGGTGCACCCGCCCGTCGAGATGGCGTCGTCCGCCCCGAGCGGGGCCAAGGAGGCGCTGATCCTCTCGGTGGGCCGCTTCTTCCTGGGCGCCCACAACAAGAAGCGCTCGATGATGATCGAGGCCTTCCGGCGGCTGATGCAGGGCGGGCTCACCGCTCGGCTCTGCCTCGTCGGAGGCGCGGTGGACGCGCCCGAGGTGAAGGCCTACGTGGCCGGTCTGCGCGCCGAGGCGGCGGGGCTCCCGGTCGAGGTCCACGAGAACCTCCCGTGCGACGAGCTGCTCAAACTCTACCGTCGCGCGGCGGTGTACTGGCACGCCGCCGGCTTCGGCGAGAACGAGCGCGCGTCGCCGGACCGGATGGAGCACTTCGGCATCTCGACCGTCGAGGCGATGGCGCACGGCTGCGTGCCGGTCGTGATCGCACGCGGCGGCCAGCCCGAGATCGTGGAGCACGGCGTGGACGGGCTCCTCTGGGAGACCCGCGAGGCGCTGGTGGACGGCACGCGCCGGGTGCTCCGCGACATCGTGCTCGCCCGTCGCCTGGGGGCCGCCGCGGCGCTCAAGGCCTGCCGCTTCTCGCGGGCGCAGTTCGAGGCCCGCGTGCACGGCTTCGTGAGCCGCCTCGGCCGGTCCGCGGCCGAAGAGGCCGCGGCGTGACGACCGCGGCCGGCCGCCTCGCGGGGGCGCGGGACGTGGCCGCCGCGGCCGCGCTGGCCTTCGCCCTCGGTATGGTGGCCGCCGCCCGCCCCGCCTGGATGGTCCTGGGGCTCGGAGCGGCGGTCGCCGGGGCGCTCCTGGTCCGGGGCCGGATCGAGCTCCCGCTCGCGGCCTGGGTCGTGTTCCTCCCGGTGCACGGCGGTCTCTGCTACTCGCTGTTCGTGCTGGCCCGCTCGGGGCTCCCGGCCGCGACCCCCTACGACGCGGGGGTCGCCTTCCTGCTCCTGGCCTTCGCCTTCCACCCGCGGGTCGAGGCCTTCCGGGGGCCGCTGGCGCTCGCGGCCGGCCTGTCGGTGACGATCGCGGCCGCGCATGTGGTGGTGGGCGCGGGGCTGGGACGCCCGGCGGTCTACACCGAGGCGCGCGGCTTCCTCTACGCGGTGCTCTTCTTCCCGTTCGTGACGATCTTCCGGGACGGCGAGCGGCTGCTCGGCCTCGTGCGCCGGATCGCGCTCCCGGCGCTCGCGGTCGTGGTCGTGTTCGGCGCGCTCGACCTCTCGGGCGCGCTCGCGCCGTGGTCCTGGACCTACCGGAGCGGCATCCGCTTCATGAACCTGAAGGAAGGAATGTCGCTGGCGAAGCGCTACACGTTCCTGAACCCGGCGGCCGCGCTGCTCCTGGTCGGGATGCTGGGCGCCCTCTTCCGGGGCCGGCAGGGGACCGGATGGGAGCGGAGACTCCAGGCCCTCGGCGTCGTGCTCGCGGTGATGGGCCTGCTCCTGGACGAGACGCGCTCCTTCCACGTCGGGCTCGCCGTGGCCTGCGCGGTCGCGGCGATCCTCGGCGCCTTCGGGGGCGGGCGCTGGACGCGGCGGCTCGGGTCGGGGTGGCTGCCGGTCGTGACCGTGGGCGCGGCGGCGGTCCTCTGGCTGGTCGAGCCGCGGCTGGTCTCGGGCGCGCTCGAGCGCTGGTCCCGGGCGTTCTCCACCGACGCTTCCGTCGCGCGGCGCGTGGAGGAGGTACGGACCTTCTTCGCCTCGTTCCAGCGGGCCCCGATCCTCGGCCAGGGGTTCGGCGTCGAGGTCTCGGTCTTCGCGCCGGACGCGCACGGCTACCTCCAGGTGTCGCACGCGCACAACGAGTTCCTGACCCTGCTCCACTCGATCGGCCTCCTGGGGGCCGGGGCGTTCGGGTTCCTCTTCGTCGGGGTGCTGCTCACGGGGCTCCGGAACCTCGCGCGCCTGCGGGCGCGGCCCGAGCTGTTCCACCTACAGGTGAACGCCTTGGCGGTCTTCCTGGCGCTCGCCGTGATCGGCACCGCGTCCCCGAAGCTCACCGACCCGGTGACGGCGCCGCTCGCGGCGGCGCTGGCCGCGGCCACGGCGGTCCTGGGCCGCGCGCCCGGGGCGCCCGCGCGCGGAGCGGAGGCCGCGGCATGACCCGCCTCCACGTCGTGATCCCCAACTGGAACGGCGCGGGCCTGCTGCCGCGCTGCCTGGACGCGCTGGCCGCGGCGCTCCGGTTCCGGGCGCGGCCGGCGTGCGTGACCGTCGTGGACAACGCCTCGACGGACGACTCCGCGGGGATCGCGCGGCGCCATCCGGTCGTGGACCGGCTGCTGGTGCTCCGGCGGAACCTGGGGTTCGCCGCCGCGGTGAACGCGGGGACGTGCGCGGAGGAGGGGCGGGCCGGCTCGGTGCTCTGGCTGAACACGGACGTCTTCCTCGACCCGGACGCGCTGGCCGCGCTCGACGAGGCGGCCGCGCGCGCGCCCGAGGCAGGGCTGCTCGGCCCCGAGCTCCGGCATCCCGACGGCGCGCCGCAGCGCTCGGGCGGTGGGTTCTGGACGCCGGCGTCGGCGCTCCGCGAGCACCTCCACGTGACCACGCTGCTTCGCTGGCTCGGCCGGCGCGCCGGGCCGGTGGAGTACGTGAGCGGCGCCTGCCTCTGGGTGACCGCCGAGGCCTTCCGGCGGATCGGGCCGCTGGACGAGCGGTTCTTCTTCTACGGCGAGGACGAGGACTACGCGCGGCGGGCGCGGGCGGCCGGGTTCCACCCGCGCGTGGTGCCCGGAGCGCGGGCGGTGCACCTCGCGGGCGGCTCGTCGCGGCGACGGGACGCGGGCGCCGCGACCGTGCAGCTCCACCGGGCGCGGCGGACGCTGTTCGCGAAGTACCACGCGCGGGCGCTCCCCCTTTACCGGATGGGGGAGGTGGCCGGGCTGATCCCGCGGGTGCTCAAGCATGAGGCGCGGGCGCGCTTCCTGCTCCAGGACGACGAGGCGCGCCGGCTCCGGACCGCCCTCCGGACCGTGCTCCGGGAGGCGGTGGCGGGAGGGAAGGGATGGGCATGAGACTGCTCAAGAAGCTGACGCGGCACAACGTGCTCCGGGCGCTCGAGCGGGTGATCCCCAAGGAGCGCGTGTTCAACACGCCCATGGAGATCATTCTCGAGACCACCAACCGGTGCAACGCGACCTGCTCGATGTGCAACCGGAACTTCTTCGCGAAGGGAAACCACCTCGGCTTCCTCTCGCAGGAGCTGTTCGAGAAGACGCTGCCGTTGATGGAGCGGACGCCGCGGCTCCTGCTCGGCGGGTTCGGCGAGACGCTGCTCCACCCGCGCTTCCTCGAGATGGCGCGACGGGCGAAGCGCACGCGCGCCTTCTGCTACTTCATCAGCAACGGGACGCTGCTCAGGGAGGAGATCGCCCGGGAGCTGGTGGACCTCGCGTGGGACCAGGTGGTGATCTCGTTCGACGGCGGGACGGAGGAGACGTTCCGGAAGGTGCGCGGGCTCCCGTTCGAGAAGGTGCGTGGGAACGTCGAGCGGCTCTCGCGCGTGCGGGCCGCGGCGGGGAGCGCGAAGCCGGGGCTCCGGTTCAACGTGATGGGGATGAAGTCCACGATCGTCGAGCTGCCGCTGATCCTCCGGATCGCGCGCGACCTGGGGGTCGCGGAGCTGTGCCTCCAGCCGCTGGTGGTCGAGGGGCCGGAGCTGCTCGCGGAGAGCTGCTTCGACGACGTCCCGCGCTGGTCGGCCGCGCTCCACGAGGCGGCCGCGCAGGCGCGCGCGTCGGGGATCGCGTTCTTCGGCGAGGACATGCTGGAGGAGCGGAAGAAGAACTGCTTCGCGTTCCTGGAGAAGCTCTTCGTGGCCTGGAACGGCGAGGTCTACACCTGCTCGCACGAGAAGTTCGTGGTCGGCGACCTGAACCAGCGCCCGCTCGAGCAGATCTGGAACGACGCGGCGCTCCGCGGGCTCCGGCGCCGGTGGTTCCAGGGCGGGATCGCGTCCACGTGTCCCGACTGCTTCGAGTGGGACCACTCGCGGCGCGCGTTCGAGTCCGGCGTGCCGCACAACCGCGACTACGCGGTCGATCTGCTGAAGTCCTCCGCGGGCGAGGCCCGCGGGGTGCCGCTCCGGCGCCGCCCGGCGGGCTCGACCCCGTGAGCTCTCCTCGCATCCTCGTGGTCGAGACGAACGGCCACGGGGGGCACGCGGCCTACGCGCTCGGCCTCGCGCGCGGCCTCCGGCGGTCGGGTGCCGACGCCGAGCTGCTCACCTCGACGGCGATCGGGACGCGCGAGCCGTGGGTCCGGGCGGAGCTGCTGCCGACCACTCCGGTGGGCGGCGGGTTCGTGGCCCGCGCGGCGGCGCGCGCGCTCCAGCACGCGCGGAACGCGCGGCGGATCGCGCGGCGCGCGAACGAGGGACGCTACGACGTGGTGCACTTCCAGGTGCTGCTCCCGGGGGTGGGCGGGCCGCTGATCCGGCGGCTGCGGCGGGAAGGCCGGCGCGTGGTGGTCACCGCTCACAACGGGGCGCCGCACGCGCCCCGCTTCCGGCGCGTGCCGCCGCTGGCGCGGCTCGAGCGCGGGCTCGAGCGGGCGGCGCTGGACGCGGCCGACCTCGTGCTGGTCCACGGTCCGGCGGTCGGGGGCACGCTGCGCGCCGCGGGGGTCTCGGCGCCGTGCGCGGTTGTGCCGCACGGCCTGGACGCGTCGGCGCCGGGGGCGGGAAGCGTGCCGGGGGAGCTGGGCGCGCCCGGAGCGATGGGCCGCCCGCTCTTCCTCGTGCTCGGTCAGCTCCGGCGGAACAAGGGGATCGAGGTGGCGCTGGACGCTTTCGCGCGGCTCCGAGTGCGCTTTCCGGGCGCGGGCCTGGTGGTCGCGGGCGAGCCCAAGGGGTACGCCGGGGCGGCGCTCGAGGAGCTGCGCGCGCGGACGGCCGCGGCGGGCGCCGCGCTGGTCGCGCGGTTCCTGACGGACGCGGAGGTCGAGGGGCTCTTCAACCGGTGCGACGCGCTGGTACTCCCGTACCGGCGCGGGTTCGAGGCGCAGAGCGGGGTGCTGCTCCAGGCGTGCCGCTTCGGAAGGCCCGTGGTGGCGAGCGACGTGTCGGACCTGGGACGCCAGGTGGCGGAGGACGGCGTGGGCCTGGTGGTGCCGCCCGAGGACCCCGGCGCGCTGGCCGCGGCGCTCGGTCAGGTCGTCGAGCGGCCGGGCGCGTTCGACGCGGCGCTGGCGGTGGCGCGCGCGCGCTACTCGTGGGAGCGCGTCGCCGCCCTCCACCTCCGGGAGTACGAAAAGGTGCCTGGCACCATT
>Ga0187892_10006207_pt1 | contig 17992 bp, 14 predicted proteins | sample MA1701073metaG_FD_139345 | JGI IMG/M metagenome (GOLD analysis project Ga0187892, IMG submission 139345) | Bio-ooze microbial communities from a basaltic lava cave in the Kipuka Kanohina Cave System on the Island of Hawaii, USA - MA170107-3 metaG ... | reverse complement strand
CGGCGCTCCTGGCCGGCGCCGCGAACCCCCTGATCCTGAGCAAGGCGGCCGGGCGCGACCCCCTGGCGGTGCCGGCGCTGGTGGCCCTGGCCGAGCGGCTCGGGGCGCCGGTGGTCGACCAGTTCCACACCTACGTGAACTTCCCCCAGGACCATCCGCTCCACATGGGCTTCGACGCGGGCCCGTGGCTCGCCGACGCCGACCTGGTGGTGGCCGTCGAGTCCGACGTGCCCTGGTTCCCGGCCCTCAAGGCGCCGCGGCCCGAGACGCCGGTGATCCAGGTGGGCGTGGACCCCCTGTTCGCGCGCTATCCCGTGCGCGGGTTCCCCGCCGACGTGGCGCTCGCCGGCGCCCCGCGCCTCACGCTCCGCGCCCTCGCCGACCGGGTGGCCCCGCTCGTGGACCGGGCGGCGGTGGCGGCGCGGACCGAGCGCTGGCGGGCCGAGCACGCCGCGCTCCGGACGCGCTGGGCGGAGGCGGCGGCCCGCACGCAGCGCGACCAGCCGCTCGACTTCCTGTGGGTGTCGCGCTGCGTGGGCGACGTCGTGGACGACTGCACGATCGTGGTGGACGAGTACGACCTGGACCCGACCCAGGCCTGCTTCCGCCGGCCCGGGACCTACTTCGCGTCCTCGCCGGCGGGGGGCCTCGGGTGGGGGCTCGGCGCGGCGCTGGGGGCCCGGCTCGCCGCCCCCGACCACACGGTGATCTGCTGCGTCGGCGACGGCGCCTACATCTTCGGGGCTCCGACGGCCGCCCACTTCGTGGCGCGGGCCTACGACCTGCCCGTGCTCTTCGTCGTGTTCAACAACCGCGCCTGGAACGCGGTCAAGCGGGCGGTGCGCTCCCACGCGCCCGAGGGCTGGACGGCCCGCACGGGCGCGATGCCGCTGAGCGACCTGGACCCGGCGCCGGACTACGAGCTGGTCTGCCGGGCCTCGGGCGGGTGGGCCGAGCGGGTGGAGGACCCGGCCGCGCTGCCCGGCGCGCTCGCCCGCGCGCTTCGCGTGGTGCGCGAGGAGCGGCGCCAGGCCCTGCTCAACGTGATCTGCAAGAAGCCGTGAGGCGGGGGCGCGCCCGGCGGCCGGGGAGTCGCGCGTGACGGAGCCCGCCCGGGCGCCCGCGGGCGCCTTCGACAACGTGGCCCGCTACGAGGCGTTCATGGAGGTGGTGCGGGCGCGCATGACCAACCGCGCCTTCGCGCCGCACACGGTCCCCCGCGAGCACTTCGAGCTGATCCTCGAGGCCGCCCGCCACGCCCCCTCGGGGGCCAACGCCCAGCCCTGGCACTACATCGTGGTGACCGACGACGGCGCCAAGCAGGCCATCGGCCAGTGCTTCGTGGACGAGCAGCAGCATCGGGCGCGGCTGCGCATGGGCTTTCCCACCCCCAACTACAACGGGGTGAAGACGGCGCCGGGGCTCATCGTCATCGTGGCCGACTTCCGCTTCGTCCGCGCCTTCCCCGTCTTGAACGACGGCTCCGCGCTCGACCGTCTCTACCGCGAGAACGCCGAGCGCATCCTGCTCCAGTCCGTGGCCGCCTCCACCATGGCCGCCCACCTGGCGGCGGCGGCGCTCGGCTACGCCGTGTGGTGGATCACGGCCATCGGGCAGGAGGACATCCAGAAGCAGGTCAAGCCCCTGCTCGGGGTGCCGGACGAGCTGGCCATCATCGACGTCATGTGCTTCGGCCCGCCCGCCAAGCCCTCCTACAAGCGGTGGAAGAAGCGGCTGGACCAGATCATGAGCTGGGACCGCTTCGATCCGGCCCAGTTCATGACCGAGGCCCAGATCGACGACTGGGTGCGCAACACCCGTCACCGCGTCATGTACCGGGACGAGTCCAAGATCGACTGAGCCGGGCGGGGCGGGGGCCAGGCGCGCCGTGGGCACCGAGCCGGTGCACGTCCTCTACATCGCCGCCAAGGGACGGAGCGGCAGCACGATCCTCGGCTGCATCCTGGGAGCCGTCGAGGGCTTCACCTACATCGGCGAGACGCAGCTCGGCTTCTTCGACCTCGGCGCCGAGCGCCTCTGCGGCTGCGGCGTCCCCGTGGCCGCCTGCCCCACCTGGCAGGCGGTGAGCCGCCACGCCGGCCGGCCCCTCTTCGAGCAGCACGACGGCTACCGCGGGCTCCGCACCCGCCACCTGCCCGCCGCGCTGCTGGGCGCCGAGGCGTGGCTGCGGGCCCGGGTGGCGGACGAGCTCCGCGAGGGCGAGCGGCTGTGCCGGGCCGTCCGGGCGGCGAGCGGGGCGCGGGTGATCGTGGACTCGTCCAAGCCGCCCTCGTGGGGGCTGATGCTCGGGCTCATGCCGTCGGTGGTCCTGCACGTCGTCCACCTGGTGCGGGACCCCCGCGCCGTCGCGTACTCCTGGACCAAGGACCGGCCGAAGCCCGACCGGCCGGGGAGCCGCACCGTCCCCCAGCGGCCCGCGGTGAGCGCCGTCACGTGGACGATCTCCAACCTCTGGGCCGAGGTCTGCTGGCGCCGGTCCACCGGCGGGCGGCTGCGCCTCCGGTACGAGGACTTCGCCGCCCATCCCCGGGCGGCCATCGCGGCCGTGGTGGGCCTGACGGGCGTCGGCCCGGCCCGGCTGCCCTTCGTGGATGAGCGCACCGTCGACCTCCCGCCGGACCACGCGGCGGCGGGCAACGGCGCGCGCATGGCGCGCGGGCTCGTCGCGATCCGGCCCGACGAGGAGTGGCGCTCGGCGCTGCCCGCGGGAGCCCGCCGCCGCGTGGCCGCGCTCACCCATCCGCTGAGGCGCCGCTACGGCTACGCCCGGCGCGCCACGACGGCGTGGGCGCCCTGGCGGCCGGCGCCCGAGCCCGCGTCGGCCATTTGACTCGTCCCGGACCGCGCCCTATCATGCGGCCCCGGGTCGAGCGGGCTCGGTCGAGCCCCGTCTCGTCCGGCGCCCCCGGCGCGAGACCATCTTCACGCACACGTGCCTGCCGGCACGGGGAGGGACCGTCATGATGAACCGCCGTGCCTTCGTGAGCGGCGCGATCGCGGGCGCCACCGCGCTCGGCCTCGTGCCGCGCCGGGCCCGCGCCCAGGCCAAGCCGGTCCGGATCGGCTACACGCTGTCCGCCACCGGCCCCTACTCGGTGGGCGCCGGCATCACCCAGGCGCCGAACTACACCCTCTGGGCCGACCAGGTGAACGCCAGGGGCGGCCTCATGGTCAAGGGCGAGGGGCGGCGCCCGGTGGAGTTCGTCACCACCGACGACCGCAGCGAGATCGAGACGGCCGTGCGCTTCTACGAGAAGCTCGCCTCCGACGACAAGGTGGACCTCCTGCTGCCCCCGTGGGGCACGGCCATGAACTTCGCGGTGGCCCCCGTCGCCCACCGGCACGGATACTTCCTGCTGGCGCCGACGGCCACCTCGGTGAAGCTCAAGGACCTCGGCATCTCGAGCTTCTACGCGCTCCTGCAGCAGCCCGACCCCCAGACGGCCGAGATGGCCGCCTTCATCAAGGCGCAGAAGGCCCAGGGCAAGGTCTCGAAGGTGGCGGTGGCGTACGTCAACGACCTCTTCGGCATCGAGCTGAACGCGGCCATCCAGCCCGCCCTCAAGCAGGCCGGGCTCGAGGTCGTCGAGACCAAGAACTACCCGCTGGGCGTCAAGGACCTGTCCCCGATCCTGAAGGGGTTCAAGGCGGCCGGCGCCGACGCCTTCGTGGGGCTGACCTATCCGCCCGACAACATCCTGTGCACCACCCAGGCCAAGGAGGTGGACTGGAACCCCGCCGTCTACATGACCGCGGTGGGCACGGCCTTCCCGTTCTACCGCGACCGCTTCAAGGGGGCCGAGGGCGTGACGGGCATCGCCGGCTGGAACCCCAAGGTGAAGCACCCGGGCGCGCGCGAGTACTACGAGGCCCACGTCGCCAAGCACAAGAAGGAGCCCGACCGCTGGGCGAGCGCCTTCGCCTACGCCTCCCTGCAGATCCTGGAGCAGTGCGTGGGCGAGGTCGGCCTCGACCGCGCGAAGGTCCGGGCCATGGTGGAGGCGACGGAGTTCTCGACGGTGGCCGGGCCGATCAAGTTCGTCAAGGGCGTGAACGTGGCCACCCCGGGCATGGTGGGCCAGTGGCAGAAGGGGGAGTTCGAGATCGTGTGGCCCGCCGCCCGCGCCACCGCGCCCCCCGTCGTCCCCAAGCCCGCCTGGGCGTGACCGGGGTCGGGCGGGCCGGTCTCGCCCTTCCGCCGCCGGCGGCGGGGCGGGCGGCGTGACGTCGCCGCTCCTCGCCGGCGGCGGCGTCACCAAGAGCTTCGGCGGGCTCCGGGTCCTCGACCACGTCGACTTCGAGGTGGGCGCGGGCGAGATCGTCGCCCTCATCGGCCCCAACGGCGCCGGCAAGACCACGCTGTTCAACGTCGTCTCGGGCCTCGTCCGCCCCGAGGCCGGGAGCGTCCGGCTGGATGGCGTGGACATCACCCGCGCGCCCGTGCACCGCATGAGCCGGCTCGGCATCGGCCGGACCTTCCAGACGCCGCGGCCGTTCCTGTCCATGACCGCCGCCGGCAGCGTGGCCGTCGCCGCGCGGTTCGCGGCCCGGCCGGGCCTCGCTCCCCCGGAAGCCCTCGGGGCGGTGGGGCTCGCCGGAGACGCCGCCGCGGACGTGGCGCGCCTGCCGCCCGCCCGCAAGAAGCGCGTGGAGCTGGCCATGGTGCTGGCCCAGGGCCCGCGGGTGATCCTGCTCGACGAGATCCTCGGCGGTCTCACCCCCGCCGAGACGGGGGACCTGGCCGGGCTGCTCCGGCGCCTCCGGGACGAGCGGGGCATCGCGCTCTTCTGGATCGACCACGTCATGGGCGCGCTGATGGACGCGGCCGACCGCGTGATCGTGCTCCACCACGGCGAGGTCATCGCCGAGGGCGCGCCGCGCGCGGTGGCCAAGGACGCCCGCGTGGTCGAGGCCTACCTCGGCCGGGCCCCCGCCGCGTGACGCTCGCGCTGGCCGCCGACGTCCTCATCGGCGGGCTCATCACCGGCGGCCTGTACGCGCTGGTGGCGCTGGGCCTCAACCTCCAGTACGGGCTCATGCGCGTGCTCAACGTGGCGCACGGCGAGTTCCTCATGCTCGGCGCCTACCTCACCTACACACTGCACACGGCGTGGGGCATGAACCCGCTGCTGACCCTCGGCGTGACGGCCCCCACCGCCTTCCTGGTCGGCCTCGGCCTGCACCGCGCGCTCTACGCCCGCCTCCTGGCCGGGGCCGAGGGGCCGGGGGCTTTGGAATCGCGCTCGCTGATCCTCTCCTTCGGCCTCCTCTTCGTGCTCCAGAACCTGGCGCTCCTGGCCTTCACCGCGGATCTCCGCGGCTACGGCTACCTGTCGAGCCCTATGCGCCTGCTGGGCACGGCGTTCCCCGCCAACCGCCTGGTGGCCGCCGGCGTCGCCCTCGCGCTCGGGGTGGGCTTCTACGCCTACCTGCGGGCGACGCTCCAGGGCAAGGCCATCCGCGCCCTCATGCAGGAGCCCGACGGCGCCCGGCTGGTGGGCATCGACGTCCCCACCGTCCACGCCCGCTGCTTCGGGGTGGGCATCGCCATGTCGGCGGTGACGGGGTCGCTCGTCAGCATGTTCTTCGAGCTCACGCCGTTCATGGGCCTGCCCTACACGGTGACGGCGCTGGTCGTCATCATCCTGGGCGGCCTCGGCAACGTGCTCGGGAGCCTCGCCGGCGCCCTCCTGCTGGGTCTCGCGGAGACGGCGAGCCTCTACATCTCGTCCTTCGACGTGCGTCCCATCGTGTCCTACGCCGTGCTCTCGCTGATCCTGATCTGGCGGCCGTCGGGGATCCTTGGCCGCTAGGGTCGCCGGCGCGGCCGCCCTCGTCCTGCTGGCCGGCGCGCCGGTCGTCCTCGGGACCTACGGCCGCTCGCTGGTCCTCGCCGTGCTGGCCGACGCGACCCTGGCCGTGGCGTGGGCCTTCTTCTCCGGCCCGTCGCGCTACCTGTCGCTGGCCACCGGCGCCTTCTTCGGCGCGGGCGCCTACGCCTCCGCCTTGCTCGGCGGGGCCGTGCCCTGGCCGCTGCCGGTGGCGGCCGGCGCCCTCGTCTCCTCCGGCATGGCCCTCGGCGTGGGCGGGCTCGCGCTCCGGCTGCGGGGCCCGTACTTCGCCATCTTCACCTTCGGGCTGGCCGAGCTGGCCAAGCACGTCGTGATCTGGTACGAGACCGCCGTCACCGGCACCGTCGGCCGGCTGATCCTGGCCCCGCCGGGGCCGTGGACGCTCTACTACACCGTGCTGACGCTGGCCGCGCTGGCCGTGGCTACCGCCGTCGGGCTCCGGCGCTCGCGCTACGGCCAGGCCCTCGGCGCCATCGGCGCCGACGAGGAGCGCGCGGCCACCCTCGGCATCGACACGACGCGCGTCAAGGTGGGCGGCTTCGCCGCCAGCGCGGCCTTCATGGGCGCGATGGGGGCGGCGATGGCCCCGCGCTGGACCTACCTCGACCCCCAGGTGTTCAACCCGTTCGTGTCGTTCCAGACCGTGATCATGGCGCTCGTGGGCGGGGCGGGGACGGTGGTCGGGCCGCTGCTGGGGGCGGCGCTCGTGAGCCTCGCCTCCGAGGCCCTGCTCCTCCGCTTCCGCTACGTGTACATGCTGGGGCTCGGCCTGGTGCTGATCGTGGTCGTGCTCCTGCTGCCCGAGGGGCTCGTGGGCCTCTTCCACCGGCGCCGCGGGGGGACCGGCGGGGGAGACGGCGCCCCGGCGGGCGGCGCGTCAGGCGAGCGGGTTGACCAGCGAAAGCCCCGGGAAGCGTGAGAAGTCCCGGTCGGTGCTGGCGAGCGTGGCACCGTGCTCGATGGCGAGGGCGGCCAGGTGAGCGTCGGCGACCAGGGGGCCCCGGACCCGGGTCTCGGCGAGCAGGCCGGAGAGGATCTCCCAGTGCCGGTCACCGGGGTCGAGGAGGTCCACGGACGGCCACGTGAGCCAGGTCGACACGATCTCCACCGCCTCGCCGGCCGTGAGCGGCTGCTCGAACGCACGCGGGTTCGTGCCGATCCGGATGAAGGCGACGACGGTCGCCCAGGCCAGACAGACCGCCTCGTGGCTGGACAGCGTGCGCTGGAGCCAGTCCCGGGCCCGGTCGTGGAGCGCGAAGGACGGGTTGTAGGCGTAGAGCAGGAGATTCGCGTCGATCAGGGTCACCGCCCGACCGGCCCCTCGAGCTGCTCCAGGAGATCGCTCGTCCGATCGTAGTCGAGGCCGGGCCGCGTGCCGAGCGGGCGGACCTTGACGACGAACTTCCCGGTCGCGCCGGCCGGCCGCCGGGTGGCCAGCCCCGACCGCAGCGCCTCGTTCACCGTCTCCTTGAACGAGCGCCCTGTCCGCCGCATCTCGGCCTTGAGCTTGGCGACCACGTCGGCGTCGAGGGTCAGCGTCGTGCGCACATCGTGATGCTATATCCGTAGCATCACGATGTCAACGCTCCCCTCCGGCCCCCCGTCGCGCCTGGCCGGCCCGGCGCCCGCGCCATGCCCGGCTTTCCGATGGCCCGGTCGGGCGATATGATCACCGCGTCAGGACATGGGCGAGACGCGGGTCGACCTGATCCACCTGCTCGAGGACCTCCGCGACGCGTATCCTGGCGCCGCCGAGGAGACGATCCTGACCGAGATTGTCGCCAACGCGCTGGACTCCGGCGCCAGGGCCATCACCATGACGATCGACCCGGCCGCGGGGACGTTCACGGTGGCCGACGACGGCGCGGGGATGCGCCGCCGCGAGCTGGCCCGGTACCACGACCTCGGGACCAGCAGCAAGGTCCGGGGACGCGGCATCGGCTTCGCGGGGGTCGGCATCAAGCTGGCTCTCCTGGTGAGCCGCGAGGTGCTGACGGAGACGCGGTGGGGCCGCCGGCACGTCGCGACGTCGTGGGCGCTGGCGTCGCGTCACCGTGCCCCCTGGCGCTGGGTGCCGCCGGTCGGGCTCCTGTCCGGGCGAGGCACGGCCGTGCGACTGGCCGTCGACAACCCGCTCTCGCCCCTGCTCGACTCCGGCTTCATCGATGCCACGCTCCGCCGCCACTTCCAGCCCCTGCTCGACCCCACGTTCGCCGAGATCCTGGCCACGCACTACCCCCGGGGCGTGCGCTTCGTCGTCAACGAGCGCGCCCTGGGCGAGGTCGCCGCGACCGCCGCCGGGACGGCGTCCATCGCGGTGCGGATGGCCCGGAAGCGCAAGCCTGTCGCCGTCGGCTACCTGTCGAGGGAGTCCGATCCGCTTCCGGAGGATCAGCGGGGCGTCGGCGTCAGCACCTTCGGCAAGGTGATCAAGCAGGGCTGGGACTGGCTCGGCATCGCGCCGGCGTCCACCGACCGGATCACGGGCCTGATCGAGGCCCCGGCGCTGGCCGAGTGCCTCACCCTGAACAAGGCCGACTTCATCCGGAGCGGCGCGCGCGGCGCGCTCTACCTCGCCTATCGCAAGGCCATCCAGGAGGCCGTGGGTCGCCAGCTCGCCGCGTGGGGCGACGCGCCGGGCGCGACAGGGCCCGACCGGCGGCGCGCCGTCCGTCCGGTGGAGCGGGACCTGGAGGCGGTGCTGCTGGACCTCGCGCAGACGTTCCCGCTCCTCGCCTCGCTCGTCGAGCATCGGCGGGGCGGCCAGCGATCGCTGATGACGCGGCCCCGCTCCCCGACCAGCGACGCCGGGGGGCCCACGGAGCTCGTGGCCGGTTCAGCGGTGGCGGCCGGGACGGTGGACCGGGAACGGGTGGACGAGCCGACGGCGGAGGCGCCCGTCCGCGAGCCCTCGGGCGATGGAGCTTCGCCCCCGCCCGCCGTCCCGTCCGCGGGGGACCCGGCGTCCGCCCCCGGGCGTCCGGAGGCGCGCCGGGAGCGCTACGGTCTCAGCATCCAGTTCGAGCACCGCCCCGACGACCCGGAGATCGGTCGCCTGGTGGAATCCACGGTGTGGGTGAACGAGGCGCACCCCGCCTATCGCCGCGCCGTCGCCTCGCGCTCCGAGGGCTACCACGTGGCGCTCGCCGTGGCGCTGGCCCTGGCCCCACTGGCTGTCGAGCCGGCCAAGGAGCACGCCTTCGTGACGGCCTTCCTGGCCAGCTGGGGCGCGGCCCTCGATCGACGCACGCGCCGGGGCCGCCCCCGAGGGCGGTAGCGCCGGAGGTTCGTGCTCCGCGCCCCCCGGCCGCGGTTCGGCTACTTCGACACCGCGTCGATGAGGATCGGCGCCCCGAGCTCGCCGCCGGGGAACCTCTTGCCGCAGCCCCTGTCGACGATCGTGCCGTCCGGGAAGGGGTCGGGGGCGACGAGCGGCCCGCGCGGGCAGACGTCGTCGTCCACGTGGACGTCCGGGCTCCCCAGGGCGCCCGTGTCGACCCGTGCGCTGACCTCGTAGTCCTCGTGCCCGGGATTCTTCGCGGTGCTGTCGGCGGGGTCGTTGGCGCAATCGAAGGTGACGTCGAAGGGAACCGTGAGCTTCTTCCTGGAGCCGATGCTGACCGGGAACTTGATGCCGCCCGCCTTCAGGACGGGATCGGGCGAGGGGCAGGCGCCCAGGCTGTGAACGACGAGCTGCACCAGGGCCGCCAGGGTCGTGGTGTCGGGGATCGTCACCCGGGCCGCGCTCCGGTTCTGGATGTCCACGGCGAGCCGGCGCGTGACCGGGCCCCGCGTGAGGTTGACCGTGGCCGGCGCCGTCACGCGCGTCACGGCGAGGTCGAGGACGCCGGAGGCCACGTGGGTGCTGGCGTCGGTGGTGGCCGGCGGGTCCTCCGCGTTGCCGGTCGCGTCCCGGGCCACGCTGTAGAACGCGTAGCTCTTGCCGGCCTCGCCGGTGAAGAGGGCCGAGGTAGCCGTGGTGTTGCTGAGCCAGGGGGCGAAGGGGCCGGCGCCCTCCGAAACGAAGATCGTGTAGTCGAGAATGCCCGCCCCCACGTCAGCCCCCGACCACTCGACCGTGAAGTAGTTGGAGGTCTGGGTGGCGGCGAGCGGGAGCACGTCGCTCGTCGGCTTGCTGTCGTCCAGCGTGTTGAGCCACTCCGGGGTGTCGATCGGGTCGTTCAGGTCGAAGACGATGCGCGCCCGGTTCCGGACCTCGGTCCCCGTGGCGAGCCCCGCCTTCGGCTTCACCGTGAAGAGCACGCTGCCGTCCCCCTCGGGAGGATTGAGGTTGGGGGGCAGAAAACCACCCAGGGGGTCCTCGGTCAGCTCGCCGGTGTCGGGGTCGATCGAGCCGAAGTACCAGGTGGCCACCCCGCTGGCGTCGAGCCCGGCGCGGACCCGCACGACGAGGTTCTTGCCGGGCCGGAGGTCCACGTCGGTGGCGAACTGCCTGAGCCCCGGCGGCGGCGTGATCTGCCGGTCCCCGAGCGCGATGGGCCCGAGGCTGAAGGTGCTGAGATCCATGGTGGCGGGGTCGAGCCGGTCGGTGATGACGACCTCTTGGGCCGGCGCCGTGGCCGCCGCCTCATTCTCGAAGAAGATCGTATAAGGGATGGGCGCGGTCGCTGACACGAAACGCCCTTGCCCGCTTCCCGGGGCGCCTGCCTTGCTGTTCGGGTCACGGGACCGCACGGCGCGAAGCACTAGTTCCCGGACGAGCTTAGTCTTGCGTGGCTGAGGGGCCTCCACGACATCAGAAAGGAATCGTTCGAACCGGGACCGTTCGATCGGAATTGGGGTTGGATCATAAGGACAGTCGCGCGCGTTCGGCCTGAACGCTATGCTCCCGTCGTAGTTCTCGGATAGATGCCGCATCAACCCCTGCTGGGCGACGAGCTCTGATCGCAACCACCGTGCGTCACCATGCGCCAGACACTTGCAGAGGAAGTGCGAAATGAGATATTGATGTCTGCCGAGTACATCCGTCCCGGGAGGCGTTTCCAGCAACACGTCAACATGACCCAGCTTTGCTGGGTTACCCGCCAAGTCGTTCCCGCTGAGCTGAATTGCCTGGTTAAAGTAGGGGATCGCGCTGGTGTCGACATCGCGCGGGAGCCAGAAGGGGTTGGCGGGATCACCCATGAGTAGCAGATCGGCCTTCTCGTGGCAGGCCTTCATCACGCGGATCGCGATGTAGCAACCATAGCTTTCACAGATTACGGTCATCTTTCCGAACGGTACTCCCTCGGCTTTCAGCATCCGGCACAGACTGTCGCCGACCTCGTTGATGTATCGAGGGTCGTCGATCGTGCTATCGGCAGTCGGCTGTTGAACCCGTGACCAGTCAGGAAGGTAGACGTCTGAATTTGGAATGGTTCGCTTCAGAGTTGCTCCGAGGTCTTCCATGCGGGCCTCACGTTGCGAGGGGCCATTCGGCCCGGCGGCAGCGGAGCAACATCCGTGGACGACGACATAGACCCGGTCTGGATTGGGCTCTTTGAAGCCGATGCGGTCTAGCCTGTACGGGCCTTCGCTTGCCACCGGCAGCAGCGGTAGAGTCGCATCTGGAGTGTAGAGAGGGCATGATGATTGTGCGCCGCTTCTTCCTCCACCGCCGGCGATGCCGCCGTAGACGGCGATGAGACTGGGCAGGAGTTCGTCAAGCCCCGCGAGTCGCAGCGGGTCGAGTCCAGGCGCGTTGGTTGCCTGTCTCAAGGTTGCCATCACGTCATCCCACGAGTCCCCTATTCGGGGCCGAGCACTGGAGATCACGCTCGCCCATTCGGCTGGCGCTATGCGTGCCGGTACGTCGTCTGCAGCCAGATGCCAATCGAGTGGCTGACCGGAGAGATCGAGGATGCTGAGCTCGAGGGTCACGTCACCAGTGGTTGACGCGACCACTCGCACGGGCAGCACGTTCGTACTCCCCGGACGTAACCGACTAGCTGCGCCCGGTTGACCGGCTGCAAAGATGACGAGAGGTGGTTCGCTCAGCCGTTCCAGCGAAAACCCCATCCGCAGGCCGCTTGAACCCCGAAGCAGGAGGAGCGGGGCGTCGATGTCGACTTTGCCGCGACTGCCGTAGAGGATGTAAAAGGTCTGCGGACGCCCGGTCATGATGGTGTTGCGGCCGACGATGTCGACCCAGACCTCGGCGGCGCGCCCCTCCTCGATGAGGAAGGCGCCTGGCAGTGTGAGCGATGGCCCGCCGGGGTTTGTGACAACGACGTCCCACGCCCCGCGGACCTGGCTCGCGAGGTCAAACGTCGTGGCGAGGGTTCGACCCGCCTCCCCGGGAGCCGCGGCGGTGCCGGTGATTTCCGGCTGACCAGCCATCGCGAGCGTCACCGTCGTGCCATCCACGAACCCGCCGCCGTGGATGACGACCGACACCCGCCCGGTATCCCCGCCCACATTCGGCTCGATCGCCGTGATTGAGAAGACCTCAGGTGTTGGTGTACCGGTGCTGAACTTCGCGACGAAGGCGTCGAGGCCGCCGCCCCTCGTCGCCTGGAACGGCGCGAACACGGGAAGGTCCGCGGATGTCGTACTCCCTATGAGGTATGTGTCGCCGAGGGTGTCTATCGCAACGGCGAGCCCGGGGTCCTCGGCCGCACCGCCGAGCAACGTAGAGTAGACGAGCGCCGACCCGCTCGCGTTTAGCTTCGTGAGAAAGGCGTCCTGGCCGAAGTTGGCATCCGGCGTGGCCGGCAGAAAGGCATCGGCCGTGGTCGGGAAATCCCCGGACGTCGTCGAGCCCGTCACGTGGGCGTTGCCCGTTCCGTCGATCGCGATGCCTCTCGCCATGGTGGAGCCGGGGGAGAAGTTGCCGGCTTCGAACTGCCCCCGAGGTACGTGGAGTAGACGAGGCCGGAGCCGTCGGGCAGGAGCTTGGTGACGAAGGCGTCCTGGCCGCCCTTCTTGGCGGTCTGGAAGGCTCCGGGAGTCGTCGGGAAGTTCGTCGACCGCGTGTAGCCCGTCACGTACGCGTGCCCCGTGGCGTCGGCGGCGATGCTGAAGGCCTCCTCGAACCTGTCGCCGGCCAGCAGGGTCGCGTAGCTCACCGCGCCGGACTGGTCCAGCTTGACGACGAAGGCGCCGAGCCCGCCGGCGCCCAGCCCCGCCTCCCGGTAGGCGCCCGGCGTCGTCGGGAAGTCGAGCACGGAGGCCGTGGAGCCGGCGATGTAGGCGTTGCGCGCGCCGTCCAGCGCGATGCCCGTGACCCACTCGTTGCCGCTGCCGCCGAAGGTGGCGGAGTAGAGGAAGGCCGTCCCGGTCGGGTTCAGCTTCCTCGCCCAGCCGTCGCCACCCCCGAGGTCGCCCGCCACGTAGGCGTTGCCGTCGGGGTCCACGGCGATGCCGTTGCCCGAGGCCACCGAGCCCGGCTTGATATAGGTGGAGAACTCGAGCGTCTGGCCGTCCGGCGCCAGCTTGGTGGCGAAGGCCGGTTGCACCCCCGGGACATCGTCTGCCGCGCCGGTGGTGGTCGGGATCGACCCGCCGACGTTGTTGCCCACCTGACCCGTGACGAAGGCGGCGCCGGCCGCGTCCACGGCGATGGCGTTGCCCCGGGAGGCCGTGCCGAGGTAGGTCGAGTACACGAGGGCCGAGCCGGTGGTGCCGAGCTTGGTGACGAAGGCCGTGGGCGCGAGCGGCCCCCGGTCCCCCTGGTAGGGGACCTCGGACGGGAAGTCGGTGGAGTAGGTGGACCCGGTCACGTAGGGATGGCCGCGGACGTCGACCGCGATCCCGGCCTGGGCGAGGCCGCCCGCGCCAGCCGTGCCGTCAGCGTTCTCGTTGGCGCTGCCGCCGAGGTAGGTCGACCAGACCAGGGTAGGGTCGATGACCAGCGCGTAGCGGCGCTCGTAGGGGCCCAGCTCGAAGCCGTAGGCGCGCTCGCCGCGGAGCTTGAAGCGCCCCGCGACCTCCACGCGCGTGCCGCCGACGTCCTGGTAGATCCGCGGCGAGCTCTCCCGCAGCTCGCCGAAGGCGGTCCGGATCAGGAGCGAGCCGTCCGCGCCGACGCGCAGCCCCTCGATCCCACGGAAGGCCACCTGGATCTGATCGGGGTCGGCGCCGGGCTTGACGATGAACTCCTGCTCCAGGTCGGGCCCGTGGCGGGCGAGCTTCCAGTCGACGCCCTCCCAGACATCCCGGTAGACGACCTCCGCGTACGCGCGGACGCCGCTGCGCCAGCCCGACCGGTCCGCGCTCGGGAGGAAGTTGTAGGTCCCCGGAAGCAGTCCGCGTGGCTCGACCGTGAGGCCCGGGCGCGCGCCCACCAGCTCCTGGGCGAACACGAGCCGTTCCCAGCGGCCCTGACCGGCCCGGACCAGATCGAAGACCGCCCCCTCGGAAGTGACCCAGAGCGTGCGTCCCGGGCCTCTCAGAGAGAAACGAGCCCGAGCGTCGACCTGACCTCGATTCTCGACGAAGCCCGCCGCGACGCCGCCCAGCCCCGTGACGAGAGCGGGCGGCTTGTGGCTCTGGGCACCGGGTCCCGGCGAGGCGGCTGAGGCGGGCCGGAAGGAACTCTCCCGGGGGAGGGTGGCGTGCAGCGCCTCGTCGGTCCCTGCTTGACGCCGGGCCCGAAAGGCGAGGGTTCACGGCCCGGGGCTCCCGCCATGGGCGCACCACTCGCGTCGAGCGGAGCGCCGTGGACCACCGCGACGCGGCGGGTCGTGAGGGCGGTGCTCTCCGAGGAGGCCCGCAAGCCTGCCAGCATGGGCGGCGGGCCGGGGAGTGCCGCGTACGCTCCCCGCTGGCTGGGAAGCTCGCATGTGCTTGGGCCCTCGTGCCGCGGCGGCGCGATGGTGCCGGGCGGCCCGGCCGTCGTGCGGCGCAGCGTCGGATCGGCCTGGACCGGGGGGTGCACGGCCAGGTAATGGGTGAAGCACACGGCCAGCGCGATGGCGCCACGGATCGGGCGGGTCATGGACCGGTCCCTACAGGGTGGGCCGCGCACGGGCCCAGGACGGCATCGATGACAGGTAGGGCGAGGCCGAACGGGTCGGGTGCGCCGGGCAGGCCTTCAGCGAGCCCGGGGGGCAACTGAAGGACGCGGCGCGGGAGCCGCAGAGCGGTGTCCGGGGCCGGGTCCAGGAGCATGGCGAGCCTCCTCCGGACGGGACGGTCTGGCGCCAGGGACCCGGGCTCGGCGCCGGCCGGGCCTCGATTCGGCCGGCCGTCGGCGGGGCCATGGGCAACCCTGCTGGCCGTTGACAACACCACCACGCGGGGCTAGCGTCCATACGTCGTCCTACGTAGAGCCCTGACCGGGCGGTAGCGGGGATGGAGCGACTCGGCCAGCGCGACCTCCGGGCCCTGCTGGACTTCGTGGGCGACCTCTACGCCCTGCGGACCCTGGACGAGTACGCCGCCCACGTGGTCCGTGCCCTGCCTCGCCTGGTGCCCTCGGCGATCACCACCTACAACGAGGTCAACCCTCGGCGGCAGCGCTGCCGCTGGCTCGGCAACCCCCCGGACTGGAGCTTCCCCGGCAGCGATACGGTCTTCGAGGCTCACATCGGCGAGCACCCGCTCATCCGGTACCACGCGCGCGTCCCGAGCGGCCCCACGCTCAAGATCTCCGACCTCTTGAGCCGCGCCCGCTTCCACCGGCTCGGGCTCTACAACGAGTTCTTCCGGCGGCTGGACGTCGAGCACCAGATCGTCGTGGTGCTGCCCGCCCCGCCGCCGCTCCTGGTGGGGATCGCGCTGAACCGCGGCCTGGCGGACTTCACCGAGCGCGACCGGACCCTCCTCGATCTGACCCGGCCGCACCTGATCGCGGCCTATCGCAACGCCGAGGCCGTCTCCGAGATGCGTCTGGAGCTGGCGCTGCTGCGGCGCGGGGTGGCGGCGGGCGGCGCGGCGCTCCTGGCCCTCGCCCCGGACGGGCGCGTCGTCTTCGCCACGCCCGAGGCGCGCCGGCGCCTGGAGGCGTACTTCGGCTCCGGCGCCCTCCGGGCCCGCCGGCTGCCCGATGCCCTCCATCGCTGGCTCGCCCGGCACGGGCCGCCGGCGCCCGGCGCAACGGACGAGCCACCCGGCCCCCCGGCGCCCTTCGTCCAGGACGGGCCGGACCGCTCCCTCGTCGTGCGGCTCGTCCCCGGCCCGCCGCTCGCCTTCCTGCTCCTGGAGGAGCGAACGGCGCGGCCCGACGCCCGCGCCCTCGAGACGCTCGGCCTCACGCGGCGCGAGGCCGAGGTGCTGGCGTGGGTGGCGGAGGGCAAGACGGACTGGGAGACCGGGGTGATCCTCGGGATCAGCGCCCGCACCGTCGCCAAGCACCTGGAGCACGTGTACCGGAAGCTCGGCGTGGAGACGCGGACGGCGGCCGTGGTCCGCGCGCTGCAGGCGCCGGTCTAGCTGGACCCGGTCCCGGCGAGCCGCTCCGACTGCGGGGCCCCCCTCAGCCGGCGGGGCCGGGATCGATCCAGCGCAGGAAGTCCCGTCGCCAGGGGCCGAGCTTCCAGTACCCGACGACGGCCACCGGCCGGTGGGCGTGCTTGTCGCGGATCCGCCGCGCGCCCGTGTTCTCGTCGAGGGCGGCCGCGAAGGCCCGCCGGACGCCCTGCTCGCGCAGCGTCCGCCGGAGGAACGTCGCCCGCATCGTCTCGAGCTGACGGCCGCGCAGGTCCGGCGCCGTGAAGGAGTCGTAGATGTAGGCGCCGTCGGGGCCGAGGTCGAGCGTGCGGTCGAGGTAGGCGATCCACGCGCGCCCGCGCACGGCCCAGCTCGCCCCCACCACGCGTGGCCCGATCCAGAGGCTCGAGCACTGCTGGCCCGCGCGGAGCCGGTCCCGGATCTCCCCGAGGTCGGCGTCGGGGCGGAAGCGCCCGTACGCCTCCAGGTCGTCCTCGCGGAGGAGGCGCGCCTCGGCCTTCACCGTGTAGGGGCGGGCGGGGACGATGTCGCTCAGCGGGACCTCGGCCAGCGTGAGCCGCCGGTAGAGCCCGAGCGCGGAGAGCGCCTTCATGAGCCGGGTTCTCAGGGCGTCGGCGCGCAGCGCGCCCGCGAGGCGTCCGGCCAGGCTGGCGGGGATACGCATGGGCCCGCCCCAGTCTAGCCCAGCCGCGCGCGATGCGACGGGACGCCGGTCGTCCGGGCCACCGCTCCCGGGGCCCCGCCTGGTCCGGGGCGCGTGGCGCCCGCGCCGGCCGCTGCGGTAAGGTAGGGAGGCCATGCCTCCCGCGGGGCCCGACGTCGCGCTGCTCGACTCGATCCAGCGGCGCGTGCTCTGGCTCGCCACGCTCATGGTCCACCACGCCAACCAGGTCCGGCCCAACCCCGACGGCACCAAGGTGGGCGGGCACCAGGCCTCCTCGGCGTCGGTGGTGAGCCTCCTGACCGCGCTCTACTTCCACGCGCTGCGCCCGGGCGACCTCGTGGCGGTGAAGGCCCACGCCTCGCCCGCGTTCTACGCGATCCAGTACCTGCGCGGGCGGCTCTCGGCCGACGCGCTGCGCACGCTCCGGGCCTACGGCGGGCTCCAGGCCTATCCGAGCCGGCGCAAGAACCCCGAGGTGGTGGACCTCTCCACCGGCTCCATGGGGCTCGGCGCCGTCATGGCGACGTTCGTCGCGCTGGGCGGCCGCTACGTGCGGGACCACTTCGGCGGGGCGGGCCCGGGGCGCGTCATCGCCATGGTCGGGGACGCCGAGCTGGACGAGGGCAACGTGTGGGAGGCGCTGCTCGAGGAGGCGGTGGGGGAGCTGGGCGACCTCCTCTGGATCGTGGACCTCAACCGCCAGAGCCTGGACCGCATCACGCCGGACGCGCGCCGCCGCCAGCTCCGCGAGTGGTTCGCCGCCGCCGGGTGGCGGGTGCTCGAGCTGCGCTGGGGGTCGCGCCTCACCGCGCTGTTCGACCGGCCGGACGGCGCGCGGCTCCGGGCCCGGCTCGAGGGGATGCCGAGCGCCGAGTACCAGGCACTCTTGCGGCTGCCGCCCGGCCGCGCCCGCAAGGCCCTCGTGACCACGGCCGACGGGGACGTCGACGTCGCCCTGGACCGGCTCCTGGCCCCCATCGATGACGCGGGGATCGCCGCTCTCGTGGGGGACGTGGGCGGCCACGACCTGCCGGCCATCCTCGACGCCCTCGACGCGGCGGCG
>Ga0187892_10006205_pt1 | contig 17995 bp, 18 predicted proteins | sample MA1701073metaG_FD_139345 | JGI IMG/M metagenome (GOLD analysis project Ga0187892, IMG submission 139345) | Bio-ooze microbial communities from a basaltic lava cave in the Kipuka Kanohina Cave System on the Island of Hawaii, USA - MA170107-3 metaG ... | reverse complement strand
CTCTGCGCGAAGTGGTGGAGCGCCAGGGACATGATGGTGAAGTCGAAGGCGGCGTCGTCGAACGGCAGCGCGAGCGCATCGGCCTGTGCGAAGCAGATCGCCGCGGACCGCGTGCGGCGCCGCGCCACATCGAGAATCTGAGGGCTGCGATCGACGGCCACGATGTGGAGCGTGCATCGCCACGCTCCAGCCGACCTCGCCAGGGCCCGCGGGATGTCGGCGCTGCCGCACGCAAGATCGAGGATGCGCACGGCTGCACCCGCTGGCAGAAGCGGCCGCAGCGCGGCGCACGCGGCCCGGCGCCCGCCCAGCCAGCGGTTCACATTCTCGAGATGCGTGAGATCCGATTCGAGCGCGGCGAGATGATGGACGGGCTGGTCCAGCAGCTCCCGCGCACTCTCGACACGTCCGGGGCGGATCACGGCGCAGGCGGGGCGGGATCGGCGCTTCGCGCGGTTGCGGCGGCGACGCGGCGAACGCGTGCACCGACCGCCTCGATGTCCTCGCGCATGCGCTCCACATCGAGCGTGTAACAACGACCTTCCCGAAAGAGCGTACGCCCTCGCACCATCGTGAGCACCACGTCGGGCGCGCGCGTCGAGTGAAACAGAGCGGCCAGCGGGTCGTGCAGCGGGCGCGCATGAGCGGCCGTGAGTCGGACAGCGCAGAGGTCGGCATCCTTGCCTGGCTCGAGCGAGCCCGTGCGTTCGGCCAGGCCGAGCGCGCGCGCGCCGTCAAGCGTGGCCAGGCGAAGCAGGGCATCGCCGGGCAGCACGGTTGCGGAGCCGCGATGCGCGCGCTGCAGCAGCTGCGCCAGCCGGGCCTCCTCCAGGATGTCCATGCGATTGTTGCTGGCGACGGAGTCCGTGCCGAGGCCCACGCATACGCCGGCGGCTCTCAGCGCGAGCAGCGGCGCAATGCCGTGGCCGAGCCGTGCGTTCGCTGCCGGGCAGTGCGCGACGGAGGCGCCGCACGCGGCCATGCGTTCGATATCCGCGGCGTCCACGCGGATCGCGTGCACGAGCAGCGGCGCCAGCTCGAGAATGCCCGTCTGCTCGAGCAGCGTGATCGTGGAGCGGGCTCGAGTCGCGGCAATTCCGCGGGCGCGCAGCCGTTCGGCGAAGACGCCGGCGCCTCGCACCAGCAGGTCCGTTTCCGCTGCACTTTCCGCCGCGTGCACGGCGACGGGCAGGGATTCGGCGCCCGCCAGGCGCGCCACAGCCGCAAACAGCGGCTCGGACACCGTGTAGGGCGCGTGCGGCGAGATGCCGACGCGCACGAGATCCGTCTCGGCCGCGCGCATGGCTTCGATCTGCTCCCGCGCACGCGCCATCGCAATTTCCACCTGCGTGGCCGCCGGGCCGAACACTTCCCGGAACACGATGCCGCGCTGGCCGCTCTCCCGCAGAGCGGCCAGAGACGCTGCACTGTCATCGGTCGTGCCCATTGTGGTAATGCCTGCGGCGAGCGCTTCGACACAGCTCCAGCGCGCCGCCGCACGATCGTCGTCCGCGCTCAGCCCGGCTTCACGCTTCAGCTCGAGCAGGCGCGCGATCCAGTCGGGGAACTCGAGATCCTCGAGACAACCGCGGAACAGGCTGAGATCGAGGTGCGCATGCGTGTTCACGAGCCCCGGCAGCAACACGGCTTCGCCCAGATCATCGGCAAGCGCGCCGTCCGGGAAGGGCACGGTCTCGAGCGGACCCACGGCCGCAATCGCGCCAGCCGGATCGATCAGCACGGCGCCATCGCGGATGGGCGCGGCAGTGACCGGCAGCACCCAGCGCGCAGAAAGGCGCACGAAGCTCGCGGTCACGAGCCCGGCCGCGCGAATCGAAACAGATCCGCGGCCACGCCCTCCTGCCGCGAGCGCCGGAACTGCAAGTCGCTGTTCGCGCTGCCAATGCCGATCAGCTCGCCGGCGCTCATGCGGATCTGGAAGTCGCCCAGGCGAGTGCCGCGCTCGATCGGCCACGCAAAATCGAGACGGAACGTCGTGCGGCTGTCCGCCGGGAATCCGATCCGCAGCCCCGCGCCCGCGGACGCGCGCCACCCCGAGTCGAGACCGAACGGCGCATCACCGGACCAGATCCGACCCGCGTCCGCGAACACCGTGAAGCCTGCGTCCATCACATCGCGCAGCGGCCACCCCGTGTAGATGCGGTCCTCGACCGTGAGCACAACGCGGCGACCGCCCGGATAGCGCTCGAGATCGTACCCACGGACACCCCGCTCGCCGCCCAGCGTGAGCTGAAACGGCGTCACCGTGTGCCAGGCTCCCGCCGCCGCCATGCGCAACAGCACCGTGTGGTGCTGCCACGCAGCGCCGCGGACGTACGCAAACAGCTCCGCATCCGCGCTCACATCCTGCCAGCGCGGCAAGCCTCGCGTGGCGCCCAGCATCCGTAATGCGTCGGATCGCGCTCGCGCGATCACGACCGCCGCGCCCGCATGGAACGCGCCGTATAGCAGCGTCGCCACTGTCATGTCATTGTCGCCCAGCGCAGGAATCGAGCGGCCCAGGGCAAGGCCCGCCTCGTAACCGAGACGGATGTCCTCGTCGCTCTTCATGCTGTCGAATCCCTGGCGCTCGATCCAGCGCACACCGCGCAGCCCGAGCAAGGCGTGGATCCGCGCGGCTTCGCGCTGCGTGCCCTGAGCCCGGAGCGCCGTCGCCGTCAGACTGTCCGCCGGCACGCGATTGTCGAATTCGCCCTCCGGCGCAACCTCGGCCGGGCCAAGGTGCCGCAGCTGCTGGTACGAAACGCCCAGACCCAGCAGCCGCGTCCGCCCCCGCTCACCGAACCGGCGCAGTACCGACGCCTCCAGCACCCGCTCTCGTACCGGCACCAGCGCGTGCGGCGAGAGATTCCGCGCATCATCAAGGACGATGTAGTCGAAATACTGCTCGTCATAGTCGAACGTCTGCCGGCCCGCCCAACGCCCGATCTCGCCCAGGAACGGGTAGCCGATCTGCTGGCGCACAAAATCGCCCGCCCGCGTGTGGCCCGCCGATGCCGCAAAATCCCACCGCGTCCGCCCGATCTGCGGCGTCCAGTACGTCAGACCGTAGTCCCGCGTGACGTCACGCTCGTAGAAGAAAACCCCCACGGCCTGCCCCATCCCGAGAAAATTCAGCTCGCTCAGCCGGATCCCCTCGAACCGCAGCTCTCGTTCCACACGCAGACGGATGTCGATCCGCGTGCTCCAGTCATCATGGGTGTCCACGATCACATGCTTCGAGCCGTCCGCCTGCGGTATCGCGTGGATGTCGACACGCGCCAGAAACGTGTACGCGCGCAGCAGCCGCTCACTCTCCGCCAGCAGAAACGGATCGTAACAGTCGCCCGATCGGAACAGCAGCTCCCGCCGGATCACCCACGGCCGCGTCCGCAGATGCAGCGCGTTCGCCGCCCGATACGCCCACAGGAACCGCGAGTCCAGCTCCGGATCCGACGTGTCGAAGATCGAGTTGTTGTCGAGAAGGACGTAACTGATCCGCCCGTCCGGGCACGGCCCGGAGGAACGGACCGCCTCCTGGGCTCCGGCCGCCGCCGCTCCAACGGCAAGCACCAGCCCCGCAACGGGCGCGAAACGTGGCACGTTCCCGGCTACCCCGTCGCCATGTCGAGTTGTTCCATGGTCCGGACCCAAATCGCTATGGCGTAGCAGCTTGCAGCCCACCTTGACACCGCCGAGCGCCGCCGCATACCCTCACTCCAGCGAGTCGTGAACACAGCGGGGTGGATGGCACCCCGAAGCGGAGATGGAACGCTTGGCTATCAGAGTATCGCCTCGAGACCTGACCCGGCACGGTCTGCAGAGCAGCCGGGAGGTGCGGTGGAACCCGAGCCCGACGGATCTGATCGAGACGGCGGTGCGGCGGCGGGAAGGGCTGCTGACCTCGGACGGCGCGTTTGTCGCGATCACGCGGCCGCACACGGGCCGCTCGCCGAACGACAAGTTTGTCGTGCGCGAGCCGGAGACCGAGGCTGACGTCTGGTGGGGCAGCGTGAACGTACCCTTCGCGCTCGACAAGTTCGAGCTGCTGCGGTCCGATGTGCTGGCGCATCTGGGTGGCCAGGAGCTGTTTGTGCGCGACGTGTGGGCGGGCGCGGATCCTGCCTATCGGATTGGAGTGCGCGCGGTCTCACCGAACGCGTGGCACTCGCTGTTCGTACACAACATGTTCATCGAGCCGACGGCGCTGGAGCGTGAGGAATTCGAGCCGGACTGGTTGATCCTGCACGCACCGGAGTACCCCGCGGATCCGGCGCGCCACGGCACGCGGAGCACGACGGCGATCGTGCTGAGCCTTGCGCAGCGTACGGTGTTGATCGCGGGCACGCGGTACGCGGGCGAAATGAAGAAGTCGATCTTCACGGTGCTGAACTACGTGCTGCCGCAGCAGGGTGTGCTGAGCATGCACTGTTCGGCGAACGCGGGACGCGCGGGGGACGTGGCGCTGTTTTTCGGCCTGTCGGGCACGGGCAAGACGACGCTGTCGGCCGACCCGAACCGACAGTTGATCGGCGATGATGAACATGGTTGGTCCGGCGACGGCGTGTTCAATTTCGAGGGGGGCAACTACGCGAAGGTGATCCGTCTTTCGCGCGAAGGCGAGCCGCTGATCTACGGTGCGAGCCGGCGTTTCGGTGCGATTCTCGAGAACGTCGTGGTGGACCCGCACACGAGAGAAGTCGATTTCAATGATGAATCGATCACGGAGAACACACGCTCCTCCTATCCGATTGCGTTCATCGAGGGTGCCGTTCGTGGCGGCATGGCGGGACATCCGTCGCACATCGTGTTTCTCACGGCGGACGCCTTCGGCGTGATGCCGCCGCTGGCCCGGCTGACTCAGGATCAGGCGATGTACCACTTTCTGTCCGGCTACACGGCGAAAGTGGCCGGTACGGAGCGTGGCGTCACGGAGCCGAAGGCCGCATTCAGCGCCTGCTTCGGCGCGCCGTTCCTGCCGCTGCCGCCCGCGGTCTACGCGCGCATGCTGGGCGAGAAGCTGACGCGGCACCACGCGCAATGCTGGCTGGTCAACACGGGTTGGACGGGAGGTCCCTACGGCACCGGCCAGCGCATGAGGCTGGGCTATACGCGCGCCATGATCGATGCCATGCTTCACGGCAAGCTCGACAACGCGGAAACGCGCGTCGATCCGGTGTTCGGACTGCGCATACCGGTGCGCGTTCCGGGTGTGCCGGACGACGTGCTCGATCCGCGCGGCACGTGGGCGGATCGCGCCGCCTACGACGCGGGCGCCGCCAAACTGGCCGGCATGTTCCGGGAGAATTTCGCAAAGTTCGCCGAGGGCGTATCGGCGAGCGTTCGGGGAGCCGGGCCGGGAGCGAGTTGAGCGCCAGGACCGTTGACCATCACGCAGAAGCACGGAGAGGCGGCGACCGGATTGCCACGCTGGGTACGGAGTGGGCTGGGCGTCGTGCTGGCCGCGTGCGGGTCCGCCTCGAGAGGGCCGGTGATCGAGCGTGCGCCCGAAGCCCCGCCATCGGTCATGACCGGCGCGACGTCCACGACCATCCGGCTGTCCTCGGAGAATCGCGCGATCGAGACCGTGATCCGCGTGTCCGTCGATTCCGCGTGGAACCGGCTGGGCCCGGTATGGCGGACCCTGTCGATTCCCGTGGCCCAGGTCGATCGTGCAAGCCTCACCTACCGCAGCCCGCGGTTCCGCGCGCCGCGCTTCGCGGGAAGACCGTTGCGCGAGTTCGTCGACTGCGGCCAATCGATTGCGGGCGCACGCGCCGACCTGTGGGACGTGTACCTGGAGGTCACGACCGCCGTCCGGCTGGCCGGTACGCCGAACGAAACGCGTGTGTCCAGCGCCGTCGTCGGTTCGGCCCGGCCTCGCGATGGCAGCAGCACGCAGCCCGTGCCCTGTGCCAGCCTCGGAAAACTCGAATCCGTCATCGCCGTTCAGCTGCAAAGCGGCTCCTGAGCGCATTGCCGCTGCAGGCACGACGCGCTGAACCGCATGCACGCTTCGGTCACGATCCGCGATCCGATCTGGGACACGATACGGCTCGACCCGGTGGCCGTGCGGATCGTCGATGCGCCGCCGTTCCAGCGGCTTCGCCACATCAGGCAGCTGGGCCATGCGCACCTGGTCTACCCCGGCGCGACGCACACACGCTTCGATCACGCGCTCGGCGTCTATCACCTCGCACGGCGCGCGCTCGGCCTCATGACGGACCGGGGCGACCTCGTGCCGGTCGATCCGCTCGAGGTCACAATCGTTCCACTCGCCGCCCTGCTTCACGACATCGGCCATTACCCGTTCTCCCACGCACTCGAAGAGCTGCGCGAGAGCCGGATCCCGGGCCACCACGAGGCGCTCGCCGGTCGGTTCCTCGCCGATCCACAGGTCGATTCCGCGCTGCGCGACGTCGCGGCCGATGCGCCCGCCCGTATCGAAGCGCTGATTCGCGGCGCCTCGCACAGCCCGCTGCAGGGCCTCGTCAGCGGCAGCCTCGATCTCGACAAGATCGAGTACCTGCGACGCGACGCACGCTTCTGCGGTGTGCCCTACGGCGAGGTCGATGTCGATCGACTGCTGCACGCGCTCACGGTCGCACACGATCCCGAAACACGACGCGTCGAGGTCGCTGTGCGCGAGAAGGGCGTGGCCGCGCTCGAATCGCTGCTCTTCGCCAAGTACCAGATGTTCCGAAACGTCTACTGGCACCACGCCGTCCGCGCGGCTACCGTCCTCTACAAACGCATTGTGAGCGATGCGCTCGACGCCGGGCTGCTCGAACCTGCGGAACTCATTGGCGAAACCGATGAGGGTGTACTGTTCCGCATTGCCGAACGCACGCGCGCAGGCAGCGAGCCTGCCCGCCGCATCGGCGGCTGGATCAGTGACCTGCGCGAGCGACGCCTGCCGAAACGAGCCGGTGAAGTCGTAGCCGCCGAGCTGGAGGGCGTCGCGCCATGGACGCTCACAGATTCGCCCGAAAAACGACGCGTCGAGGACAACCTCGCCCGCGAACTCGGGCTCCCGGCCGGCCACGTCTTCCTCGACTATCCCGAAAAAGCGGCCATGTTCGCGCTCGACCTGCTCGTCGTAAGAAAGGACGCACGCGTCACGCGCGTCGGACCCCACGGCCACGCCGGGCTCATCGGTCTGCCCCGCATTGCCGATGAGCTCTACAAGAGCGCGCGCGTGCTCCGCGTCTTCGTGCACGGCCGCCGTTGCGTCATCCCGGTGGAGCGGCTCGCCGCACTCGTCCGTGACGCCTCCGGTTGAGTGGACGCCTCGCTTCGCCTCACGGATGATTCACCGCAGAGAGCGCAAAGGTCGCGGAGGGTACGGCCGAGTCCGGGCGTTCCCGCCCCGCCGCCGATCGGACGCATCTGGGCATTAGATTGACGGATGGAAGAATTCCGGGACCGGATGGTTAGTGTGAAAATATCATGACCTGAACCTGTTTCTCGAGGTTCGACCTTCCTGGACATTGCTTCTGGAGGATCGGGCGTGGGGGTCAATGGACTGACATCGCAGATCATTGGTGCGGCCATCGAAGTGCACAGGGAACTGGGTCCCGGGCTGCTCGAGTCGGCGTACCAGGCATGCATGATCCATGAGCTGGCGCAACGACACATCCCGATCGAGCGAAACAAACCGCTGTACGTCAACTACAAAGGAACCCCGATCGATGCCGCGTACCGTCTCGACATCCTGGTCGATGCACAAGTCGTTGTGGAAATCAAATCCGTAGAGCGCCTCGATCCCGTGCACACGGCGCAGGTCCTGACCTACCTGAGACTGTCCGGCTGCAACGTGGGATTGCTCATCAACTTCAATGTGACCCTGCTGCGCCACGGGATCCGACGCCTCGTCCACAACTTCCCCGAGCCGTCTCCGCGCCCTTTGCGCCCTCAGCGGTGAATGTCTGTTAGCCGTCTCGACATCACGGTCTCAAGAGCTGTCGTCGAAATCAAATCCGTAGAGCGCCTCGATCCCGTGCACACGGCGCAGGTCCTGACCTGCTGAGACTGTCCGGCTGCCACGCGGGATTGCTCATCAACTTCAATGTGACCCTGCTGCGCCACGGGATCCGACGCCTCGTCCACAACCTCTCCGAGTCGCCTCCGCGTTCTCTGCGACCTCAGCGGTGAATGTCTGCTGGCTCAGACTGCCAGGGTGATGCCCAGCCCCACGGCACAGGCCCGCTCATAGACGAGCGCCGCGACCGCTACGTCCTGGAATGCGCTGCCCGTGCTGTCAAACACGATCACTTCCTCGGCTGTCCGCCGGCCCGGCAATGCACCGCCCGCGATCGCGCCCAGCTCGCCATACACATCCGCGACTCGCATCACACCCAGCTCGAGCGCATGGTGCAGATCGCCCATCACGGCCGCCTGCTCCACCACGTCCACCACGACCGTGCTCTCCGCCAGCAGCTCCGGCTCCAGCTCCTGCTTGCCCTCGTTGTCCGCTCCCACCGCCGCGATGAACTGCCCGGGCCGCACGTCCGACCAGCCCACAATCCAGGAACGCGACGGCGTGCTCGTCACCAGGACGTCACAACCCCGCGCCGCCGCCGCCACCGTGTCCACCACCCGGACACGCACGCCCAACCGCTCCGCCAGCTCGACCGCACACGTTTCCGCCGCCGAGCGCCGCACATCGTACGCTAACACCTCTGTCAGCCGAAGCACCGACGCCAGATACCACGCGTGCATCCGCCCCTGAACGCCGCAACCGCAAAGTCCCAGCACCGTGGACTCCGGCCGCGCCAGAAACCGCGCCGCTACCGCACTCGCCGCCGCTGTCCGCTGCGCCGTCAGCTCCACCGAATCCAGCACCGCCAGCCACCGCCCATCCTCCCCGTCGAACAGCAGAAGCGCCCCCTGTATCGTCGGCAAACCCGTCCGCTCCGGATTCTTCGGGAAATTCGCGTTGCACTTGGCCGCGAAGTATCGCCGTCCCTCACCACCCAGCGCCGACTTCACGTGAAAAACACCGTCCACCGCGCCCACACCACTCGTTGCCGGCGCCGGATCAAGCCGCGCGTGATGCCGCGCAAACGCACGCGCCACGGCCGCCGTGCACGCCTCCCGCTCCAGCAGCTGCGCAACCTCCGCACGGCCGATCGCTCGCACGCTCCCGTCCAGCGGTCCCCCTTGCGTTAGTTTCGTGGCGATGATACAGTTGAATCATCGTGATTCTATTGGGACTGCGACCCCACCGCAAGACCCGCAGGACGGAGCCGGAACCATGCGATGGATTACTCGAGAGCGACCGAAGATCGACCGGGTGGCGTGTCCGTGGCTGATCCGCCGGTTTCTGGATCCGGCGGCGGAGCTGCACTTCGTGCCAGCGGCGGAGGTAAGCGAGCGGGCGGCGGCGCTGGATGCGACGCCGTTCGATGTGGAGGGGGTTGAGCTGAGTCACGAGGGGGAGCGGTGCAGTTTTGACGCGTTTCTGGAGAAATACGGGTTGCGGGACCCGGCGTTGGCGGAGCTGGCGAAGATCGTACGGGGAGCGGACACGGGGCGTTTCGAGGTAGCGCGGGAGAGTGCGGGTTTGCTGGCGATCTCGCTGGGACTGTCGCACCTGTACCGGGACGATCACGTGATGCTGACGCACGGGTTTGTGGTATACGACGCGCTGTACGCGTGGTCGCGGTATGCCCGGAGCGAGACGCACACGTGGAACCCGCGCCGGTGATGCCGGAGGGGGGCGACCGCTGGTTGCTGCTGATTCATCAGATTCCGCCGAAGCCGGATTATTTCCGGGTGAAGGTGCGTCGCCGGTTGCAGCGGCTGGGTGCGGTGGCGCTCAAGAACTCGGTGTACGTGCTGCCACTGAATGAGTCATCGCGCGAGGATTTCGAGTGGTTGGCGCGCGAGATTGTGACGGATGGCGGGGAAGCGATGGTGTGCGAGGCGACGTTTGTAACGGGCGTGGATGAGGAGGAGTTGCGGCGCATGTTCGAGGCGGAGCCGGCGGGAGAGGTGGCGGCGGCGCAGGTATCGCGCGTGGAGCCCGGTCGCACGTGGGTGACGCGTGCGAACGTGCACGTGGATCGGATGGCGAGCGCGTGGCTGATCCGGCGGTTCATCGACCCGGAAGCGCGGTTCCGCTTTGTGGTGGGGCGTGGCCGGGCGGCGGCGGGTGAGCTGCGGTTTGACATGTACGACGGCGACTACACGCACGAAGGCGACCGCTGCACGTTCGAGGTGCTGCTGGAGCGGTTCGGCCTGCGGGATGCCGGACTCAGGCGCATGGCGGAGATCGTGCACGACATTGACTTGAAGGATGAGAAGTTCGGTCGTGCGGAGACGGCGGGCATTGCGCTGCTGGTGGACGGCGTGGTGGCGTCGTGTACGACGGACGAGGCGCGGCTCGAGCGGAGCGGTGCGATGTGGGACGATCTGTACGCGCAGCTTCGCCGGCGCCGCGGGTGAGCGCGGTCGTAACCCGGCCTTGAGGCATCGTCGTGTCCGGCGCCGTGCGTATCCTTCCTCTGGCGATATACTTTCTGCGTCTCGGCGCCACGGGGTTTGGCGGACCGATTGCGCTTGTGGGTTACATGCAGCGCGATCTGGTGGAGCGGCGTGGCTGGTACACGGCGCGCGAGTTCAGCGACGGGCTTGCCTTCTCACAGCTGGCGCCAGGCCCGCTGGCGGCTCAGTTGGCGGTCTGGCTGGGCTGGACGCGTGCGGGCGCGGCCGGTGCCACCGCGGCCGGCGTGGCCTTTGTGCTTCCCTCCTTCCTGCTGGTACTGCTGCTGTCCGCATTGTACGTGCGCTACGACGGGATCGTGTGGCTGCGCAGTGCGTTCTACGGCGTAGGCGCGGCGGCGATTGCGATCATGGCGCGCAGCGCGCTGAAGCTGGCCCGGCTCACGCTGCAGCGCGACCGGCTGCTCTGGGCTGTGGCGGCGATCAACGCCGGCTTTGTGGCCATTGCCGAAGCGGAGCGAGTAACTGTGCTGTTAGCGAGCGGCCTGATCGTGCTGGCGGCGCGCTCGGCCGCACCCGGAGCGCGTCTCTCGGCCGTGGCGCTCTCGCTGCCGGTCGCCGCGCCGCTGCCGTCCGGACTGCTGCTTCAGCTCGGTGCGTATTTCTGTACGGCGGGGGCCGTCGTGTTCGGCAGCGGGCTCGCGATCGTGCCGTTCCTCTATGGCGGCGCCGTCCAGGAATACGGCTGGCTGAACGACCGTCAGTTCCTCGATGCGATTGCCGTGTCGATGATCACGCCCGGTCCGGTGGTTATCACGGTGGCCTTCATTGGGTACCTGGTGGCGGGGCCGGCCGGAGCGACGGTGTCCGCGCTCGCCGTGTTTCTGCCGGTCTACCTCATTACGGTGCTGCTGGCGCCGTTCTACGATTCGTTCGCGCGCAGCCAGCGCGTGCGGGCTCTGGTCGCCGGTGTCACGGCCGCGGCAACGGGTGCCGTGGCCGGCGCCGCCTTCGTGCTGGGGCGGCGGGCGCTGGCGGATGGGACAGCCGTGGTGATCGCACTGCTGGCGATTTCCGTTCTGGCGCTGCCGCGCCGACCGCCGGATGCGTTGCTGATCCTGGCCGCGGGCGTGCTCGGCGTCGTGCTCGCGCGCTGAGCGCGGCCGTCAGGCCGCTTCGATGGTGAGCTGTTCGATGGTGACGGTTTCGACCGGCCGGTCGCGCGCGTCGACCTGCGACTTGCCGATCCTGCGCACGATGTCCATGCCACTGACGACCTGTCCGAAGACGGCGTGCTTGCCATCGAGCCAGGGAGTCGCGGCGAGCGTGACAAAGAACTGCGAGCCGCCGGTGTCGGGCCCCGCATTCGCCATGGACAGAATGCCCTCGGCCGTGTGCTTCAGCTCCTTGTGGAACTCGTCCTTGATCGTGTATCCCGGGCCGCCGCGGCCTGTGCCCGTGGGGTCGCCGCCCTGGATCATGAACTTGTCGATGACGCGGTGGAAGATCACGCCGTCATAGTACTGCTTCTGCGCCAGATCGATGAAGTTCTTCGTGGTGATCGGCGCCTTGTCCTCGAACAGCTCGATACGGAACTCGCCGAGATTCGTCCTGAACCGGGCAATGCGATTGGCCATGCGGTCTCCCTGTGAGGGCAACGTCGCGCGGGAATGTGCAGCCGTGCGTGCGGCAATGCAATCAGTCGGATCGACGGTACCATTGCCGGAGCGGCGGCGCTCTGCCACCTTCACGCGGACAGCGTCGTTCGTGTTCACCTTCGCCATGGCTTGGCGTGTCCGCGTTACCGGTGTCAGCCAAGGGACGAGTCACGAGGCCCGTGACCGTCCGCTACCTCGAGATGCGATCGCCGGCCGAGCTGCGCTCGCGGCGCGTGTCGCGCGCCGACGTCACGTTCACGCACATCGATCCGCCTTGGCCGGAGCTGAATCGTTTCTTTTACACACACGTGGGCGCCACGCACTACTGGGTGGACCGGTTGCCCTGGACGCGCGAGCAGTGGCTGGCGCAGCTGCGCCGCCCGGAGATCGAAACGTGGGTGCTGTCCGTTGCCGGGCTGCCTGCCGGTTACGTCGAGCTGGAGCGGCAGGCGGAGAAGAACGTCGAGATTGTGTACTTCGGCTTGCTCGCGCGCTTTGCGGGGCAGGGCCTGGGCGCGCATCTGCTGACGTGCGCGGCCGAGCGCGCCTGGGCAGCGGGCGCGGCGCGCGTCTGGCTGCACACATGTTCGCTCGATCATCCGGCCGCACTGCCCAACTACATCGCCGGCGGCTTCCGCGAAGTCCGCATCGAGACCGTCGACAAACTGCTGCCACCCGAGCCGCCGGCCCCATGGCCGGCCGAACCCTGATGCGGGACCGCTGAATCCGCGCGACCCGCCGAACCGTACCGTCCGAGAATGGACCCGCTGACGCACGAGATGAAGCAACTGGTCGATCAGGAGCGCCTCGGCTTCTTCGCCACCGTGTGCCCCGACGGCTCGCCCAACCTGTCGCCCAAGGGCACACTCATGGTCTGGGACGACGCGCACCTCATGTTCGCCGACATCCATTCCCCGGGCACTGTCGCCAATCTCGCGCTGAATCCGACCATCGAGGTGAACGTCGTCGATCCGTTCGCACGAAAAGGGTTCCGCTTCAAGGGAACCGCAACCGTGCTCGAGGAAGGCCGCATTTTCGACGAAGCCGTGCAACGCTATCGCGCCCGCGGCGTTCACTACCCGATTCACCACATCGTGCTGATCCGCGTGCAGCTCGCGATTCCCGTCGTGTCCCCCGTCTACGACACGGACATCTCGGAAGACGAAGTCCGCGGCATCTGGGAGGAGCACCACCGCACGGCAAGGCCGCACGGCCGCGCACCCGGAGCGCCGCCCGCGTGAACCTGTCGGCCCTCGCCTCCTTCGCGGTCGGCGTTCAGATGCTGCGTTCGCATCCGCTGCGTACGCTGCTCTCCACCCTCGGCATTATTATTGGCGTCGCTTCACTTGTCGCGATCCTCGCTCTAGGAGACGGCCTCGAACGCTACTCCCGCGACCAGATCGAAGGCACCACGGACCTCCAGGCCATACAGATCGATACGCGCACCACCGACCGCGTCGAGGACGTCCTCGTGCGACGCGATCCCGTCACCCTCTTCGGCGGGAACGAAGCCGCACAACTGCAGACCGAGCTCGCAGGCCAGGCCAATGTCGTCGCAGTCCTCACCGGCTCCGCCATCGTGCGCTCCACCACCGACACGACGGCTCACGCCGCGCTCGTCTCCGCTATCGATCACGCCGCGCCCGGTGTTCTCGTCGGCAATCTCGCCGCGGGCCGCTTCCTCGACCGCGACGACGCCGACCGCGGCGGCGCTGCCCTCATCACTCGCAAAATGGCGCAGGACCTCGGCGCTCCCCCCGAACACTGGATCGGTCGCGAGATTCGCGTAGGCGCAGACACGCGCCGCACCGTCGGCGTCGTCGATGGCCCGAGCGCCGGCTCATCAGCCCGCGTCTATCTCCCCTTCGATGACAATGCCCGCCGCATGCTCGGCGATGGCGGGCGCCGGACTCCTGCCCTCGCCGTCCTCGTCCACCGCATCGAGGACGTGCCCACTGTCGAAGCCGCAGTACGCGCCTGGCTCGAACAACGGTACGGCAACGTCGATCGCAACTTCACCATCGCCAGCTCCCGAATGCGCGTCCAGCAGGTGCGGCAGGGCATGCTCGTCTTCAAGCTCGCGCTCGGCGCCATTACCGGCATCTCCATCCTCGTCGGCGGCATCGGTATCATGAACGTGTTGCTCGCCTCCGTACACGAACGCACCCGCGAAATCGGTGTCCGCCGCGCGACCGGCGCCCGCCGAACCGATATCTTCCTTCAGTTTCTCGCCGAGTCCGTCGCCGTTTCCGGCATCGGAAGCATCCTCGGCGTCCTCTTCGGCCTCGCCGGCGCCTTCGGCATCACCGCCCTCATCCGCCAGCTCACCCAGGCCCAGCTCTTTGCCGCCTTCACCTGGAGCACCGTCCTCTCCGCAGCCGCTGCCGCCGTTCTCGTCGGCATCGCCTTCGGCAGCTATCCCGCACGCCTCGCCGCCCGTCTCTCTCCCATCGAGGCGATCCGCCACGAATAACCCCTGCCCCCCAACCCCGTGTCCTGCCAGCGGTTGCTTCGCCGCCCTTGATTCATCAATTTTCGTTGATATATTCCAGCCATGACGACGGTGACGCGGCGAACGGAGCTGAAGGAGGCGGCGCGGCGGTTTCATGCGCTGTCCGACTCGACGCGGCTGCGGCTGGTGCTGGCGCTCGCCGATGGTGAGCGGTGCGTGTGCGAGCTGATGGATCTGATGGGAGCGGCGCAGTCGCGACTGTCGTTTCATCTACGCGTGTTGAAGGAGGCGGGCGTGGTGCGGGACCGGCGTGATGGGCGGTGGGTCTATTACACGCTGGAGTCGGATGTGCTGGAGGGCATGGCGGATCTGCTGCAGGCGGCGGGGCAGGGGCGTTGGCGGCCGCGGTCGCTGCGGGTTCGTGGCGGCCTGGTGTTGAGCGGAGTCACAGGCGGGGACAGTAGTTGCTGTGGACCGGACGGGAACGACTGAGAGGGATGTATATGAGCGAGGAGCTGGTTCAGGTGCGGAGCGTAGTGAAGGAGAAGTACGGCAAGGCGGCCTTGACGGTTCTGGGCGGCGGACCGGCGTCGTGCTGCGGCGGCAGCTCGTGCGGGCCGGGCCCGATCACTTCGAATCTGTACGATGCGAGCACAACGGCGGCGTTGCCGGAGACGGCGGTTCTGGCATCGCTGGGATGTGGCAATCCGACGGCGCTGGCGTCGCTTCACGAAGGGGAGGTGGTGCTGGATCTGGGCTCAGGCGGTGGCATCGACGTGCTGCTTTCTGCGAAGCGTGTGGGCGAGCGCGGCAAGGTGTACGGCCTGGACATGACGGACGAGATGCTGGAGCTGGCGCGCCGGAACCAGGTGGAAGCGGGTGTGAGGAACGTGGAGTTTCTGAAGGGACACATCGAAGAGATCCCGCTGCCGGCCAACACGGTGGACGTGATCATTTCGAACTGTGTGATCAATCTGTCAGCGGACAAGGGTCGTGTGCTGCGGGAATCGTTCCGGGTGCTGAAGCCGGGCGGTCGTTTCGCCGTTTCGGACATTGTGGTGCGGGGCGAGGTCCCGGCGGCGGTTCGGCGCAGCATGGAGCTTTGGATCGGTTGTCTGGCAGGCGCGCTGGAGGAGAGCGAGTTTCGCGAGTTGCTCACGGCGGCCGGATTCGAGCAGGTCGAGATCGAGCCGACGCGCGTGTACAGTGCGGAGGATGCGTCGCAGTTTCTGGAGGAGAGCGGGTTGGACGCCGGTTTTGCGGACCAGATCGAAGGGCGGTTCATGTCCGCGTTCGTACGCGCCGTGAAGCCGGGCGTGGCGCCGTGACGGGCGGGACGAAACCGGACGCGGATACCGCGGTCGCGGTGCGTCCGGCGCGGGCCGAGGATCTCGGCGCCGTGGTATCGCTGCTGGAATCTGCGTCTCTGCCAGCGGCCGGCGTTGCGGACTGGTTCTCGACGTTTGTCGTTGCGGACGCGGGTGGCAAAGTCGTCGGTGCGGCGGGGCTCGAGCTGTACGATTCGGGCGCATTGCTGCGTTCCGTGGTGGTCGCGCCCGCCTGGAAAGGGCGTGGTCTGGGCTCGGTGCTGGTGGAGACGGTGCTGGCAGCCGCGGCGGATCGCTCGCTGACCCCGGTGTTTCTGCTGACGACGACGGCGGACGGCTGGTTTCCGCGGCATGGATTCCACCGGATCACGCGCGCCGAGGTGCCGGCGGATGTGAAGACATCGATCGAGTTTCGCGAGTTGTGTGCGGAGACGGCGATCGTGATGGTGCGCCATGCGAGTGCTTTCCGTGCCGATGGCCGCGGGTGAACGGAAGCGGCCAGTGGCGCTGCGACTGCTGTTTCTTTGCACGGCCAACTCCGCACGCAGCCAGATCGCGGAGGCGCTGCTGAACGCGCGGCGCGATCCGCGGATCGAGGCGCGCAGTGCGGGCACGCAGCCGACGGCCGCGGTGAATCCATACGCGACGGCCGTTCTTCGTTCGTATGGCATTGACGCGTCGGGCGCATGGCCGAAGCGGATCGAGGATGTGGGCGTTGCGGGGTGGGACCTGGTCATCACGGTGTGCGACTCGGCGCGCGAGACCTGTCCTGTCCTTCCGGGCAAGCCCGCAATGGCGCACTGGGGGATTCCGGACCCGGCGGCGGCGCCGGAGCCCGTGAAGCAGCGTGCCTTCGAGGAAGCGGCGCGCGTGCTGAACCGCCGGATCGAGCTGCTTCTGGCTCTGCCGCTGGAGAAGCTCGAGGCCCTTGCGCTGGAGCGCGAAGTCGCGCACATCGCCGCAACGCAGGGCGCGCTGGAAGACGCATCGGCCTGAGCCTTGCGGCCGGTCGGGGGGCACGAGGTTGTGCACGCTGAAAGGTCGTTCCTGTCCTCCGTCGCAGATTCCGCGGGCGACCCTGGACGGCGGCGGCTGCCCGGCGCGGCAGCCGAACAGCGTCTCACGGCTGGTCCTTCTGTCAGACGAATTCGGTAACGCGAGGCCACGACGCCCGGTCGTGGCCGCCTGCGCAACGGGACGCCACATCGGCGGGTAGCAGCTCGAATGGATTCGCTCTCGCAGTTCCATCCCATCGCGGCGCGCTGGTTCGCGGAGCAGCTGGGCAAGCCGACACCGGCACAGTCGCGCGGCTGGTCCGCGATTCGCGACGGACGCGACACGCTGATCGCAGCGCCGACCGGCTCCGGAAAAACACTGGCCGCGTTCCTCCACGCGATCGATGCGCTGCTGCGCGAGGGTCTGGAGCGCGGCGCGCTGCCGGACGAAGTTCGCGTCGTCTACGTTTCGCCGCTCAAGGCGCTCTCCACCGACATTCACAGGAACCTGGCCGAGCCGCGGCGGCAGATCCGCCAGCGCGCGGAAGCCGCCGGTCTGCCGCCCGTCCGGATCACGGCCGCCGTGCGCACCGGAGACACGCCGCAATCGGAACGCGCGGCCATGCTGCGTTCTCCGCCGCACATTCTGGTCACCACACCCGAATCGCTCTACCTGCTGCTGACCGCGGAGCGCACGCGAGAAATGCTGCGGACCGTGCGCACGGTCATTGTCGATGAGATTCATGCCGTGATCGAATCGAGGCGAGGCGCGCATCTCGCGCTCTCGCTCGAGCGTTTGCAGCACGTTGCCGTGCGGCCGGTCCAACGGGTGGGCCTGTCGGCCACGCAGAAGCCGATCGAGGAGGTGGCCGCGTGGCTCACGGGCGCGAGCGGCACACGCGGTCCATGCGCGATCGTCGACGAGGGCCACTATCGCGACGTCGACCTCGCGCTCGAGCTGCCCGGATCGCCGCTCGAAGCCGTGATGCCGGCCGAAGTGTGGGAAGAGGTGTTCGAGCGGCTGGTCGCGCTCATCGCGGAGCACCGGACGACGCTCGTGTTCGTGAACACACGCCGCCTCGCGGAGCGCGTGGCGCGCGCGCTGAGTGAACGGCT
>Ga0187892_10006204_pt1 | contig 17997 bp, 25 predicted proteins | sample MA1701073metaG_FD_139345 | JGI IMG/M metagenome (GOLD analysis project Ga0187892, IMG submission 139345) | Bio-ooze microbial communities from a basaltic lava cave in the Kipuka Kanohina Cave System on the Island of Hawaii, USA - MA170107-3 metaG ... | reverse complement strand
GCTCCAATCGACACCGAAGAAAAACACCAGCATGGCGTTGAAGGCCGGCAGCGCGGCGGTGAGCGCCGTGACGACGGCGCCCCAGATGCCGAGCGACCAGGCAACCCATTTGGCTTGGTCCATAGCTAATCTCCTTGTCTGAGATGAAGGGCCCTCAGGCGTGAGGGCGGCGTAGTCCCCGAGCTCTGTCAGACGCTCGGGCACGGCCGCTTGAGCGGCAGAAGGATTGTCACGGGCTAGAGGCGAGCGAACTGGGTGTGCATCCAGTCGTAGTCGCGCGCAGGGGCCGAGGCCGATCGCGCCTTCGGCAGACCAGGCCTCGAACCAAGGCTTGTATTCAGGAGCGGAGAAGGCGGCCTTGGGCTTGTGCCACTTCAGCTGATTACGCTCGGGGTCGAAGGCGAACGCGATGCCCCAGGCATGCATGCTCCAGGCGCTGCCGCCGCGCATCCTGCGCACGTTGAGCGAGCCGCCGAACAGGTCGAGCCTGAGCCTCCTGATCTCATCGAGGCCGTAATGGGCGAGCACGCGCTCGAGCACCCGGCGCGCGGGCTCGGCCACCTTCTTGTGGCAGGTGATCTTCTTAAGCGTCTTGCTCGTGTCCCAGGCGAGCTTGAGCGGATAAGGAACCGTGATCGAGACCTGGTTGCTGCCGACAGGCCCGTAGAATTTCAGGCAGTCGCTCTGCCGCGGCCAGGTTGTTGCCGCGGGTGGGGCAGCCACAAGTGGCGGCTTGTCCTGCTCGGCATCGCGCCACGTCTCTGCGCCCTTGTCCCCCCGCTTGCGCGCCTCATAGATATCGAAGGCGTGCCGGGTCTGCGGGCCAAGCAGCCCATCGATTTTGCCGGTCTCGATGCCGTCGATGCGGCAGAGCACTTGGCCCGCCGCGATAATGCGGCGCTGCTTCTTCCAATTGGCGAATCCTGTGACCTGCTGATGGGCGAACAAGGCTTCGATCGCGGCCTTGCTGAACGGCCCAAATTTGCCGTCGATCGCGCCGCCATAGAGCTGCATCGCCTTGAGCCGCGTCTGCACGTCCCATAGATCCATGGGTCTTGGCTCCAATAAAAACGCCGCCCGGAGGCGGCGTGTTGAAAGTGCGGGATTGATCGCGCTCAGCGTGGGAGCTGGTCGATCTTCCTGGTCAGTTCCTTGAGGGAACCCTTGATCTCCTCCAGGCTCTCCTTGATCGCGCGCTTGTCGGCTTCGAGCGTGATGATCCTGGCGGCGTGATCGCGAAGCTCGGCGCTGGTCGAAGCTTGGGCCTCCTCGGCCCGACCGGCACTGGGAAGACCAAGCGCGAATTCCATCAGCGTAATGCCGCTGCGAACGGCGGAGGGCTTGGTTGGACCTGGCAAGCGCTACGGAAGCCTCAACGAGATCGTGGGTCCCGCTAAGGTCATTGGTCGCAAGCCCAACCTCGCCGATGCTAGCTTGTCGATTCCTACGCCTGAGGTAGGGACAGGATCGGCGGGTCACTCTTTATGAGCGCCGTAAATAACTCTGTATACTGAGAGAAGGTACCTGAATGGGAGCTGTGCAGCGACTCGCTCAGTTTTTCTCATTGAGAGGTTATCGTGAGGCTATCGGTCTTTTTCTTCCGTTTGGGGCGAATTGCTATTGCGCTATCGGCGCTCGCGCTCCTTTGTGCCTGGGTGAGCCAATTCATTGGAGGCGCCCTCTTTGGACTGTCGCAACAGCACCTGTTCACGCATAATCTTTAGTTTCTTATCGGATATTTGCAGGCCGAGTTAGCTAGGGTCTGAACCCGATCAGATCATTGCGCTGATTTAGCAAAACAGGTTCCTTGCCTCCGAGGAAGCATTGGAGGGGGCAATGGACAGTCTCTTTTGGCTGAGCGATGAAGCCTGGGCCGCGATCGAACCACACTTACCGAAGAACCAGCCAGGGGCGCGTCGTGTCGACGATCGGCGCGTGATCAGCGGCACTTTGCACGTCCTCAAGAGCGGATGCCGGTGGCGCGATTGCCCTTCGGTCTACGGCCCGCGCACCACGATCTACAATCGCTTCAGTCACTGGTCGCGACGACGCATCTGGCAGCAGATCTTCCAAGCTCTGGTTGAGAGGGGATGGATCGATGCGTCGGTCACAATCGACTCCACCTATGTGAAGGCGCACCGGTCTGCCCATGGCGGTAAAGGGGGGCGAAGACGCAGGCGATTGGTCCGTCGCGCGTGGTCAGACCACAAAAATTCATGTGCGTTTTGGGTCGCCCGGCGGTTATCCGTCTTACAGCAGGTAACGTCAGCGACATCCGCATTGCGGATGAGCTGATCGAGGCGGCAGGTCCAGTTTCGACGTCTGATCGCAGATCGTGGTTATGATGCCAACCATCTCCGTTGCGCGCTGCGAGCCGGAGGCACCATACCGGTCATTCCCGGGCGGCGGTCACGCAAACACCCCATCCGCCCTGATGCGCGGCGCTATCGTGATCGCTGGCGGATCGAAGCAGCGTTCTGTCGCCTCAAGGACTTCCGGCGCGTGGCCACCCGCTACGATAAGCTCGCACTTAAACTTCCTGTCGGCGGTTGTCCTCGCCGCCATCATTGCCTTCTGGATCTGAACTCAGGGGGCTGCTGAGCCGACTGACAAAGGTCGTGCAGTCGGAAGCAGGGAGCCAACGCTAATGGCTATGCGGCGTTGATCCACTATCATCATGCTGGTGATCTTGTGTTCCGGTGTTAACACTGCGCGTGCAAGACGCCAGGTCCAATGCAACAACGATGATAAGCAAGATACGAAGAGTTATACCACTTCCCGCCAATCATGACCGATGAGCCCAATCGCGCATACCGATAGACATGATCGTCCAAGGTCGGTCGACGAGCTTGTTCCAAGCCTCGCAGCAATGCTCGACGATGTCGTCATAGGATGTGAAGACCCGGTTCGACAGCCAGTTATCGCGCATGAACTGCCAGACATTCTCGACCGGGTTGAGCTCGGGCGAGCGGGGCGGGAACAGAACAATGGTGATGTTGTCGGGCACCTCGAGCTTGGCCGAGCTGTGCCAGCCGGCCTGATCCATGAGCAGGACGGCATGGGCGTCTTGCGCCACGGCCTGCGAGATCTCGGCCAGATGCAGGGCCATGGTCATGCTGTTACAGAACGGCAGGACCAGGCCCGCGCCCTTGCCCTCTTTGGGGCAGATGGCGCCGAAGAGATAGGCCGATGCCGTGCGCTGGTCGTTTGGCGCCCGGGGGCGAGTGCCGCGCCTGGCCCAACGGCGGGTGCGCTTGTTCTTCTGGCCGATGCGGGCCTCGTCCTGGAACCAGACCTCTATCTTGGCGCCCGCGGCCTGCCGGCTCTCGATCTGCGCCAAGAGCCCGGGGAAGTTTTTTTAAATGCCTCGGCGGCGTGTTCGTTGTGGACGCGATGGCGCGGCCTGGCCGAGAGCTTGCGGAACCCCATCGCCCGCAATTGCCGGCTCAAAGTCTGCTTGGCCACCCTGATGCGGTACTCCTCCCACAGCCACTGCGCCAGATCGATCAGGCGCCAGCGCACCACCCCATGCACGGCCGGGATCGGTCCGCTCTCGACCATGCGGGCGAGTTCTTGCCGCTGGGCGTCGTTGAGCTTGGGCGCGCGCCCCGGCGCCTTGCCATCGATGAGACCGTCCGGTCCCTTGGCATTGAAGCGCAGCACCCAGTCGCGGATCGTCTGCAGCCCGACCCCGCCGATCCGCGCCGCATCCCCACGCGAGTTGCCGTCATAGATCTCGGCTAGCGCCAACAGGCGCCGCATCTGGTTCGCCTCGCGCGTCCTCTTCGCCAGCCCCCGCAACCTCGACCCGTCAAAATCCTCTCGTAAGCCAATCGCAGCCCCCATGGCAAACCTCCCTCCGTTTGCCATGTTGAATCAGATCGCCGCCGATTCGTGAATCACCCTCGTGAGTCACTCACTCAGGGACTTGGTATTAGTGTCTCAACCACATGTGTTTGGGTGGTAGCGCCCCTCATCAATCGATCGGGAGACGCTGCTATTCCTCCATGGCCTCCATGGCCTTGTGCATATGCTCCATACAGGCGTTCATGTCCTTCTTGGCCATCATTCCTTTGGCCATCTCCATTTCCTTCATGGCTGTCGTCTTGGCCTCTCCATCTTCCATTGCCTGGATGTCGGTGTTCATCGCATTGATGCTGGTCTCGTTGCACTCCATCTTGTGCTCCTCATGGGCGACGGCGACAGTTAATGGAACGCTCGCAAGCGCCGCCGAACCGAGCGTGCCGAGGACAAGGTGAACGACAAAAACGATTCTACGCATGCTGTTTACTCCTTTCCTCCTGTTGAAGACCTGTTGGCACAGGAGCGCTCAGTGACTCCCGTGACCCGCGTGACTTTCGTCCTTCCCCATCTCCTGCATCATTTCCTCGTGAGTCTTGGGGACGCTCTTGACGAGAGCCTGATATTGCTCAGGCGTGAGTTCCGGTAGCTTGCGCAAGAAGGCCACGACGTCCCAAAGGATTTCATCGTCGTGCGTGACGCCCCAGGCCGGCATGCCGGTCGCCTTAATTCCGTGCTTCACAACCCAAAAGTCTTCGGCCGGGGTGGAGCGGCTTCCCCGCTTAAGTTCGGGCGCTCTCGGATAAAGGCCCCGGCTGATCTCGGTCCGTTTCATGCCGGGAGCGAGATGACAACTGGCGCACATCTCCGCGTACTGCCCGGCACCCGACGCGATGCGCTTTGGATCGGTCAGATCGCCTGGGACAAGGACATCCGCTGCGCGAACAGCGATCGATCGATCCCGCACTGTCTCCAGCAGCCAAAAAACTGGTTGGGTGTGCGGGATGTCTGCTGCGATATTGTAGATCCCTGCATAGACTACGAACGAAGCAGCACCGATAACCACTAACAATGCACCGCTCGCCGACCCCGCGATTAACCAGCGCTTTTTAGCTGGTGAACCAGACATGGCTTTACACCCTCATAATCCAGCGACAAGCCGCTGCGTGGGAACCGTTGACGGAGGGACAATCCCCACATCCGCACCCGCCCCTCCCGAAGATCCCGAAGCCTTATTGGTGCATGAGGTCTCAACCACCCTTGCGATCCATATGCCTGCAGGTGCTCCTTTCCTTTGCGCAGGCTCTGGGTGACATGACCTACAATCGTCAGTGACTGTCCGGAAGGCAGCCTTCGACTCTTCGTCCCTTGATCCTTCGAGTGTGGCCGGCAAAGCGTGGGCGCTGCTTTAAAATTTTTCGCGTTGCCGGCAAACAAGTCCCACTCCATTCGGATGGCTGGATGCGCATCGCTTGTATGGTTGTCCGTTGTGCTGAGGGCGCGCGCCGCTTCAGCTGCTTTGAAAGCATTGACCGGTTTCTTACCCTCGGCCAAGTCGTCGTTCAGCTTCACAGCCCTCTGCTGACCTTTAATCCGGCGCATGCACTCCTTGCTTGCGTTGGCCGCGTGTTTATGGAGCACCCCTATTGCCCCGACCAGGGCGACAGCACCTGTCACAGCGAGACAGAGCGGCCAACGCGATTGTGCCCGCCCAGCCTTCCTCGTCATTGCTTTACCTCACGCCTCAATCCCATCCCGTTTGAGCTCGCGGCTTGTGCGACCGTGCCGAGCGGCGGCCGATAAAACCCGGCCAGGCCGAAGGCGGTTTCATGGGCAACTCCAAGGAGGCGAAAAAATTGCTCGGGTGACGGTCAGCATGACCCACTGCATTCTCAGTCACTGGGGGCCTCCGACGCCAAAATCGGATCGGGGAGTTTTTTGTCGTGTGGCCTGGTTTCTCTTCTGCGACTTCAGGATTTTCAGGGCTGCTTCGTAGTCTTTAAGCGCCTTGTCGCGGTCGCCGATGTGTTCGTAAGCCCGCGCGCGCTGGCTCAAGGCGGCTGCTATCTCGGGCTTCAGTTCCAATCCTCTACTCAGATCCTCGATCGCCTGACAATACTTTCCTCTTTGAAAATGCAAATCGCCCCTCGTGAAGTAACAGAAAGCAATACCTCCGTCTAATATTATGCCAATACTCAGGTCTTTGAGCGCATTTTCATAATGTAGTTTTTTTTGATAAGCGAATCCGCGATTGCAATATGCCCGAGCTAAGTTGGGATTTAGCCGTACAGCTTGAGTTAGATCGCGAATGGCGCGATCCAAGTCATGTCCTGAAAGTAGAGCTGTCCCTCTATTGTACCACGCGTTCGCTTCTTCCGGATTTAGACTTATGGCTTGACTGTAATCAGCCACGCCCTCATCGACCATTCCTAGTTTTACGTAGATGGTTCCCCTGTTTATATAGGCTTGCTCGTTGGTCGGATCGATCCCGATGATCTCGCTAAAGACAGCGAGACCTCGTACCAGTTCGCCTTCCCGAACACAGGCGCTCGCCACTCGCGTCAAGGCCAACACTCGATCAGATTTGCCCAGCTTTTCCTCCTCTGGATCTCGTCGGCAGAACGCCGCCACCGAATCGGCGTCACTCGCTTCCGTGGTGCTCGAAAAGTCGCCGGCACTTCCGCGTCGCACGGCGATTAAGCTTTTGGCGCTCGCCTCAAGCGATTTTATAGGTGTGCTGACGATGCCGGGTCCTGCGCCATGCGCGACCGGGGCGCCCATCATGGCGATAATGGCCGCTGTTATCGGTCCGATCTGCCGACGTCGATCACCTCGCCGAGATCTCATCACCCATTCTCTCTAGACTTTAATTCCATCGCGCTTGAGCTCCTGGTTGCTCGCAGCTTGCGCCACGGTGCCTGGCGGCGGCTGATACCAACCGGGGTCGGCGTAGCTCGTGAGGTTTTCCCGCACCTTGAAGATCGTGAACATGCCGCCCATGGTGATGTAATCGTAAGGGCCGTTCGCGCCGACCATGGGTATGCTGTTCGCGGGGATGGCCATGTGCTTAGCCATTTCGGCCATGTCGCCCATGCCGGCCTCTCCCATGGTCATGTAGGCTGGAATCACAGGCTGGATTTCTCGATTGAGCTGCCGAGCATCGACGCCCACCATGTTCGGTCCCTCATGACCCATCTGGTTCATGACGTGATGTGTCATGTGGCAGTGCATCGCCCAATCGCCGGGATTGTCGGCAATAAATTCGACGGTTCGCGATGTGCCGACGGGCACCAGAATCGTCGTCTCTGGCCACCGCGCCGCCGGTGGAATCACGCCGCCATCAGTCTGCGTGACCCAAAAGGAGTGTCCGTGCAGATGGATCGGGTGATGGTCCATTGCCGAGAGATTGACGACGCGCAGGCGGACGCGGTCACCGCGTCTTGCCACAAGCGGCTCCGTGCCGGGAAAAGCCTTCGCGTTGAAGGTAAGGGTATTAAAGCCAGCAAACACCCTCGGGTCGGGGCGGTAGGCTCCGGGCTTGATGTCCCATTCGCTCAGCAGAAGGGCAAAGTCGCGATCCGGCCGCGGTGCCGTTGGTCGCCGTGGATGGATGACGAAGAGGCCCATGACGCCAAGCGCCATCTGGGTCATCTCGTCATGGTGGGAGTGGTACATATGGGTGCCGTACTGCACGAGCGGGTATTCATATTTGAAGGTCTCGCCCGGCTGGATGATCTTTTGGCTGAGACCCCCAACACCGTCCATGCCGCTCGGCAGGATAATGCCGTGCCAATGGATCGACGTCGCCGCGGGCAGCTTATTGGTCACATAGATGCGAATATGATCGCCCTCGACCGCCTCGATGGTGGGGCCGTGTACGCGGCCGTTGAAGCCCCATAACTTCGCCTTCAGACCAGGAGCGAACTCGTGCGTCACCTCCTCGGCCACGAGGTGAAAGATCTTGACCCCATCCACGACCCTGAAGGGGAGCGTGGCGCCATTTGGCGTGATAACTGGGGTATAGTCCTTGTCCGGCTCTCCAGGTGGTACCGCCTCGCCAGGCTCCATGGTGCGCGCCGGGTGAACAGTTCCCTTGGCGATGGTTGTCCACCACTGCATGCCCTCCTCGGTTGAGGCTGGCGGCATCGACTGTGCAGATTGCGTAGGGCTCATGCTTTGGCCCATATGGTCCATCTGTCCATGGCCTTCATGGCCCATCTGCGCCACCGCCGATCGGTTCGCGAACGCGGCGCCGGCGAGAGCAAGCCCAGATACGGCCAAAGCTTCTCGTCTATTGAGCTTCATGGCTAGTCTCCTGAGACACTTTGAGCGGTTGAAACTGCGATAGTGCCCCCGCTGCCATCCGCCTCATCCGGCAATTTGCCGCTGAGGATCTGCGCAAGCCGCGCGCGCTCCCTCCAATAAGTCGTCAGCGCCGTGACATACTCCTGACCGGCCCGGATCTGCCGTTCCTTGGCCTGGAGTAACTGGAAGACCCCGATCTGACTGGCGTTGAATTGCCGCTCCGCAGCGTCGAGGAGTCGCTGCGACTGGGGAACGACCGTGTTCGCGTAATAGAGAGCCGTCTGCCGCGCTGACAGCAGCTTTGCCCGCTGCAGCCGGGCGAGCGAGCGGATGCGCACGGCAAGCGCGGTGAACTCCTCCCGCTCTCTTAGGATCTCCATCCGCGCCGATGCCCTTCTTGCCTGCCCCCAGTCGAACAGCGGGATTTCCGCCGCGAATATGGGCCCGGCTTCTCGCTCGCCCTCGTCGCGCTCCAACTCGCCGCCGGCATCGAGTTTCGGCAATAAAGAGGTGATGTTCACGACCCGGTATTTTCGCCCGGTCGTGATGATCCGCTGGCGCGCAAGAGCAAGGTCGACGCTGCCCTGGATAGCCCTGCGCTCGATCGTGCTGGTTGGTGGATCATGGGCTGGAACGGACGGTAGCCGATCGGCGGAGCGCCATTGCGTCTGCAACCCTGTCAGGCCCATCAGCCGATTGACCTGCTCACGCGCTTGAGCCGCGCTGGTTTGTGCGCGCGCCAACTCGGCTGCGACTTGAACCTGCTGGGCAACCTCGATCTCATAGTCATAATCCGTGATATTGCCCGCCCTCCGCAGAGCCTTTCCGGATTCGACCGTGGCAATGGCCGACTTGACCGCTTGGCTGAGGACTCCGACGCGTTGCCGCTGACTGAGGTAATCTATGAATGCTAGGTAGGTCTGAGCGGCAACAGCCATTACCTGAGCGGTCACTTGAAATTTGGCTTCCTCGAGCTGGGATTCCGCGACGCGTTTACGTAGCGGGATGTAAAGGATGTCGATGAGCTTAAGTGCGATGTTGAAGGTGTAATCCGTGGGACCGCTGCCCGAGGTGGGGAAGGTGACGGCCCCATCGATGATGGGGTTCCTCCACAGGCCGGTTTGCACGAGGTTCGCCTGCGCGATGCCAAGATCGGCATAGACGGCCTGCAGGTCTCTATTGTTCAAGAGCGCGATTTGGACGGCAGTCTCCGCCGTAAGGGGCTGCGCGAGAAGATTCCCGATCGTCGCGCGGACGGAGGGGTCGACAAATTGACCGGCGTCCCAACTGATTTCCTTGCCGAGCCGTACCTGGACGGTATCGGCAACCTCGTAGAACGACCCCTCCGGAGAGAGCGTCCGGCAGCCGGCGAGCGGCAGCAAAGCTAAGAGCAGTGCCCCGCTACGCCGATGGCGTGAGATACCCAACATCTGCACCTCTTTAGTGATGATGTTGGTGAGGGGCGGGGCTGCGATCAGGCGATGGAGCTTGCATCGCCGGAGCAGACCTCGTCCCCTCCTCGCCCACATCCGGCACGACGGGTTCGATGTCGGGACCTTCAATCGGCTGCACGGCAATCGGCGGCGCGGCTTGCGCGTAAGGGTTGGCCGGGTGGTCGTAAGGAAGGACGACACCGGGACCCTGCCTGTAACAGCCGACCAGGAAACTGAGGAAAAGTAATGCAATTGTGCTCCGTATCATTTCGCCCCCCGGTTTGTTGGCGCGGGACAGCAATGGCCATGCCGTCTCGCTGACCGCTGGTTACACGGAGCAGGGGCTAGATACGGTAGCGCTGAGTCCTTGCATAGAGACTGGTGTCGTACAGAGACCCAATTAGCGGCGGCCCCGTCAACCGCTGCTCCTGATCAGGCCCGACAAGGTTTAGACGTGTGTAAGCCGGTGTAACCGCGGGAAGATCGCGGTGCGAGGCGTGGCTGAGAATGGCCGTCGTGTCGTCATCGATGCGCGAGGTGAGCCAGCTGCTACAATCATTGCAACAGCTACTCTCATGCTTTTTCACCCGGTGCGAGCACTCCGCACCACCGTGACCTGGCACCCCCTTCGCGGCAGCTAGCGCATGCCCCGTGTCTGATCCAAAAGCTGCAGCGAATGGTCCGCAGGGAAAAGCGAGCAGAGCGAGAACAACGCCAGCTACGACGCCAACTCGAAGCCAACGCACATAAGCCAGATTTTCGCGCAGGTTAAGGACCATGCCGAATGATAGGGTTTAGGCCACGCTTCCGAAAGCAAGATCGTGATCGAGTTCGCAAAACGAAGCGAATTTCACGTATATGTTACATAAATGGCGCACTTGGATAAAACCGGGCCCCTTCCAGCCTAGTGGTCTGATTCCTACAGACGATTCCCAAATCGGCCGAAGCAGTTCAAGCTCTCGATATGAGAGCAGGGATTATCGTCAAGGTCACGCCGGAAGATCGCCGTCGGCTTGAGGCGATCCTCTTGGACCGCAGTGCGCCGCAGAAGCACGTGTGGCGCGCCAACATCATCCTTGCCACCGCCGATGGCTGCGGAACGGGCGAGGTCATGCGCCGGTCGGGCAAGTCGAAGCCGGTGGTCTGGCGCTGGCAGGAGCGCTTCATGCAGGAAGGTGTCGCCGGGCTCCTGCGCGACAAGACGCGACTGCCCGGCAAGAAGCCGCTGGCGGCAGAGACCGTGCAGCGCGTCGTCGATCTGGCGCTCGGGGCTCCGCCGGGCGAGACGACCCACTGGACGGGGCGGATGCTGGCCAAGGCGGCGGGCATCAGCCTGCGTTCGGTCCAGCGCATCCTCGATGCCCATCAGCTCGCTCCACACCGCATTCGTACCTTCAAGCTGTCGAAGGATCCGAAGTTCGCCGACAAGCTCAAGGATATCGTCGGCCTCTACGTCGATCCGCCGGCGCATGCCGTCGTGCTCTCGGTCGATGAGAAGAGCCAGATCCAGGCGCTCGACCGCACCCAGCCGGGACTGCCCATGAAAAAGGGCCGCGCCGGCACCATGACCCACGACTACAAGCGCAACGGCACGACCACGCTGTTTGCGGCGCTCAACGTGCTGGACGGCACCGTCATCGGCCGCAACATGCAGCGCCACCGCCATCAGGAGTTCATCCGCTTCCTCAACGCCATCGAGGCACAAGTCCCGGCGGGCAAGTTGATCCATGCGATCGTCGACAACTACGCGACCCACAAGCACCCCAAGGTGCGCGCCTGGCTCGCCAACCATCCGCGCTGGGCCTTCCACTTCACGCCGACCTCGGCCTCCTGGCTCAACGCCGTCGAAGGCTTTTTTGCCAAGCTGACCAGACGAAGGCTGAAGCGCGGGGTCTTCCGCTCCGTCGTCAATCTCCAGGGCGCCATCAACCGCTTCGTCGAGGAAACCAACGCAGACCCCAAGCCCTTCATATGGACCGCCGACCCCAACCGCGTCCTCGCCGCTGTCAAACGCGGGAAGCAAACGTTAGAGTCGCTCCACTAGCGTCGGTGCTGAGGCAGCCAGGTGCCAAAGAGCGGAAAACTCCAGTCCGGTGCGCCTGTCAGTGGTGGTGTCCGTGACCATGCCCATGGTGGCCGTGACCGTGCCCATGGCCATGCCCATGTCCATGCCGGTGGTGCCGGTGGTGGTGATGCCCCCAGTACCGGTATGGAAACCGGTAATGGTAGACATGGATCAGGGGCGACGTTTCGGCGGCCCTCTGCGCGAGTGGCGCTGCGAACCCTGCTGGCGTAGCAGCTGAAGTGACTGCGACGCCTCCCGCAGAGAGACCGGCAACGAGCCCGACCATCGCCATTAGGCGGATGGGTTTCAACATTTTGTCCTCCAATCTCCTCTGGCCTCGCGGCCAAATTTTTCTGTCCACTAAACTCCGATAGAAGGGGTACCGCTCCCATTTATCAACGAGGAGATTGGTAACAGTCTGTAACGACGTGCTGGATCGGACTTGGGCTTCGGCGGCTCAGCGATGCTCAGTCAATGTGCTCGAGCTTGCCATAGCCCATGCCCTCAGGTTCACCGAGCGGCGACAACGCAAGGCGCTGCCATCAGCCTCTCGCATCTGGGCATCAACGGAAGAATACGTATTTCACCAAAGCCGCGAATACCAGGACAATGAGGACCAGCAGAATCAACCTGGCGGTCCCCATCCCCCACATTCCGCCGCCCATCATATGTTCCATTGTCCGCTCTCATCATAGATCGGAGGAGTCGGCCCCCTCCAAAATGACGTCGCCGATCCGAAGAGCGTGGTTTGCTAAAGGAGTCCGACAAGAGCCGCAATGAATGCGAGGAGGACGAACACGAACAGGAGAATGCACTCCGAGATGCCCATGACCCCAGATTCGTCGTCCATCCTATGAAATATCGGTTGCCGCATTTCTCAGTCCCTACTTTGCGTGCTGCTGAAAGTCGAAGGACTGCCGGTCGGCCTCGCTTAGCGAGGCCAACCCGACGCGCCAATCGCGGCTTACCGCCCGCGGATCCAAGGTGGCTGCTTTGTCGGGCACACGGCCGCCCCGCACCACTTATCGGGTCCACCCCCGCCCGCAACGGCAGTGCCCGAGATCGGGGTCACCGGTGCACCGAAAGTCAGCAACCCTAATGCAAACAGGATTGCTAGTAACGTTCTCATGTTTTCGCTCCTTGAGTGTCGATGTTTGTCTGTCGGCATGCCTGTCTTGTCGAGAGGACAGCGACCGCTCAGCGCCGCGGCCAAATCTTCCTGTTCACTTAACTCAGATAGAAAGGGTACCGCTCCCGATCAGCAAGGAGGAGTTTGGTAACAGTCTGTAACGATGTGCTGGATCGAACTTGTGCTGGATCGAACTTAGGATTCAGCGGCCCAGCGATGTGTCAATGCGCTCGACGCGGGCAGGCAGGCGCGTGGTGAGACGTACCCTGTAACTCGCGTTCTCACATCTTAGAATCCAAACGGTTGCATGCGAGGCCGCGGGCTTCGGTTCCCGCTCTGCGCTGAGGGGCTTGTCACAAGAAAATCCCTGTCTACGTATTTGGGCCGCAATAATTTCCTTCGCATCGGCAGCTAGCGCGTCCGGAAAGTGTCTTGGTCTAATCCCATGCTCATCGACATTGAGCATGACAGTTAAAGCGAAGCCGAAAAGGAGCGTTGGAAGGGCAAAGGTTTTCGTCACAGCGCACCTCTCTGGTGCGTGGGGTCCGCCGCCTTGACCCGGCAGTCATCAGCCCCAGTTAAGCTCCACCCATAATCGCCTCGCCCGACAGATTGGTACAGCTCAACGTATCCGCCATTTACAGTCTGTTACCAAATTCGCCACCCCCAGGAGGCAGGGCGCGCTAGTCTTTATGCCAAGAGAACCACAAGAAGAACGCACAAGGAGAAAGCAAATGAGGCGTACACATTTGTTGGCGAGCATTGGCGGAGCGCTTGCCCTCGGACTCTTGACCGCCAGTGCCCAGGCAGCACCAGGGCAGTTCGGGGCAGTCGCAAAGTCAGTTCCGACCCAAAACAGCCTGCTCACGCTCATGGGAGGCGGACACGGCGGAGGCGGACACGGCGGAGGGGGGCACGGCGGAGGGGGGCACGGCGGAGGGGGGCACAGCGGAGGGGCGCACGGTGGAGGGGGAGGGCACATGGGCGGAGGACACGGAGGACACTTCGGCGGACGACACTTCGGCGGAGGGCACTTCGGCGGAGGACACGGGGGACACTTCGCCGGAGGACACTTCCGTGGACACCGTCATGATCACTTCCATGGATTTGGGGGTTGGCCCTATTACTACTCGAACTGCTGGTGGAGCCCCCGATACCAGCGCTGGGTTTGCCCCTGGTATTGATGATGGAGCTCTAACAGCTTTAACGCTCGGCTGAACAAAACTGCAGCAATATGAGGCAACCGCGAAGGGCGGCCCCAGCGAAGAGGAGTTCCTTTTTGCGGAGGTGTATGCTGCTGCCTGCCGCATCGGTGTGTCATCGAGCCAAGGTAGATGGAAGGCGAGCCGCACGTTCTGGTCGTCGACGACGACCGCGAAATCCGCGATCTCGTATCGCGGTTCCTGCGCAAGAATGGCTTCCGCGTGGATGTCGCTCCCGACGGACGGGCAATGCGGGAGGTTCTTGCCAAACTCAACATCGATCTTGTGATTTTGGATCGCGTGCTGCCCGGTGAGGACGGCGTTTCGTTGTGTCGCGAACTGCGCAAGCATAGCCGGGTTCCGGTCATCATCCTGACGCTGCTCGGGTCGGAACCCGACCGGATCGTCGGATTTGAAATGGGCGCTGACGACTATGTCGTCAAACCTTTCAGCCCGAATGAGCTGCTGGCACGGGTCAAGTCGGTGCTGCGGCGGGCCCGCGAGCTGCCTCTGCAGAACGACCTGGACCGTGCGCCTATCTTGCGGTTCGCCAGTTGGACCCTGGATCGAAGGCGCCGCCGCCTCAGTTCGCCCGGCGGTACGGCCGTATCCTTGACCGATGGTGAATACGACTTGCTGGTGGCCTTCGCCACGCATCCGCAGATGGTGCTATCGCGTGAACAGCTCTTGGACCTAGCCCGAGGGCGATCCGCCCATCCATTTGATCGCAGTGTCGATGTCCAGGTTGGTCGGCTACGAAAGAAAGTCGAGACGGATCCCGAGAAACCAGAACTGATAAAGGCCGTGCGGGCACGTGGGTACGTCTTCACACCGGAGGTCGAGATGGAAGAGCCATGATGCCATTCTTTCACAGCCTGAAGGGCCAGGTCATAGCAGCACTAGTAGTCTTTCTCGCGGCGTCACATCTCTTGGCCCTCTTCGTCTATGTCAACAGGAGCGAGATAGCCAGGAACCTGCTGCACGATGCTATCGTCGCTGAACAGATTGCGCTTATAGCCAAGCTCGTCGGCAAATTGCCTGATGCTGATCGTGCCCGCATCATAGGCTTATTGGATGCGCCAAGCCTTCGGATCACACAGACCGCAGAGCCATCACTCGGCGGTGGCGCGCAAGAAGGAACCCGGCCACATAACCTCGAGCACTTGCTAGCCGCCTTGCTCGATCTACCGATTGAGGAAAGCATCCGGATCGCCTTTTCGGCAGAACCTAAGCCGGTAGGGCTTCAGACGATTTGGCGCCTTGCACCGGTACAGGGCTCAACTCCGCGTGGAGACCTCAGTCATGTGCCGCAGCAGGCGCTTGCCGAGATTGCCTCACTCGGCAAGCTGCGGGCCGAAGTAATGTTAGGCGACGGTTCTTGGTTGCATTTCGAGTCGCCGCTGCTCTCGATTAGTCCGTTCTCAACATGGAAGTTCGGAGTGTCCCTTCTGGTCGGCCTTTTGTCAGTAATGCTCGCTGCCACATGGGTCATGGTCCAATGGACGCAGCCGCTGACGGCCTTTGCTCGCGCGGCCGAGCGCCTTGGCCGGGACATCAAGGCCCCGCAGCTCTCAGAGCAAGGTCCGTCTGAAGTGCGGGCAGCGGCTAAGGCATTCAATCATATGCAAGAACAGTTGCAACATATGATCGAGGATCGTACCCAGTTTGCCGCTGCGATCGCCCATGATCTTGGTACCCCGATAACGCGTCTGCGACTGCGCGCCGAGGAGATCGAGAGTGAGGAGCAGCGCTGCAAGATTCTGGCCGACCTCGCGCAGATGCAGCGGATGATCGGTGCGGCACTCGAATTCGCTCGGCAGGATGTGGCCACCGAGCCCTTCGAGCCGCTTGACTTAGCCACGCTGCTTCAAAGCCTGAGCGACGACTTTGCAGACATGCAGGCGGAAGTGACGCTACAGGCACCCGCTCACATCGTTGCACGGCTACGGCCGCACGCAATGCGTCGAGCGCTAACTAACGTCGTCGAGAATGCGATTAAGTACGGTAAGCGAGCGCATATGCAACTTTCAGAGACTCCCACAGGCTATGAGATCGTCGTAGACGATGAGGGCCCGGGCATCCCCGAAGAATTCCATGGCGAGGTCTTCAAGCCATTTCGCCGACTGGAGCAGGGGCGGGAGCGGGGTGTAGGCCTTGGCCTCACCGTTGCGCGAACCATCGTGCGTGACCATGGCGGCGACATAGAGCTGAGCAACCAACGGGACGGCGGCCTGCGTGTGCGCATCGTGTTGCCCCACGACTAGAGAATTGAAAAGGTGAGTCCCTTGGAATCGAAGAGCCGCTGAGATTGAAGCCGGTCGGCCGAATGTCGGTCGGCAAGGACCCCCTTCTACGCAGGGCATAAGAGCGGCCGGGGAGACGGGAGCACCCCCTGTCTATTCTTATTCCTTGCCGTTTCTCCCCACCGAAGTTAGCGTTACTGGCTGACGGATTGGCGGATGCATGCATGCTGACTGCGCCTAGAGGTGGGTTCTATTTTCGAGGGGGGCTTGTCATCGCCGGGTTGGGAGTGTTCGCCCTTATTGCGCCGCCTGCCGTATCAGCCTTCGGCCATGGCAGGAATGCTCTGTATTGCCTCACGCATCACCACAACGGCATTACGAAGCCGGACAGCCACAGCCGCTCCGCTCAGCACCAAGGTGAAAATGATGCAGCCAGCGCGAAAGCCTCGCCTGGTCGTGGCGACCATAAAGCAACCTGCTGCGCACTCGTCTTAGTGACCGCTCTCGCACCGAATACGGAAGCCATACTTTGCCTGACTTGGCCCGGCCGTACGCCACATTGCGCGCCAGAGACTAGGTATTCTGGCCGATGGCCTGATCGGCTGATGCGGCCTCCCATCTCCTCGCTGTCGGTCTGAACCTGCATAGCGGAGCGTCTCCGCCGTGTTCCGTCCCCGATAGACGAGGAATTGTCCGTGACGACTCACATTCAACTCGATAGTCGACGCTTCTGTCGCACAACACTCACCATGGCCCTGCTCACGGCGCTAATTCTGTGTGCCCCACGCCCAAGCAACTCTGCAACAGGTTCGCCCGCCTGCGGTGCCACTTCTGTGCCGCTCGGAACTCTTGGGAGCGACAAAGAGCAGCGCGCGCTCCTGTTCGAGCAGGCGGCTGCTTGCCTGCAAGAGGGGAAGGCTCGCCGGGCGATCACATTGCTCAGCGCTCTCATCAAGGCCGATCCCAAGGACGCGGCGGCCTACCTCAATAGAGGAAGCGTTCAAGCGACGCTTGGGGAGATGGCGCTGGCAATGAGTGACTATAGTACGGCCATTAGGTTGGATCCTGGCGCGTTTGAGGCCTGGTACGACCGAGGTACCCTGCTATTGCACGCGCGACGCTATGAGCGAGCCATTGCTGACCTCACGGAAGCGATCAGGCTGAAGCCCGATCTCCCCCTCGCTTATTGCAATCGGGGTTTCGCGAATTTTCAGCTCGGCCGCTATGACGAGGCCCTCATCGATTATACAAAGGGGCTCGAGTTAGACCCCAAGAAGTTGACCTACTGCTATTTCAGCCGCGGCACTTTCTATCTGACCTTCGGCGAGTACCAGAAAGCGGTCGATGACCTCACCAAGGCACTTGAGCAGAAACCCTCGGATGCCGTCGCGTTGAGTAGGCGCGGGCAAGCCTATGAAGGGCTCGGCCAAGTCAACCGAGCGCTGGAGGATTTTCGTGCAGCCCTGCATCTCAATTCGAAACTTGACAGTGCAAGAGAGGGGTTCGAGCGGCTTAGCAGCGAGCAAAAGCGGCCTGGCGGAAGGGATTAGCCGCGGGCGTATAGAACGATGGAAGGCGCGACCTCAGACATGAGCGGAAAAGACGTAAGGATTTCGGTTAGAAAACCGGCCGAGCGAACTTGGCGCCGACCGATGCAGCCGTAACGGAGACAGATTCTGAATGCTCTTCGGCGCCCAGGGGATGTCCCGTCCATTGTTGGACTCGGCGGGACGAGCGTTGCCGGTTGATGATGCTATGCGGCTTTCTGGTCCTTCTCAAGTTTCGGTTTGGTCGCCTGCTTGGCCTGATGCGCAGCCAG
>Ga0187892_10006203_pt1 | contig 17997 bp, 19 predicted proteins | sample MA1701073metaG_FD_139345 | JGI IMG/M metagenome (GOLD analysis project Ga0187892, IMG submission 139345) | Bio-ooze microbial communities from a basaltic lava cave in the Kipuka Kanohina Cave System on the Island of Hawaii, USA - MA170107-3 metaG ... | reverse complement strand
GCCTTCAAGGGTCTTTCGCTCATCATCGGAACACCGCGGAATCGGAGCTGTCTTGGACACAGGAACCTCCTTTTGCCCAAGACGTTATCAAGTATCTATTACTTATGCAATTAAGCACTAGATATCGATCTCTTTCTCAAGCCCGGAGGTTACGCGGATTACAACATCCTGTTTGCCGAGGGCAAGATGGTCCTGGCCTACACGACCAGCAGCACGGGCGCGGACAAGATAGCCCAGCCTGGCGCCTTCAGTCCTCCGGACTCCATTCCGGACGCGGTGGACGACTGTGGGAAGGGTGGAGGCACGGCGGAGCCGGAATCGTGCTGGTTCTCGATCCTGACGCAGCCCGGCGTCGTCATCGGGACTGGGCATCTGTACCTCGACCCGGGAGCGTACCGGAATCCCATGGTATTCAAGCTCGCCGAGGAGTTCTATGGCATAGGCAATCTTTTCACTTCTCTGCTGGAGCACGATCTGATTGGCCCAGCCGCTGTTCCGCCAGGCACCTTCGGGCTCAAGGGCACGAACGCCACGTACCCACTGTACGATTACCAGATCAGCTATGAGCACGGTGCCCTGGCCAATGCCAAGACGAATCCCAATTACCGGTACGTGAATCTCCGCGACGAGATCAACCTGGGGGACCCGGATAAGAACGATCTCTACCGGCGCGCGGTGATTGCGCAACCTGGTGTTCCTGGACGAAGCCGTTCGTGAAGATCCCGGGGACGAGGGTGATTTGGGGCGCGACAGCCTTGAACGACGCCCCCAGTGGAGACAATGGCATCCAGTTCTTGGAATTCCTCCTCGGACAGGTGGGCAGGGACGCCTTGCTCGCGAACGGCCCAACCCCCATCAGCCCAGCCATAGTAAGCCACCGCGACTACCGAAAGCTTCCACCGTCGTTGCAAGCGCTCGTGAGGAAGGCGCACGTGTTCAGTGCCGGACACCAGCACGACGACAAATAGAACTTTGGGGTGCCACTATCCGCCGGGGAAATACGTTGACCTCTTGAGGGCATGGTGATCGGTCCGCAGTAGTGCCGACAATTAGCATCAGAGGTTTTACAGGAGCGGCGCTCTGCTCCCGGAAAAAGCAACGATCCCAACAACAACGCTTTCAGGAAGAAGACTCGCTTGGCGAGGTGGTCTTAGTCTCTTTCTTTGGCTCCTGTGCGGGCGCTTCTTTCGGTGCTGGATCCTGGGACTCTTTCTGCGACTCTTTCGTTTTCTTCGGCTGGGTCTTGAAATCGGTCTCGTACCAGCCGGTCCCCTTTAAGCGGAACCCAGCGGCCGACACGAGCTTGCGCAAGGTGTGGGTGTGACAACGGGGACATTCTGTTCTTGGCGGATCTCCCATCCGCTGGAGGACTTCAATCCGATCCCCACAATGATCGCACTCATACTCGTAAATCGGCATCTAGACACCCCACCTTAACCTTAAACACGGTGAACTATAGTATTAGCGCAAAGTTCAAGATAGCAAGCAACGGCAACAACCGGGTGTCGGCCATAACTCTGTCCTGGCGAGGGATCTCCCCCACATCTTTTGAATCTTTTGGACTAAAAAAGCGCGTGTCCCGATCGAGTAACGGAGTTGCGTTTGGCTTACCGAGCACGCCCGCTCAGGCAGTCGAGCAGGGCCTTGTCGCTCATCATGGCTTGTAGCCCCTTGGATAACACCGCGTTGATAAGGCTTTCATTTTCTTTCGCGCTGGGGGGTTTTAATACATCCTTTCCGAAGCGGGCTTCATACCGACTTTCGAATCGGTTCGTTGCGCTGCTGCAGAGCGCTTTCAAAGTGCTTTCTGTATCGATATGTCTCACCACCGGGTCGCCCGAAGGCAGATAACGGATCCCCTCGATATCGACCGTGAAGCTGGCGGATGCGCTCTCAGCGTGTTGCGCCAGAGCAAAACCATAACGCCGCAGAACGCCTGCCACGGCATTGCGCACGGCAGCGGCTACGTCCCCCCGCGGTTTGATAAACGAAGTGTCGGCATACACGCCCCCGCGGGATCCGAAAGAGGGCTCCTTACGCGAGTCCGTCACGTGCAAGAACAGGCGTTGACCTCGAGCGATACGGTTTTCGCTCACCTTGACGACCGGCAGCACATCGATTTCTTGCGGGCTGAGGGCGCAAGCCGGGATAAGCGCGATGGCGAGCAGCATAATGCCAAGTTGTTTAAGCATGACGAAGCTCCTGCGAACAGCAAATGCCAAAGCCTTGATTGGCCGCAGTTTAGGGCGTGCATGTTTCAAGCAAGCGAAATCAGGCTTCCACAGCGGTTGTTTGGGCAGAGTTTCTCCCACTGCTGGCAATGAGCAAGCCCTTATGCTACCGGCTGCTTTTGCTGGCCATAGCTTGTAAAATTCTCCAGCACCACGCGCATCTCCTCGTCCGTAAGCAGCTCACTGCCGCCGATTCTCTGGGTAAGCACGTAAACCTTAGCCAGAAACTCCACTTCTTGCGCCAGATCGTGGGCCTTTTGCAGGTCTTCTCCGGTAGCGACACTGCCGTGGTTTGCCAGCAGGCAAGCCCGTCTGCCGTTAAGAGTGGTGATGATCGCGTCCGACAACGCCTGTGTGCCAAAGGTGGCGTAGGGCGCGCAGGGAATCGAATCGCCCCCAGCCGCCGCCACCATGTAATGAAATGGAGGGATAGGGCGTCGTGCGCAGGCTAAAGCGGTGGCGTAGGGGGAGTGCACATGCACGATGGCGTTGACATCGGCTTGGGTGCGGTAGACATCGCGATGAAACCGCCATTCGCTGGAGGGGCACAACTGAGCTGGATCCGAGACGCCTTCTGCGCTCAACTCAACCAGTTGTTCGGGCGTGAGCCCCTCGAACCCAATGCCGGTAGGCGTGATGACAAAGCCCCATTTGGTCCTCGCGCTCACATTGCCGGAGGAACCATGGCTTAAGCCACCGTGGGCAAGGGCTCGGGCGCAGCGCACAAGCGCTTGGCGTTGCTCGCATAGATCCATGGGAACCGGTCCTTAATGAAGAAACATGAGGTAGGCGGCGTTTTCGCTTTCTTCCCAATAGGGCAAGCCGATATCATTGAGGAAGGAGCGAAAGCTCTCGCGTTCCTCGGATCTCACCTGGATCCCCATAAGCACCCGGCCCACCGAAGCCCCATGGTTACGATAATGGAACAAGCTGATATTCCAACGCTCCCCCACCTGGTTTAAAAAGTGCAACAGGGCCCCGGGTCGCTCGGGGAACTCAAAGCGATACAAGACCTCGTTTTCCGCCTTCTCGGCCGGGCCTCCCACCATGTAGCGGACATGCATCTTGGCCATCTCGTTGTTGGACAGATCGACGACGGGATAGCCCTTGTGGCGCAGATTGGCGATGAGGGTGTCCTTCTCCCTCTTGCCGTGGCGGATCTGAACGCCGGCGAACACATGGGCCTTGCTCGCGTCGGCATAGCGGTAGTTAAACTCTGTGATCGCCCGCGGCCCAAGGGCATGGCAGAATTCGCGAAAGCTCGCGGGACGCTCCGGAATGGTGACCCCCAACAAAGTCTCGCGCTGCTCCCCTAGCTCCGCCAGCTCCGCGATATAGCGCAGGCGGTCGAAGTTGACGTTAGCGCCGCTGAATATCGCGATCAGCTCCTTGTCCGTGGCCCCGGTGTCGCCTACGTACTGCTTCAGGCCCGCTAAGGCTAGCGCGCCGGCCGGCTCCGGGATCGCGCGCGTGTCCTCAAAGGTGTCCTTGACCGCCGCGCAGATCTGGTCGTTGGAGACCTCTAACATTTGGTCTACGCACTGGCTTGCGATGCGAAAGGTCTCTACCCCCACCTGGCGCACTGCGGCCCCATCGGCGAAGATCCCGACGTGATCCAGCACCACGCGCTGCCCGGCCTCTAGCGCCCGTTTCATGCTAGGCGCCTCATCGGATTCCACGCCGATGATCCGGATCGCGGGGTCCAGGTATTTCACGTACGCGGCGATGCCCGCGATCAAGCCACCGCCGCCAACCGGGACGAAGATGGCGTCGAGGCGCCCGCGATGCTGCTGCAGGATCTCTTTGGCCACGGTGCCCTGCCCCGCGATCACCAGCGGGTGGTCATAGGGAGGGACAAAAACAAGCTCCTGCTCCTGCGCCAGCTCATGCGCATGCTCGGCGGCATCGTCGTAGCTATTGCTGTGCAGCACGATCTCCGCGCCTAGGCGCCTCACGGCGTTTACTTTGATCTCCGGCGTGGTTTTGGGCATGACGATGAGCGCCTTCAATCCCAGTTGTTTGGCCGCCAGCGCAACGCCCTGCGCATGATTACCGGCGGAGGCGGCGATCACCCCGCGCGCCTGTTCCTCCGCACTAAGCGAGGCGATCATGTTGTAGGCGCCGCGCAGCTTGTAAGAGAATACCGGTTGCAAATCCTCGCGCTTTAGCCACACCCGGTTGTTCAATCTTCGGGATAGGCCCGGTGCGAAATCCAAGGGGGTCTCGCGTGCGACGTCGTAGACCCGCGCCTTGAGGATCAATTTCATGTATTCTTCCAGCATGAACGCGACACTAAACTCGGCGCGCAAAGAGCGCGATGGTGATGATGGTAGAGCATATACGAAATGGAGCAGGAAGAAAAAAAGCGCCTAGCCGCCAAGGCGGCGTTGAAATACCTCGAGGACGACGCGGTGATCTGGATCGGCACCGGCAGCACGGTCAATTATTTCATCGAATACCTAGCGCTTGAAAAGCGGCGGATCGAGGCTGCCGTGGCGAGCTCGAAAGCCAGCGCCGCCCTGCTCCCGCAACATGGGATCCCGGTTTCCGATTTAAACGATGTCAACGAGGTCGCCGTGTATGTCGATGGCGCCGATGAGGCCACCAAGCACCTCCAGCTCATCAAAGGAGGAGGTGGCGCGCTGACCCGCGAGAAGATCATCGCTAGCGCAAGCCGCCGCTTTGTATGCATCGCCGATGAAAGCAAGCTGGTGGAGGTATTGGGGCGATTCCCGTTGGCGGTGGAAGTGATCCCCATGGCCCGGAGCTTCGTCGCGCGGCAGTTGGTGAAGCTCGGCGGGCAGCCGATCTACCGCAGCGGCTTCATCACGGACAACTGCCATGCCATCCTCGATGTGCACAATCTGCGCATCACCAGCCCAGCCGAGCTGGAACAGGCCATCAATGACATCCCAGGGGTGGTGGGTAATGGGATCTTTGCGCGGCGCCGCGCCGATGTTTTATTGCTGGGTGCCGAGGCCGGCGTGCAGGAGTTGAGGTAGGCCCGCGTGAGCCGTGTGCTGATCCTCATCGGCGTCGCTTTAGTGCTGCTCGGTCTGTTGTGGCCGTTCATCGGTAAGCTAGGCTTGGGCAGGCTCCCCGGCGACATCGTCGTCGAGCGAGAGAACATGCGCTTTTATTTTCCCATCACCACTGGCCTGCTCATCAGCTTGGTTCTTAGCTTAGTGTTTTGGCTTTTCCGCCGGTAAACGCACGACCGTATGAGCCCCTCACACGCGAGTTCGGGCTTTCCTTGTGGCGCCTCGGGCTGCCAAAAAAGTGGCGAGCAGCGAATCCGCTAGCACTAGTCCCCTAGAGCATGTATGGGCGACGTTGAGAAATAGCGCAGGCGAAAGCCGAAGAAAGCGCTGGTGTCGCGCGGGAAGTAGAAACGGCGACAGATTTCTGTGAGATGCGACGGACGCTACGTGCGCTAGGCCGTGTCCTTAAACCGCAACGCTTCGCTGTGCGCTGTATGGCAGATGACCGGTCCCGTCGCTGAACCCCGCAGCGGGTTTTCTTCTATCCTAGCAGACCGCGGGCGCCAAGCACCCCTAACGCCGCGACCGCGCTTATATTCAAGATATTCCATTTTTTTACCAGTCTGGAGAGCAGCAATTCACAGCCGTATAAAAGGATGATCGCTTTTATCACAATAAAGCTCGTTTCTTGTACCTGAAGATTGCGGCCACCAAGGATCCCCGCCGTAATGGCACCACACACGATGAGAAAATCCATGGGCGTGATCTCAAACATATTCTCCCGGGTACACCGCACACATAATGCTATGGCCATCGACAACACAAAGAAATAACCGAAGTCTACTGATTTCGTATACGGTGCTAGAACGGTCGGTTCATGGATAGTCAAATAAACCGCGAAGATAGCGGCTACATAGATAGCCCCGCGCACCGTAACCGGGCGCGAGCCTTTATTGAAAACTAGCTCTGTGATCACAACTGCAAACAGTAAGGCCGCTACTATCCCGAAATCTCGAGGAACCGAGGCGACCCCTAAGCTGCCCATAAGCATGTAAACGGGTACGGCGATCATCACAACTACAAATGATGTCCATCCTATTTTGTCGTTATTCTGTATCGCCATGCTCAGCGCCTCAATCCTCGATGGCCTTGCGCGATGATCCACATGCCAACGCGTTCGCTCGGCTCTCGTCAATAAAGAGAATATAAGAATGGATATACCCATATAGAAACCGATGATCAGCGTGTCTTGCGCGTATCTGAGAAACACCGTGCTTATGACGAATAGCGATTGCAATAGATAAATAATGACAACGGTTTCGTGGTGATCGAATCCCAGGGCCATCAACCGATGGTGGATATGATTTCGGTCTGCAACAAACATTTTCTTTCCGTTTTTTGCGCGGATAATCATCGCGGCGATGATATCCACGATCGGCAGTCCAAGAAACAACAAAGTTGCCGCAGGACTCATCGAAGGATCAACCTTTTGGGTCAGCAAAACGGCAAGGAATCCTAGGGTAAAGCCAAGAAACTGACTTCCGGCATCTCCCAAGAAAACTCGGGCTGGATAGGTATTGTAGCGAAGGAAACCCAGTATGCTTCCGATTATTGCGGCGGATATCGCAACGGCGAAAACGCTGCCTGCGATATAGGCAAGTACGGCTATCATGAGCAAGCTTAACAAAGACTCCCCAGCCGCGAGTCCATCGAGTCCATCCGACGTGTTCAGGGCGTTTATCATTCCGATGATCGCGAAAAAGGTAAACGGTTTTCCGATCCACGCCGACACGGTTCCGATCAGCGGGATCTTGGCTATCCATAAGTCACCGTAAAAAACGAGGATCGCGACGGCGACAAACTGGCCGATGAATTTAACGCGGTGCCCAACATCTCTGGCATCGTCCCAGACGCCGAACACGAAAAGCACCACCGACCCGCCAATATACGCAAGCGATAGCGCATCGAGGTCGAACAACATCAAAATGGGTAACAACGCCCCGAAAAAGACACCCCATCCTCCCATGCGCGGTATTGGTCTGGTGTGTATCTTGCGCTCTCCCGGGTTGTCTAGAAGACCCAGTCTAGGAGCGAGCTGCCACAAAATGGGGATCACCGCCGTACTGAGAGCGAGCGCAAGCACGAGGGTGACTAACAGACTGGCTTGATTCTGAAACATCGTCAATTTGAGCCGCTACGGCGCCTGCCCTTTTCGATTTACTGTCCTCCGCTCCCAGGGAAAATCGATGTTCTTGCTTTTGAACTCGGCGCGAACGGATAGGGTAGAGCTAGAAGCATGCCAACCGTCCCCACCCCAACGTTTTGTTGTCGTTATAATACCGAGAAGGGTGCGACAATTGTACTAGCGCCAGGCGACCGTTGATGCTGAAGCGTTAGCTGCACAAACGGAGCAAAAAACAGCCGCTCGGAAGAGTTCCGAGGTCTTGCTCACACCGCTTCCCCTGTGCTCCTGCACACCAACCTGCACCCCCGGGTTCTCCCGCGCCAATGATGCTGCGCGAGGGATCACAGTGTTAGTCGTCGGTTTCCTGTCTTTTGATTTATACTACATTTTTCGTCGCACCAATATACATTTGCAGAAGACGACGTGGGCCGCCTTCAGTCGAACCTATTAGAACCGGTCGCCATTGCACGCGAGGAAAAAATTCAACTTTCCATCATTGTGCCCCTTTACAATGAGGAAGACAGCGTAACACCGCTATACCATGCGATTGTAAATGCGATAGATCCCTTACACTTGTGCTACGAAGTTCTTTTCGTTGATGACGGGAGTCGAGATGATACCGTGCTTCGTGCGAGAAAGCTCGCAGAGGGCGATCCCCGCCTGCATATCCTCTCTTTTCGGCGCAATTATGGCCAAACGCCGGCTATGGTCGCGGGAATAGAACACGCGCGAGGCGAGATCTTAGTCACCATGGACGGTGATCTCCAAAATGACCCCGATGATATACCCCTGTTTATCGAGCAAATAAACCAAGGTCACGATATCGTGGTCGGGTGGCGACATAAACGCCAAGACAAGCTGATCACACGACGGCTCCCTTCTTTAGTGGCAAACTGGCTGATCGGAAAGATCACCGGCGTGGCGATTAAAGACAACGGATGTTCGCTCAAAGCATACCGCGGTGATGTTATTAAAAGCATACCGCTGTACGCCGAGATGCATCGTTTCATTCCCGCGATGGCCTCGCTTGCTGGGTCTCGCGTAGCAGAGATAAAGGTGAACCATCGCCCGCGGCGATTCGGAGACTCGAAGTACAATCTTTCTCGAATCTACAAGGTGTTGCTTGATTTGTTCACGGTAAAGGCAATTCTTTCTTTCGCCTTTAAGCCCCTGGTCGGCTTCGCCTATATGAGCGCAGTTGCCTGGTTAATAAGCATCGTGTCTCTGTTGGCGGGCGTTTGGACCAGCGAGCGCAGCGTCGTGTTCTTCAGCCTGTCCATACTGTATGGCTCTCTTGGGATCATTCTTCTGTTTTGGGGCATCCTTGGAGAGCTTATTTTTCGCACAGGTGATGTGACCCCGAAAAGCTTTTTAAAGGTAACCATACATTCTGTGTCTGGCGACACCAATCGTTTTGGCTAAGATGGCTATTTCCTATGATTTGTCCGTAATTATCCCGATCGTGGACCGATATTACGATGGCGTTGCCACTGTTTTTCGGGAATACAAGCGCGGTCTTCGCGCGACTGGCCTTAGTTTCGAGATAGTCTACGTTTTAGATGGGGAATATCCGGAGGCACTCGCCGAGCTCCGTGCCCTTCAGCAAGAGGGTGAGCGGCTTACTATCATTCAGCTCGCTCGCAGATATGGCGAATCCACGGCCCTAAACGTCGGTTTCGAAAACTCACAGGGGAAATGGATCCTTATGCTCCCTGCCTATCAACAGACGGAGGTTGAAGGACTAGCCACCGTCGTTGACAAGCTAAACAGCCATGATGTGGTTGTTGCGAGGCGACATCCGCGAAACGATCCCCTGCTGAACCAACTATCCTCCGCGTTTTTTAATTGGGTCCTACGCAAGGTGTTCGCTCTTTCACTGCATGACATCGGATGCTGTGTTAGAGCTTTCAAACGAGAGGTGATTTCCGAGATCAGTGTCTATGGAGATCAACATCGCTTTTTACCAGTATTGGCCCATCAGCGCGGCTTCAAGGTCTGTGAAGTCAATATAGCGCAAGCCCTCACCACCCACAGCCAAAGAACGTACCGCCCGGGAATTTTTTTTCAACGCCCGCTTGAATTTCTCACCGTGTTTTTTCTTGCCAGATTTACCAAACGACCGTTACGCTTCTTTGGACTGATCGGTGGGGGGGTATTTTTGCTAGGTTTAATCCTTACTTTATATGTGATCGGTGAGCGCATATTCGCAGGCGTCGGCTTGGCAAATAGACCCGCTTTGCTTCTAAGCTCCCTCGCCATGATCCTTGGGATACAAGCTTTAGCTATTGGATTGATTGGCGAAATCATAATCTTTACCCATGCCAGACAGATAAAGGAATACACCATCGCCAAGATCATCAACTGACCCTTGTCACTTGCACTCGGGCTATATGCACAACGGAGCTACAAAAGACACAACCATCTTGGTTGATGCACACGTCCACATCTATGATTGCTTCGAGATTCATCGACTTCTAGATGCTGCTTACCATAATTTTAAAAGCGCTGCGACCGCTCAGGCAAGCGATGGTAAGTTCCTTGGCGTTCTCATGCTAACGGAGTCCTTTGGGTACGACTGCTTCTCAGAGCTGCGAGAAATGATTTCTGGAAGCGCCCAGCAACCAGGGCCATGGCAATTTGCGAGCCTAGCCGAGGACGAAAGCGCGTTGTTGGCACGCAGAACGAATGGCGAACGACTGATCATTATTTCAGGTAGACAGATCGTGACTGCTGAGCGCATCGAAGTTTTGGCCGTGGCGACGGGTCTTTTTATTCATGACAGCCTTCCCTTGCTTGAGGTACTCGCCAACATAAACAGCAACGGTGGTCTGGCGATCCTTCCCTGGGGAGTGGGGAAGTGGTTTGGGCGCAGGGGAGACTTGATCAAGAAGATTTTGCATCAGTTCGACGCTCAGAACATTTTTTTAGGGGATATCGCCGGTCGCCCGAGCTTCTGGCCGCGTCCCACCATTTTTAGGCTCGCGGATTCTAAGGGGATAAGGATCTTGTCCGGCAGCGACCCGTTGCCTCTGGCAACCGAGGAGGCCCGACCAGGGAGCTATGGTTTCTGGATAAAAGACACTTTGTCTTTAGGTCAGCCGTCACAAGATTTAAAGCAGTTGCTTCTGAATCGAGACGTTGCCATCCATCCCTACGGCAGAGGGGAGAACATATCCCGATTTATCCGTAACCAATTGTTGCTTAGATATCATTGAATTTAGCTGTTTATGTTGAGGGAAGCGCCGGATATCGAAACATCGTCGGCTGATTATGGGCGCCGGTTTTCCGGGCGTGCGGGCGCTTATTTCCTTCAAGTGCAAGAGCAAGCCGTTAGGAATACGCTGCTTGGTTGTAAAGGATCCTCGGTGTTGGACGTTGGGGGAGGTCATGGACAGCTTACTCAGTTTCTATTGGATCTGGGTTATTCCGTGATCGTGGTCGGTAGCGATAACAGCTGTTATTCCCGGCTCCGATCGCAGCGTTCCGATGATCGCCTGAGTTTCGTAACCAGCGATCTCTTGTGTCTCCCGTATCCCGACCAGAGTATTGATATCGCCATCGCTGTTCGCCTCATCTCCCACATCAGCGCTTGGCGTGCCTTGATTGCGGAATTGTGTCGCGTTGCCAGGTATTCCGTGGTCATCGACTACCCGAGCTGGTTTAGCTTCAATGCGATTACCCCCCTGTTGTTTGCCCTTAAAAAGCGCTGGGAAGGAAATACGCGATCTTATCAAAGCTTCTTTAAACAAGAGCTTGCCAAACAGTTTGCCTCGCAGGGATTTTTCGTCACCCGGGCGCACCATCAGTTCTTTCTCCCGATGGTGCTCCATCGAGCGGCGAGCGGTTCTTCCGCGCTCATCAGCATTGAGTCGCATTGCCAGACCATCGGCCTAACGCGTTTTTTTGGTTCGCCCGTTATCTTGAGAGCCGATCGCAAGGTTTTATGAACGTGCTATTGCTCGCACCCCAACCCTTTTACGCGGAACGCGGCACTCCGATCGCGGTAAAGCTCTTGGCAGAGACCTTGTGCGGCGCGGGCTATCACGTAGATCTGCTGACATTTCACGAGGGTGAGGACGTATCGGTTCCGGGGTTACACATAGAGCGCATTCCGAAACTTCCGTTTGTCCAAGACGTTCCTGTGGGCTTTTCGTTCAAGAAGCTTTGCTGTGACCTTGTGCTTTCAATAAAGCTTTATCAAATGTTATGGAAGCGTCACTACGATTTTATCCATGCGGTGGAGGAAGCGGTTTTCCCCGCTCTTCTTACAAGGCTGTTTATTAACACACCCATCATATATGACATGGACTCCTCGATGGCAGACCAAATCATCGAGAAGTGGCCTTTGCTTCGTTATGCCGGGAAGATTTTATATGGCTTCGAAAAGCTCGCGGCGCGGATCCCCGACGCGGTTTTCGCTGTATGTGACGATCTGGCTGAAAAGATAAAACGTTATGCACCCAAACAAACCGTCTATGTAATCGAGGACACGTCACCTCCTCCCACAACAGCGCCCCACGGTTACGACGAATTGCGAACGCTTTTGGATGCAAAAGGCAAACTCGTTTTGTATGTTGGCAACCTGGAGCACTACCAGGGGGTCGGCCTGATGATCCAAGGTTTCGCGCAAGCGAAAGAAGTCCTCGAGCTGGACCTCGTGATCATCGGTGGCCTAAACGGGCAAATCCAAAGCTATCGACAGATGGCCCACGATTTAGGGATCGGCGATCGCACTCATTTTTTGGGTACCCGCCCTGTCGGCCATTTGAATGCTTATTTGGAACAGGCGGATATTCTCGTTTCGCCCCGCATAAAAGGCGCAAATACCCCCATGAAGATATTTTCCTATCTGGCGGCGGGAAAGCCGATCCTGGCGACCAATATTCGTTCACATACCCAGGTCCTTAATGCATCGAGCGCCTTTCTGGTTGATCCCAACCCGGCGGCTATGGCTCAAGGCTTTGCTCGGCTATCGCAGGATCACGCTTTGTGTTCCCAGCTCGGCTCGGCTGGGTACGAGCTTTCGCAACAACGCTATTCCCAGGCCGTATACCAGAAAAAAATTCTCGACTCTTATGCCTCTTTACACCCAAAACAACTGACGTGCACCGGGAATTAACGCGTTTTGTCAGCGAGGTCTTTGACGTTTTAGTAATCGGTGGCGGTATTTACGGCGCCACCGTGACCTACCTCGCGAGCCTTCAAGGTTTGCGCGTGGGGTTGATTGAACAACAGGACTTCGGACACGCGACCTCGGCTAACAGCCTGAAGATAATCCACGGAGGGCTTCGTTACCTGCAACATGCGGATATCAGGAGGATGCGCGAATCGATCATCTCGCGTCGCTGGTTGTTTTCCCTGGTACCCCATCTCGTTCAACCACTCGCTTGCCTTCGACCGACATTCGGCTATGGCGTAAGCGGAAAACCGGTCTTGGGGATCGCACTGGTCGCGAATGATCTTATCGCGTGGGATAGAAATAGGGGGGTCCGCCGCGATAAGCATCTCCCGAGAGGACGCACGATCTCACGCGAAGAGTGTCTTCGCATATTGCCAGCAATAGATCAGCGAGAATTAACCGGTGCGGCTTTGTGGTATGACGGGATCGCCACGAATACTGAACGCATAACCCTGTGGTTTGTTCAGGCCGCCTATAAGCTAGGCGCATCGGTTGCTAATTACGTTCGCGCCGAACGTTACCTGGTGAAGCGAACAACGGTCGCTGGCGTCCTCGTCCATGATTTACAAAGCGGTGATTTACTCGAGATACGCGCGAAGACCGTTATCAACACCGGAGGCCCCTGGCTAGAAATCCTATCGAAAACCCTGGGTCAGGCGCCGAAGATCGCACCGTTAAGGGCTTGGGCTAAGGCGATCAACATCATGGTAAGGCGGAGCTTATTTCCTGATTACGCCGTCGGCCTTTCGGGACCACGCGCCCTTATTGACGAAGGCAAACGCGACCTCTTTTTTGTGCCTTGGCGCGGCCACACCATGATAGGAACGCGCTATTTTCCGTATTCCGGTGATCCCGACGGTTGTCTCGCGACCGCCGCGGAACTAGAAATATTTATTAGAGAGATCAATGCGATAAATACCGCTGCGGAACTCGATTTCGACGACATCTGTTTTGTCCACGCCGGTTTGCTCGCAGTAGAGCCAAATGGTCGGACCACGGCGGAACCGAGACCCACAAAACAAGCCGTGATCACCGATCCGGGTAGCTCTATCGGGTACGACGGCTTATGTCTTGTCAACGGAGTGAAATTTACCACGGCTTACTCGGTAGCTGATCGTGTTGTGCGGCTGGTCATGGGCAAACTGGGTTACGGTGGGAACGGCCTTTTGCGGCCGACAGGCCTGTCATATGAGGATGACTCATCGATTGTTCAGTCAAGACAGCTCGACACAGACATCGCTGATCACCTGCAAGTCCAATACGGCATGGACATGGCGAAGGTGCTCACCCCTCTTTTACACGAGGACTATCGGAACGGTAACCGAATAGGGCCGCACCATCCCATCATTAAGGCCGAGGTCCTGCACGCGGTTCGCGAGGAGATGGCCCTACATCTGTCCGACGTGATCTTAAGACGAACAGAGCTCGGAAGCGTTGGCCATCCTGGTCTGGGCATTCTCGCCGAAGCCGCGAGCATCATGGCGAAAGAACTTAATTGGACTAAAACCGACGTGGCAAGCGAGATAAGCGCCGTCGAAGACATATACAAAAATATGCAGGGAAGGTATATTAGCTAGGGTGCGCTTTTAGGGTGCCTTGGATAGGTTCGTAAGCACGCGACCAAGCTTGCCCTGAGCGCGGTCGAAGGGCAGATGGGAGGTCGCCGCCGCTTATTCAGATGTCCCTAGCGTGAAAACAAAAACACTAAGCTGAGGGAGCATAAGTCTGGCTCCGGAGGAGCGAATGGTGGAACTTCTCGTTTATCTCAATAAGCATGCTCCAAGAGTGATTTGGTGAAGGTTTTAGTCACTGGCGGCACTGGGTTTACCGGAAAGGCCCTGGTACGGCGTCTACTCGACGAAGGCTATCAAGTCGCTGCGTTGGATTACAAAGAAGGGCTAAAAACAGAAGAGCTACGTCAATGGGGAGCTGAAGTGGTTATCGGATCTGTAACAGACCGTTCGCTGGTGGAACGATGCATGGACGGGGTGGATTACGTCCAGCATCTCGCGGCTGCTTTTCGAGAGCTCAACGTTGCTAATGACTATTACTATCATGTCAATGTCAACGGTACGCGCACTGTCCTGGAAGCCGCTTTTCAGCAGGGGGTCAAAAAGTTCGTTTACTGCAGCACCTGCGGCGTTCACGGAAATATCGATAACCCCCCCGGCGGCGAAGACGCTCCGATTCAACCCGCCGATTACTATCAACAAACCAAGTACGAAGCGGAACCGATCGTGCGGGAGTATTTCGACAAGGGAATGAAAACGGTGATCTTGCGTCCCGCCGCGATCTATGGGCCCGGAGATCCGGAACGATTCTTTATGATCTTCAAGCGCTGCGCGAAAGGTGTTTTCCCCATGTTTGGCGACGGGAAGACCTATTACCACCCGTTGTATATCGATAATCTCGTCGATGCGCTTATACTGGCGATGGAAGAAGGTAAGGGCGGCGGGGAGGCCTTTTTGATAGCCGATGAGGATTACTGCGAAATCGAAGAGCTTGTAAAAAGGGTCGGCAAAGCTCTAGGGATAACGGTGCGCATACCTCACTACCCCGTGATGCCGCTGGTGCTCGCTGGCCATATATTCGAAACGGTTTGCAGGCCTTTCCGCATCACCCCCCCCATATTCCCTCGCCGCGTCGACTGGTACCGGCAAAATCGCGCCTTTGATATCAGCAAAGCCAAACAGCAGCTCGGTTATGTACCCCGCATAGACCTCGACGAAGGTTTAAAACGAACTGCTGAATGGTACAAGCAAGAAGGATTGTTATAGACCTCGATTGATGGAGGAGCTTGAGCTGTCCCGCCTGATCCATCGGATCCACGCCCAGGTCTGACTTATTGCGGCATCGACTAGCCCAATAGGCTCAGTCCAATCGTCGAAGGGAATAGTACTGGTTTCCAAGACTCATCCGGTAACAAAGATGAGGAGAACAAAGGACGGCGTCCCTGTTCGACCTGTCTTTAATTTGAGCGATGTTACTGGCAAAGTCTTCCCGCCGATATGTCTGGTCTATGACTATCTCCCGTGAATTCTTCACCGCAGGGTTGTGAAATATTGCCTAGCGACCAAAGCGCACTAAAGTTAAGCTCGTGACTCCGGCTGCAAGATAGCCTCGACTGCGATACGATACGAGGACGGACGGGCGAACCTACAAGAGGAGAACGAGATGAGCGCGAGCTCCCGCGAAATAGACATTACCGTCGTCTGCCCGCAACCGGGCATGCTCAACGTTTTGAATAGGATCAAGAAATGGCATCTCGACGATCCGCTGAGCAAGAGCAATGTCCGATGTGTGGGGAAGGTCCGTGACCTTGCGGAAGGTATGCTCGCCGCCCGTGGGTCTCCAGAAACCTCTATCCTCGTCTCTATCGGTTATCGGGAATCCGAAGTGCATCGGCTGCTGAAGGACGAGGCTTTGGGAGGATTAGAAATCGTGGTCCGACCGCCGCGTCCTAGCCAAGGCAGGGAGCTTGATGACTTCCCAAGTGCCTCGCTCCTTTCGCCCTCTCGCATCGTCAATGTTCAAGACACCCTGCCTGCTTTGCGCAAGTCGCTGCTACGGCTGGTTTTTAAGAACAAGATCTGCATCCGGGAGCTCAATACCGAGGATGATTTCCGCCAGTATTTTGCCCTCCGTTACCGGGTATGGAAGAAAATGGGCTACCTGCCGCTTGAGCAAGACTGCGCCGAGAGTCAATGGGAATTGAATTTCACCGATCGCACCGCGCATTCGCTGGGTGCTTTCACTCGGGAGAATGTTTTGATCGGCTGCGCTCGGCTCGTGTTGCCCCTTGGCCAGGACTCCCATCATGTGCACCTGATCGAGCGCATGCTAGCTGCCGCTCCCGATCGGAAGCTGGCCGAGGTGTTCCGGTATCCAGAGCAGCTCTTGCATCCCTACGATCTTCTCGCCTGTTTCGACGGGTTTAAAGAGTATTTCAAGCGCCTGATACGGCGGCGGATCCGCAGTGCCGAGATCAGTCGCGTTATCGTGGCCCCGGAATACCGGGCCGAAGGATTGGGGGAAGTGATCGTGGATTCGCTGCTGTCATTAGCCCGGCTGCGGCAGCTTCAGGTGTTGTTCTTGGCTTGTCATAGCCGTCTCAAAGGTTTTTACGAGCGTTGTGGTTTCTACGTGTTGCCGGGTCTGGAATGCGACCACTTTGCCGGGGTGAATGCCCCAGCCATCGCCATGGCCAAGAAACTCACGGATGAGATCACGTTGTCCGAGGACACGCGATGGCGGCTACCGTAATGTCACGTGCGGGTATATCGAGAGGTATAGAGAAACAACGGACTTGAATAAGCAACGACTGGTGCTGGCAGCAAGCTTTCTCGTTTTTGCGCTGTTTTTGGGCGCCTTACTGATCCTTGAAAAGCAGTTCCCTGTGATTCCAGACCTAGCCCGCAACATGCTTTGGACGGTCGTTGGGGCAGCGGTAATCATCGGCCCACTGATTGCGCTTGGATTTAAGAAGATCCCCACGCCCTGGGGGATGCTCGATGTCCCCCCTGAAACTGGACCAGCAGCCCTGCCCGGTCCTCCCAAGGAACTTTCGCCCGAGGTCGAACGCGAGCGCCGCAATTACTCGGCAGACAAGGAACAGCAGCTGCCCGGTTTTTTCGCGCCGGCTTTCCAACTCCTGGACGAGAAGCTGGCCCTTACCGTTACGCCCTGCGCGGACCCGATAATGAGATGAAGACGATCCTCTGTGAAGAGACCGGCTTCGCAAAATGCACCTATGCCACAGACGACCTCTACGCCGGGCAGTCTATGCTGATTTGCGCGCGCAAATAACAGCGGGGCCGTCCGTCATTGTCTTCCAGAGAGGCAAGCAAAAGGTTAAAATATGCCAAATCAAGGAGTTAAAGTTGCCGTCGTCTCTCGCCTCTCGCATTATGTTGTTACGTGGTTGATTTTATTGATTTGTATAATGCGTTGGAACAGGGAGTTCAAATCCCTGTGCCCCGACCATGTTGGTAAGAAACGTCAGGGCACCTCGAAGGTCGTTCGTCGCTGCTAACGCGCCTGTAGCTCATGCGGATAGAGCATCGGCCTTCTAAGCCGAGGGTAGCAGGTTCGAATCCTGCCAGGCGCGCCAATAAAATCATTGGCTTATCTCACTGTTCGCAATTGCGAATCGTATCCAGCGTGACCAGATCGTGACCGGAATCGATCGAGACAGCGACGGCGGCTCGTACGTTTTCGGGTGCGAGATGTGCGTAGCGTTCGGTCATCGTAATTGAGGAGTGGCCCAAAAGGTCGCGAACCTCGGCAAGCGGGACACCGGCACTAAGGAGCCTAGCATAAATAACTTGAACAAACTGAACAATTATCGGGGTGATGTGGGATGAATACTGTAGTTCCATTCGCCGTGGAATTTGTCTGGCGTTAAGCGGACCGCAGCCAATT
>Ga0187892_10006201_pt1 | contig 17999 bp, 16 predicted proteins | sample MA1701073metaG_FD_139345 | JGI IMG/M metagenome (GOLD analysis project Ga0187892, IMG submission 139345) | Bio-ooze microbial communities from a basaltic lava cave in the Kipuka Kanohina Cave System on the Island of Hawaii, USA - MA170107-3 metaG ... | reverse complement strand
CGTTTCGGCCATCAGACCCTGCGGACAAAAAAATGTAAGACAAAAAAATAAAGAGCGGCCATTTTTTTGTCCTACATTTTTTTGTCCGGTTGGCTTTTGTGGCCGAAACGACGATCAACGCCACCTGGTGAAATGGCAACGGAAGTATCGAGACCGCGGCCTTCAGGTCATCGGCGTTACCTATCCGCCGGAGGAACTGGCCGAGGTACGCAAGTTCATGAAGCGCATCAAAGTCAATTGCCCGATTGCGGTAGGTAAGGAAGAGACAAAGGCGCAGTTTGATAAAGGAGAGACGCTTCCAGTAACTGTGGTCATTGACCGGAGATGATGCGACCGGCCTCCATCATCACAATGCGCGGTGTGAGCGCTTCTGCTTCCGCGCGGTCGTGAGTTATGTAAACGGTCGTCAGGTTCAGCCTCTGTTGCAGCGATTTCAGTTCTTCAAGCAATCCGGTTTTGAGTTGCGCGTCGAGATGAGCCATCGGTTCATCGAGCAGGAGCAGGCGCGGATTTCCAACCAGCGCGCGCGCCAGCGCCACACGCTGCTGCTCGCCGCCGGAAAGCTGCGCCGGATAGCGACGCGCGAAGCTTTCGGCCCGCGCAATTCGCAGCGTCTCGGCGATCCGCGCTTTCCGCTTGCGTTTCGGCGTTCGCGCCGAAGCCAGCACAAAATCGAGGTGGCCTTCGACGGTCAGATGCGGCCACAGCGCCAGGTCCTGAAACACGAAACCGATTCCGCGAAGGTGAGGCGGGACGATGTTGCGCCCGTCCGCCGCAACCATCTCTCCACCAATCGAAATCTCGCCTGCGTCCGGCGTCTCCAGCCCGGCGGTCAAACGCAGCGTCGTCGTCTTGCCGCTGCCGCTCGGTCCAAGCAGCGCTACGACTTCGCCTTCCGTTACTTCGAGCGAAACGCGATCCACGACAGCCCGGCCGCCGAAGCGCTTGGTCAGTCCGACAAGACGAAGGAAGGCTTCGCTCATTTTGCCCCCTCGCTTCGACGGACGAACAAAGCCAGGAGCGCCAGCGGCAGAAAAACGATGATCACTTGCGCCAGCGCCAGCGCCGCCAGGTTGCTCGCCGGAGTGTTAGCGACCAGCGTGTAAACGCGCACCGGCAGCGTGGACTCGCCCGGCGGGGCGACCAGCGCCGTCGCGCCGATTTCGCCGATGGCAAAAATGAAAGAGATGACCCACGCCGCTGAGATTCCCGCGAACATCTGCGGCAGCACGATGCGACCGAAGGTTCGCAGCCAGCTTGCGCCCGCAATCACGGCGGCTTCTTCGAACGCGACCGGGATCTGCCGCACGCTCGCCGCGAGCAGCAACGCCGCTACGGGCGCGAAGCGGGACACGTAGGCGATAACGATGATCAGCGGGCTGGCGTAGATTTCGCCGCGCCAGTCCGCGTGATTCCACAAGCCGATCAATCCGATGCCCGTGACCGTGCCGGGAACGGCGAACAGCGCGATGAGAGCCAGATCAACCAACGCGCCCCAGCGTGTCCGCATTCGCGCCCGCCAGTAACCGATGAAAACAGCCAACGCCACTGCCAGAGTCGCTCCGGCGCCGGCCAGCGCGAAGCTGTTGATGATCGCGTCGCTTGATTCCTTGATCGAAGACGCGATCAACCTGATCCCCCCGGCTTCGCGCGCAATGACGCCGACCGGCAGAACGACGCAAAGAGCGATGACAGCCAGCGACAGCGCGACCGACGCCGCCTGCCATCCGCCGAAATTCAGCGACAGCCCAACGCGCGAGCCGCGCCGGCCTGTGAGCATTTGCTCGCCGATCAGGAGCCGCGCGGCGATAGCGGCCATCATCGTCGCGACCAGCAATGGCAATGACAACGCCGTCGCCGCGCCGAAATCGTAGAGCGCCGCGAAAGCCGTGAAGACTTCGGTCGTAAAGACATTGACGCGCAACAACCCGGGCACGCCGAACTCAGAGATCGCCAGGGCGAAGATGACCAGCGCCGCAGCCGCCACGGCGGGCGCAATCAGCGGCAGCGTGATCTTTGCAAAAACCCGGCGTGGCGCGGCGACGAGTAGCGCGGCTTCTTCCAATCCCGCGTCAACCCGCCGGGCCGCGGCTTCCGCCGCCAGCATCGCCAGCGGATAGAAACTCACGCCGAGAACGACAATCGCTCCGGTCAGGGAGTAGGCGAATGATCCGGCCATCCACGTCCATGCGAGCGCCAGCACGTAGGGCGGCGTGATCAATGGAACGACCAACGCCAGCCGGCGCCAAGCTTTGCCCCGCAAGTGGACGCGCGCCAGCAGCAGTCCCAGTGGCGCGCCGATCATCGTCGCAAAGATTGACGCGCCGGCGCCGAGTAAAACGCTATTGAGCAGCAACTGGTGTTGTCGCCGCTCGGTCAGCAGGCGGCGGTAGTTGTCAATACTCAGCCCGCCGTCAGGGCCGGTGAGCGATACGCCGAACATAGAAATCGCCGGCAGCGCGCAGATCGCGATGAACATCACGGCGGCGAGAAACAGCGCAATGGCGCGCGGCGAAGGCGATTGGAAATGATTTTGATACCTGGCGACCGCTGCGTTCTTCATTACAAACCCAAAATCGGTTGCAGCCGCTTCACAACCTCTTCCACGCGGCTGGCCGCCTTGCCGTAATCAAGCGTCATCGGCTTGAAGGAATTGACCGGCGGGATGTTCTGCGGCCCTTCGACGCCCGCGCGCAAGGGAATTTGCACGGCTTCCGATTGCGCCAGCGCCCGCTCGACTTCCGCCGAAAGCAGGTAATCAATCATCCTCTTTCCCGCTTCGGCGTGTGGCGCTCCGGCGATCAGCGAAACCATGTTCGGCATCAGCGGCGCGCCCATCCCGTCACGGTCGGGCAGCGCCATTGCGACAGGCTGTTTGTCTTCGAGCGCGACGTTGACATCATCCGTGTCGGTCAACCCCATCTTCACTTCGCCTTTCACCACCAAATCGCGCACGACTGAATTGCCCGGCACGATCTTCACGCCATTGGCTTTCAGCCTGCGGAAAAATTCGTCGGCTTTTTCATCGCCGAGTTCGGCGTAGAGCGCCGCGACGTGAAACGAAGTCGAGCCGAAGCGCGGGTCGGCAATCGCAATCTGATCCTTCCATTTCGGATCGGCCAGATCGTAAATGGACTTCGGCGCTTCTTCGGGCTTAACCAGCTTCGTGTTGTAAACGATCACACGGATGCGGGCCGAAAAGCCCGTCCAGTAGTTTTCGGAATCTCTGAAGATTGCCGGGATGCCTTCCGCGTTGGCCGATTGGTAAGGCGCAAGCACTCCGCGACTTTTCAGCACGAGCGTCCGCACCGGCTCGTTCGACCAGAAGACGTCGGCTTGCGGGTTGTTCTTTTCGGCCAGCAGCTTGTTGGCCAGGCCGGTGCTTTTGGTCTCTTCGGTGTCATAGACTGCGTTCACCTTCACGCCCGTCTTCTGCTCATAAGCGCGCAGGATCGGTTCGGAGAAGACGCGGTCGGTCGAGACGTAGACCGTGACCTGGTTCGTTGCGCCGGTTGAATTGTTAGCGGTGTTCGGCTGCCCGCCGCAGGCAGCAAGCGCGAAGGCGGCGAGCAGCAGCCCGAAGACGGCGACCGTGTGCTTCTTCCCTCGGATCACTTTGTCTTCACCTCCAGATCGTCAAAGTAAGTGACCGAATCCGCCTTCGTCCACAGGCCGACTTTGCCTACATCGGCGAAAGTCGAGTCTTCCACTTCGTAGAGTTTCTCGCCGTTCAGGTAAACGGTGAAGAGGCTGCCCTGCGCCGTCACGCGCAACGTGTTCCACTGACCGGAAGGCACATTCGCTTTTTTACCGTAAGTGCGGCCTTCGCCCTTGAGCGGCAGGTCTTCGCGCTTGCCGTTCTGCACTTTGTAAAGCACGACGTTGCCTTCGAGCGCGTTGGCGCGCACGATGTAGTAGTTGTCCTTGTCTCGGTAGCGCCAAACGATACCCGCCGCCTGATCCTTCTTGCCGGAAACAGCCTTAAACTTCACGCTGATGTCGGCGTCCTTCGCCGTGAGCTTGTCGTAAACGCAGACCGGGAAGCGGTAACTCGTCGAGTCGGCGTCGGTCTGCGCCAGCACGTTGCCCTGCGCGGGCGAAGCCTCGTCTTTCACGACCGTCCACACTCCTGCCTTGCCTTGTCCGGTCAATGCGGTTGTGAAATTGCCTGGCGGCGATCCGGCCTTGTCTTTGTTGAAGTCAATCTTCGTCTGCGCAGCGGCGACAACGGCTGCAAATAACAGCAGGCCGCAGGCAAAAACAAACGGTGTAGCTCTCATGGACTTTCTCCTTTTCAGAATTCGATGCTCCAGTTGATGTGAAACCAGCCATTCAGCGCGTCGTCGTTGAACGAGGGCCGGTTCTTGAATTGGTAATCCACGCCGATCCGCGTCATCTCGCCGAGATACCGCAGATAGCCGAAGTTGAACGCGCGCACGTTGTAGCCCGTTCCCGGGTCGCGGTTGAACTGGTCGTAGCGCGCGTAGACGTGATCCTTATCTGTCAGCCGCCACGTTGCGAACACCGCGCCGCCCGCCGACTTCACGCCGGGGCGAAAGGCGTCAGCGAATTCCGGCTCAATGCCGAGCAGCGTCGAAGGCGTGTTACCCGCGACGAATTCGCCACGTAATCCGAACCGCCCGCGAACGTACTGAAAGTCAATCCCGACCAGGTTCTCGTCGTTATTCCCCGTCACGCCCGGAGGTAGAATCTGCTTGCCGCGCTGCGCTGACACGCCGACAGCCAGTCTTGGTCGGTCGAAGAGTTTGCGCATCCGCACAACGTAGTTAGCCTGCCGGTTGTTGTCCGCGAAGAAGCGATTGCCGTTGAACGCGCCGATGAAGTAATGGACGTTCTTCACGCCTGTGAAATTCAGATCGCCGAAGAGCATCACACCCCGGTCGCGCTGCCCCGGAAAGAAATACCCGGCGAAGACGCCGCGTTCGGGCGATTCGCGCTCGGCGCTCGATTGCTGAATGTCGAAGCCGAAGGGCTTGATGAACTGCCCGACGCGAACTGTCGCGTGATCGTTCAGGTAGTATTCAACGAAAGCGTCGTTGACCAGTTCCTCCGCGCTGCCACCCGGCGCCGGGTGAAACTGAATCTCCAGCCCCGCGCCGATGCGATCCGAAACCTTGCCCGCCCACCGCGTCTCGATGCGCTCCATCGAAAAGTTCGGCTCGAACTCCCCGTTCGCGTTGCGAATGGGAAGCGCCGAGTAGCGCGACTGGATGAAAATTTCCGGACGTGCGCGCAGCGTCTCTGCGCGCTCGCTGGCGCCTAATTCCGGCGCCAGGATGCGCTCGCTGAACTCCTCCCGCGCGGCTTCTGTCTGCGGCGCGGGCTTGGGCAGGGAGCCTGCGGTGGGCGGCTCATCATTTGCGCGCCCGGCTTTCATCCGCGCCAGTTCAGAGCGCAGCGTTTGCACGGTGTCGCTCAATTGCTCCAACTGCCGCGCCGCCTGGTCGAGTTTTTGCTCCAGCTCTCTGACGCGAGCCTCGTTGGGCATTGACTGCGCGCTGAGCGGGCCGGCCAGCAGGAGCAGCAGCGATAAGACGGCAAAGCTTTTCATACAATGTTCCCTCGTCGTTCCGATGTTCTCTCCGCTGAGCCGATCCAAAACACCGCCAAACCGAGCAGCCCGACCAGGCCCGCCACGCGCAGCGGCAATTGCGGCGAACGCAGCCACAACAACCCGCCGACGCCGCCAGCCGGCACGATCACCAGATTGCGAAGCGTGTAGTAAAGGCCCACCACGCGCGCGCGCTGCGCCGGCTCGGCCAGATCAACGATCAAAGCTTTGCGCGCCGGCTCGCCCATCTCTTTCAGCCCGCCAATGACGAACGCGGCAATCAGCGCCGTGAAGCTCTGCGCCGATTGCACGGCTAACGGAAAAAGCGCGAAGAAGAGAAACGTCAGCGCAATCAGCGAACGCCTGCCGGTCAGACGAGCGAGCCTCCCCGAAGGCAGATAGAGCGCGAGCGAAACCGCTTGCTGCAGCGCGTAGAGCGTCCCGAAAGTCGGGGCTGAATATCCCAGCACGTTCGTCACATAGAGCACGATGAACGCAGTGGCGATGGCTTCGCCGAAGCGCACCAGACATTCGGCCACCAGCAACCGCTTCAGCGTCGCCGGCATGCGCGCAAAGATTTGTCTGACCGGGACGCTTTCAAAACCGCGCGCCATCGCCGCCTGTTCCCGATAGCCGCGCTGCTGGGCGAACAGCACTGCGAGAGCGAGCAACGCCGTGATGGCCGCCGCGACGCGCACGCCCGGCAGCGCGCCGAGCGCAGCGATGAGCAAGCCTCCCAGCGGCGCGCCGATCACACGCGGCACGCGCACCAGTATGGATTGCACGCTGAAAGCCATCGCCCGCTGTCCCTGCGGCAGCGCGTCGCCGATCACCGCAAAGGTGACGGGAAACGCTCCCGCCTTCCACGCCATCGCCAGCGCCAACCCGGCGAACACTGCGCCCCAATGCCACGCCAGCGCATAAAATGCGTAGCCACACAGCGCCAGCAGCGTGAAGAGCAGCAGCGCCCGTTTGCGACCGAAGCGGTCGCCCACCCATCCGCCCGGATACTGATACAACCCGTCAAGCAAGTCCTTGCACGATGAGAACAGCCCGACCACGAGGCCGCTGGCGCCAAACGCCGTCAGATACTTCGGCAAGTAGCTCTGCCACAGCTCTTCGCCCAACCCCAGCGCGAAGATGCTCAGCGCCAGCACCGCCACGTTGCGATGCCGCCCCAGATATTCACCGATCGCCGTCAACCACTCTGATTTCAAAATCGCCGTCCTGCCGCAGCCAACGAAACGCTTTCAAGGCCTCGGCCTGGTTCCTCTTTTCGTTTTCTGTTCTTTCTTCGCCAGGTCGTCAACCAGACTTTGAACCCTCTTCACGATGTCGTCCCGCGCGGCTTGATAGTTCTGACTGACGGATGGGATGTCGTTCCATTCCACCACCTTTCCCGCGTCGTCATCTTTCTCAGGCAAGACACACCCCAGCGTAACAATTCCTGAAGCTGCGTTCATATCCCTTTTTGAAACGAGTTCCGGCTTCCAGCCGCGCGTGTCAATGCCGTCTTCGTTGAGTCCCTTCACCGCCGCCGCCGCGAGCGCCGGATCAGGATTGGTTCCGCGAAAGACCGCCCGGTACTTCAACCCGCGCTCTTTCGCCAGCTTGTCGAAGTAAGCCGCGGCGATCACACTCTTCGCCGCTCCGTGCTCGCAAACGAAAAGGATCGTTGGCGCCCTTTCAGTTGCGGCTTGATCTTTTGAATCCTGCCCGGAAGAAGCGATGGGCATGAACAACGCCGCGATCAGAACAAATAGTCTTTGCAACAAAGGCAGTCGCATATAAACCTCCAAATTTGTGAATGATCCACCCGGAAGCGCAACGTTAGAATCGAAACGTATATTGAACCTTGCCCGTCACCCGCGTGCCCACTCTGCGAAAGCTTAGCCCGCCGATTTGTTGCTCCCAGCCCTGATTGAAAACCAGAAACAGATCGTTGCCCGGTTTGAGAATCCAGCGCAGCCGGCTCTGCCAACCCAGGTTGCGCGACTCGTTGTCGTACTGGATGAAATTCGCCACCGTGAAGAACGGCGAGAAAGCGTAATCGGCTCGCAGCGCCCAGACGCGCGCCACAAAGTTTCCCTGCGGCAGACGAGCGAAGGTTTGCTCAGCAGTGACGCCGGCCTGGAAATGCGGCGCGAACTTGAACAGTAATTGCGCCTCGATTTCGTCGGCGCGCCCCGACCAGTAACTGCCAAACCACCACGTGACCTCAGCTTGCCAGAAGCGTTTGGCGGCGGTCTCGACTTCGGCGCGGTAGCGCGTGAAGCGGTAATCGCCCGCGGGCAGCTTGACGCCATCGGCGATTTCAAATGGCGCGAAGAGCCGCTCGAAAGTCGGGACCCAGTTGAACTCGACGCGGTCGCCGGTGTTGAACTCCCAGTTGACCGGCGCGGTGAACAGCCGCCAACTTTCGATGCGCCCGATGTCGTTGCGCCGGTAGGCCGTGAACTGGAACTCGTTGAACATCTGGCGCACGTTCAGGAACTTCTTCGGGCGCGGGTTGAATTCGGTGCGGTAGCTGAATTTGTCTATCGCCCGCCGCTGCACGAAGCCGAGCGCCGGGCTGAAATCGCGCCCGACGTGGCGGTATTCCGCGTAGCCCCACCAGCGGTCGTTCGGGTAACTGGCCACCACGCCGAAAGACGTGTCATCGCCCGTCAATCTCTTTCCATCCGGGCCGGCGCGCGAGGTTTTGACGGCGTAAGCGTCCACGGCGAAGTTACGTTTGCTGTCGAGAAAGTTCGCCGTCGCCAGCCGCAGGTCCGCGCCGAACGTGCGACCCGATTCTCGCCCGAGCGGATCGCCTTCGGTGTAAATGCCGCCGGCGTATGACTGTTTGAAGAAGTTCCGTTTGACGCGCCCGACGAAATAGTTTTTGGCCGCCGTGAATGGCGTTTCCTGCGTGCGAATCGCCAGCGCGCCGATGTCGAAGCGCCCGGCCTTGCCCGTCAGTTTTGTCCCGGCCAGGATCGGCGCCTCGCGCCCGTCCAGCAGCCCGATGCGACGGCTGAAGAACGGGATCATCTCCTGCTGCCGCACAAGCGAACGCCCGAAATCAAACACGCCCGCGTTCTCCAGAAAGAACGACCGCTTTTCGGGAAAGAAGAGCGGGAAGCGCGTCAGGTTGATCTGCCGGTCGTCAACTTCGGTTTCGGCGAAGTCCGTGTTGATCGTCGAAGTCAGCCGCAAGCCCGGCGTGATGTTGTAGAAGATGTCGCCGCCCACGTCGCCTTCAAAACGTGAATTGCCGCGCTCGTCCCGAACCCAGCGCCCAGCGGCGAAGGGACGCACGTCCAGGCCGCGTCCCTGCTCGACCTCGGCGAAGCCCGTGATCTCGCCGGCTTCCGAGACCTGCGTGAATTCCACGTCCAGTCGCGGCGTCGCCCAGCGGTCTTCCTCGATCTTGCGCACGATGACGCGCGAAAAGTTGAAGCCCCACACGTCCTGCCCCGGATTGAAGCTCAGCGATTTGAACGGAATGGCGAACTCGGCGCTCCAGCCCTGCGGGGTGCGCTTCGCGCGCACGTTCCAGATGGCGTTCCAGTTGAAATTGATGCCGCGCTGGTTCTCGACAATCAAACCATCCACCAGCGCGCCCGCCGGGTTGGTGGCGAAGTAGAACGCGTTGCGCCGGTCGTGAAAGGTGTCGAGCAGAATCGCCACGCTGTCGTCTATTTCCAACTCGGCGTCGCGCGCCATCTGCGCGCCGACGACCTTCTCCGGTTCGGAGTCGTAGCACGCCACGCCAATGTAGAGGTGGTCTTTGTCGGCGAGCAGCTTCACCTCCGTGCGCTCGGTTGCAGCGACCTCCTGCTTCGGCTCGCGCTGCAGGATTTCGCCGAGCGCCGGAGCTTGCGCCCAGTCAGGTTCGTCCAGCGCGCCGTCGAGCGAAATCTTTTCCGTCGCCCGCCCGACGGCGACCCGCTTGCCGTTCTGCGCGACCGCGTTTGTATGAAGCGGCAGCGCGACCAGTGCGAGCAGCAGCCACGACGCAGCGCGAGTAAGATTCACGCAGGTTCTGTTCATCAAGCCTCGTCACCCCGTAGGTTCGCCGCGGTGATGATTGTTTCCATTGCTTCTCGTCGTGAAATATTCATTGCCGACTCCTTTTACTCAATCCCGCTGAATTGTTCGAAACTCTGGCCGCTCGCCAGGAAGATCAACGACCCGATGAACAGGCCCGCATTGAAGACGACCGCCGTCGTTACGATCGCCCAACCCACCACGCGGCGGGAATGCAGGTAATACCCGATGTTGAAGAAGGCTGGCGCGGCGAGGGGCAGGTTGTGAATCCCCAGCGCCAGGAGCGTGAGCGCCAGCCAGGCGTTGAGAACCAGCGTCGCCCGCCCGCGCTCGTCGCCGGAGGCGAGCGCACTCCGCGTGTGATAGATGAGGCTCCAGGAGGGCGCGGCCAAGACGGCGCCGATCACGTATAACACCGGAATCGAGCCTTCCAGCGTTCCCAATGCGAGCTTGGTAGTCACGGCCAAGAGGTGACCGAAGGCCATTGTCCCGATCGTGACTCCGAAGAACAGATTCATCGCCGCCAGAACCCGACGGCGGGTGGGGAAATCCGAATGGCGGCGCCGGTAAAGCAGAATCGCGACTGCCAGAAGAGCAAGGCCCAGCGACGCCGCCGGCCATTTGCCTTCGTCCACGATGAGTGTGACGAGTTGATTGATCATACCCTTGTCCTCACTACTTGCTGTTATTTCCTGACCGGGGCAGCGACACGCAGAAGCGGCTGCCCCGGCCTTCATCACTTTCGACCGTCACCTGCCCGCCGTGAGCCGTGACGATGGATTTGGCGATGGCCAGCCCCAGTCCCACGCCGCCCATCTGCCGCGAGCGCGCCTTGTCCACGCGGTAGAAGCGCTCGAACACGTGCGGCAGCGCCTCCGCCGGAACGCCCATGCCGTTGTCTTCGACCCGCATCACCGCGCGATCGTTTTTAACGCCGACACTGACTTTGACCGCTCCTCCCTCCGGCGTGTACTTGATGGCGTTGTCCACCAGGTTGACGATCACCTGCTTGATTCGCGCGCGGTCGCCTTCAATCGTCACGTCTTCGTTCGTTTCGCAACTGAGCGCGATCTGCCGGTCTTCCGCCAGGAGTCGCATCTGCTCCACGGTCGTGGTTGTCAGTTCAGGCAGATCGAACCTGATCCGCTCCATCTGCGCTTCGCCCGCGTCGAGGCGGGAAATCGCCAACAGGCTCTCGACGATCCTGGAGAGCCGCTCGGTCTCTTCCAGCGAACTTCCCACTGTGGCGCCCGCTTCCTCATCAAGGTCCGGACGCCCGGCCATCGCTTCCATCTCGCCGCGCAACACCGTCAGCGGCGTGCGCAACTCGTGCGAGGCGTCCGCCGTGAAGCGGCGGATGTACTGGAACGACTCGTCCAGCCGCGCGATCATCCGGTTGAGCGCGAGCGCGAGCCGCTCGATCTCATCACCCGAAGCTGTTACCGGCAATCGCTCGCTTAGATTGCGTGACGTGATGCGCTCGGCGCCGCTGGCGATCTCATCGAGAGGCCGCAGCGCGCGCCGCATAATCCAGTATCCGCCTGCCGCAGCGACGGCGATCATCACCGGCAACGCAATCGCCAACGTCCACAGCAGCCCGCGCAGAGCCTCCTCGATTGCGCCGTAAGGCGCGCCGCTCTCGATTACAAACCGGCTGCCGTCGCGCGCCTTGAAGGGCAGACTGTAAATCAGCAGTTCTCCGCCGCCCGGCAAATGCTCTTCGCGCGCGCCCGCCGGCGATGATGAGAGCGGCGCGGCGGAAACCTGCGACGGGTCGAAGCCCTTGTTGATGGGGGCGCCTGAAACGTAAAGCGTGCTGCCGTCGGCGTGCGTCACCCGCACGAAGTGATCATTCTTCTCCGGGGAATAATGCTCGTTGATCTCGTCCACTACGTAGCTCTCGCCGCTCGTTTGCACGTCCAACAGAAAGTCTTCGCCGATCTGCCGCGCCTGCCGCGCGAGCGAATCCGTGAGCGACCGCTGTAAGTAGTGCGCCAACCCGAACAACGTCGAGCCGCCGAAGAGCGCGAGCAGGAGCGCGAGCAACCCGGCGTACCAGGCCGTCAGCCGGAAGCGGATGGAGCGCGTGTTCATGCGCCCTCCTCATCGCTGATGACATAACCGACGCCGCGCACCGTGCGAATCAGCTTGCTTCCGTGCGGTTCATCCACCTTGTTCCGCAGGTGGCGCACGTAAACATCCACGATGTTCGTCGCCCCGTCGAAGCTCTGATCCCAGACGTGTTCGATAATCATCGTCCGCGACAGCACGCGCCCCGCATTGAGCATCAGGTATTCAAGCAGCGCATACTCTTTGGCCGTCAGCTCCAACCGCTGTCCGCCGCGCCTGACCTGCTGCGTCACGCGATCCAGTTCCAGGTCGCCGACGCGCAGCGTATTCGCCCGACTCACCGCCCCGCGCCGCAGCAACGCCTTCACCCGCACGAGCAGTTCCGCAAAGGCGAACGGCTTGGTCAGATAATCGTCCGCGCCAGCCTCGAAATGCTGCACCTTGTCGGCCAGGGCGTCGCGCGCCGTCAGCACCAGCACGGGCACGTGTTCGCTCTGCTGGCGCACGCGCCGCAGCACTTCCGTCCCGCTCAGTCCGGGCAGCATCAGGTCGAGAATAATCAGGTCATAGCTGTAAGTTTGCGCCAGTTCCAGCCCGCAATTGCCGTCAGCGGCGACATCAACCGCATAACGCTCCGCTTCCAGTCCGCGCCGGATGAAGCTGGCGACCTTCGCTTCGTCCTCAACCAGTAATAAACGCATCGCTACCTTCTTTCGCTAAAGGCTAACAGGGTGGGATTAAAGACAAATGAATGCTGTATGAATTTCCATTCAGAAACAAGCGCGCTAATTGGGCAGGCGGCTGATTGAGGTTCAACTGCGGTTGAGCTTCTAGCGGCGATTGAGGCAATTATACATCCAGGGCAGATTGGGTCTTATGTACGATCTGTTTTTCTATGTGGAACAAATGGTTCCAGTGCGAGCGGATGTGATTTATGGTCTCATCGGAGGCGCGCACCTGTAGTCGAGAGTCGCTGGTTGAGAGAACCTGAATCCCGCTTGTGTGGCCGATCTGCTCCTTCCAGTCGACAGGCTCCAATCCCCGCTGCTCCCGTTTGACCGCTATGATGTAGGTTTCAGTGCTCATACTTTCGAATGCCTCTTAGTGCTACCGATCCCGGTCCACCTATTACACTCTAATTGTAACATACTGGGGCGAAGGCAACCTAAATCACTCTTGGGATCCCGCGCCCCTGAAATCCTGCTTCCATACCGACATCCTGACAGTTGGCTTTGAGTAGCGCCCGCGCCCTCTCAGCGCGACTCACATCGCGCGGCAGGTTCTGATAATCCGGTGTCGCCGAGAGGATCGCCGCCAGCGCGCCGCAGGCCACAGGGCTTGCCATCGAGGTCCCGTCCATCGAGCCGTAAGGCGTCATGAGACCGTTCCGCTCAGGAACTGTTGAGATGATTCCCACTCCCGGAGCGCAGCAGTCTATCTCCGGGCCGAAGCAACTGAAATTGGCGAGAAACATTCGGGCCGAGCCGAACTTCTCTTTTTCTGAAGGTTGGCGTGTCGCAGCGAGTGTGCCGTCAGGTCCCCACCCTTCAAGGCCGAGAGCGGACACAGCAACCGACTCGGGAAAGGCTGCTGGAAATTCGACCGGGCCTGCGCTGTTAGCCGCTGCGCATACGCACAGCGTTCCCCGCTCAAGCGCGTCTCGGATCGCGTCCCGTTCTATCTCGGAAGGCGACGGAGCGCCGAGGCTCAGGTTGATGAGATCGACCTGATGATCTTTCGAGAGGGAGTCAATAGCGTCGGCAATGTCGCCCTGGTTGGCGCCTTGCCCCGGCGGGAAGACTCGCGCGCAGAAGAGATCAACGCCCGGCGTGATCCCGAGATAGTCTGAATTGGTCGATGGACGCGCGCCGACTGTTCCGCACACGTGCGAGCCGTGCGAGTCTGAATCCGCTCCGCCGCCGGGATCAAACGCGCCGTCGATGAATGATCCGACGCTGGTGACGTGCGAGAGGAAACCATGCGGGCCGGCCCCGGTATCGATCACGCCGACCTTGATTCCGGATCCGCGAGTGGGATCAGAGTTACTTATGCCGAGCGCCCTGTGCCACCAGGACAAAGGACCATCCTGCGGCAAAGGGGGAACAGTGACAGTCATTCCGTCTTCCGGGCCCCTGATGACTACGCTCCAGAATCCGCCGGCAGGAACTGCTACCAGCGCCGTTGGCGTCCAGATGGGGCTGAAGTTGAAGATGGCCTGCCCGAGGGAAGAGGTGAGGGCTGTGAGTCTGCGGGCAAGCCCGCCCGATCCGCGCAGGAAGAGAATAACTTCGGCGCCTGCCAGCGGGTTTCCGCCGCCGACCACCGTGACCGTAAGCGTAGCGCCTGCGGCGACGGGAAGCGCCTCAGCGATGGCGGCAAACGGCGAGAAGGCCGAATAGAATCGCCGGCTGACGTCAGTATAGTGAAGTATCTCCGGCTCTATCATAACGTCCGGTGGAAGGCTTGCCTTCTTGGCTTTGATCTCGACAGGCTCGGCTTCGAAGATCATTACGCGGCGTTTCTGGTCATCGCTGGGATTTGTGTCCCCAATCAAGTGGACGTTGGCGGCCAACAGCGTGTGAAATGAGGTGTCGAGGCTGGCGCGGGATGCGCGTTTTTCGGACTCGTGGAACTTGCCTGAGCGACGGTTTGCCATCACATATTTTGCCATAAGTAATCTCCTCTTCGTGCGAACAAAGTTTTTGTCTGACCCTGTTGGTTTTGACCTATCATTTTGCCGTTGCCGCCACCCCGCTTTTCGACAGACCCTCCCCTTCGATAACTTTGACGTACTGATTGATCGGCGGATTCACCAGCTTGTCCACCTTGCCGCTGGGCCATTTGATCTCGACGCTGTCAATCTTCGCCGCTCGACCGATACCGAGGACTTCGCGTGGATCGTGCGACGAGAGGTAGCTGCCGCCGCCGGTTTTCAACCGCGAGCGTTTCACGCCGCCCGCAGTCCACGTGATACCAGCGCCGACCGCGCCCGGGTTGCTTTTCGTCGAAACCAACTGAAGTCCGAGCCAGTTGTTTTTGCTCCCGCCTTCGTTGCGCAGCAGGATCGGCGCGTCGCCGTTGTTGATGACTAACACATCCGGGTCGCCGTCGTTGTCCACGTCGCCGACCGACAATCCGCGAGCGGGGAAATCTTTCTTGAAAACTTCGCCCGATTGCGCGCTCACGTTTTTGTACTTGCCGTCCACGTTCTCGAACATCAGCAGCGGCTCGCGGTATTTCACCTTGGTGGATTGGACTTCGACCATGTCGTCGGGGTGGCCGTTGGCCAGGATGAGGTCGGGGTCGCCGTCGTTGTCGTAATCGAAGAACTTCAATCCCCAGCCGCTCAGCAAGCGGGTGGCCTGCGCGATTTCGCCGGGCTTGTCAATGAAGCTCAGGTCTTTCTGGTTGTGGTAGAGGCTGAAGAGTTCCTGGTCAATGTTGGCGACGAACAGGTCCTGCCATCCATCGCCGTCGTAATCCGCCGCGTCCACGCCCATTCCCGAACGCGGGCTGCCCGCGTCGCTGTAGCCCACGCCCGAAGCCAGACCGATCTCTTCAAACCTGCCTTTGCCTTTGTTGAGGAAGAGGAAGTTGGCCATCGTGTCGTTGGCCACGAACAGATCGAGCAGGCCGTCGTTGTTGATGTCGGTGGCCACCGCGCCGAAGGCTTTGCCGAGCACAGCGGCTATGCCCGATTCCTTGCTCACGTCGGTGAATTTGCCGCCGCCGTCGTTGTGGAAGAGGAAACTCGAGCGAGGCTTGAAGACGCGCGGGATGCAGTAATAGCGCCTGCCGAGACGGTTGTCGCCGCAGAAAATATTGCCGGAGGCGCTGTATTGCACAAAGCTCGACACCCACAGGTCGAGCTTCCCGTCGTTGTCGTAATCGAAAAACGTCGCGCAGGTTGACCAGTTGGGAGCGCCGACCCCGGCTTTGTCGGTCACGTCGGTGAACGTCCCGTCGCCGTTGTTGCGGAACATTACGTTCTTGCCGTAATTGGTCACGTACAAATCCTGCCATCCGTCGCCGTCGAAATCCGCCGCCGCCGCGCCCATTCCGAAATGCCCCATCTGCCCGCAAGCGACTCCGGCTTTGTCGGTCACGTCGGTGAACGTGCCGTCGCCGTTGTTGCGGTATAGCCCGTTTTTGATGGGCGTCTTCGGCGAGAAGAAATCCGACGGGCCGCTGTTGACGAAGTAGATGTCCATCCATCCGTCGTTGTTGTAATCGAAGAACAATCCGCCGCCGCCGCAGGTTTCAGGCAGGTGGCGCGCGTCCGAACGACCGTTGTCATGCGTCCAGGTGATCTTGCTGGCGCTGGACGGGACTTCTTCAAAAGTCACTGGCGCTTTCGCCGGGGATTGCTGTGCGCGGGAGATGAACGTTGGTCCGACGATGCCGGCAATGATTGATGTGATGAGTACGGCTACCAGGAAAAAGTATTTCACGATTCCGCTTCCTTCATTTTCGACGCGCGAGGCGACCTGAAGCTTCAGGAGACGGTGTTTAGAGTTCCGGCTTTAGCCGGATAGGCTTGATCACCAAGCCTTATCCGGCTAAAGCCGGAACTCTAAACACCGTCCCACGATTAGTTTTTGTAGGTCTCGTTCGTTTTGCCGATGCGAATGAAATGATCCGTAAATTTGAAATGCGCGCCGGGCGGCTCCACTTTCGGCATATGGCATTCGGCGCAATTCTTCACTCCTGTCCGGCAACGCGGCGCGGCGCCCTTTTCACGCGCCTCCGCGGCCGGCTTCCGGTTCGACTGGTGACAGGCCAGACATTTTTCGTCGTAATAAGCGGCGTCCTGACGGAGCGGCGCGTGCGCGTCGTGGCAGGCGGTACAGCTTATCCGTTTATCGTTCGAGTAACATTTGCTGTTGAAGATTCGATAAGGTTGAAAGCGGACGTTGATCAAATCGCCGGCGTTCTTGAGCGTCGTGACATTGTCCGCATTGCCGTGACAGGCGGCGCAGAAGACCTGGGTCAATTCGTCGCCGCCCAGCCGGCCCGGATTGAAAATGGCGCCGGCTCGCGGCTGACCGGCTCTGGTTGCGGCCACGTGTTCGGCGCCGGGACCGTGACAGGCTTCGCATCTGACGCCGGGCGTCAGCTTCTCCACGCTCAGTTGTCCGCCGCTCGCAGCGCCGGTCGAATGACAACCGAAGCAGCGCAGGGTCTCGTCGTGGGGAATCTTTCTGCCGAAGGCTTCCCTCAGAGATTTCGGCGTCGCGCGCGACGAGCCAACGGTGAAATCCAGTCCCTCGATGTCGTTGTAAAAGCTCACGCGGCTTTCATAGAGCGCGCCGTCGTATTGCAGCACATAAGTCTGTCCGGCTTTCCCCTGGCCGAAGACAAAATGGATCGGAACCGAGATCGTCTCCGTTCCATCGCTGACTGCATACAAGCTCTGATCGCCTTGTCGAGTGATTTCCCAGACGTACTGGCCGGCGCGGAACTTGAGCGCCGGATGCGACTTCAGGATCGGCGACTCCGCGCCGAACTCCATCGCCCGCCACATCGAGTTTCCCGGTTGAGAAGCGGCGATGTTCTGGTGACATTCAGCGCAGGCCTGGTCGCCCGCGAAGCGCGCGCCAGCGGGAACTCTGAGCGGATTCCAGCGGCGGACGGTCTGAGCCTGTTCAGTGAGGTTGGACGCGAAGCCGCTGCCCGCAATCAGAAAGGCCAACGCGAGGATTATGCGCGCCAGAATTTTTTTCCTGTCACGATGGTTCACAGCCTGTTGCTTGATCAGCTACGCGGTTTGATCGGCTTCTCGACAGGCTCCTCGCCGCCGACCGATTGCGAGCCGTCGCGTTGAGTCCGGTAGAGTTTGTCGAGCCGCTGAAAGATTTCGCGTTCGCGCGCAGCCTCCTGCTTTCGCCCGGCGCGCGTGTAGGCGCGGGCGAGCGCAAAATGCATTTCAGCGCTGTCGGGCGCGAGCTTCACGCCCGCTTCCAGTTCCTTGATGGCGCGCTCAACCTGTCCAAGTTCGAGCAGGATGCGGCCCAGCGCGTTGCGGGCGGGGAAGAGGTTCGGCGCCAGCTTGACCGACGCTTCCGCCCAGGGCAGCGCGTTCTCGTGCTCGTCCCGCTTCAGGTATTCAAAGGCCAGTTGCAGCATGGCCGGCACGTGCGCGGGCGAAATCTTCAGTTCGCGGCGGAATGCTTCGAGCGCGGCGTCGGCGTCCTGATTCAGCAGAACTGGTTGCAAGTTTCACGCTTTACAAAACTCTCTAAGATTGATGAGTGTGAAGGCGATCAGCTTGAATCCGCGATGACGTTTTTGCTTGGTCTCAAAACGTAAGAGCAGGCGTTTGAAT
>Ga0187892_10006200_pt1 | contig 18004 bp, 21 predicted proteins | sample MA1701073metaG_FD_139345 | JGI IMG/M metagenome (GOLD analysis project Ga0187892, IMG submission 139345) | Bio-ooze microbial communities from a basaltic lava cave in the Kipuka Kanohina Cave System on the Island of Hawaii, USA - MA170107-3 metaG ... | reverse complement strand
ATTAGTTTAGTAGTTTACATTTGTAAAGAGATAGTAATACTGTCAAATGTAAACTACAAGGTTAAAGTATCTGGATCCAGAATACATATCTGGTGATACATATTGATCACAGATCCTGTATGCAAGATGGAAGTGGATGAACATGAAACAAAGTTGAGCTCCAAACACGGTGACAAGGATTACTACTTCTGTTCTGCTGGGTGTAAAGCAACATTTGAGAAGAACCCAGAGAAGTATGTGAAGTGATTGCAATATATTTGCTCGTTAACCAAACAAAAAATTAAGTTGGGGCTTCGTGCCCCTCATGTTCCGCACCCAGTTCTCCATGAATAGTTATCGTGGCTGAATACCCAGCACTACTTCTGCTAAAGAAGCTCACGCTTTCGTCAGACGTGTTTGCGAGAGCAATATCGGTTATTCCCTCACCCAGATCGGCATGGTAGACACATGAATCTGGAGGACTGGACAGTGGTGCTACATATGCCAACTCTACTGGTGATACATTCGGTGCTACCCCAGCCAATATGCTCAGCAATTGCTCACCATCTGCTCCGCATGGAACCTTCAGTGCAACATGTCCTGCTTCAGACATGTATGGTGTTATATCCATCAGGAGTTTAAAGTCGCCCTTCCCCAGCCTACCCGTTAGCGAAATCGTTTCTGTATCCATGATATGCTTACCCAACTCTTCTCCAAGTTCGGATTCCATCGCCTCTTCTTGACTAGCTGCTTGGTTCTGTCCCAAGATTGTTAATGGCACTAACAGACCAGCAACAGCGGCTACTGCGATCCCTAGAAAGACCTTGTTGGTCATAACATGATGATCTGAAGCATATACTTAAGCTTGTTTATTTACAAAATTTCAAATATCTTTCTCAATTTTCATGTGCGGAGATTTCATTGGAACGAGCTTACCGCATACGTAAAAGATGATTTAACTTTACAAATGTAAGCTGCTGTGCTTAATTATCTCCGTTAAGCGATATTTACAATGCAAAGATCTACAATAATACTAGGGCTGCTAGCTGCTGGTGTGGCAATTGCACTCATAACATCGATAGGAACATACAGAATTGTTGCGGAAAGCCAGTCGAATAGCAATTCCAACGATGAAGAAATGACGGAACTTTTGATCGACATGAAGAGCATGATGGCTAGGATGAATGAAAGGATGGACATGATGTTAGAACGAATGGATGCTATGATGGAAAACATGGAGATGATGATGGGTATGATGATGGGCGACATGATGGGTGGTGGTATGATGGAAGATGATATGATGGGTCTTGGAATGGAAGATATGATGAACCAAGAACCTCAAGATGTTACAATAGAGCTCAAATCAGGTCATGGCAGAGTAGCTGTTGGAAAGGAAACAGAAATTGTTATAGCCGTTTTGGATAAAGAGACCAAAGAACCGCTAGAAGGTCTGGAAGTGCTTATTCATATCGAGAGAGGGTCGTCCATGAGTACGATGGAGATGATGGGAGATATGTTTCCAGCAGAAGATAATGGTTCTGGAGAGTATATAGTTAGATTTACGCCTGATGGTGAAGGTGTTTACACGGTACACACGATGGTTATGATACCTCGTAAATCAATGATGGATAATCATATGGACTTCAGCATAATAGCAGAATAAGGGAAAATTTAATTTTTGTTCAATTGTATCACTTAAATCATAATACACTATTGCAAAGCCAAAGCTCATAACCTCTTGAATTCTTAATCTTGCTTCAGCGGATACTCTCTCCTTAATTTCTTGTACAAATCTTCTCCACATATCCAAGGAAAGTCTGGAATGCCAACGACCTTAATCTTGCCATCGATAATAGCAGTAGGAACTGCTTTCACACCATAACCCTTCATCTTCAACGTGATTTCCTCGGTCATGGCGTTTACATCGTAGATTGTCATACTACAACCTTCGCACTTGCCGATTTCAATCGTATCTGCGACATGTTTGCATAATGGGCAACCTGCTGAGAATATTTCGATCGTGTGATGTTTCTGCATATTCTTAGAATTGTGTTGCAACAATTTAAACGCTAGGGCATTGATGGCTTTGTGTAGTGAGTCGAGCTTGTTCAAAAAGCCGACATGCTGTTAAGAAGTTACTTCAGTTCTTTGCAAGCCCCGTAATTTCATCAATTCCTGATGCAACTGATCTAAACTCTTGGTCAATACATCAAGCAGGAAAGACAGTTCACTATCCGAATACGAAGACAGAAGATTATGCATTCTTTCATGGAGGGGAATAAAGATCACTTCAAGTTTTCTTTCCAATTTCTTGTCTCTGGTAGGTTCGACAATTGTTCGACGTCTATCTTTTGGATCATTTGCCCTTCTTACATATCCAGCTTGTTCTAACCTATCAATAATTCCTGTTACGGCACCAGTGGTCAAACCAGTCAGTTCAGAAAGCCTGCCAGCTGGCATGGCTCCATAACGGTGGATAAGATCCAAGCATTTATGGTCAGTAATGTGAACACCGAGTGTATCCGCTACGGCCTGATGGAACATGATTGTTTCAGTTGACATTTCTCTACGCTTATCGATAATAGCTTGAATGATTTCTTCCCTTTCCATAGCTAAGTACTACGATAGAAACAGATAAATATATTAGTTTCTCATTATCTTAGTACACAAGATAATGACCAAACGAGTAAATATCAATATGACAAGGTTGAGACGCATATTATCAGTAGGGCTGGCCGCGGCAACACTTGCCGTGGTCTTGACTTACGTGCTAGGCGCTCAGGCGTTGTTGCAGACACCCTACGCGGAGCCAGCCCACAAGCTGTTTATGTCAATGTATACGCCACTGATTCAAGCAATAACCGGCGGCCACTCGTCGATGTCACAGATACACGGCGGCCCGGCGTCGGATTCACAGATGCAAGGAACGATGGGACTAATAGGGAATAACATGCTAGGCAGCCCGGCAGGGATGGCGGCAGCAGGGCTTGCTGCAGTGGTCCTCATGGGTGCCATTACACTTGCGGCAGCGGCATTTGTTATATCGTGGAAGCAGAGGTCGTTTGTGGTGGCAGGATTGCTGGCAGCAAGCGGCGTCATCCTTATGATACTCCCTCTAGCGAACATGAACTTTGTGATTCCGGGTCCCATAATTGGAGTCATAGTTGGGCTAGTGATTTTCGGGCTTGGCGTGGCAGAGGGTATCAGAACGGCAGGGGATTTCAGAATAATAGCAGAATAGAGGAAGTTCAGCTTGTATTTTTTGCTCGCCTTAACCAGATGACTGTATGACTTTACAATTGTAAAGTTCTATTGTTATATTCATGTCCATGTATTAGATTAGGTATGATGAAAGATCCAGTGTGCAGTATGATGGTGGATGAAAAGAAAACAAAATATACATCAGAAGTAGGAGGAAGGAAAATCTACTTGTGCTCTGAAGCATGTAAAAATCAGTTTGACAAAAACCCACAGAAATATGGATACTGATCCGTTTCTAGAGGGGCGCGTCTGTCAAACCTTCTTGCTCTTCATGCCTTTTTTTGATGGCTTCTATTCTTCCTCGGTATTTTTCCTTGTAATCGGATCTGCAGGCTGTACAGCAGAAGAATCGCTCGTAGTTGCCAAACTTGAGCACATGCATCTGACCGGCAACAGGTCCTCCACAGAAATCGCATTTTAGTTTAATCATTATGTTCTTCTCAATATTTGTTATTCTACTCTTCTTTCCCTTTGTTCTGTTTTCATTATTGGTTTGCTGGTCAAGGCTGATGCTGCGAAGTTCAGGATTATTTGCATAATCTACTTTTTCAGAATCAATGATGGGATAAACACCTTTGATCAATCCTATGTTTACCAGCCTCTGAAACCTAGCCTTGACCGTGGGTGTTGTTATACCAGTTTCACGGGAGATCTGCCGGAATGACTTGCGTCCGTCCTTTAGCAGTACCTTTAGGATCGAGATATCATAGTCATCCAGTTTAAATGGCATTGTGGTTACTTGCCGTTTCAATGTATTATATTTTTTACATTTGTAAAGGTCAGGTGTTATATTCCTGCACTTCCTATAGATACGTATGGCAAAAGACCCTGTGTGCGGCATGTTTGTGGAAGAGAAGGCCGAAACCATCAGTCATACTAGTGCTGATGGCAGGGCGTACTTTTTCTGCAGCAGTCAATGCTTGGACGAATTCACGCAGCCAGAGAAGGAACTAAAGAAGTTAAAAACACATGTTGCGGCAAGTGCATTACTGACCATCCCCATAGTCATACTTACACTACCACACTTCTTTCCGTCGCAGATTAGTAGTTTCCTTCCAATGCATATAGCTAACTACATAATGATGGCATTAGCGACACCCGTTCAATTCTGGGCTGGCTGGCGTTTTTACAGAGGAACGTGGGATGCGATAAAGGTCAAAACATCAAATATGGATTCACTTATAGCAATCGGAACGACTGCCGCTTATGTCTACAGTGCAATAGTCACTCTCGTACACGGCTTCTTCCCGTTTGAATCAGTGTATTTTGAAACTGCCGCTATCATCATCACACTGATTCTGGTTGGAAAGTTGCTTGAATCAAGAACCAAGGAAAAGGCATCTAGCGCAGTTAGAAAACTACTTGACCTGCAGCCAAAGATGGCGAAGGTGATAAGAGATGGCAAAGAAGTCGAAATTCCAGTTGAACAGGTAGAGGAAGGTGATATCATAGTGATCAGACCTGGTGAGAGAGTGCCAACCGATGGGATAGTATTGGAAGGCTCATCTTCAGTTGACGAATCAGCCATAACTGGCGAGAGCATACCAGTAGACAAGTCTACAGGGAGTGAAGTTATTGGTGCAACTATTAACAAGAGTGGATTGCTGAAAGTAAAGGCAACCAAGGTGGGTCAGGACACCGTGTTATCGCAAATCATCAAACTCGTTGAGGATGCAAGAACGGGCAAGGCTCAGATGCAGAAAATTGCCGATCAGGTAGCAAAATACTTTGTTCCAGCAGTAATATTGGTCGCAGTAGGCGTAGGACTGGGATGGTACTTTGTTGGAGATGCTGGTTTGACCTACTCCTTACTTGCATTTGTGTCAGTCATAATAATTGCATGTCCCTGCGCTCTTGGAATTGCTACGCCGGCAGCGCTGATGATGGGCTCTGGCAAGGGCGCTGAAAACGGCATACTGTTCAAGGGCGGAGAATATCTAGAAATTGCAAGGAAGGTGCGGACAGTAGTGTTTGACAAGACAGGCACCTTGACACAAGGAAAGCCTTCCGTGACAGACATCATAGACCTGTCTGATTATGGAGAGCAGGAACTTTTGAGATTAGCAGCAATTGCAGAATCTGGCTCGGAGCACCCGCTTGGTCAAGCTGTGGTGAGAAAGGCAAAGGAGGCTGGAATGATGGTAGTCAATCCAGACTCGTTTGAAGCAGTATCTGGCCATGGGCTAAGAGCATCGTATTCTGGTCATACAATACTAATTGGAACCAGGAAGTTAATGAAGGAAAACGGTATCGAAGTTCAAAACAAGGTCGATTCGAAATTGTCAGACCTGGAAGCGGAGGGAAAGACAGCTGTGATAGTCTCAATCGATGGTAAGATATCTGGAATAATTGGCATAGCAGACACGATAAAGGAAACTGCAAAGGAAGCCGTTGATGCGCTAAAGTCAGAAGGAATCGAAGTAATCGTGCTGACTGGCGACAATGAACGCACTGCCCGTGCTATCGCCTCAAAGCTTGGTGTAGAGAGAGCAATAGCACAGGTACTTCCGCAGCAAAAAGAGGACGTCATTGCGAAACTCAAGGCAGAAGGCAAAGTCGTAGCAATGGTTGGCGATGGAATAAATGATGCTCCCGCTCTTGCAAGAGCTGATCTTGGAATCGCAATTGGTTCAGGCACCGACGTAGCAAAAGAAACTGGTGGAATAATACTGATAAAGGAAGATCTTAGAGACGTCGTAATCGCGCTAGAACTTGGAAAGAAGACCGTGTCAAAGATAAAACAGAACTTATTCTGGGCATTTGCCTATAACACAGGCTTGATACCCATCGCGGGTGGTGCGTTAGTGCCTTTCATGGGTCTTGAAGTCTTTAGTTGGCTTCCAATACTTGCAGGAGCTGCGATGGCTCTAAGTTCTGTCACTGTAGTTGGCAACTCGATTTTACTCGGACGATACAAGCCAAGGTTCAAATCAAAGATACCAAGTAAACAAGTCAACTCCAAAGATTACGAACGTGCTCATGCGGTATCATCAATAACAACAGGTTCACAAGACGAGGAAGTGGCCGTAGCTAAGAAAGATTTGCATGTATGATGTTTCAATAAGGATTATCCTTTTTATATATAGATAGGTGTGGAGTTTTAATACTAGTTATTTCCATAGTCATTGGGGATACGTGTGGGGAAATCTGGGGGAGCTAGCAGAGTGAAATACATCTTCGGCGCATCGATAACTGCGACATTACTTCTCTTCTTGGTTAGCAGCTCGATTGTAGCAGCTAATGCCGTTTCCCAAGACTTGAAGGTTGTAGACGGAAGAGAACGCCTGAGAATACAGACAACCGTGACCGAGTTCAAGTTTTCTGCAGAAGGCATTTGTAACGAAGATACACCCAAGAACGTATTATGTGTTGATATTTCTGGTCGGGGTACTACTGGTGCAAATACGATTTCCGCAAGCGGTGTATTTACTACTTACTTTAAAAAACCTAATGAAATGGGCAAGAATATAGTATTGAGCAGAGGCTTGTGGTCCGGCGCCATGTTACTGAGCGCCACTAATACAGACATGAGCTTCAAGGCCACAACGGGTTCAGGCAAGATTGTGTACGTACTATTGAATGAAGGTACTGAAGAAAATACTGGTGAAGTCTGCATCTATGGAAGCTTGATTATCACGCAAAGCTCGGAAGAGGCGATTTGCGTTGGCGACTCTCTTGTAGTTATAGGCACTATTGATGCTGTCAAACCGCAGATTATTAGCACTGCTGTTACAAGTTTTTCATTCGTAGGATTTAATCTGTGCAATGAAGATCTCCAATCAAATGGCCTTTGTCTCGATATTTGGGGTGGCGGTAAGACCACTTCTGCTAATACGATGAATGCATTAGGTAATTATGTGACTCATCCGCCTGACTCTGTTAGAGTAAATAGCAGGGGATCTTGGTTCGCCTCGCAGTTGGTTGCTGTCACGGAAAATATGATGGAATTTAAAGCAACTTCCAGTGCAGGCTCTCTCTATATCCAATTAACTGAAGGTAATTTTGACGATACAGGAATAGTATGTGCGTATGGGACACCTATAGGGGTGCAGGCCGACAGTCCAATATGTGTCGAGGATTCCTTCGTAGTCATTGGATGATGGTCAGAAACATTACATTTGGACTCCGCATGAGTTTGGTCCAGCTTCAATATCTCGCATCTGCACCTCATCACACGGAATCATATTCTTGTTTATTCCTATAATTACCTTATAGTTCATTGGTCGCGGAGGAACCGTATTAATCACCTGATTGACAAATTCTTCCTTAGGCAGCGCAAGAAGTTTGTTCTGATTCTTTATTGCTGCAAGTGTGTTGGAGATCAGCTTTCCATGCTTTACTTTAATCGAAGTACTGTAGTGACATGGGAGGATTAGCGTATCTTCTGGGAAATTATTCAGGATTTCTTGATGAAGTGAATTATACAGATCAGAAGCAAACTCTTTTGCCTTGTCGCGAAGATCAGGTCTGCCTATACCATCTACGAACAATGTGTCCCCCGTAAAAAGATATTTGTTTCTATTGTCAATCAAAGAAAAGCACATACTGCCTTTAGTATGACCGGGCGTGCTCAGAGCAGTCAAGGCAACACCTTGCCCCACCTCTATGTGGTCTCCATCCTTAATCGGCTTGAAACTTGGCAATCCTTTTTTGGTCACTTCGTATCCTTCCAGCGAGCTCAGATAAGGATTAGCATCTGAAACCTGACAAAGTTTCGCAACACCGGAAACATGGTCTGCATGCATGTGTGTATCAATTACTTTCGTTATTCTCAAACGATTTTCTCTTGCTATATGCACGTATGCCTCACTCCCGTCACAAACAGGATCTATCACTACAGCAGTCTTGTCGTTCATTGAAGCAACTAGGTATCCCATGCATCCCTTGCCGATTCGCCTAACTTGCCATATTTGGATCGAACCCGTACTGACAGGAACTGGAGCAACATCTTGTACGGTATTCCAGTTTACCATGCCTCCCTTGAGAGTCTTCACGTTATAGCCTAGTCTTGAAAGCAGCTGTGCAGCCATACCAGATCGATTTCCATGGGAACAAACTGTAATGATTTCCTTATCTTTTGGAATATGCTTCAGTGCTTTAGAATCAGGACTTAATTGTGTAATCGGAATTAGGAGTGGCTGTTGTTCTCCGTAAGAGATCTTCCACGCATTATATTCTTCTGGAGTTCTTACATCTAGTAGCAATATGTCCTTTTTATCATCGATCTTTTTCTTTAGATCTTTAGGCTCGATCTCATTGCTCATTTCATATACATAAATTCTAAATATGATTTAAGTCTTAGCGTCAGCGTTCTAGAAAGGCTAAATAATTTCTGAATATTTCCTGCTGAGTTCCTTCGCTCTGTTCCTTATTGTAACTTCGGTAACACCTGCCGCATCGGCAAGTTGCTTCTGGCTCATGTTTTCTTTGTTCTTGTTGCATATTAAGTAAAGGACAGATCCAGCTAATCCCATTGGGTCCTTACCTGCAGAACCTCCATACCGTTTGATCTCTTCCAGCACTCTTACAGCATGACGTGTAGTGCGTTCGCTCAGACCTAATCTGTTTGATATTTTCGCTACACATTTTGCCGGATCTGGTAGCTGTATGTCGAGATCAAATTCCTTCAATAGCAATCTGTATGCTCTTGCGAGATCCTTGGCCTTTATGTTACTTGCAGCTGCTATGTCTTTCAGTGTTCTCTGTGCATCGAGTTCTCTACAGGCAGCATAGAGTGATGCAGCTACAAGTGAAATCATTGTTCTGCCTCTAACTAATTTCCTCTGCTGTGCCTTCCTGTAGATGTATGCAGCTTTTTCGATCACGGTATCTGTCAAGGCAAGTTTGTGCTTCAACTTGCTGAACTCACCTGAAGCATACATGAGATTCCTATCAGTTGGTGTGCCTGCCTGCGTCCTAAAGTCCCAAGTTCTCAGGCGATCCATAGTTGCCTTCATGCTTGCGTCTATCTTCCTTCCAGAGGCGTCCTTGTCCGCCCTACTTATTATTGTGGAAAGACCCATGTCGTGTCTTGTAAGTGAAGTCGGAGCTCCTGTCTGGGCTCTTGACTCGAACTCTTCCTTGCTGAATGCTCTACGCTCATTGGATACTTCGATGTTTTCAGCCAGAACAGTTCCACAACTTCTGCAAATAACTTCTCCAGTGGAGTTGTCAGTGACGGTCTTTTCGTCATAACATACGGTACACTTGCTTGACATATTCTTTAGGATAATACCTATATAATGTCCGACGAGACCTATAAATCTTCATTTTTTTCATTTCTGCCCAATTAACGTCACTTTTATCTCCCTGTTCAATGTCGTCGCCCACACGAAAAATAACTCGACTAGAAATTCAGAATTAAACCGAACGTCCTCTATCTAGTGTATTTAAACCACTTGTGACGCAATATCTATGTTAAATGTTCGATGCTATTATATTCGCAACCGCTCTGTATGCATTAACGACCGAAACAATTGAGGACGCCTTCGTGCTTGTAATTTATCAAATAATGTTTGGGAAGAAGAACGTGTTATATGGACTGGTTTCTGCTGCTATCACAATCAGTTTTATCATGGTCGTTCTTGTATTATATGGAATTCCATATCTTGAGTTATATTCTTCATATGCCATTAATGGAAGCAGCATATTTCTGATTGGGCTAGGTATTTACTGGATACTGCGGTTCTGGCTTGTGAAAAGTGGCATTTTGCGTGAAGAAACTAATCGAGATTTTATGAGGACATCAGTTTCAAAATCCTTCATGTCATTCATGATGATCTTTGTAGAATTGCTTGAAATCCTTGCTATACTTATTCCATTTACGCTAGCCAATTATATTGTAGAAGTATCTCTATCTTCTGCCATATCTATAGGCGTATCATTAGGGTTAGTATTTGCAGTTGGAGGCAAAATACGGAAGAAATTGGAAAACCGATTAACGCAAGTGAAGCTGTTTGCAGGGATAGCACTTATTTTATCAGGTATTGTGATTATTACAAACGTCAGGTAATGGGTATCTAAACAAGGTGACGGCATTGAACATTTGGGAGAAAGTTATGTAGAATGAACAGAAATTTGAAGTCGAAAATAAATAAAAAAGAAGGAGGTTGCTGGCGCCTTCAGGTACCTACTACTACCCTTCTTGTGTATTCGTAACCTGAAGGTACGATAGCCAACCAGTACATGAATCCTAGCATTCCACCATAGATTATATGCATGCCCACCGATCCTGCTAGGATCATTGGAAGCATTTCATCAAGCATCGGCACCCCTAGAGTTGCCGCTATATTTTCCAGTGATGGTTGGACTACGAACATTGTAATTGGAAGGAATAACACTAGCCAAGTTACAATACCCGTTATCACCGAAAGTACTAATGCCTTCTTTATGTTTGCAATATGGAAACCTTTGATCACTGATGTCATGTAGCCGAAGAGTGCACCTATGACCGTTCCAGTAACCAAGTGGAGTATGAATCCCAGCTGCATCGCGCTAGCGCCAGTGAGGCCGAATGTGACACCTATGACAGAGTAGAAGGTACCTGTCGGCAGCCGCATGGTTCCATCAATCCCCAGAATCAGTCCTAGTATTGACCACGCTGCTATATGCCCTGCTAGGGCACCCATCTTAATGCCTCTCCCTGTTGTATACACCTCCATTTCGGTCATTATTCTAATTACGTGAAGCAAAGATTTAACCTTGCATCCTATTTCTTGTTTAACATTAAACATTATTCTTTATTCAAAACAAAAATAAGCTTCTAAATTAGCATAGGAAGCGATCAAAATTATTCAGCGAGATTGCAAATATTGCTATACTTTATCTGGATAAAACACAAGGATATAATGCAATAATTAATTAAGCGCATCTAGAATTTTGTTAGGCATATGCAGAAAAGAGTGATTATTGCAGCTTCAGCAATTGTGGCTATAGCTATCGCTGTCGCACTAATACCAGTCATAACAACCACATCAAGCAACCCTCCTATTCCCACATACGGCGAGTACGAGGTAAGAAAGATAACGATCAATAATGTCATGCTAAACGTAGAGATTGCCGATGATAGCGAAAAGATCCAAAGAGGCTTGATGTACAGAGATATGTTACCAGAAAATCAGGGAATGTTGTTCATATTTGATGAAGAACGAAAATATCAATTCTGGATGATGAACATGAAGATCAACTTGGATATGATATGGCTTGATTCTAATGGAAAGGTTGTGCATATTGTAGAAGATGCAGCACCGTGCATAGACTCTGCTCATACATCGCAATGTACATACAATCCTGACGAACCTGCAAAATACGTATTGGAAGTAAATTCTGGTTTCGTGAAAAAGCATGGAGTTAACGAAAATTCTATCATGCACATAGTTACTTGATTATCTTTCTGAGTTCTTCATATGCTGCTTTGACCTCTTCGACAGCAGCACCATCTTCTAATGTGCTCACATCGCCTATCTGTGAATCACTCAGAATTGATCGCAGCAATCTTCGCATTATCTTCCCGCTTCTTGTCTTTGGCAACTTATTCACAAAGTAAATCTCATCAGGAGTTGCAATCGGTCCTACCACATTTCTTATGTGTTCAATTATTTCTTTCTTCAACTGTTCGTTTGCAGAGTATCCTTCCCTTAAAACCAAAAAGGCAGTTATAGATTCTCCCTTAACATCATGAGGCTTGCCACCAACTGCAGCTTCGGCAACTGCTTTATGGGCAACAAATGCGCTTTCAAGTTCCATTGTACCCAGCCTGTGGCCTGCGACCTTCAGAACATCGTCCGCTCTGCCGAGAAGCCAGAAATAGCCATCTTCATCCATCATGGCATAATCACCAGGGTAGTAAATGCCTGGAAATTTCGACCAGTATACCTGCTTGTATTTTTCATCGTCATTCCATAATGTCATCATCATGCCAGGCCATGGGTTCTTTATCACAAGGTAACCCTTTGTATTTGGCGCAACATCTTTTCCCGTCTCATCAACAATAGACGCATCTATCCCTGGAATTGGAAATGTTCCGGAGCCTGGTTTCATAGCAACAAGTTCGATGTTTGGGACTGCACTGATCAGCGCCGCACCTGTCTCTGTCTGCCACCATGTATCTACGATAGGACATCTTTCATTCCCAATAACTTTGTAATACCATAGCCACACTTCTGGGTTGATGGGCTCGCCAACAGTTCCCAAGAGTCTCAATGAATTCATGTTGTATGCTTGGGGATATTTGTCGCCAAAGCGCATGAACATTCTCAATGCCGTTGGTGTTGTGTACAAAATATTTACGGAATAGCGTTCAACAATGCTCCACCATCTGTCAGGTTTCGGATAATCTGGAGCACCTTCATACATGACAACAGTTGCACCGTGCAGCAATGGTCCGTAAACAACATAGCTATGCCCAGTTACCCAACCAATATCCGCAGTGCACCAGTAAACATCATTAGGCTTCACATCAAAGATCCATTTTGTTGTTGCATTAACATAAGTCAGGTAACCTCCAGTTCCGTGTACCACACCTTTCGGTTTTCCAGTAGTACCAGATGTGTATAAAATGAACAAAGGATGTGTGCTTTCCAACTTTTCTGGCTCGCAGTATTCATCGGTAGCGCAAACATCTTCCCACGTTTTATCAATTGAATTCATTTTTACATCGATGTGAGCTCGATCTAGCGTAACAACATGTCTTATGCTATTGCAGGATGGTATCGCTTCGTCAACAACCTCCTTCAGTTTAACGACTTTACCCCTTCTGTAACCACCATCAGCGGTTATCACAACCTTTGATTGTGAATCATTGATTCTATCAGATATTGCCTGAGCGCTGAAGCCAGAGAATATTATCGAGTGCGCCGCTCCAAGCCTTGCACAGGCAAGCATAGCAACAGGTAATTCTGGAACCATTGGAAGATAGATTGTAACCCTGTCACTTTTTCTTACGCCTAATTTCTTTAATCCATTCGCAAGCCTGTTGACCTCACGATGGAGATCTGAATATTTCAGTATTCTACGTTCCTCGTTTTCTCCTTCCCAGATTATTGCAGTTTTGTTTTTTACATCTGTTTGCATATGTCTATCGGTTATGTTGTATGAAGCGTTGATCGAGCCGCCAACGAACCATTTGGCGAAAGGTGGATTCCATTCAAGAACTTTATCCCATTTTTTGAACCATGAGAGCGTTTCTGCCTGCCCGCTCCAGAATTCTTCAGGATCACGTAATGCGTTTGACCTAAGCGTTTGCAATTTTCTTCCATCGCCAACATTTTTTGACACGATCTTGAGCTTGGTACCCTCCTCGTAAAGCTTGACAGGTTTGGATTGCGTATCTGACATAAAGAAAATGTAGATTAGGAACAATATTAAAGCTTATGAAAATGTTTTAGAAAATGCAATTGATAAGTAATAATAATGACAGTCAAGTTAATTATCGCGAATATGTGACCTTGACCACGAGTTGACGTGGTGGTACTATCCTTTCGGCGACAAATTTTGCAAGAGAGTACAGTAATGCATATGCAAAGACCACTAGAGTACCAGTTATGATCGCTGAAGAATTACTGAGTGCAAAGTAGTCCTGCAAACCAGCAAATGCGTAATAGTCAATCTTACCGATCAAGAAAGTTGAGTACGAAAAATCTCCCAGTGCTACGTTGTGAGTAATCGCAGCGGCTAGGAATAGTACGAGGTTTAGTATTAGCGCATTCTGAACTTTGCGTGAACTACTACTACCCATGGCCCACCATCTAATAGAATAAATCGTATAAGAGAATTGCTGAAATTTATGTACCGTAACTTGTGTTACATAAAAAAGTCTTAAATTAGCAGTATCTTTAGTTACATAGATGGATTTTCTAGGAGAAGAGTTCAGCGAGGAAGAGAAAGCGGTTCTTAAACAACACTTCTCGAACGTAGACAAATCTGTATTTGCTATTACAACTCCTAAGCAGGTTGACCGTGGTGCATTGATGTCAAGATATAGTAGGTCAGACAAGGGCATGAGAAGGATCTTCCTTGATGAATTCCTCAAGAATCCCAACAGAGGCGAGGAATTCTACAACAGGGTATTGTTGGAGTATGGCGACGATTCCGTAGCAGAGCTGGGAGAGGCGCAGATCGCGATTGAAGGAATATCAAACATAGCTGTACAGAAGATCGAGGACAGAAGAATCGGTCTTTCATATCTGGAAAAGTCCACAAGGTATGTTGCGTTTCATCAGAAGATCAATGGAATGTACAAGTATTATCGTGAACCGACTATCATGAATTCAAGGTATGCTGACAGATACATTGAAGCATGTGATCTCGACTTTGATACCTACCAAAAGCATCTTGAATCTATGATAAAGTTCGTGCAGGAGAAGGAACCTATTGAAGCAATGACGTTCAGGGACAGCGATTCTGGTTCTGATCTCTCTTTTGGCAATCTGAAAAATCAGAAGGACATTGATGCTGCAAAGAGGATATACACTGCCACCACGAGAGCAAAAGCTCTAGATATTCTGCGCTCCTTGCTGCCTGCTGCAACAATAACCAATGTTGGAATAACTGGTAACGGTAGAGCTTTTGAGTATTTGTTATCCTTTTTGTACGGATCACAACTAGAGGAAGAGAAGAAAATTGCTGGGATGTTACAAGGAGAACTTGATCAGGTCATACCGTCATTCGTCAGGCGTGCCAATGATAAGTATGGAAAAGCGTTGCAGGAGTATTTTGACAAGACACAAGAAGCTGTGAAGGTTCTTGTAAAAAGACATTTGAGCCGTGTTCCAGCACAGACAAGGGAACCTGTTTCGCTAGTAGATTACGAAGACAACGAAAGTGCTGAAATCAAGATAGTTTCTGCGATGCTTTACGAGCAGGCAGAAGGACATTCGTTGAAGCAAATATCGCATATTGCGAGATCCTTATCGGCGGAAGAGAGGAGGAAGATGATCGATGTATATACTTCGCAAAGAACAAACAGAAGGCATAGACCCGGAAGAGCATTTGAGGTTGTAGATTATACCTTCGATCTACTGACAAATTTTGGAATTTTTAGGGATCTGCATAGACATAGAGTGCTTACACTTCAAAGACAGCTCTTGACAACAAAGCACGGATATGATACACCTGCTGAAATAATAGAGCTGGGCATCAAGACGGACTTTGATGATTGCATGTACAAGACAAAAGAAGTTTATGAAACGATTGCAAGTGATCTGCCGCTGCAGGCACAGTATGTGGTTAATCTAGCATATAGATATCCGTACTTCATGAAGATGAATTTGCGTGAAGCCTGTCATTTGATCGAGTTGCGTTCTGTTCCTCAGGGTCATCCAGACTATAGGAAGATCGCGCAGAATATGTATAGATCGATAGAGCAGGTTCACCCTAACCTTGCGAAAGGAATCAGGTTTGTAGATCTGAAGGATTATGCACTAGAACGGTTCGATGCAGAAAAAAGGAAAGAGATGAAGAAGCAGAGTATTGGCTCTGATTAACTACCAAACCATTGCTCGAGCGTCTGGCTCCGCGTTTCGCTGGCTTTTTTCAACCTCTGTAGTGCAGCGCTAACCCTTTCTACGGAAAAATTCCTTTCCTTGCAGAGAAACTGAATAACACCATTGTTATCAGGCTCCTTGAAATCTATCTTATCCATACCAACTACATTTGGCTTGAGAAATATCTCTCTGATCTTGTTATAGTCTATCTCGCTTAGTTTATCCTTCACATCAGACACTTCTTCCAATCTACCATGATCCTTTATCATCTTCAATGCCTTCTTGGGACCTATACCCTTGAAACCGTCTGGGTTAAAGTCAGTTCCAATAAGTATTCCCAAGTCCACAAGCTGTTCTCTTGTTATTCCCAAGGTTTTCAGCGTTTTCTCAAGCTCAATTACTTCAGGTTCGACATCAACATACACCTGTCTGTTAGGAAGTTTCCTTCTCCCACTGACGGTCAAGTTTCTTACCAGTATCTTTGCACCAAAGAGCAATGAATCATAATCTTGACTTGCTGATGCATATGCGGTACCAGTTATAGTTAGATTTGCTGCAGTTGCTTCTCCCTCTGAAGGAGCCTCTATGTAAGGTATACCGAAAAATTCCAACAACTTTTTCGAATCGTTGACCATGTAGTCCTTGATTACAGAAGTGAATTGCGCATACTTTCTTGCCTCTTCAAGTTTTCCCTCCTGCAGTGCTTGAACATATTTCACCGTGGCTTCCTGCTTTGCCTGTTTTCTGCGCTCTATCTCTACGTACTTCAAGGACGGAGGTTGTCCGTCAAAAACGTAAACAGGTTTTATCCCAATGGATAGCAGGTTCACATTTCTGTAAAACAAGCCGCTCAAATGACTTGTTACTCTTCCGGAACTATCGGTCAAATGCTCGCCCTGTTGACCTCTAATGATCGCCAAGAACTGGTAGATCGCGTTGTAAGCATCTATGGCTACTATTCTGCTGGACAACTCTTCAAGTTTTATCTGGGCAGGTTCTACCAATGGCTTTAGATCTAGACCCATTGATCGATCACGAGGCAAACAAGAATTTACACCTTTCTGTCCGGAATTTACTCAAAACCCTTATGTTCTCACTTGCTGTTGTAAATGCATGCAGGGCAAGCTGTTGCTGGTAGCCTTGTCACTTGCCGCAATTCCAGTTTTATTCTATGTACCAGCATTTGCTGGTGGTGGAGGAGCAGGTGCACCAAGCAACGTTAGAGAATCATGCGATGTAGAGATATGTTATATTAAAATGGTAAACTCTACATTCACACCTGATACGCTGATAGTGAGGCCAGACGCTACAGTTGTATGGGACAATATGGATGATGTTAGGCACACCATAACGAGCGGCTCTCCTGACAATATACAGATGCCATTGAATTCAGACCTGATCGAGAATGGCAAGGCATACGAATTTGTCTTCAGTCGAGCTGAACAGCATACAGGTAAATTCGTCTATTTCTGCCAGGTGCATCCATTGATGCGCGGGGAGATCATTGTGCAGGGAGAACCTATTCCCGAATTCCCGCAGATAGCTATGATAGTTGCAGCTGGTATATTTGCTTCAATGATCGCCTTAATGCGATTAAGGAAGAATGTATTCAGAATAGGCTAGCGTCGCTTGAATTCTCTTCTTATAATCTCCCAACCCTTCGCTATAATCTCCTCATAAACATTCGATAGTTTAGGTATGTTTTCGCCTTGTGTGGCAGCCTCCTTGACCTTTTCCCTGTAATAATCATCAATCTCTCTTGCTATTCTGCTGTCTATAGTTATGGAGGCCCTGTACTTCGGCACGAATACGAATCTATCATGTTAATATATTAATCTATATGTCATAAACAATTACTTATCTATAGTAAATGATATAAAGTAGACTATCTATTGTATGCCAGAATGGTGGGCGAGAAGAAGACAGTAAAGATAAGGTACGGCGAAAAAACCTTTCTTCTCGACGAGAATGAGACGATGCAAGAATTTCTCAAGTCACAGCATCTGGATCAGTTGAAAATGATCGTGCTCAAGAAAGTGGATGATTGTTTGGTGCTCAACCCATAGATATCCTAAAAGGCTTATATCTTGCTCAAAAGGATTTCGTGTTGCATCTTTTAGAGATGCAAAGCCGGGGTCGGATAGCTAGGAATTCCGTCAGCCTCGAGATCATACAACAGGGAAGATAGCTGATGTCCCTTCGGGATACGTGGGTTCAAATCCCACCCCTGGCGCTGGTTCAATGGAATATGTGATCACAAAAGTGTTATTTCCTGTTAAACT
>Ga0187892_10006199_pt1 | contig 18020 bp, 15 predicted proteins | sample MA1701073metaG_FD_139345 | JGI IMG/M metagenome (GOLD analysis project Ga0187892, IMG submission 139345) | Bio-ooze microbial communities from a basaltic lava cave in the Kipuka Kanohina Cave System on the Island of Hawaii, USA - MA170107-3 metaG ... | reverse complement strand
GTCTCGATTCGTCCGCACCTGAGATCCGTCTCCCTCGGGCCGCCGCTTGGAGCCCGTCGGATCCGATCGCTTGCGCAGCCCCGTCGCGTCAGTTGATACCGCCTCGACAACCACTGGCCATCAACATGGGTGTCTTGGTTCTGTTGTGGTTCTGGCCATCAACATGGGTGTCTTGGTTCTGTTGTCCATTGAAGGTTGCCTGCCACTGCCCTTCGAAGCTGCCGTCGAAGTCACCGGCCCATTCGCCGTCGAGCGACGGACAACCGGGTTTCGCCTTGTCGCCTGCGAGAGCAATGCCGTGGCTGAGGACCAATCCGAAGCCGATGATGACCGCAAGAGACTTCATGCGACCCTCCAGGTTGTCGCTGTTGGTGTGCGTTGTGCTTCAGCGTGCCCCGGAGTCGGGCGAGTTTCAAACAAAACCTACGGTGACACCCTCCACGTTCGCACCTGCAGGGTTCCGGCCCCACCGCCAAAGTGATACATGCCCGCTATCTGGCCGAAAGGAGAGCACGCGTGGATAGAATCGTTTGGGTGGTCGTGGTGTGGCTCACGGTGGCGACGGCTGCATTCGCCGCTGAGGAGAAGGGGCCGGTTGTCCGGCAGGGAGGTACGATCGGCGAGCTGCGGACGTTCACCGCAAGCGGCTTGTCGTCGGGTGGGACTTTGATGTTCACCACGCCGCTGGTCGGATGGTTTACGATTACCGAGATCTGCGCCAACACGACCAAGAGCAACGAGCGGGATATCGACGTCAGAGTGTACGCTGGAGATTTCCACGTCACGACCCTCCAAGAGCCGGAGGGCGCTGCGCAGCCGAAGTGCCTGCAGTTCCCCAGCGGGCTCGTCTTTCCGCGCAATACGCCGGTCACCTGCGAAGGCGGCAGCGCGCACGAATGCTGGATCACGGGGATCTGCAGCCGCGATTGCAACATCCCCTAGTGGCGACAACCGCATACCCAAGAAACAACGCCTGAATGTCAACTGATCGCTCGCGGAATCCTCTAAACCGTTTTCGCACGTGGTACGGCGAAGCCGTGCGTGCCGAGGTTCCGATGCCTGATGCGATGGCGTTGGCTACCGCCGGCGCCGGCAGCCGCCCGTCGGTGCGGTACGTTCTGTTGAAGGCGGTCGACGATCGCGGCTTCGTCTTCTACACCAACCGTTTGAGTCGCAAGGGCGGCCAGTTGCAACGCAATCCATTCGCGGCATTGGCCTTCTATTGGGACACCACCGGCAAACAGGTGCGCTGCGAAGGGCGCGTCGAGCGATTGCCCGCGGCAGCCTGCGACGAATACTGGGCCAGTCGGCCGCGTGCCAGCCAACTCGCGTCGATGGCGTCGAGTCAAAGCAGTCCCATCGCGTCGCGCGCCGTACTGCTCGCACGGCTCAAGCGCCTAGAGCGAGAGTTTCGCGGTAGAGATGTGCCTCGCCCGCCGCATTGGATCGGCTATCGCTTGGTTCCTGATCGCGTCGAGTTCTGGGTACGGTGTGAACCGCGCCTGCACCATCGGGAAGAGTTCGTCAGGCGCGGCGGACGTTGGACGAAGCGGCTGCTGCAGCCCTGAGCAGCTGTCAGTCGTCAGTAGCCAGTTGTCAGGCGGGCGTATCCCTGACCACTGACAACTGAGACCTGCTACCTGTAAATGCAGCGTGTCCCGCCGCGTTCCATCTCGATGATGCAGCGGTTGCATGGCACGCAGCGCGAGGCGCGCAGCTCTCCCGACTCCATGCGGCGGACGAGATCCGGATCGCGAATCAGGCCGCGTCCCATGGCGATGAACTCGAAGCCCTCGGCGAGGGCTTGTTCCATCGTGTCCAGCTTGGTCACTCCGCCGAGCAGCATCAGCGGCAGCGACACCGCGGCACGGAACCGTCGCGCCTGCGGCAGGAAGAATCCTTCTTCGAATGGATAGGCGCGGATGATCTGCCGCCCGAAGAGCTTCAAAATGATCCGGCGCGCCCAGTGATGCTGGTTTTCGATCATCCCTTGCAACGGCACTTCACCGCGCATCAGGTAGAAAGGCGTGCGTGTCGTGTGACCGCCGGTGAGCTGCAAGGCGTCGAGCGAGCCGTCGGCTTCGATCCATTTCGCCACCTGAAGGCTCTCCTCGATCTGTAAGCCGCCGCTGAATCCATCGTCCATGTTGAGCTTGGCGTAGACCGCGACGGCGGCGCCGGCGGCCTGGCGGACGGTATTGAACACCTGCCGCGGAAAGCGGGCGCGATTTTCGATGCTGCCGCCCCATTCGTCGCCGCGACGGTTGTTGTACGGACTGAGGAACTGATTCAGCAGATAGCCGTGACCCGCGTGCACCTCGATGGCATCGAAGTCGGCGGCGACCGCGAGTCTGGCACTCTCACCGAAGGCCGACGTCAGCCGCTCGAAGTCCTCGCGTGTCATCGCGCGTGAGAATGCCTGCGCATGCGGACTGAAGGTGCGAGACGGACCTAGCGGTGCGGTCCCGGTTGCCGCGGGATCGGCAAACCAGCCGGCATGGCCGATCTGGATGGAGGCGCGCGCGCCCTCGGCATGCATGGCGTCAGTGAAACGGCGCAGCCCGGGCAGGGCCTCCTCTCGCATCCACATCTGGTCGGCGAAAGTCCGGCCCTCGGGTGATACGGCGCAGTACGCCAGCGTCGTCATGCCGACGCCGCCGGCGGCGAACTCACGATGCCAGGCGATCAGTTGGTCGGTGACCAGGCCGCGGCGCGACATGCCTTCATTGGTGCCGCACTTGACGATACGGTTGCGCAGCGTGATTGGACCGAGACGAGCGGGCGCGAAAAGCGATCGTGTCTCGTTGGGGTTGTGATTGTTACTCGGCATCGTCTGCATCGAGATGCCACCAGTTCGCGCCGAACGTCAACATCGGGCATGTGTCTCAGTTTGAATCGTCTTGCCTGCGCCGATGAAAATCCTCCCTATAGTCCCTCCTGCTATGGAAAAGGAGGGACCACCATCCAAGCAGAGGCAACCTTCAAGGGGCTGGGGAAAATCCAAGAATGAAGATCTTCCTCCTTTCCCAAAGGAGGACCGAGGAGGATTTGCCGCCTTACTGGCATGACCGCTGCGCCATTTGTAGGATGACGCAACTCAAGGAGGAACCATGGGTGTCGAGCTCAACGGTATCGCGCACATTCAACTCACGGTGAACGACGCTGCACGCTGTATCCCGTTCTGGGAGAAGCTCTGCAACTTTTTCGAGATGAAGACGCTGATCAAGGCTGAAAGTGTCATCTATTGCATCGGCAGCCGCACCGGCATTCTCGTGCGCGAAGTGAACCTGGAGAACGAGCGCGTGCCGTTCAATCAGGAACGCTCCGGTTTGCATCACTTCTGTTTTCGCGCCCGCCAGCGCGAAGACGTCGATGAGATCCATCGCTTCCTGGTGGCGGAGCTCGACGCCAAAGTCATCCATCCGCCGGAGGAAGCATCCTTCGCGCCGGGTTACTATTCGGTGCTGTTCGAGGATCCCGACGGCATCCGCGTCGAGGTCAATCACGTTCCCGGCAAAGGCCATCTCGGCAGCGGCGGCCGCCTCGGCCCCGGCGGCACCGGCCCGGCGGGAAACTACGGCAGCGACGGCCTCACTTGAGGCGTCGTTCGTGGCTCGTAGCTCGTCGAAGGGCGAAGTGGTCTCCATCGCGAGCAACTCCTAGACAAATTCCGCCGACTAGGTTCGAATGGTGCCCGTTGCGAACCTGATGGGCGCCCGGTGGCTCTCGGGCAGAGGAGGAGAAGATGCGCGTACTGTTGATCAATCCACCGACACCGCTCGAAGAGCGTCCGAACCCGCCGCTCGGACTGGCGTTCGTTGCCGCGGCTCTCGAAGACGCCGGCATCGACGTCCGCATCTACGACATGGTCACCCACCCGCTGGATCATGCGCGTCTCGAAGCGTTGCTCGATGAGTACCAACCACAAATCGTCGGCACGACCTCCGTCACCATGACCTTTCACGGCGCCATCTGTGCTCTGCGCGACGTCAAGGCAATCGATCCCGATATCCTGACGGTCATGGGTGGGCCGCACGTCACATTCACTCCCAAAGAGACCCTGGCTCAAGTCCCTGAGCTCGATCTTATCGTCATGGGTGAGGGCGACGTCACCATCATCGAGTTGGTCGAGGCGTTTCGGAACGGACGCGACTGGAGCTCGGTGCGCGGCCTGGCGTACCGCGGTCAGGGTGGCGTCGTCGAGATCACCCCGGCGCAGGACATCGTCGACGTCAACCAGCTGCCGCAGCCGGCGCGGCACTTGTTGCCGCTCGGCCGCTACCGTGCGTTGAAGATGCCGATCAGCATCACCACGGCGCGCGGTTGTCCGTTCCCTTGCATCTTCTGCTCGGCGCGCGACATGGCCGGCGCCAAGATCCGCAACCGCGAAGCCGCAATCGTCGTCGATGAGCTCGAGGACCTCGCCGGCTTGGGTTTCCATCAGATCAACATTGCCGACGACCTGTTCACCGGCCGCAAGAAACACTGCCTGGCGGTCTGTGATGAGATCATCGCGCGCGGCTTGAAGATCAAGTGGTCGTGTTACTCGCGCGTCGACACCATCAACCCTGATCTGCTGGCGCGCATGAAGGAAGCCGGCTGTGCGACAATGGCTTTCGGCATCGAGTCGGCCAACGAGGAGATGCTCAAGCGCGTGCGCAAGGGCATCACGATCCCGAAGACCATCGAAGCGGTGAAGATGTGCGTCGCCGCCGGCATCGATCCGCACTGCTCATTCATCCTCGGCCTGCCCGGGGAGACACAGGAAACACTGCAGGAGACACTGGCGTTCTGCGAAAAGCTCAAGGAGATGGGGGCGTCGTACGGTTTGCATCTGTTGGCTCCATTTCCTGGCACAGCGGTGCGCGAGCAGATGGAATCCTTCGACCTGAAAATACTCACCGATGACTGGTCACAGTACCACGCCAACCGCGCCATCGTGGAGACGTCTTCGGTGTCGGCCGACCAGCTCAATTCGATTGTCGAGAACTGGACGCGCCAGTTCGAAGCGCTGCTCGCCGAAGCGCGTCGCACGGACAGCGAGCAATTGCGCGAGTATGCCGAGAGCCTCACGAACCTCGAGCGCATCCTGGTCTACCACGATCTGATGATGACGGCGTCGCTTGAGCAAAAGGGTTGGTGGCCGCACGAAGGTGAGATTCCGAGCGACGCCGATGCTCTCGAGCGACTGGCCGCACGTGTTTGCGCCGATGCCAAGAAGACGGCCGCCGAGGTGCTTGCCATCCTGGCCCATGCGCACAGTGTCCGTCACATCATCCGCAACGACGATGACGGCGCAGTTCGCTGGAGCTGGAACGATCGCCTCGAAGGCGTCGCCAAACCCAGCCGCACGAGCAACCTGATGGCGCTGGCCGCCGAGCGCACAATGGACTCGGCCGGCGTCGCTCCGGCGTGAACGCGGGGCGACCGACGAGCGTCGACCTGCGCCGCTATGCCTCGGCATCCGCGCTCATCGCCAAGCTGATTGCGGCGATGACGACGCCCGCCCCCACCAACGTAGTCAACCGCGGATAGTCGCCGAGAAACAGCGGACAACTCCGGTAGTCCCATGAGCAACGTCGGACCGCAACGCTCGGCAGTCTCGCCGCGGCGACCAGTGTTGACGGAACCGAAGACCGCGCCGGAGGAGATCTCCGCCGCCGGCCCGCCGGTCACTGACCACTGAAAACTGACCAGCGATCACTGAATATGCAGCTCGTGGATGTCCGATGATCCGCGGAAAAGCAGAATCCGCGTTCCCGACTCGTCGAGCTCCCAGCGGTCGCCTTCGGTAGTCTCGACGGTAAATCCGTTCGGGTAGTGACGGGCCACCGGAATGAAGATCTCCGTCGGATCCGGCGGACGCCGTTGATCGTCGTTGCGAAACGACAGATGAAATTCCTTGGTGTCGACATCGTAGCTCATGGCCGTCGGGATTCCGGCGATGCGGCGCGCGTAGGGGCGCGCAATCCTGTCGACCAGGGCGCCTTTTTCGCTGCCGTCGGCTTCGACGACGCTAAACCCGTTGCCGCCAGGGAAGTAGGCCCACACCACGCCTCCGGAAAGGCGCCGATCGAGCTCGTCGTAGGTGTCGCGCAGGAAGAGCTCGGTCGCTTCCAGGAACCCGGCCGGCCCGTCGGCGTTGCCGCCGAACTCGCCGACGGACAGGGGGCCGCCGAGGGTGGTGGCTTCGGCGACGGCATTGTCGTAGTCGGCACGCAGCGCTTCGATGTCGCCGTCGTACGGCACGTCGGCGGAGCCGCCGCCGCTGCCGTAGAGATGCGGCGCATACACGACGTTCGGACCGAATGGCTCGATCGTCGGGGCCAAGCCGAGGTTTCGGGTGACATGCGGTTCGTAGAAGAAAGGGCGCTCCGCATTTTCTTCGCCGACGATCTCGCGCATGCGACGGTAGAATGGATGCAGCGCCTGGTGTTCGAAGGCGCCGCCGATTAAACCGAAGCAGATGCCGAACGGCTCGTTGAAATAGTCCCAACCGATCACACGCGGGTCGTTGGCGTAGTGGCGGACGACGATTCGCCACGCGTCGAGGAAGTGTTCGCGGACCAGGCGTCCGTCCGACGCCGTAGCGGGCGGGCGCGGTGCTCCGACCGGACGGAAGAAATCGCAGGTGGCTGCCAGAATGCCGCCTTCGCCTTGCGGGTAGCTGTGCCCGTCACAGATCCAAGGCGGCGCGCCGAGGCCGCCGATACAGCGCGACCAGAAATAGAAGTGCATGTCGATGACGACGCGGATGCCGTTTGCCTCGGCGAAGGCGATCACCGGATCGACCTGATCGGTCAGGTAGCTCTCGTCGAACTGATTGACCGCGGGCTCGAGGTAGTCCCAGGCGATCGGCAAGCGAACGACGCTGACCCCCCAGCTCGCCAGTTGCGCGAAGTCGGCGGCGCGCGGGCCGTCGGCGTTGGCGATGAAATTGCCGAACTCGAGGCCCGAATAGTTTGCGCCACGGAGGATGACGACGCGCCCGGCGCTGTCGCGGATCCAGTCTGCTTCGGCTGTGATGGTCAGAGGTTCCAAGGACGGAACCTTCTTGCTCCCCGAACCCGAGTCACCACATGCCGCGGCGAGGAGCGCCGGGAGCAAGGGCAAGAGAATGCGGACGATGCGCATACGCCGACATACCACAGGAGAGTGCGATGGTGCAGCCGCAGCCAGTCCGCGAGATGAGCCGGCCCGTCAGAGGAGATCGAGAAACTCCAGCAGCGCCAAGCGCACTTCCTCCCGCACCGTGTCGGGTATGGCACCGAGGTCGCGTCGGAACAGATCGTTGTCCCATGCCAGGATTTGGTCGACGAGGATGTCGCTGTCGTGTTTCAAGCCGCAGGTGCCCGCCGCGAGGCGCACTCGCAGCGGGAAGGTGTCCCCACGTACGACCTTCGTTGTGAGTGGGAGTACCACGGTGCTCGGCAACCCGGCCTGTCCGAATTCGGTCGGTTGGATTGCCAGGCAAGGACGCTGCTTGCCGGGCTTGGTGCCGACGCGCGGATCGAGGGCGACGACGTAGACGTGCCAGCGTTCGGGGGTTAGGAGCATCAACCGAGTCGGCGTAAGCGGCTGTGTGGGCGGAAGTCGCGCAGTGCGGCGCGACTCTCGCGGGAGACGGCTGCAACCGCCCGACGCCACTTCGCCACGCGCTCCACGCGCTCGGCATCGTGTTCGAGCAGATCGAGCGCCGAGCGCACGACCTCGATCTTGGTGCGTGCCCCGAGGCGCTTCTTCAGAGACTCGATACGCTCTGCGTCGGCCGCTTGGAGCATCAGGGGCTTCCCCATCGGTAAACTCCTCTATTCATCCAGAAGTATATTGCGAACTATACTCAGCGCGACCCGTCCGAGCAACCGCAGCATAGTGAACAATGAGGACGTCCATGCTTCAGAGAGGGCGGAGGTGATCACGTAACCCGGACGAAGCTCGCGCGAATGCTAGTGGACTGGTCCGGAGCGATTCTGTAGAACTTCCCGCACTGCGTCTCCACGAAGCGCGGTCTTTTGAAGCGAACTCCGACGGAACGAGACTAAGAACAGGCCGGATGGCGGGAACGACGTCAACGCCGAATCCGCGCAATAGGCGTCACGACCCGTTCGTCGTTGCGGCGCTGCTTTTCATCTCCGGCGGCTGCGCGCTCACCTATCAGATCACCTGGCTGCGCGAGCTGCGCCTGGTCTTCGGATACTCCACGGCAGCTTCGGCGGCGGCGCTGGCGATCTTCATGGGGGGGCTGGGCGTCGGTGCCATCGTTCTCGGCCGCCGTGCCGACTCGCACCGCAATCCGCTCCGCCTCTACGCTCAGCTCGAGCTCGGCATCGCGGCGCTAGCCGCCGCGACACTGGTCCTGATCGCCATCGTGCGTTGGATCTATGTGGCTTACGGCGGTTCGGCGCAGCTCGGCCTGTTGCCTGCGACCCTGTTGCGTCTGGCGTTGTCGGCGGCGGTTCTGGCGGCGCCGACATTCCTCATGGGCGGAACGCTATCGGCGGCGGCTCGCTCGGTCGAAGTGAGCGGCGAGCACCGCTGGCGCACGGCGCTGCTGTACGGCAGCAACACACTCGGCGCGGTCGGCGGCGTATTGCTCGCCAACTTCGCTCTGCTCGAGCTCTTCGGCACGCGGCTCGCGCTGCTGTTGGCAGCCGCGGCGAATGGGCTCGTCGCGCTGGCGGCATTTTCGATGGCGCAGCCCGTCGTCGCGCCGCCGCGCACCGTAGCCGCCGTGCCGGAAGCCGAACTCGATCAGGGTCTGCGCGCCTTTGTCCTCACGGCTGCGGTCGTCGCCGGATTTGCATTCCTGCTGATGGAGATCGTCTGGTACCGCATGCTGTCGCCGCTGTTGGGGGGCTCGACTTATACCTTCGGAGTGATCCTCGCCGTCGCGCTCGCCGGCGGCGGGCTCGGCGGTTGGCTCTACGCTCTCGAAGCGCGCCGCGCTGTCGCCTTCGGGGCGGGCCGGCTGGCGGTGATCAGCGCTCTCGAGGGACTGTGCTGCATCATTCCGTTCGCCCTCGGCGATCGCATTGCCCTCCTCGCCATTCGCCTGCAACCGACGAGCGTCGACAGCTTCTTTGCGCTGATGCTGATCTGGGTGTTGCTTGCCACCATCGTCGTCTTTCCGATGGCGCTGGTGTCCGGCTATCAGTTTCCGCTGTTCATCGGCCTCGTCGGTGCGCGAGCGGAGAACGTCGGCGCGCAAGTTGGCCGGGTCTACGCGCTGAATACGATCGGCGCCATCGTCGGTTCACTGGCAGGCGGGTTTGGCATCCTTCCGGGTCTCGGTGCCCTCGGCGCGTGGCGACTCGGCGCCCTTTCGTTGGGCCTGCTCGGTCTTGGCGGCGCCGCGGTGGCGTGGAGACGCGGTGAGGGGAACGGCTGGATCGCCGGTGCGCTGCTGCTCTCGATCCTCGGCGGAGTCTTCTGTACGGCATCAGGCCCGTCGGCGGTCTGGCGCCATCGGCCGATCGGAGTGATCGGACTGAGCGCGTCCCTCGGCAAGTCGGCAAACGAACAGAAGAGCTACGTCCACGAAGTGCGGCGCAGCGTCGTCTGGGAGGAGGACGGAGTCGAAAGCAGCGTCGCGCTCACCTCCGACGACGCGTTCAGCCTCTTCTTGAACGGCAAGTCCGACGGCAACGCCCTCGGAGACGCGTCGACGATGATCATGATCGGAGGTTTGCCGGCCATCTTCCACGAGGCGCCGAAGCGTGTTCTGGTGATCGGCCTCGGCCTCGGGCCGACCGCCGGTTTCCTGGCGACGTTGCCATCGGTCGAGCGCGTCGACGTCATCGAGCTCGAGCCCGCGGTCCTGCGTGCGGCACGCGATACGACGCCGGCAAACTTCGGCGTGATGGAGAACCCGAAGGTCCACATCGTCATCGGCGACGCCCGCGAGTTTCTGCTGACGACGAAGAATCGCTACGACATCATTGCGTCGGAGCCGTCGAATCCCTACCGCGCCGGTGTCGCGAGCCTTTTCACTGTCGAGTTCTACCAGGCAGCGAGGGCGGCGCTGGCCCCCAACGGCATCTTCGCGCAGTGGCTACAGGCTTACGCCGTCGAGCTTCCGACCATTCGCACGGTCTTGGCTACGGTGGCGACGGTATTCGACTCGGTTGAGTCGTGGGAGGTGCAGCTCGGCAATGACCTCTTGTTGCTGGCGCGCGAGCACGATGCCGACCACGACGTAACGCGCCTGCGGGCGCGCGTCGATGCCGAGCCGTATCGGACGGCGATGAGCCTGGCTTGGGGCGTTACCGGCATCGAGGGGCTGTACAGTGGATTCCTGGCGAGCCCTGCTCTGGCCCGCGACGTGAGGGGCACCGAGCCTGACGGGCGACTCAACACGGATGACGGGACGGTGATCGAGTTCGAGTGCGCGCGCAGTATCTCTCGGCCCGGCGCCGCCGTGGTGCGCCAGTTGCGCAGCCTGGTTGCGCGCAAGAGCGAGTTCGCCCCGCCCTTGGTGAACGGTACGGTGGATGTCGTCGGAGTCGCGGAAGCGCGCATCGCGCGCGCCATCCACGAGGAGAAGTCATTCAGTGCGGTGGAGTTTACCGGTCCCGCCGACAGCATGGCGCGCATGGAGGCGCGTGTCGCTTACGTGGGGAACAAGCCGGGCGACGCCGCCGTCGCCTGGCGCAAGCAGCCGACGCCGCCGTCGCACCCCATCGATGTATTGTTGCTGGCGCACTCACTGGCGATGAGCGGTGACGATGGAGCGTTGACGCTGGCGGAGACGTTGCGCCCGATCAGTCCGGGCGACGCCGACGTCGTCATCGCGCTCTACCACGACAGTCGCGGCGAGCTCGACAGTGCAACGACCTCGCTGGCGCAAGCTTTCCGTACGTACCGCACGATTCCATGGGGTCACCGGTCGCTGCGCCTGCGCGCCCTGGGGCTGGCATGGCACCTCGTCCGAGCCAGGCCGGAGTCGGTGCCGCCGCTGCGCGAAAGTCTGCGAGAGCCCTTCGCCGTGCAGGTGGTCGAGGATCGCCGGTTCTACACGAATGCCGCGATCAATCTCGACATGGGACCGCCGGATCGGTGCGCCGAAGCGATCGAGTCGGTGGAGCCGTGGGTGCCGTGGGGCGAAGAGTATCTGCGCGAGCGACTGGAGTGCTACGAGCGCGTCGGCAGCCCGTATCTGCAGCAGGCTCGCGACGACCTCGAAGAGTTTCTCGCTGCGGAACCCGCGAAGAGGGCAGGGGGTTAGAGTCCGGTGGACCGCTGCTGAAAACTGTGGAACAGATCGTCGTCATGAGCATCGCGCCCGCCGATACGATCGACCTCGAGCGATATCCGATCCTGGATCTCGCTTCCGCGCGCGGGCGCGCCGTGCTCGCTGAGCAACGGCGGTCACTCAAAGACAAGGGGGTCGCCATCCTCCCCGGGTTCATCAAAGCCGACGCGTGTGCCGAGATGGCTCGCGACGGTCATGCTTTGCGCGAGCGGGCTCACCTCGAGGACGTCTGGGGAACCGCCTACCTCGGTCCGCCGGACGAATCGTTTCCCGAAGGGCATCCGCGCCGCACGCTGCTGCACAGCCTGACGTGGGTGATCGCCTACGACCTCGTGCCGCCGCTGGCGGCGCTGCGGCGACTCTACGAGTGGGATCCGTTGATGATGTTCGTCGGCGAGATCCTGGAACGACGGCGTCTGTATCGCATGACCGACCCGCTCGGGGCGCTGAACGTTACGGTGATGAGCGAGGGGCACACGCAGGGATGGCACTACGACAACGCCGAATTCGTCGTCTCATTGGCACTGCAGGCGAGTAACGATGGAGGCAAGTTCGAGTGCGCTCCCTTCGTTCGCAGCCAGACCGAAGAGAACTACGACGACGTCGCTCGCGTGCTCGATGGCGATGCGCCGGATCTCGTGCAGATCCTGCCGATGGTCCCCGGCACCTTGATGATCTTCGAGGGCCGCAACTCCGTCCACCGCGTCAATCCGGTCATCGGCGACGTACCGCGAATCGTCGCCTTGCTCGCCTACGATACGCGCCCGGACAGCGATTCGTCCACTGCCTTCAAGATGCTGCGCTATGGGCGGACGGGGGCGGGTAACCGGTAACCGGTAGCCGGTATCCGCTACGAGACGTTTGTCAGAAACCGGTTACCGGTTACCGGTTACCGGATACCTGTTATCTGGTACCGGGTACTGTGCCCCCGGCAGTCGCCGGGGGCACAGCGTTGTTCCGCCGATGCACCTGAGGGCGCCGGCGTCACGCCCTCCCCATGACGTGATCCACCGCGAACAGGAACTGTTCCGGTGTGAATGGTTTGGCAATTCGATGGTCGACCAACACCTTCCGGGCAGTCGCGGCTTCATGCGCGTCGAGGAACAGCATCGGCACCTCGAAGAAGGCGGCGACCTTGCAGACTTCCTCGAGAACTGCGGGTGAAGCGAGATTCGGAGTCCGTCTTTCGAGGATGGCCAGGCCGATCTTGTCGCTCACCAGGTGACTCATGACCTCCGCCTGGTCGGTCGCTTCGATGACATCGAAGGCGCCGCTCTCCAGAGCGGTGCGGATGATCATCCGACTGTCGTAGTCGGGATCGACGATCAGCACCTGTTTCGGCCGTTTGCGCAGCTTGCGGAGCATCCGGCGGAAGAGGCGACCGGGCCCCTTCGACGTATTCGCGACGGCATGTGTCGGGATCCGATAGGGCATGCCGTCGGGCTCGTTGCCGAGCGCCAGCAGGTGCGACATCCGTCGCTTGATTTCCTCGATCACTTCACCGGCGTCAGCCGTCAGCAGCTCGTGGCGTTGCAGGCCCTTCTCGTGGCCGGCGAGATCGAGCATCGCTTCGCTCAGGCGGCGCAACGTCCGCGTCGTCGCCAACACGTTTCCGAGAATCTGCGCTTGTTCCGGCGTCAACGGATCGGGGACCTTCTCGAGCAGCAGATGCGCGTAGCTGAGGACGACGTGCACGGGGCTGCGCAGCTCCTGGGCGATCGCTTCGAGCAGCTCGGCGCGCAGGTTCACCGTTCGCTGACGTTCACGGGCGAAACGGATACTGCGCAACAGAACCTCGGCGTCGACCTGGCCCTTGATCAAATAGTCCTGGGCTCCCTTCTTCAGCGCTTCTGCGGCCACCACGTCGTCATCTCTCCCGGTGAAGACGATGATCGCGGCACGCGGCGCCAGCCGGGTGACCTCCGAAACCGCTTCGAGCGCCGAAGCGTCCGGTAGGCCGAGATCGACCAGCACGACATCGTACGTAAATTGTTCGAGGCGGCGAACCGAGTCCGACAAGCATACCGAAGTCTCAAGTTCGACCGGCAGATCGGCTTCGGAAACGATTTCCTGCACCAGCCGAGCGTCGCCTGGGTTGTCTTCGAGTAGCAGCAGCCGCAGCATGGTTGATGCGCCTGCGTCGAGGTCGCCGTGCCCATGGTGGCCGAACCCATTGGTCCGCTGCTCTGCGTCGATTGCATTCAGACCCGAGGCCATTCTCCGCTTGATCTCGGCGAACACGCTGGCGCCGCCCAGGCCGTTGAGGACGTACCGCAGCGGCCCCTCATCGGAACGCGCCAGATCCAACATGCCGTCGTACAGCCGGCGTAGAGTTTCGGTGGTTCCCAATGTCCGGGCGAGCATCTGGGCTTGCCGTTCGGTCAACGATTCGCTGCTGCCCTCGAGCAGCATGTGGACCGATGCGAGGAGCGCGTCGACCGGTGTCTTGAGCTGCTTGGCGATCCCTTGCAGCAGATCCGAGCGCAGGTTGACCGTACGTTGGCGTTCGAGGGCGTAGCGCGCCGCGCGCAACAAACCTTCGCCGGTGAACTCTCCCTTGATCAGGTGGTCCTGCGCCCCGAGGCGCAGTGCATTGAGCGCGGCTTCGCCGTCGCTCATTCCGGTCAACACGATGATCGGGGTCTGCGGCGCCTTCCGATCGATCTCGGAGATCGCAGTGAGCTCCGATGAATCGGGAAGGCCGAGATCGAGCAGGATGAGATCGGTTGCCTCACTCTCGAGGCGCTGCAGGGCATCGGTCAGCGAGGTGCAGTGAGTGAGTTCGATGCTGCTCGCTTCGGTTTCGCAAAGCGCCTGGCGCACCAGGCGAGCGTCGGCTGCATCGTCTTCGATCAGAAGAATGTTGTGCATCTGTGTCTTGTTCATCGCGGAGGTCTCCGGCTCATGGGATTCTTGCGACCGACAACCAGAACTGCTCCAGGGACTTGACCAGAGTGACGAACGCGTCGAAGTCGGCCGGCTTGGTCACGTAGCAGTTGGCGTGCAGGCCGTAGGCACGCCGGATGTCGGCTTGTGCGTCTGACGTGGTCATTACAACGACCGGAATTTCCTTCAGCTCCGCATCGGTCTTGATTTCCTCCAACACTTCGCGTCCATCTTTTTTGGGTAGATTGAGATCGAGCAGGATCAGGTTGGGACGGGGTGCGCTCGCGTACGGCGGTTCACGCCGCAGGTAGCGGAGCGCGTCGAGGCCGTCGTTGACGACGTTGAGGCTGACTTCGCGGTGGGCTTCGCTCAGGGCTTCGCGCGTGAGCCGGACGTCGCCGGGGTTGTCCTCGACCAGCAACACCTCTACGCCGCCCCTTCGTGATTGCTCGAGCATGTTTCCTGAATCTCCTTACCGCTGTTGGGACGCACCGGGTGGCCGTTGATCTTGTCCGGGATGGTGAACCGAAACGTCGCGCCTTCGCCGGGCTTCGAATCGACGTTGATGCGGCCTCCGTGGCGCTCGACGATCTTCTTGCACACGGCCAGGCCGATACCGGTTCCCGGATACTCGTTACGCTGATGCAGCCGCTGGAAGATGAGGAAGATCTTGCTGGCGAACTGCGGGTCGATGCCGATGCCGTTGTCACGCACGGAAAACATCCAGCCCGGGTGGCTGTGGCCGCCGTTGTGCAAGGGAGTGGTGGTCAAATCGTCGAAGTGGCGGGCGGAGACGTGAACGACAGGGTTGCTCTCGCCGCGAAACTTGATGGCGTTGGCCAGTAGATTCTGAAAGAGCTGCTCGAACTGTCGTTCGTCGGCGATGATCGTCGGCAGCGGGTCGATCCTTAACTCGGCGCCGCTCTCGGCGATCGCCACTTCGAGATTTGCGGAAATGACGTTCAGGACCTTGCCGCAATCGATCGGCGCGAACTCCGTACCCCGCGTCCCTACACGCGAGTATTTGAGCAAGTCGTCGATCAGCGTGCGCATGCGAGTTGCACCTTCGGTGGCAAAGCCGATGAACTCATCCGCGTCGGCGTCGAGCTTGCCGGCATAGCGGCGGGCGAGGAGCTGAACGTAGCTCGTCACCATACGCAAAGGCTCCTTCAGGTCGTGCGATGCGACGTAAGCGAACTGTTCGAGCTCTTCATTCGAGCGGCGCAGCTCGGCGGCCTGCTCGGTGAGTTGACGTTCGGCTTCGCGAGCGCGGACGAGGGCTTGGCGTAGGGCTTGTTTCTGGAGGAAGAGATCGATGAAGGCCGCCACCTTGGCTCGCAGGGTCTCGAGGGCGACAGGCTTGAAAAGGTAGTCGACAGCACCGAGCGAGTAGCCGCGACTGACTTTGCCCTGATCCGTGTGCAACGCCGTGACGAAGATGATCGGCGTCGTCTGCCCACGCTCGGTTTCACGTACGCGCCCGGCGACCTCGAAGCCGTCCATGCCGGGCATCTGCACGTCGAGGAGGATGACGGCGAAGTCGTTTTCGCGGCACGCGTCGAGCGCTTCCTGGCCGGACGAAGCCATGACGATGGGCTGCCCGAGGATCTTGAGCATCGAGTAGAAGAGGATGAGATTGTCGCGCGTGTCGTCGACCAAAAGGATCGGCGCGTGACCGTTCGCGGCAGTCACTTTGGTCGTGTCGGCCGCAGCCAAGGCTGGTCCGCTACCATTGCCCTCCAACATGGTGCCGCAGGACACAGCAAGTTCCACGCCCGCAGACGCAGCTGAATCGAGATTGAGTCGGTACGCCGTTGGTGCGACCGTAAGCTCGGAGAAACAATCGCATTCGGTGTGAGTTTTGTCCGTTAGTTCGCGGCGCCGCGATGCTCGTCGAACAACGCTCTAGAGGGTCGTGATTGTGGCACCCGTCGGGATTTCGACGGACGGTGTGCGCCGCTCCGGTCGCTCATCGCGCATGGCATCTGCGCGGCCGCACTCGTGTAGCTCGTCAGTTGATCCTGTAGACCACTGCGCCGGTTGGCGACTCGAAAACCTTGGTGAACTGCGGCGTGCGCGCCAGATACTGGCTCAGTCCAGGTAACAGCTGAGTTTCAACGGTGATGTAGGCCGCATGGAAATCGCGCTTGAGGCTTTCGTAGGTGCTGATGACTTCGTCGACGCACGGGTAGGCGCCGCAGGTCACTTCGTCGGCCGCGCCGTTGTGAAGGTAGTGTGTCTTCCAGTACAGCGTCGGGTCGTAGGCGTACTCGAAGATCGGGTCCATGCCGTTGATGTAGTAGTTGCGCGGATTCCAGAAGAACAGGAAGCCGAAGTTGTCCCACTGCGGATGGAAGACGATCTCGCCCGGCTCGGCGTGTTGCCCCAACCACTCGCCAACGTCCTTCAACCGGCGCGGATCGGACGCCGTGTCGAAGGTGAGAATCGGATAGCGGTACAGAGCCCACATCGGGCCGGCAACCAGCGTGACGAGGGCGAGTGCCATCGCGAGCTTCGTCGGTGCCGAGTGGTCCGTCGACCAACGCCACCGACCCGCCAGGAGCGCGAGAAAAATCGCCGAGAAGCCGACGAAAATCTCGTGTGAACGGCGAGCGACCTCGAAACTCAGGATGAAGAACACGACCGCGATCGTCAGGCTCGACCAGACAGCGATCCTGGCCTCCACCGGCATCGCCGTGAGCTGCCGGTTGCGGATCAGGACGCCGAGCGCGACGACGCCGAGCACCAACAAGATCGAAAGCGGAACGAACTGATCGTAGAAATTGATCGCATAGAACGGCAGCAGCTCGACGCCGACATGCAAATGAACATCAGCCTTCTCCAGCATCAGCTTGACGACCTGGATGTAGGCGAGGTGGACCGCGCCGATCGGATTGGGCCGCAGGAAAACGCCGATGGTGATTCCCGCCCCGAGTGCGGCCAGACGGTCGAGGTCGGGCGGGCGGCGGTGGACGATGCGGACCAGGCTGACGGTGCCGGCGACGAATACGGGTAGCCAAAGCAGCGCTATGTGTAGCCACGCCTGCAACGCGCCGATCAGGAAGATGGCCGCCAAGGTCGAGCGCGACTTGGGTTTGACGAGAAAGGAGAAGACCAGCAGTACGAGCCCGAGCGACAGCGGATGCGGCCGCATCATGGTCAAGCGGTACATCAGGTCGGAGCTCATCAAGGGGATGAAAAACAACCAGAGCAGCGGCCACCGTACCCCTAGCGTCCGAAGCGCGGTGAAGATCAGGCCCAAGGAGACGACGGTGATCGTGAAGGCTGCCCAGTAGATGCCGTCGAGCAGGGGATCGAATAGGGAAAATGGAACCGTGAGGATGTGAAAGCCGTACCAGATGTCGGCCGCGTAGGTCTTGATCGCCGAGCACTGCGCCCAGGGGAAGGAGGAATCGAACAGTCCTTGGGTGCGATACACCCACGAGTGGCGCAGGTGATAGAAGCTGTCGCCGTCGGCGACCAACGGAATCAGGTTCGCGTGCAGGAAGGCGGCGAAGGGGACGATCAGCGCGAGCGCCGTCAAGTGCGGATATCGCTGCAGCACGACTCCGGGGTCGTCGGCGGTCTGGCGCCCTGTGCCGGCTGCCGCTTTCGATTTTCGGCCCTTCATCCCGTTTTCGCTCGACCACCGCGCTCAAAATGTTCCGCGCACCATCGCACGCTGCCGCAGGTCTTCCAAGCTCGAGACGCGGGTTGGTACTGTCTCAGTTTGATTCGGCAATGACGCACGACCCTCCTGTGTCCCCGACATCGAATCCTCCTCGGTCCTCTCCTTCGACAAGGCTCAGGACATGCTTTGGAAAAGGAGGAAGATCGCCGTTCTCGGATTGCCCCCGGCTGCTTGAATGATGCCTCTGCTTGG
>Ga0187892_10006196_pt1 | contig 18022 bp, 13 predicted proteins | sample MA1701073metaG_FD_139345 | JGI IMG/M metagenome (GOLD analysis project Ga0187892, IMG submission 139345) | Bio-ooze microbial communities from a basaltic lava cave in the Kipuka Kanohina Cave System on the Island of Hawaii, USA - MA170107-3 metaG ... | reverse complement strand
TGAATGACGAAAGGTTGTTCAGCAGCGTGGTTTTGCCGCTGCCGGTCCCGCCAACCACGACGACGTTAAGGCGCGATTTCACGCAGGCCTCGAGGAAGTCACGTATCTCCGGTGTGACCGACTTGAATCGGATGTAATCGTCCCACGTAAGCGGATCGGCACCGAAACGGCGAATGGACATGCTCGCCCCGTCAATCGCCAGCGGAGGAATGACTGCGTTGACACGGCTCCCATCGGGAAGGCGCGCGTCGACCATCGGGGAAGTCTCGTCACACCGTCGGCCCACGGCGCTGACGATCTTGTCGATCACGTGCATCAGGTGCGAGTTGTCCCGAAACTCGACTTCGGTCAGTTCCAGCCTGCCCCGACGTTCCACGTACACATGTTTGGGTCCGTTAACCAGAATGTCACTGATGACCGGATCGGTCAGGAGAACCTCAAGCGGCCCAAGGCCGAAAGTCTCATCAAGGACTTCGGTGATGAGCCGCTGGCGCTCATTGAAGTTCAGTAGTGTGTTTTCCTGATCAGCGAGCTGCGAAACTAGCTCCTTGACCTGAGATCGCAGGGTCTCCTCGTCTCCCACCATCCGCGTCAGATCAAGTTGGTCGATTAGCTTACGATGGAGGCGCATCTTCAGCGCGTTGAACTGGTCGACCTTTTCCTTGGAGACCTTCGTTCGCGCCGGAGCGGCGAGCTTGACGGGACCCGGGGGCTTGGCCGGCGCGATCGTCGCCCCGCCCGCCGACGGCTGAACTGGCGATGGGGATGGCGTAACCGTGCCGTTGGGCAACCTTTTTCCGAACATGATGCTTATCCACTAAGCGACCGCGGGGCGTCGCCGGCATTCTGTCCCGACCCGCTCCGAATGAGGGCGCGCCTCAATTGGCGGCAAAAATTCGGTCCATCAGGCCCTTCTTCCGCCCATCCTTATCATCGGTCTGGTCGACAGGACTGTGGAGCCGCTCGGCAATTTCTCGGATCGACTCGCGGGCCTGGCTTTTCGGACTATGGATGAGAAGAGGTTCACCCAGGTTCACCGCCCCGCTGACGGAAGTCCAGTCATCCGCAATGGACGCGAAGATCGGCAGCCCTAGCGTCTCTGCTGCATCGCTGGGCGAGAGGTGAGCGGACGTACGACCGACACGGTTGCAAATCAGCTTGGTCCGCGATTCCGTCAACCCGCGACTCCTCTGCTCGTCGAGGATCCGCAGCGCGCTGTGCACGGGCGGCACGAGTAGTTGGATGACCAATAACGCATGATCCGATAAGTCCCGAACCGCGTGTGCGTTGAGGTCGAAGCGGCTAGGCCCGTCCGTCACCACGTACTCATGTAATTGCAGCATCGTGGAAAGGAGTCCGACGCAGGATGCGGCAGTGAGCGTCTCCGCCTGGGCCAGGTTCGTCGGGCGACTGAGAACATGCACCCCGGTTCTGTGTTTAACCAGCGCCCGCTCAATGACGCTCGGCTCCAGGCGCTCATTGGTCGTACAGAGATCGGCCAGGGTGAACTGGGGACTCACGTCCAATAGCGTCGCCACCTGACCGAAGCGGTAATCGAGATCGACCACGGCCACCTTACCCTCCGCCATTTGGGCCAGCTCGACGGCGAGGTTCGTCGCCAGGACGGTCGCGCCTAAGCCACCGGCCGGTCCCATGACCGTCACGAGCTTTCCGTGGGACGCAGCGTCAACCCGCCGGTCGGCGAATTTTTGCATCGCTTCGCCCAAAGTCTTGCCGTCGATGGGCTTGGGAAGGAACTCGCGGATACCGCTGCGCATCACCTTCAAGAGCAATTGCCCATCGGTCGATTGGGATGTCGCGAAGATCACCAGATCGGGCTGAGCGGCAGTGACCTCACGAACGACGGGCAGGACTGCCTCGGGCGCCGGGTCGAGATTCACCAGGACGACGTCAATGGGGAATTGCACGACGGCCTGTCCCAGCAGGGCCGGCTCGTCGACTTCCGCGAGTATTTTTACATTGGGGAACTGGAGTAGAAGGGTGCGCACTTCCTGGCCGAAGCGCTCATCCCGGTTGAGGATGATGAACCGTACGTCACGCCCCATCGAGTGTATGCATTCTCCGGCGAGGGCAGCGTGGCGAAACGAATGCGGCCGCTGGGCAGCCGGGTGAATAACCCGGCCGGCGGCTCTGCGCCGGCCGGGTCCGAAAAACACCTATCGGATCAGTTGCACAGCCCGAGTACCGGCCAAACGACCGAAAATATCCGAAAGCTGCCCGCTATACTCCTCAATCGAGCCTTCCGCATGGAAGTGCTCGCCTTGGGCAATATCGGCTAATTGCTGCATCAAGCTCTGGTCGGATTCGGCACCGACGCTGACGGCGAAAACACGTATGCCCAGGGCAATAGCCGCGTTTACACGGTCCACGGCATAGGCCGCTCCTCCCGGCTCGTCGTTGGTCCCGCCGCTCGCATTGACGTTGGCTTTTCCGTCCGTCAGGAGGACCATAACCTTCCGGGACGATCCCCGTGCTCGCGAGCTGGTCAACTCATCGATACCCTTTTGGACGCCGCCGCCGACATTCGTCCACGAGTCATAGTGATTCGACTGCATCACGGTTAAGCGATCGCTGACCATCTGATGGTTGTGCGTCAAATCCATCTCGTGGTGGGCGGTCGTGCCGTAGATTTCCAGGGAGACCTGATCGTCCGTGTCGAGGGCGTCGATCTGGTCCATCATGTACGCGACCGCCTCCTTGACGGCCTGCATCGGCTGCGTCGGTGTCGACGCGAACTCCGGAGTCAGGGCGTGCGAAGAGCGCTTCTCCATCAGGTAATTGACGAAGGTCTTGACGCCGAAACGGTAGCGAAGGTTGGAGTTTGCGTCGTACATTTCCGTGTTGGTCTTATTCACGTAGTTGTTGATGTAGTCCAGCCAGATGTTGCTGGAATCGGCGAGCGAGCGGCCCATGATTGGCTCCGTCCATTCCAGTTCGCTGGCGCTGATCCAGGTGTTGGCGTTTCCCGCCGGAGCGCCGCGGGTCTGCCAGAGACCACCGGCGATGCCGCTGTTCCAGTAGGCCAACCCTAGGGCGACAGCCACGCGAAACGGATAGGCGCCGCTCGGGTCGTACTGCTTGTTCATGATTGCACTGACTTCCGCCGCGCTGTACCCGCGGGCGGCAATGTAGGTAGACAACTCAGCATTGCTCCAGTTCTGGTTGTAGATGAGCCGAACCAATCCGGCGTCGGTTGTCGGATTGTACGTGCTTGCGATTGGGTTTGTGCCATAGCCCAACTTGTGGAAATACCCCCACGCCGGTCCGGCCGCCTGCGGAGTGCTCCCGTCGGCCTCAACCCAACCCGGGGGGAAACTGCCGATGTCCCACGACGCACCGATTTCACCGGCGCCGCCGGGCAGTGAGTCCCATACGTTCCATAGATTGATGTCCGTCGACTGATAGTTGCGGAACTCGCTATCGTCATTGTGCGAACCGGAGAGGTCGGCGACGATCGCGATGTCGCGAGGCATCATGACCGCCATCGCCTCCGTCGACAGCTCCGTGGTCATCATGCCGAAGATTCGCGCGAAGTACAACGGCACGGGACCGTTGGGAGAGCCCTCTGTATGTCGGAGTCGAACATGCACAGCGTCGGGGACCACATCCGTCGGCGCGAAGTCGTATTGTTGCGTGGCCCTATTGTACGTCGCCCGCCCGAAAGTGACGTCCGCAGCGGGGTCAAGGCTGAGCCGGCGCCCGAAGACCGGGTTGTGATCCACATAGTCGACGGCGGCCTGGCGGGCGAGATTGACCGCGTTCCCGTCCGCGTATTCGGACAGTTTTGCAGCGGCCGCCAGCGCCGCAGCGTCCGCGGACCGCTGAAGGTCCGATCGAGTATTGTACAACGCTCCCAGGTCGAACGTGAGCGCGGCAAAGCCCAGAAGGGCGACCATGAGAACTGCGACTTGGACGGCCACAACCGCCCGACGGCGGGCGTACCGGTATCGCCCTCGAAAATGGGTAAACATTGCTTTCCCCTCCCCCAAAACTCCTCTCCTGCTCGGACTGAAGTTGCGGCCGCCTCCGCGGGGCGGCGGATGCACGACGAGGAAGTGTCTATCGCATACCCACGAGGCCTGCGTGTCCCCACGGCCCGTGGATTGATAACTTCTCCGGTTGTGTCGCCAAAATGACCGACGCCCCCTTGGCCCTTCCGGCGGTCGCGCTCCCGCTCGATGGCGGACCGTCGTTTCGCGCCTCCGCTTCCAATAACCCCAACCCGTACAACTGGAAGTCGCCCGGTTCTTGAATGTCATCCCCTGGCATCCGTACCATCTGATGGGGTTCCATCGGCGCCACGATTTCCGGAGTAACCAGAATCACGAGTTCGGACAACGATCGCTGATAATTCACCGAGCGGAATAGCGCCCCCAGGATCGGCACTTCGCCAAGGCCGGGAATGGCGCTGGTAACACCTCGAACGCGCTCGTTCAGTAGGCCGGCGATCGCAATTGTTTGACCGCTTCCGACCTCCACGGTGGTCTCCGCCGCCCGTGAGGTCAGGCCAGGCACTGAAAGGCCCCTAATCTGAATCGCCGTCGTGAAGTCAAGATCCGATACTTCCGGCGCAATCCGAAGCCGAATTCGCTGCTCACCCTCCACCACGGGCGTAAAGTTCAAACGAACACCGAATTCACGGAATTCCACCGAAATCCGATCGTTCCCCTGCGGCACGGGAATCGGAAACTCGCCACCCGCTAGGAATGTGGCGGTCTCCCCGCTGATGGCCACTAGGTTTGGCTCCGCCAGCACCGACAACAAGGAGTTGTCCGCCATGGCTCGAATGAAAAGCTGCATCTGAACGCGCGGGAATCCAAGCGAAAGCGTTGTTCTCTCGTTTAGGGGAATTCCATCTATGCCGGTTACGAAGGGAATTCGCTCGGTGACGAGAGCGTCCGCCGCCGCGCCGATGTTCGTCGGATTGATCCCGCCGATCTGGTTGACCGCGAAGGCCGTGGGATGGTTGTCGCCGGCGATGAAGCCGTTGATTCCCAGCTCCCGCACCGCGCTGCGGCTTACTTCGGCCACCACACAGCGCAGGAGGACCTGCGATTCCCCCGCGACGTCCACATGGTTCTGCACGATCGTGGCTGCCTGACCTTCGGCCGCAAGCGGCACGTACAACTGAGCCACCTCCGCAATGCGCTTCGCTTTTACTGAACTGCTCGCCGTTCCGGTCAGTACGATATGACCTCGCACCGACGTCGCCTTGATATCACCCAGCGGATCAAGGGCCTTCATCGTTTCGTTCAGCCGCGCCACGTCCAATTCAACGACAACCTCGAACACATGTTGCTTGCCGTCGACCCCAGTGAGCACAACCGAAGTGGTTCCGTACGCCTGCCCCGTAAAGAGCACGCGAGTCGGGCTGACCACCTGAACATCGGCGACCTGCCGAGCGATCACATCCGCGCGAGCGACCTCAACGGTCGTCTCGACGGTGACGCTTCGGTTCAAGGGAACCGTAATGCGCTGGGACTGCGCGGACAGATCGAGGACGGAGGCGCGGAATTCCTTGCCGCTCCCGGCCTGACCCGATGCGTGCGAGACCGCAAACAACAGGACCCCGGCAGTCGACAACGCAAGCGTCCGCGCGGCCGTCCAGCCGCGTACACGCTTTCTTGCCGGCGAGTTCCTGCTGTCTTCCTTGACTCTGGCTAACATGGCTAGTGTCCTCCTCAATCACCTTCAATGGGTTCGTCGCTGGGAGGCGGGGCGTCCGCCTCATCTGCTACGTTCTGCGGTGGCGTAACGGGTTGCGCTGGTTGGCCGCCCTGCGGTTTGGACTGCGGACGGGCACCCGCCGAACGATTGATCGGCGCGCTTCCGACGTCTATGATTTTCTGCGACCGTGCATTCTCAAAGACAATCTTTTCAATTAGCCCCGGCTGGTTGCCGCTTGTCGATCCGTGGTAGACGACCACTCCATGCGGGGGATTGGGGTTTGCCATTACCGCCCGCGATCCGGGGGCAGGTGTTGCCAATGCAGCGATCGGGGTCGGCGGGGCATCCGCGGGTGCCAGCAACTTCCTCAAGCCCGGGAATGCCTCGTTGCTACTCGCAAACCCAGGGGTCTGCGATGTCGATTCATCGGAGCCACGCATGGCCAGAGTGATTTTTCCGCGAGTCGCCGCCAGGTGCAGCTTCGGGGCCTCCATTTCCGGCACCAGGAGCGTCGCGGATTTCGCCGGCTTGACCTTCGAGCCGCCGCCGTCTTCCGGCGGGTTCGTGCTGGACTGTCCGATCGCGGCGACCTGAACGTGCTGCAATATGACTTCCGCGATTGTTTCCTTGTTTCGACCTCGCTCGCCGGCCTCGACGTCCATGACGACGATGACGTCTACCCAATCGCCGGGACGAAGCTGAAAGGCCACGCCGGTTACCTCGTCGATCTTCACTGAAACCGCCCGGAACCCCGGCGGAATTCGACCCTTGGTGCCCGGTTCGGTGCCGACCGGGCCCAGCATCGACTGAAGCACCGGCATACGCTGGGGAATGGCCTTGGCCGTCACGCGCCCAACGGCCTCATCAATTGTGGCGACGCGTTCAGCCTGGGGCGCGAACAGGTTGTCGTTGGTTTCGACGAGTTCGACCATTTCCTTGGTGATTTGCTCGTACGCCCCGATATCCTGCCTAGCCCGAACGACCGATATTTTCTGCTTCGCGTCGTTGGAAGCCTTGGCGTTCTTCAGCGTGTCCATAAGGAACCTGACCGCAAATAGTCCCACGCACAGTCCCAGCACCAGCGGAATGATTGCCTTGCCCTTCATGAGATTTCCTTTGCAGTTGCAGCCCTGGTCCGCCACTCGAACCGGCCGCCGACCCCAAGCCCGCCTCTTGGCTTATCGGAAGTTTCCGGCGCGACTTCGACTTAGACCGGAGAAAATCTTCCACCCCCTTCTACGTTTAGGCGGCCGAGCCGCACGGCCGCCGCTGGCTCATGGGTCCGGAAAAGCCGGCGTCATCCGGCCCGTTCGACGCCAAGGGCCTCCTCCCCGCGGTCTATCCGACCTGGTAGATCATGGATCTGTACAGCCCTCTTTCCGCATCGTGCAGCTGCCCACGAGGTCGTAATCATGGGTACCGAAGAACCCGCCCATCAGCGACACATCGTTATACGGGACGGTAACCGTGACCGTTTCATCGCACCCATCACGGGTCAGCTCGGTGTCGTAGGTGCTCAACCTCGTCGGCGCCATGACCGCGGCCACTCGATTCAGAACATTCGTGTATGGCGCTACGGACGTTTGCAACACGACCAAGCGGCTTCCCTCCCGGGCCGCGTTCTGCAAGGTCTGACGTACCATAAACACCCAACCATATTCGATGATCCCAAGTAGAATCGTCATCAACAACGGCAGAACGACCGCAAACTCCACAATCGCGGCCCCCCGTGCTCGGCCCGCGGTGCGCTTGTCGATTCTTGTAGGACCATCTACCAGAACGAGTTTCTCCGATCCGAGAGTCCGCACGAGCTCCCGGCAAGCTGGGATTGTATTCCGCCCACGGCTCGCTTTGTCAGGCGCTTCCAGTTTTCCGCGCTTCATCCTACATTCCTCCCCACCCGAACATTTTCGCCCCCAGAACGATCAATGTCCCAGCCGTTAACGGTACGCCGTACGGCAACAACTGAGAGGTCGTCCCGAAACTCTTGGCCGACCCATACTCGCTGAACATCGTCTCGCGTGAGGAACACTTGTTCAGAATGATGCCTATGTTGATGAGGGCCAGCCGCAGCCGTCCGGTGGACAGAATCATGGCTCCGGCGGCCAGAGCGCCGATCATCGCCCCCAGCACAAACGAATAAAGGGTCGCGAGCGGACCCAGCCAAACCCCGATCGCCGCCATCAGCTTCACGTCCCCCGCCCCCATCCCGTGCATCAACCACGGTAGGATCAGAAGTCCAAAGCCTGTCAGCAGTCCCAGCGCCCCGCTCCCCACGCCGCCCCAGCCGAAATAAAGTCCCTGAACCAGGAAGCCCACCAACACCAGCGCGGCATTCAACCAGTTGGGCACTCGGCGCTGCGTGTAGTCAATCCAAGATGCCAGAAGGATCCCCGGTATGAGGATCGCGCAGGTTACATGCCAGAATTCCAGGACCATCGCTTGCACCCCTATCGTTTCCCCACGGACCTGCCTCCACCGCCCGATCCCGCGGCCCCCCTCTCAGGTCTCAGTGTCTTCTCAAACGGATGGATAAGCGCCGCGGCGTTTTGTGCGGACATGAGGGCGGGCGCCACCACGGTCGGTGGCGCCCACCCCTGTTCCATCCGCTTCCGGCCTCAGTCCGGCGCCGAACACACACAGCCCGGCCCCTTAGTTAAGGACGGAATACCTAAAGGACGGTACCCACGAACCTCTAGACGGCCTGGAGCGCCGTGTCGGCCGTGGTGAAGATGCCCTCCACCGTCCCGCCGAGCTGACCAATGATGGTCAGACACACGATAATAATCAGCGCCAGCATGACCGCGTATTCAGTCGCAGTCGGGCCGTCCTCGGACTTCAAGAATGTCTTCGCCCGATTCAGGAACCTATTCATAGTTGACTCCTCTCCAGACTTTGGGGCTGATGGAACAGCCCGACCAGGATTCGAAGGTCGCCCAGGCACGCAACGTGCCTCGATCCCCCTCATGAACGACTCGAACCTCCTAGGGTCACGAGTCAATGCCGAACATCGAAGCGTCAGCCCCGAACTTGCAGGGCGGTCAGCCGACGGCAATGGGATGCAGCATCTGTCGTGGAGGGTTTGCGGCGTAGTTCGGGAAGGTTTAGGATGTGTATGCTACCTGTCTTTCCCCGAACGCAACTGCCCCTCCACCTGCCATCCATCCCACCGGGTGAAACCTACGAAACAAATTCACCCCGTGCAAAGAAGGTCCCGTAACCGATTCGCCTCTCGCACGCACGGCGCGCACGCCGCCCGTCTCCCTCACGTACACCCAAAGGCTCGTGCAGCGTCGTCCCGAAATGGCGACGGCCGGCGGACCATTCATAGAAAACGGCCCATCGCCCCCGATATGGCCAAATAAATGCCGTTCATTCGGTCGCCGATTCCGCTAAAGGCGACCAGGACGCCGATGGCGATCAGCATGATCAGTACGGCATACTCCGTGGCCGTCGGGCCGCTCTCACAGCGTACGAACTCCAGCGCTTTCCGCTTCAAGGCGTACATCGGTGTGCTCCTTTCCGCACCCCCCTTGCGGTCGTCAGGTCGACCCGATGATTGGCCGGCCTAACGATCATGTAAAGCTTCCAATACAGGGGCGAAGCGAGCAAATCAGTCGGTGGATATTCTTGTTATGGGCTTGTCGCTGAGACGAAAGCTTGCATGATGGGACGTACGCGTCCAGAAGAAATGAAATCACAGGGCGGCTGGCGCATTCACCCCGAATGCGCACAAAATGAGACGGACGCCGGGGATCCGACGTCCGTCTCATATCGAGGACCGAATGTCCGAAAAGAGAGTCTCCCTCCGACGCTACTCCTCCCCGGACATCAACTGCTGATACTTCTCGTACAGTTTTGGATTTCGCCGCGCGAGGTCCGTTTCGTCGGAGAAAACCTGGACCAACTCGGAATCACCCTGGCGGGTCCGCACTTCTATTCTGCCGTCGGGCATCGCCTGAATCGTCTGGCCCGCCTTGGCGCCCGGACCAAAGCCCGAAAAGTGCGCGCCCGGCAAAGGCGGGGTATGCGCCCCCATGGGGAACCCCCCTACCTTCCAATGCTCCATCATTTCTTGAAACGCCCTGTGATACTCCTCCATGGCGCGGCGATACTCTTCACCGGCGCCGCGGAGGCTCTCAGTCATCTCCTGCCGCCACTCCGCTACATTCTCCTTCCATTCTTCAACGTCCATTGCGCCGTCCTTGTCGCCGTCGTCCGACAAATGCCAGAATACGTCTCCGCCCGACCCGCCCAAAAGACCGGCGGCCTCAGCATCCGCGGCGCGAAGTTGGTCCTCAGTTTCATACGTATTGGTAGTGGTTCCGTTGTTGTCAGTCCGCGTCACGGTGATCTTGCCGTCACCGCCCTGTTCGACAATCAACGTCTGCCCGTCACGATCAACTGTGCTCTTGATGGACTTGCGGCCATTGTCTACAAAGATCTGAATCGTGCGGTTCCCCGACTTGGGGAGCACACCGCCCAAGTCAGGCAGCTCTACACCGAGATCCTTGAGGTCTTTGATGATCCACTTGCCGCCCGGACCCTTGCGGAGAATTCGTCCATGCGTGCGAATTCGTTCTTCGATCTCCTCATCCGGAGCGGAATCCCCGTGCCATACGAGCGATCCCGCCTCAAGTCGATTCCCTAGAACCACATTTACCGTGGTTCTCTGTCCTCGCCTAAGAAGACCGAGGGACGCCGTCTCGCCTGGCTTGTGGGAGGCGAGCAAATCCTTGCCCAGCTCAACCTCCTGTCCATCCAACGAGAGCAAGACGTCGTGCGTCTCCAGGCCGGCGCGGTCCGCGGGACTGTCCTTCACCACATTGGTGATCAGCAAACCGCGACCCTTTGTGTCAAGCTGAACAGCCAACACTTCCGGCACCTCGTCAATCGCCACCCCCAGCCACGCACGATCGGCCGCCGCATCGGTGCCCGCCGGCGCCACGCTTGAGACGAAAAACGCGCGCGGTTCAGCGCCGTCTCCCGCTAATTGAACAGCCGCACCGGGCGCAACGGCCGCCTTAATAAGGCACGGCTTTTTGGAAGATCCCGCCGTAGGCGCGCCTCCGCATGGGTCGCCTCCAAAAACACTCGTCGGAAGCCACGAACTCACCGCAAACAATCCAACAATCACTAGTTCCTTCATCGATTCACTCCTTAGCCAATAGGTCATCATGAACCCTCTCACAACGAATTCGTGATCCGTCCGTAGCGATGGATCACATCTCCGCATTCGTCAGTCGCACCGCGGGCTGCGAGCGCTTTAGCGTTCTGGTTCTATCTACTTCGAGCCAATAGACCTTCCCGTCTTCCCCCACGACACCGATGATACTGCGGTCGATGTCGCGCGTTCTTCGGCGCCCGCCCGACTCAAGGCCCACGTTCTGATATGGCCCCGTCGGCCGCACGTCCTGCAACAACGAAGGTGGCACGATCGATTGAGGCACGAACGGCGAGTAAGTCTGAGACATGCGAGACGACCACATCGGCCGCGCCAGCACAAGAGCAAAAAGTGCGGCCGCGATGCTCCCGGGCACCAACCACCAGGCTCGCCCCGAACCTGCCGTGGAACGCATCGCCGTCTGGCGGGCCGCAACGGACGGCGCCTGCCCCCCAGGAGCAGCGGCCAGCGCACGATCCAACGCCGCAGCCGCCAGCCCACCGAGCCGTTCATATTCCTCAAGCAGCCGATGGGCCGACGGATCCTTGATGATCTCCCGGTTCAACTCCAACTGCTCGTCCTCGCTGAGCGCGCCGTCCAGCCGCCTGTTGATCAACCTTTCAATATGGTCGCGATGTTCTAACATACGTCTATTCGATTTTGCCCTTAAGCGATTCCCGCAACAACCGGCGAGCTCGAACCAGCCTTGTCTCCACCGTATCGATCGGCATGCCCATCACCTCGGCAATCTCACGGCAGTTCCATTGGTTCAAATGCCGTAGCACAAATGGCTCCCGATACAAGGCCGGCAGGCCCGCAATCGCCTCCAGCACGGCTTCGTGCAGCTCGCTTCCGATCAATCGCCCTTCCGGCGTCCGTGCCGGCCGCCGCAGATCACTCTGTTGCGAATACTCCTTTTTCAGCCGTCGTCGCCGAGTTACATCCCGTCCGGAATCGATCGCCGCATGATACGCAAGTCGGTAGAGCCATGGCCGCCACCGCCGCGAATCCCGCAGGTCCGATATGCGGTCCCAAACGGTCGCCCAGACCTGCTGCGCTACATCATCCACGCGATTGGTGTCGCCCAATGCGGCGAAAACAACCCCGCGCACCCAGCGATTCTGTCGGCGAAAAAACTCCTCGTACGCAAAGCGGTCGCCGCTGCGTATGGCTTCGATGACCGGTGCCTCCGGATCGAACTCCTCTGCGATGGCCATCGTCATCGTTACCAGAATAGACGCCGCTCCCGTTGGCTGCCGGTCAAGTCCGGCAAGGATTTCTCTTCCGGGGTCGAGACCGTCAGATAATATCAATTCTGCCTTGAGGGCGCGTTCTTGGCTGAGTTACGCAATCAGCGATGATTGTCGGGCGGGCCTGCCCGGCGGCAAGGGGAGCGGCCGGCGCGCGGTCCCTAAGATGCACACGGATTCCCGACCCATCAGCCCTACCAAGTCGCCGACAAATCGCTCGTTGCAGCAAACTCGGATCGACGGATGACACTGGAGTTGAGCGGTCAGCCCGTCGGTCGTTTCGACGTTTAGATAGACGTTGCAGTCGCCGGGATAAACTCGAAGAAGCGCTGCCAGCTCGTCGATTGGGGAGTCCGCTCGAATGGTAACAAGCAATGCCTTCGCGAAAGAAACGGTCGCCTCATCCGCCGTAACCACGCGGCTGACCCGAAGCGACGGCTCCTCCCGCTTCCGGTCCACCGCGCCTTCCAGGAAGACGACCGCATCGGGAACCAACACCGCTCGGTAAGCGGGAAGTTGCTTAGGAAACAGAATGCCCTCCACGCGGCCCGCCAAGTCTTCCAACGTGACGATGCCCATCGCCTTACCGGGGTTTCGCCCTCCTTTGGCAACGACCGTACGCAGGCTCGACACCATTCCTCCGACGATTACCTGTGTGTCATCTGCCAGCCGCGCCAGATCAGTCGTCGTCGCGGAGGCGCATGCCGCAAGAAGTTGTTCGTGCTGGGCCAACGGATGCTTGGTGATGTAGAAGCCCAGCACCGCTTTCTCGCGGGCCAGCATCTCCGCCTCCGTCCATTCCGCTGCTGACAAGGCCGCGTGCGGATCCGAGCCTGCCGAATCGCCCCGCGGCGCACCGAACATGAACAGTTGACCGTTCCGGCGGTCGCGTTGCGTCTCCTGGCCGGCCGCAATGGCCCGGTCGAGCGCGTCCATCATCGCTTTCCGCATCGCTCCGGTGCGATCGAAGGCGCCGGAGCAAATCAGCGCCTCCATCGCCACGCGATTGACCGCGCCCAGGTCCACGCGTTCACAGAAGTCGAACAGGCTTCGAAACGGGCCGCCTCGCTGCCGTTCTTCCATGATGGCCGCCACCGCTCTGGGCCCCACGCCCTTCACCGCCCCCAATCCGAATAGGATGGCCATTCCGCCACCCGGCCCACGACCGTTACCGCCGATCCGCTGGGACTCTTCGCGTGTCGCGGTTCTGCCGGCCCGAGGAGCCTCAGTCCCCGCCGGCCGCAATGCCCGGTCCACAATGAAGGCGAGCTCGGAAGCGTTGATGTCCGGTGGTTCGAGCACCAGACCCATCTGCATGCATTCCTGGCGGTACTCCGCCACTTTCTCAATGCTGGACATTTCAAACGTCATCAGGGCGGCCATGAACTCGACCGGATGGTAGGTCTTCATCCACGCCGTCTGAAACGCCACCAACGCGTAACCGGTAGAGTGGGCCTTGTTGAATGCGTAGCCGCCGAATTTCAAGATATCCTCGAAGACCTGGGTGGCCACCCCTCGCGATACGCCGTTGCGAACGCATCCTTCCAGAAACGGCGCTCGCATCGTCTCGATCATATCCGTCTTTTTTTTGCTGATGGCCTTTGCCAGGCGAAACGCGCTCTTCAATTCAATTCCGCCCAGCCGGTTCACGATTCGCGAGACTTGCTCCTGGTAGACCATGATACCATACGTTTCTGCCAACACCTCGGTCATGATCGCATGGGGCGTCGTCCATGCGGCGCCATGCTTGCGGGCAATGTATTCCGGAATATATTCCATCGGCCCCGGTCGATAGAGGGCATTGGCCGCGATCAGATCCTCGATCCGGTTGGGCTTCATGCGCATGATCACGTCGCGCATGCCGCCCGACTCGAATTGAAAGATTCCGCTCGTGTCCCCCAGTGCGAACAGCTCATAGACCTTTCGGTCCGACAGATCAAGATGCTCCAAGTCAATCGGTAAGCCGGTCGTCCGCTCCGCAAGTTGGCGGGCTCTTTCGAGCGTGGTCAGGGTCCGCAACCCCAAAAAATCCATTTTGAGCAGGCCCACCTTCTCAACCGTCGGCCCGTCAAATTGAGTCATGAAGGCATCCTGGCCAGTAGCCTTATAGAGCGGCAGAAAACTCACCAGCGGCTGATCGGCCACAACCACCCCCGCCGCATGAACTCCGGCATTTCGGGCCACCCCCTCCAGCCGCCGCCCAATATCGACAATTCGCCGGACCGTGGGCTCCGCCTCGTATCGCTTGCGAAGCTCAGGTTCTTGCTCGAGAGCCTTGTCGAGCGTGATATGGGGTTCCGTTGGAATGAGTTTTGTGAGCCGGTTTGCTTCATCAAATCCCAGTCCCACGACACGGGCAACATCCTTGATGGCCGCCCGGGCCTTGAGAGTTCCGAACGTAATAATTTGGGCTACGTGACCGTATTTGCGGCGGACGTATTCGATCAAGTCCGCGCGGCCGTTCTGGCAGATGTCCAGATCGATGTCCGGCATTTCGTCTCGGTCAGGGTCCATGAACCGTTCAAAATAGAGGCCATACGTAATCGGATCAGGGGCGCTGAGGCGGAGGCAGTACGCGACGACTGAGCTGCAACCGCTCCCTCGGGCGCTGGCCGGAATTCCATTCCGCCGAGCGTAGTCGACGCAGTCCCAGACGATCAAAAAGTAGCTTGCAAACCCCTTGCTTGTAATCACGTCGAGTTCGTAATCAATTCGCTCTTGCAAGGCCGGAGTCATCGGGCCGTACCGCTCCCTGGCCCCGGCGTAGACCAATCGGCGCAGGTAAGCGGCGTCATCCAGCGGTTGCCCGGCGTCATCGCTGATTCCCGCCGGCACTCGATATACGGGAGCGTGCCGCCGCGAGAGATCGAGTTCCAGGTTGCACATCCCGGCGACATGCAGCGTGTTTGTGACCGCTTCGGGGCAGGTCGCAAACAGCGATGACATCTCGTCGGCGCTTTTGAAATAAAACTGGTCGGTAGGAAACTTGAAGCGGTTCTGGTCGCTGACCAAACTTCCGGTATTGATGCAACAGAGGACATCGTGGGCTTCGACATCGCCGTGTTCGAGGTAATGGACGTCGTTGGTGGCGATGACGGCCACGCCCAGACGTTTGGCCATGTCGCGCAGCTCGGGGTTCAGCGTGCGCTGCTCCGGCATGTTGTGATCCTGCAGCTCCATGAAGAAGCGATCCGGCCCGAAGATCGTCAAGTAGGTCTTGGCCGCCTCCTCCGCCGCCGCTCGATCCTGATTCAGGAACGTCTGCGGGATTTCGCCGCCAATGCAGGTGCTGGTACACACCAGACCCTTGGACAGTTCTTGCAGGACCTCCTTGTCGATGCGCGGCTTGCGATAGAACCCTTCGGTGTATCCGATGGTGGCGAGCCGCATCAGGTTGTGGTATCCCTCCCGATTCATGGCCAGCAGGAGCAGGTGATACGATTCCTTTCGATCGCCGCTGTCCTTCACCCTTCGGTCGCCGGAGGCGAGATAGGCCTCGCAGCCAATGATCGGCTTGACCCCGGCCTTGCGTGCCGCCGTGTAAAACTCCACCGCCCCGAACATGTTGCCGTGGTCCGTCAGGGCGACGGCGGGCATGTGCCACTCCTTCGCCCGGCGAACGAGCGCCTCGATACGCGTCGCCCCGTCTAGAAGGCTGTAGTGCGAATGGACATGAAGATGAACAAAAGGCGAAGACTGCCCTAGCGGGTTCGCAACCATGCCCGTCAGACTCCCTTCCGGGATTAAGCCACGTCAATCAATGTCAACGTGGCCAATCCCCCCTCCGCATCGCCGTAACGGCTTAGCAGCGCCCGTCGGAGCGGCTCGTGTTCGGGCTTCGCCAGACTCGGATCGGCCCTCATGATTTCAGCCGCGTCATCGCGGGCCTGTTCCAACAGATCAAGGTCCGCCAACAGGTCGGCGACCTTGAAGACTGGCAGGCCGTGCTGGCGGGTTCCCAGTAGTTCGCCGGGTCCGCGCAGGCGAAGGTCTTCCTCGGCAATCCGAAAACCGTCTGAAGTCTCGCAGAGAACCCGAAGGCGGGCCAGCGACTCCTCGCCGGCCGACTCCACAAACAGAAAGCAATGCGACTTCTTCGAACCTCGACCGATACGGCCTCGCAGTTGATGCAATTGGCTGAGGCCGTACCGCTCGGCGTGCTGAACGATCATCATGGTCGCGTTGGGGACGTCCACACCTATCTCAATGACTGTTGTAGCGACCAACACCTTGATCTCACCCTCGCGAAACCGTTGCATTACCTCACTCTTCTCGACCGCACTCATTCGTCCGTGCAGCAGCCCCACGCGGTACCCGCTTAACTGCGACTGGGAAAGCCGCTCCGCCTCAGCGGAGGCCGCCTTTAACGGCGCCGTTGCCGATTCCTCCACCAACGGATAAACGACAAACGCCTGCTCCCCGTGATCCAGCCGCGACCGAAGGAAGGCCCACGTAGCCTCCGCTTGCTCCGGAGAGGTAACGGTCGTGGCGACCGGCTGCCGATACGGCAACCCACCGACGATCGTCGACATATCCAAATCACCAAAGAGAGTCATCGCCAACGTTCGCGGGATCGGCGTGGCAGTCAGCACGAGCGTGTGCGGCGCCTCACCCTTACTTCGCAGCCGCGACCGCTGGGCGACGCCGAACTTTTGCTGTTCATCGATGATCACCAGGCCCAGGTCGGCAAAGCGCACGTCATCCCCCATCAGCGCGTGCGTCCCGACTAAGAAGTCAATGTCTCCGGAAGCCACGGCCCGCAACAGCTCTGCTCGCTCCCCTCGGGGAGTCGAACCGGACAGAAAACCTCTACGTACGCGACTTCCGGCAAGATACAGCTCGATCTTGGTCTGATGCTGTTCCGCGAGCACTTCCGTCGGGGCCACCAGCGCAACCTGCCGCCGGTTGGCCACCGCCGACAGCGCGGCGTAGACGGCCACGGCGGTCTTGCCGGCGCCCACATCGGCTTGAAGCAGCCGGTTCATGGGTTGCGTTCGACTCAGGTTTTCGCGGATTTCGGCGATGGCTCGGTCCTGCCCGGCCGTCAACACGAACGGAAAGCGTCGCCGAATACGTGCGTCGATGACATCAGTCGTGATGATCGGTTTCGCCGGTGGGCCGCCGGCCAACTGGCGCCGGCTGGCCTGCACCGCAAGCTGACAAAGCAAAAACTCGTCATAGGCCAGTCGGCGCCGAGCGACCGAAATATCTTCAAGCGCGGTCGGCCGGTGGTAGCGCAGGATCGCCGTACGAAGCGGCGGAAGCTGCCGACGACGCCGGACCGACTCCGGAACGAAATCCACGACCGCGTAAACCACATGCTCGAGAACACCGGCGATGATCGCGGCGATCTGTTGGCTTGGCAGCAGCGATGTACCGGAATACACCGGTACATACTGATCGGAATCGCCGTCGAGCGGATCGGCCTGATCGTCGATGACCGTGAGCTTCGGATTGGTGAACGAGGCCAGGTCGCCGCAGAGGTCAACCTTGCCGGTGATGCGGACAGTCTGGCCGTAGTGAAGCTTATCCGTGAGAAACGGCGAGTGAAACCAGCGAACGCGGCACTGGCCCGTGCCGTCGACCAGGTCTGCGGTGACCGTTTCGCGACCACCGCCTCCGCCGGTGCGGACGCGTCGCAACTCACCGACAACGGTAGCGACGACACCCAGTTCCAGTGAGCCGATCGCCTGCGACTTGGGCCTCAATTCGTGCCGGAACGGGAAGTACTCAATGAGATCGCCGAGCGTCGAGACCCCCAATGTGGCAAAGGCATTGGTCCGTGTGGGACCAACCCCCCGAACAAACTGTACACTATCCCCCAGCCGGATGCCGGTTGCCAAGGCGCGAACTCCCACGGTGCGCAGCGACCCCATCAGGCGAAGCGAAGCGAATGGCTCTTGTTGCCCTTCTAGGGAAT
>Ga0187892_10006195_pt1 | contig 18022 bp, 16 predicted proteins | sample MA1701073metaG_FD_139345 | JGI IMG/M metagenome (GOLD analysis project Ga0187892, IMG submission 139345) | Bio-ooze microbial communities from a basaltic lava cave in the Kipuka Kanohina Cave System on the Island of Hawaii, USA - MA170107-3 metaG ... | reverse complement strand
TCGCGGTCTCCTCGGCCGGCGTGCCGTAGAGCCGGATGGTGCCGGGGAGCTTGCGCGCCTCGAGCACCCGCCGCGCGGCGGCCGCGGCGCCGGCCGAGGCGGCGCCGAACACACTGTGGCCGCAGGCGTGCCCGGCCTCCACGCCCTCCCGGGGCCGCCGCTCGGGGACCGCCTCCTGGGAGAGCCCGGGCAGCGCGTCGAACTCCGCGAGCACGCCGATCACGGGCCGGCCCGAGCCCCACGTGGCGACGAAGGCGGTCGGCATGTCGGCCACGCCGGCGCGCACCTCGAAGCCCTCGCGGCGGAGGAACTCCTGGAGCGCCGCGCTCGAGCGTTCCTCGCGGAGCCCGACCTCGGCCAGCTCCCAGATCTTCCGGTGGAGCGCGACCAGCTCGCCCTGCAGCTCGCGGGCGCGCGCGATCGCGTCGTCGGCGGGATCGGTCTGGGCCACGAGGAGGCCGGCGAGCAGGAGGGCGGTGGTCATCGGGGGTTCTCCTTCGACGGTTTCGGGCCGGCATTGTAGCGATGGTGGGGACCGCCGTAGTCACCTCCCCGCGCGGGCGGCCCACGCGAGGAACGCGGCCCCCGCCGCGAGCGCCGCGCCCGCGCCGAGGAGCGCGGCCGGGCGCGCGCCGCCGGGCCGCCGGCGGACCGGGACCGGCGCGCCGCCGTCCCCGATCAGCACGAAGGGCGCCCACGCGGCGACCGGCCACCCCTCGCGACGCGCCTCCCGCTTGGTCGCCACCAGGGACTCGTCGCGCGCGGCGCCCCCGGCGAGACGCCGGTAGAAGCGCTCCATGAACCGGAGCGCGTCCTCGTCGCGCACCTTCCAGAGCGTATAGACCACCGAGCGTGCCCCGGCGTGCAGGAAGCCCCACGCGAGACTGCACACGCCGAGGCCGTAGCGCCCGACCCCGCGGCCGGTGTCACAGGCCGAGAGGACCGCGAGGTCCGCGCGCGTGACCAGGCCGGCGAACAGCTCTCGCGCCTCCAGCCGGCCGTCCTCCCCCTCCCCCGCGACCAGCCGGAGGTGCGAGCGGTCCGGGCGCGCCTCGTCCAGCACGCCATGCGCGGCCAGGTGGAGCACGGTGGACGGGATCGCGGCCTCGACCCGGAACCGGGACTCGCGGATCCTGGGCCAGGCCACGACGGGGCCGTCCAGCTCGCGGCCCAGGAGCCGGAGCTCCCCGGCGGCGCCGGCGAGGTCCTCCGCGTCGCCCGAGGCGGCCACCACGCGCCCGGCCGGTGGAACCGGCGCCCGGCGCTGCTCGAGCAGGATCGTCGCCGACGGCGCGTAGGAGACCGCCCAGCGGTCGGCCCAGGTCCCGCTCCCGTCGTCGCCCGCGGGGAGGGTCTCGAACGGGAGGAAGTGGAGCGGGCCGTCGGGGATCACGATCACCCGGCGCGCGCCGCGAAGCGCCTCCTCCCAGGGACGGACGAGGTGCTCGCGGAGCCGGCGCGCGCACGAACGGAGCGCCGCCTCGTCCGCGGCGGAGGCGGCGGAACCGAGCGCGCGCGTGTAGGTCTCGAGCGCCTGCTCCAGGCCCGGCGGGAGGGCGAGGAGGACCGCGCGCGCCCCGCCGGGCGTGATCACGAACGCGATCCCCTCGCGGAAGCGGCGCGGCCAGAGGTACTCGACGAGCACGGTCCCCCCGGTCGCCAGCTCCCGCGCCCGCTCGAGGGTGATGGGCTCGGGGCGGTGGAGCGCGGCGAAGCGGGGCGCCGCCGCGCGGAGGCTCCGGGCCGCCTCGGCCGTCCGCTCGGCGGCGCGCGTGAGCGCGGGTTCCGCGGCCCGGGCCTCGAGCAGCGCCGAGCGCGCCCGGAGCGCGTCGCGGAGAGCGGCCTCGGCCGGTCGGGCCTCCGCGGGGGGCTCGGGCGGGTCCGAGCGCGCCAGCGCGGCGAGCAGCGCGCGCGCCTTGAGCAGCTCGGCCGCGCGGAAGGCCTCCTCGATCCCGCCGGGCCCCGCCTTCAGCGAAGCGAGCGCGAGCCGCTCGAGGCCCTCAAGCGGCTCGGGCGCGCCGGGGAGCACCTCGTCCATCGCCCGCCCGCTCGGGCCCGCTTCGAACAGCTCGACCGCGGCGCGCGCCGCCTCGAGCGCCTCGTCCAGCTTGCCCTGACGCTCGAGCGACGCGGCCAGCGTGACCAGGACCGGCTCGCGCGCGGGGAGGTGGTGGCGCTCGGAGAGCGTCCGGGCCTCGCACAGCAAGGGCTCCGCGGCGGCCGCGTCGCCGCGCGCGAGCCGCACGCTCCCGACGTGGGTCAGCACACGGACCAGGTAGCGCGGATCCTGGTGCCCGCGCTGTGCCGCCAGCGCCTCCTCGGCCACCCGCCCGGCCTCCTCCCACCGGCCCGCGTCGGCGAGCAGCGCGGAGCGGTGCACGAGCGCGAAGCCGAGGAGCCCGCGATGGAGCTTCCCCGCGCGCTCGGTGAGCGCGGCGGCCTCCTCGTGGTTCCCGGACGTGGCCTCGATCCGCGCGGCCTCGAGCAGCGTCATCCCCTGCTCCTCGGCGACCCGGCACGCGGCGTAGAGGTCCGCGGCCCGGACCAGCTCGCGCACCGCGCCGACCGGGTCGGCGTGCGCGAGCACGCGACCCCGCTCCCTCACGATGGCGGCCCGCGCGTGCGCGCCGGGGGTGGCGACCTCCTCGCCCTTGCGGAGCAGCTCCAGGGCCGCGGTCCGCCGCCCGGAGAGCCGCGCGATGAAGGCGCGGGTCCTCCAGCAGAAGGCCGCGCCGTCCGGTTCCCCTCCCGCCTGCGCGGTCGCGGCGAGCGTGGCCAGGTGCGCATCCGCCTCCTCGGTACGGCCCAGCTCGAAGAGACAGATGGACCGGTAGAGGAGCAGGTCGATCAGGCGTCGGGGGAGCGTGTCCGGCTCGAAGAGGAGGACCGCCTGTCGGATCTGCTCGAGCGCCCCGTCGAGGTCGCCGCGCGCGTAGAGAAGAGTGACGAGGATGATCCGGAGTTCCGTCTCGCTCTTCCTGCGGGCGGGGCTCTCCGGGACGGTGGGGGCGACGCCAAGACCGGCGCGCGCGGTCTCGATCGCCTCCTCGTACGCGCCGAGGACGTTGAGACCCTGCGAGAGGCTCGCGAGACCTCGGAGGAGGGGGCCCGGCAGCTCCGCCGCGCGCGCGACGGCCACGGCTTCGCGCAGGAGCTCGACCCCGCGGGCGGATTCGGAGCGGATCAGGTGGATCGAGGCGAGCGAATCGAGGATGGCGACCCGTCCCTCCGGGGCGAGGTCGGAGCGCTCCAGCAGGCCGTCGAAGAGGGTGCGCGCCAGCGGGAGGTCGTGCCGGCGCCAGGCATCCCACGCCTGCTTCTCGAGGTCCGCGGTCCCCTGACCGAGCGCCGCGCCCGCTGAGAGCAGCAGGGCCCACGCCCGGGTCCCGAAACGGACCCGAAGCGCGCGGATACGAGCTGATCCATGCGCGGTGCTCATCGGCCCCGCGATGCTACCGTGAAGGGAGAGGGAAGGAGTCCCCTCCTTCCCTCTCCCGGATCACGGGCCCGGGCCCGGGTCAGTTGGTCGTGAAGGCCCAGGTGTTCGCGGTGTCGAGGCCCGTCGGCATCGAGCCGTTCAGGGCCACGGCGCTGACGAACACCCGGATCCCCGGCGGAAACCCGAGGGGGATCAGGAGCGTACCCGTCGCCCCTCCGGTCGTGGAGAGGACCCCCGAGAAGCCCGTCGTGAGCCCGGGGATGCCTCCGATGGACAGCGGCAGGAGCGGGCTCGTCACGTCCAGGTTGATCACGCGCCCCGTCCCGTCACCGAGGGGGATCCCCGGCCTGAGGCCGGTGGAGGCCGCCGCGACGTAGCCGGCCCCCGGCGACGCCGGGAACGAGAAGTTGTACGAGTAGGCGCTGCCGGGCAGGGCGGGTCCGGACCCGGAGACCTTGCGCGACCCGGCGATCTCGGTCGCGGAGATGCTCAGTCCGGCCGGTCCCACGAGGGCATGGGAGGTGAGGACGACGCCGGCGGGGGTCATGTTGGTCAGGGTTATCCCCCCGCCCACGAGCAGGTTCCCGGTCTCATCGTCCACCTTGACGGCGTTGGCGCCGGCGGGGGTTGCGCTCACGGGGGAGATGACCCCAGCCGGGGTGACCCGCCGGACGACGGGCCCGGTGAAGGTGCTGACGACGAAGGTCCCCGTCTGGGGCTCGAAGTCCACCCCGGAAACGGAGCCCAGGCCCACCGCGATCGTGGAGATCGCGGAGGTCAACCGATTGACCCGCAGAAGCTGTCCGGCCGAGAAGATCCCCAGGACGTAGTCTCCCGTGTCCTGGTCGATGCAGACGTTGTTCAGCGTCGCAGGGGTCGTCACGATCGGCACGGAGACGCCCGGGACCACCCGGTGGAGTCCGTTGGCCGCGGAGGTGCTGGCCACGATGCTTCCGTCCTGATCCAGGTCCGCTCCGTTCGGGGAGGGCGCGGCCCCGATGGCGCCGACCGTGGTGAGTGCCCCGCTCAGGGTCACGTTCAGGAGATGGAACAGGGGAGTGGACGCATTCCCCAGCAGGGAGCGGTTGTCGCCTCCCAGGATCACCCAGTTGAAGAAGGTCGCCGGGCGTCCCGCGACGACGGTCGTCAGGGCCCCGGACGCAGGATCGACCCGGAGGATCCCCCCGACCGAGGCGCTGAGGTCACCGATGATCCAGCTCCCCGGCGGCATCAGGCACTCCGTCGGCATCGCCGGCAGCAGCGGGCTGGCGGACATGCACGAGGGAAGGGCGCTCGCGGGCGGCGGAGGGAACGGCCCATCCTGCCCGCAGCCGGGGCACTGCCGGTTGAACACGCAGTTGCTCCAGACCTGGGCCACGCCGCCCGTGGGGACGAACACGGCGACCTGCCGGGTCTGGCTCCCCTGCCGGACGTTGTAGATCTTCTTCTGGTAGGCCGCGTACGCGCATACCGTGCACGTGTAGCAGTTCAGGGGCGTGAGGGTCGAGCTGATCATCAGGCCGGTGCTCGAGCCGACCTGGATCCCGAAGCTCGTGTTCAGCTCGGCGCTCACGACACCCCAATCGACGCCTCCCGTGACCCCGGCCTCCATGCTCCACTGGACGCTCCGCTGCACGGTCGTGCTGATCGTGAGCGAGGAGCCGGGGTTCTTGCAGCTCAGCGTCTGGCAGGCCAGCGGAGCTTCCGACGGGTAGTACCAGATGCCGGGGTCGTTCCGCTTGAAGGTGACCTGCGCCGACGCCCAGGCCGTCGCGAGGCCCACGACGGCCGCCATCCAGGAAGGAAGGACGCGCACACTCGGGGTTTTCACGACCCACCTCACTTTCGTGGGTCCCCTCGGGCCTTTCGCCGCGGATCCTATGGAGCGGCCCGCCGGTGTCAATCGAGACGATGAGCCGGCGAACCGGAGGCTTCCCCCTGGACCTCTCGCGGCGCCGTGGTTAGATCCCGCGGTCATGCGACCCATCATGCTCGTCGGACTGGGACTGGTGCTGGGGGCGTGCAGCTCGGTGGACGTGCCGCTGCTCTCGAAGTCGGACCGCGAACGGGTGAAGGAGGCGCTCGGACCCCCGGACAGGGTCGAGACCGGAGGCCATGAGCCGCAGCTCCAGAAGGGCCAGGCGGGGCCGTTGCTCGGCGACTGGCTCTCGGACGAGCGCTGGACCTACACGTGGGACCGGCCCCGCGGGACCAAGGCCTCCGCCTCGGTGCAGTTCCTCAAGGGGGAGTTCCAGGGCGCGCTCACGCGGACCGGCGAGGTCCAGCGGGAGTACAAGGGAAGACAGCAATTGGATCTGGCGATCCGGGACCTGCGGTTGATGGCCGGTCTCGGCGCGTCGGTGCCGTGACGGAGAAAAGGGGTCAGGAGCCCTTTCCGCGGCGGAAGAGGTTCCTGACCCCTTTTCTGCTCGTCGCCGCTCTGATCGCGGTCTCGGTCCCCCCGGCGCTCCGGTTCCGCCGCGCCGCGATGGTGCTCCGCGGCCTGGAGGCGACGGCCCCTTCCGGCGACTCGATCCCCGTCCACCCGTTCCACGCGCCCGACCGGCCCGGCCGTCCGCTCGGTGGTCGCGTCTACGAGGGGGGTGGCGCGGCCACCATCGTCCTCTGCCCCGGCGCCGCGCCCACGGGGATCGACGACCCGCGGCTGGTCGCGCTCGCGCGGGCGCTGGCCCGCGCCGGCGCGCGCGTGGTGACGCCCGACCTCGAAGACCTGCGCGCGCTCCGGATCACCGGCGACACCGTGGACCGGATCGAGGCCGCCGTGCGGAGCCTTCCATGGCCCGTGACGCTCATGGGCATCTCCTTCGCCGGCAGCCATTGCCTGCGGGCCGCCGCGCGCCCGTCGGCGCGGGAACGGGTGCGGGCCGTGCTCAGCCTCGGAGGCTACGCGGAGCTGGAGCCGCTCGTGCGGGGCTGGCTCACCGCGCCCGCTCCGGCGGACGGGAGCTGGCCGGAGGAGTGCTATGGGAAGTGGGTCTACCTCGAGAACCACCTCGAGCGGTTCGCGGCCCCGTCCGACCGGCCGGCGCTCCGGGAGGCGATCCGGTCGCTGCTCGACGGCAAGGGCGCGCCGCCGCCGGCCGGGCTGACTCCCGAGGGGCGTCGCCTCTTCGACCAGGTGGCCCGGCGCGAGCCTCTGCCCCTGGACGAGGTGGAGGCCTTGATCGCGCCGACGCGCGCGGAGCTCCGGGCGCTCTCGCCGTCCGGGCAGCTCGACGGGCTGGCCGCGCCGGTCTTCCTGCTCCACGCCACGGGCGATGCGCTCATCCCGGAATCCGAGTCCCGCCGGCTCGCGGGGGAGCTGGCCGGCCGCGTCCCCGTCCGCCTCCTGGTCACCGACCTGCTGAACCACGTCACGGTCGGCGGGCGTCCGGACCGTCGCCAGGGCAGAGCGCTGGCCGCCTTCCTGGCTTCCCTCTTCCGCTCGTCGGGCTGGTGAAGGAACGGCACAATTTCCGGCGACGGCCGCGTATAAGGGGTCCGAGCGGGCAGCGGACCTCCCGCCGGACTGCGGAGACACTCGTCATGAACATCCTGAAAGACCTCATCACCGGGCATCCGGTCCTGTTCCTCGTGGTCGCGGGTGTGCTCGTGTGCTTCCTGATGATGTTCGTGAGCAACGTGGTCGTTCAGTCCCGCAGGCTGCGGGTGGCGGAGCTCGAGGCGGGGCTGAAGCGGAACATGATCGAGCGCGGGATGTCCGCGGCCGACATCGAGCAGGTGCTCCGGGCCTCCACCCAGCGCAGCGAGACGCGCTTCGACGGGAGCCCGGCCACGGCCAAGGAGGTCCTGGTGCGGACGCTGACCACCCAGCAGTACTCGGGCCAGGAGATCGAGCGGGTGCTCCGGGCCTTCGGCCAGCACGCAGGCCCCGAGAACGACGCCCCGTCCGGCGCCTTCAGCCGCGCGCTCTCCTCGAAGCTGGCCATCGTGCGGAAGCTGGCCCAGCAGGACACGTCGGTGGACGAGATCGAGGCGGTGCTCCGCACCTACACCGAGGACGCGCGCTGGCGCGTGGACGCGCTCACCCCTCAAACCAGGCCGGCGTAGGCAGGCCCGGGGCCCTCAGTACCACAGCCGACCCCCCAGCTCCCGCACCGCGCGGCACGCGGCACGACCGATGGGGCGACGCTCGCGGAGCACCGCGGGCAGGCCGCCGAGCGCGTCGCGCACCCCGCGGGCGAACGCGCCGAGCTGCCCGCGCCGCGCGGCGACCGCGAAGAGCCGCGTCCACCAGACCAGGCACGTGGACGCCACGTGGCGGAGCGGCAGGTTCCGCGCCGCGATCCAGCAGCGGTTCCGGGCGTTGAAGTACACCCACTGGGCCGGCGGCCGCGCGGTGGGGACCTCGTGGTGGTCGACGACGACCTCGGACGCGCGCAGGAGCCCGTGGCCCCGCTCGATCAGGCGATAGGAGAGGTCCAGCTCCTCGCAACTGTAGACCAGCCGCTCCCAGAACCCGCCCAGCTCCAGGAACGCCGACCGCCGGAGCGCGAACCCCGCGCCCGGGAAGTAGGCGCACGGGTAGTCCGCCTGGATCGCGCGTTTGTCTGCCCGCGGGATCGACTTCCACTCCTCCTCCCCAGTGCTCGCGCTCACGATCCGGAAGGCCAGGAGCGCCCGCCGCGGATCGGCCTGGAAGAGCGCGACCACCCGCCGGGTCGCGGCGCGGTCGCGGAGCCGCGCGTCGTCGTCCACCAGGATGCAGAGCTCCCCCTCCGCGCGGGCAACCCCCCGGTTCCGCCCGCCTGCGACGCCCTGGTTCTCCGCCAGCGCCACGAGCACCGCGTCCGGGAAGCGCTCGCGCACCATCGCCGGCGACCCGTCCGTCGAGCCGTTGTCCACCACCACGACCTGGCGGCGCGGCCACTCCTGCTCCCGCAAGCTCGCGAGGCACGCCTCGAGCTGGTCCCGCCGGTTCCGGGTGATAACGACGTAGGAGACGAGGGGGACGGCGGCCGCGCTCTCCATGGGGGCCGCGAGTGTACCGAACCCGCCGCCCCGCCGGCACCGCCTTCCCAATGGGGAGGACGCGCGCGAATATCGGGTCCGGGGAGCGTATCCCGTGACCGAACCTGGAGGATCCGCCATGCATCGCGCATCGCTCGCGGCCGGCCTCGCCGGCCTCTGCCTCGCCGCCTGCTCCAACTCCGACCTCAGGGGCATCTCGAGTCTCGTGATCTCGGAGAACGGCTCGACCATCGTGGTCCACGGCCTGGTCGGGCAGCAGGACGACCGGTTCCGCCTCGCCGACGGCGGCCACCTCCGCATGGTCCGGCGCGTGGGAGGGGAGGAGCGAGAAGTGCTCGTCGTCCGCCGGGGCGAACTCCACGAGGCGGCCGCGCGGCACGGGGAGAGGATCGGCGCCCTGGACGACGAGGACCTGGCCTGGGTGTTCCGGCGCCTGGACGTCGAGGCGGCGAGGATCGTCCCCTCGCCCGAGATCGACAGCGAGACGGACCGACAGGCGCGCGTTCGCGAGGCGCTGAACGGCGCGGTGCCGCTCTCTCGGGTCCGGGAGGACCTGGCCGGGCTCCTGTTCCCGTCCGCGGTCGTGGCCGACCTCGTCGGGGCCGCGGGACGCGAGCAGCTCGGGCCGGCGGACCAGGCGAGCCTCCTCGAGTGCGCGCTCTCGAACGCGCAGCTCCTGCCGGCGGACCGGGATCGCATCGCCGGCGCGCTGGCCGGGCGCGGCGATCTCGCGCCCGACGTGCTCCATTCGCTCATCCTGCGGCTGGAGCGGTTTTCCTACGACCGCCGCGGCGCCCTGGCCGTCCAGTTGACCGGTTCCCCCTCGTTCGACGCCGCTCAGGCGCGGTCGATGCTCTCCTCCCTCGACCACGTCCCGTACGACGGGCGTGCCGAGGTGCTCGAACGGATGCTGCTCGCGGCGCCGCCCGGGGACGAGTGGTTGCAGGCGGCGCTGGAAAAGGGGCCCTACGACCAGCGCCTGCGCCTGATCCGCGCGGCCTTCACGGCCGACCCGCAGGAGGACTTTCCGCGGCTCGTGCGGGAGCGCTTCGCGATGATCCCTTACGACGCGCGCACCGAGGTGTTCCTCGACCTGCTCGACCGGGAGATGGCCGGGTCCGAGGTGGATTCCCTGGTGCACCTGCTCCTGGAGCAGGTCCCCTATGACCGGCGGGGGGACTGCGCCCGGCGGATGCTCGCGCATCCCCGGCTCGGCCGCGACTTCGCGGTCGCGCTCGTGGAGCGGTCGGAGTCGCTCCCCTATGACTTCCGCGGCGACTTCCTCGAGAGGGTGGCGCGGCGGGCGGACCTGGACGGGACCGAGCAGGTGTGGCTGGTGAAAGCGACCTTCGCGACCGGTCCGTACGACCGGCGGCTTCGCGCGCTCAAGGCGTTGCTCGAGAACCCCTCCTGCGGGCCCGAGGCGCGGGCGATGATCCGCGAGCGGCGGAAGGAGCTGCCGCCCGACCAGCGCGACGAGATCGCCGAGTTCCTCATGGGCCCGGCCGTCGCTCCCGTCGAGCGGCGGTAGCCGCGCCCGCGCCGCCGGGTCGAGCCGAAATGGGGTCAGGACCCGCCGCGGGTCCTGACCCCTTCCCTCGATCGCGGCGTGGAGACGCAGCGCCTCGGCGGGAACCACCAGCCCGCGCCGGACCATCTCGCGCACGTCCTCCAGATCCCGGAGCTGGGGCGCTATCCGGCGATTGACCCCGCGACTTTCCGCCGCGCGGTAGAGGAAGCGTTCGGGTCCGGCCGCTGAGGGGTCGGTCCAGCGACCGGGCGTTTCACTGGACGAATGCGCGGGGCCGGCACTAATGGGTTCCTTCGACCGGCGCGGCCTCGGCGGCCGCTCCACCGAAAGGAAGGGACCGTCATGGGAAGCCCGCTGAGAGGGATCCTCGCCGGGGTCGGCGCCTGGAAGTTCGGAGGAGGATGCTTCGGGACGATCCTCGTCTTCATCGTCCTCTATTGGCTCCTCGGTTTCGTCTTCAAGTGATCCGCAGGGAGCAGGAGAAAAACGGCACCAAGTACTGTTTCCGGCCCCCGCGGCCGGGAATAGTACTTGGTACCATGCGCGCTCAGACCGGCGTGGTCGCGCGCGGGGTGACCACGGCGGCGAGCGTGTCGAAGACCTCCGCCCGCATCGGTTGCGCGCCCCGCCCTTCGGAGACGCTGGCCCGCCGCGTCAGGTCGCAGAGCGACACGATCCCCACCAGACGCTGATCCTCGTCCACCACCGGGATCCTCCGGACCTGGCGCTCCCGCATGGCCTGGCACAGCGCGCTCACGTCCTGATCCGGCCCGCAGATGACCGGGTCGGGCGTCATGGCCTGCGCGACCGTGAGCTGATGGAGCGGGATGCCCTGCGTCAGGCACGCCATGCAGAGGTCGCGGTCCGTGATCACTCCGCACAGCCGGCCGTCGTCGTCCGTGACCGGGACGACTCCGCAATCGTGGTCCCACATGATCCGCGCGGCCTCGGACATGGCGTCTTGGGGACGGCAGGAGGCGACTTCACGGACCATGATCTCGTGGACTCTCATCGCAGTTTGCTCCCCGGGGCAGGGCCTCGGATCGGGCTGGGATCACGCCCCGCTGGTCGGGAGACCGCTCACGGGCCCGAGCCCCGGTGCGGTGCCCGTCGGTCCACGGTCCCCTCGCAGTCGCGTGCGAACGTTGAAGAGGTAGTTCCCCTCCACGGGCCGGACCACCGGACCCGCCTTGAACTCTCCGGCACTCGTCCTATCTGTTTGACGAGTCCACTGCTGGAGGACGCACGATGCTCTGGACGATTTTCGTGATCCTGCTGGTCCTGTGGCTGCTCGGCCTGGTGAGCTCCTACACGCTGGGCGGGTTCATCCATCTGCTGCTCGTGCTCGCGATCGCCGTCGTGTTGATCCGGGTCATCAGCGGACGGAAGCCGATCTAGGGCCGGTCCAGGCGCACAAGATTCTCGCGCGTGCCGGGTCGTCGTTTCGGATCTGAAGGACCGTTGCTTCGGGCCGTTCCCATGGAGGCTGGGTGCGGCCGGGAGCGTGGAACGGACCCCTCGAACCCGAGACGATGACCCGGCCTTTTTTCCGGGACCTCCGGCCGACCGGAGCCGCGGCGAGGCCGCTTCGGGAAGGTCCATCCCGCCGGGTACGCCCGCTTCGCGGGCCCGTACCCCAAACCGAGAGCCCGTGCGGGGCTCCGTCTCAAAGAGGTCTCGCTGAGACGATCGGCCGGCGCGCACGCCTTCGAGGACCGGCCCGCGAGCCGCCGGGACAACTGATTGTCAGTCACGAGTTTGCCCGCGCTCCGAAGTCGGAGCGGTCCATTGGTGCGGGCCTTGCTCCATGGTCGTCCGCAATGACGCACGTCGGAGCAGGCGCGATCCAGAGCGCGGCTCCCATCCAACGGACGCCCCCACCTCCGTCGCGGGCCATGTGACGGGGGACCGATGAAAAGGAGTCGTGCCATGATGCACGGACTGGAATCGCCCACGAGGTTGGATCGCCTGCCGCTCATCCCACGCAGGAAGCCCTCTGCGCGCCCGGAGCGGGTCTCCTCGCCCGCCCCGACCCCCCACCCGCGCGGGCGCGATCCGCAGGCGGCGCGGGACGCGCTCCGGCGCGGAGCCGAGCGCGGCTGGCTCGGGATCGCCGAGCTGGACGGCCTCTTGATGGACCGGGGCTACTTCGAGTCCGGGCTCCCCCGTTTCCTGCGCCGGCTGAACCGCCTCAGGGTCGAGCTCAGGGCCGATCCGGGCTCCTATCTCAGGGAGCGCTCCCAGAGCGGCCCGGCGCCGGAGCCGAAGATGGACGACGACCGGGGTCCGGCCTCGGACCTCCTGGAGACCTATCTGGCCGAGCTGTCCGCGTTCCGCCTGCTGACGAAGGAGGACGAGGTCCTGCTGGCGCGGCGGATCGAGGCGACCCGGCTCCGTTTCTTCTTCACGGTGAGCGACCTCGGGGCTACGCGGGAGCAGGTGGCCGCCTGCGTGAACCTCGCGACCTTCGACGGCGAGGCACTGGGCGCCGAGGGCGCGCGCGCCTTCCGGTCGGCCCGCGGCGGCGAGCGGGCGCTCTCCAAGCGCGGCGCGGAGCTGCTCGTGCAGCGGTACCGCGAGTACCTCGCCGCCCGCGAAGAGCTGGTCCAGAGGAACCTGGCGCTCGTCGTCTACGTTGCGAAGGACTACCGGAACCGCGGGGTCTCGCTTCCCGACCTCATCCAGGAGGGGAACACGGGACTGATCCGCGCGGTGGAGAAGTTCGACTGGCGCCTCGGCTGCCGGTTCAAGACCTACGCGAGCTTCTGGATCCAGCAGGCCCTGCTCCGCTCGATCCACAACCAGAGCCGCACGGTCCGCATCCCGATCTACCTCCGCCGGAAGATCAACCGGATCCGCCTGCTGAAGGCGAGCCAGAGCGGGACCGGGCGGTCGGACCTGAGCGTGGCGGAGATCTCCCAGCACCTGGGCGAGACCGCCGAGGCGGTCCGGAAGGCGGTCCGCGCCGGAAACGCGATCGTGTCGCTCGATGAGCCGCTCACGGGCGAGGACCAGTTCTCCGCGCTCGAGATGCTGGGCGGGCCCGTCTCGCCGATCGAGTCGCCGTCGATGAATGACGAGGCGCTGCGCGAGAGCCTGGAGCGCATCCTCGGGGTCCTGACGGAGCGCGAGCAGCGGATCGTGCGCCTGCGCTTCGGCATGGGCGAGGACAAGTCGCACACGCTGGCCGAAGTGTCCCGCATCTTCCGCCTCAGCAAGGAGCGCATCCGCCAGATCCAGGAGCAGGCGATGGAGAAGCTCCGGGTGCTCGCGGTCCAGGCCGGCATCGACTAGTCGGCCCGGAGAAGGGGTCAGGACCCTCGTGCGGCGATCGGAATCCGGCGACCCGCGTTCGCCCCTCCGGAGCTAGAGCCCTTCTTCTCTTCCTCCTCCCCACCCACGCGAAACCCTGGAAGACCCGAAAAGGGGTCAGGACCCCTTTCCGCGTCGGAACAGAGTACTGCCAGAAGCGGACCGCGCGGGAGATCGAACTCCTCGGGGCCCCTGCAGTCCCCACCGCTTGAGCGCGCTATCCGGACTGAAGGGACCGAGCAGGTAGTGCGCGCTCGTGACCAGGAGCCGCCGCAGGAGCGGGTCCCCCGCCTTGGTGATCCCCAGTTCGGGTGCGCGGTCACCGGACTCGTGGCGCCTCGGTCTCAGCCCGAGGGAGGCCGCCACGGTGCGGCTGCGCCGGAACCGGTGCGGGTCTTCCAGGATCAGCACGTAGGCCAGCGCGGTGAGCGGGCCCACCCCCTTCACCTGACGCAGCGCCCCGGTCTGCGGGGACTTCTTGTCGCTCAACCCTTCGATCTGACGATCGAAGTCCCGGATCTGTCCGTTCAGCTTGTCGATCGTCTCCAGCGAGGTCCGCCTGCGTCTCCGCGCTGCGGTGACGGACCAGTTTCCCTCCCGGGGCCACAAGCCCCATGAATTGCAGATGCGCGCAGCATACGGCGCACGGGGAACTGGCCTTCTCATCCCATCTCTTTTCTCCCCCCGGCGTCGCAAGCGCCCGAGTGGGGGTGGTCTCCTTCGCCGGAGGCGATTCGACCGCACCGTTGGAGCCGTTCTTCTCCCTTCTCCGCCACCCACAGACGGTACAGCTCGAGCTCCGCATCTTCTGACGGTCAGCGCCCTCTTCGTTGGATCTTCCGGGTCTCCTCGAGAGGCACCCTACCCCACCCACGGAAAACCCGGAACAACCCCCTTTTCTTCACGCGCGCGCGGCGGTGGGCGCGGGCTCGGCCCCGTTCGGGATCACCGGGGGGTGCCGCCACTCGCGCACCTGCGCGACCGCATCGGCCAACGTGGTGACCACGCGGCCCGCGCCCGGGCAGCCCAGTCTCGTCTCCAGCTTCCGCATGTCGCCACGGGCGTTCCAGGCGCCGACGAGGATCGGGAGCTCGGGGAACCGGGCCGCGAGACGCTTGCACAGGTAGCGGGCGGGCGTGAGCGGCGCCCGCTGCACGGTCGAGAGGCAGACCACTCGCGGCTGCCGGCGCTCGACCTCCTCCATCGCCTCGCTCGCCAGCGTTCCCGGCCTGAGGGTCTGCACTTCCACCCCTTCCAGCGCCTCGGCCAGGAGCAGCGCCGCCAGCTCGTCGGCTTCATCCTGCGCGGGAAGGCAGATCAGGAGGGGAAGCCGGCCGGCCCGCGCCTCGGGAGCCGCAGGGCGGCGGCGTTCCAGCAGCTCTGCGACCCCCTCCTTCAGCGTCTCCACCATCCGGGCCCCCCGGGTCTCGTCCAGGAAGCCGCTCCAGCGGTCCCGGCGCACCCGCGAGAGCGCGGGCAGCACGACCCGGTCGCAGACCTCGATGAAGCTCTTGCCCTCCAGTTCCTCTTCCACCAGCTCCAGGGCCTCCTCCTGGTCCAGGACCAGGAGCCGCTGGTAGAGCCGGACGTCGGCCGGGAGCACGAGCTGGTCCCCCAGGAGCACGCTCAGGAACTCCAGCTCGGCCACGTAGCGCCCGAGCACGACCAGGCAGACGGTCAGCGGGATGGCGAGGAGGAGACCGACGGGGCCCCAGAGCCAGGCCCAGAAGAGGGCCGAGACCAGGACGGCGACCGGCGAGAGCCCGGTCCGCGCCCCCTGGAGGAAGGGCTCGACCACGTTCCAGGCGACCAGCTCCGTCACGACGAAGAGCCCGAGGACCGCGCCCGGCCTCGTCCACCCCGGGAACTCGGCGATCGCGGTCGCGAGCGGAAGCGCGATCCCGACCCAGACTCCCACGTAGGGGACGAACCGGAGGAGGGCGCAGATCAGGCCCCAGAGGATCGGGCTCCGGAGCCCGAGGAGCGCGAACCCGACCGCCAGGATCGCCCCGTATCCCGCGTTGATCAGCGTCTGCGTGACCAGATAGCGGCTCACACGCTGCGCCGCCTCGTCCATCGCCTGGGTGGTCAGGTGCACCCGGCCGGCGCCCAGCAGGCGGAGCACGCGGTCCCTGAGGTCCTCCCGCTGGAGCAGGATGAACAGGACCAGGACGATCGCGATGCCGGCCATGCCGAGCGGGGGGAGGAGCCAGCCCAGGCCCCCCACGAGGAACTCGAAGGCCGAGGGGGTCGTCGGAACGACCTGGACCTTGCTTGGCTTCTCCTCTCCATGGGATACGGCCTCCCCGGCCGGGACCGGCTCGCCGATCTTCTGCACGGTCTCCGCGGCCTCTCCGAGCTTGGCCCGGACCGGGGCGAGCTTCCGCTCGAGGTTTTCCCGGTATTCGGGAAGGCGGCTCGTGATCTCGGCGGCCTCTCCCGCGACGACCCAGCCGGTCCCCGCGACCGCGCCCAGGAGGAGCGCGACCACCAGGATCACCGCAAGCGCGCGCGGGAGGCCCCAGCGCTCGAGCCGCGCGGCCAGCGGGTGGAGGAAGAAGCCGAGGAGGATCGCGAGCACGCACGGGATCAGGACGTCGCGGGCGAAGTAGAGCGCCGCGACGACCGCGACGACGGAGAGCAGCACCCAGGTCTTCGGGAGCCTTCCCCATCGCTCGGTGCGATCCATGGGTTGCGGGCCGGCGGGCGCCGCCGGCATCTCAGGCCGAGGACGGTCCGGCCGCGTCTCCGGGCGCGCAGTCCGACGTGCTCCGGGCGCTCTTCTCCTGCACCCGGGTGACGATGGTTCCGCCGATGATGCCCGTGACCACGGTGCGGAGCAGCTCGGCGGTCTGCGGGAGCGCGCTCCGGAGCCACTGACCCAGGCCGCCGGGTCGGGGGGACGGGGGAGGTGCAGGGGGCGGGGAGGCCGCACGCCGGGCGGCCGAGACCGCCACCCGGGGCAGGACGGCCCCCGCCGTCAGCGCCGCCCCCGTGGCCCACCAGATGTGCCGCCGCACCCACCGGAGAGGCGCGGCCTTCAGGTCCTGGCGGAGCTTCCGGAATTCGCGCACGACCGCGCCGCGCGCCTCGGCCTTCTTCGCGGCGAGGAACTCGACCTCATTCCGCGGTCGCAGCCGGATGCCGTTGTTCACGCTCTTCATACTTGCGCTCGGCCTTGCGAAGGAAGCCACGCCGGACCCGGCCCAGGGCCAGGACCGTCCCGCCGGCGCACAGCGCCAGGAAGCCCAGGCCCACCAGGAGCTCCGCGAGCCAGGCGCGCCCGCCCAGAGCCACGCGGAGCCCACCGGCCAGACCGGTGATCAGGAGTACCACCGAGGTGATCAGGACCCCGATCATCACGATCAGGGCGACGAATCCAGCCGCGGCCAGCAGCGCGGCGTTCCTGACCCGCGCCAACGCTCCGTCCCAGGTCGCTCCCAGGTAGCGGAGCGCCTGCGCCACGGTCTCGGCCGCATGCCCCCGGACCCGGCCCTCTCCGCGGGTCGTGCCGTCCGGGCCCCCCGTGGGGGGGGACCGGACGTCCTCGATTGCCGGATCCGGGCGGAAGAACACTCGAGTTGAACCCGACGGCTCAGCGCTTGAGCATCATGCCGAGGACGAGGCCGACCCCGCCCGCGATCAGCAGGGTGCGGAGCGGACGCTCCCGCATGGAGTTCTCCATCTGCTCCTCCCAGTTGCGCGCGCGCTCCTTGCCGCGCTGGAGCTGCTCCTTCGCGACGTCCCGGGTGGTCTCCGCCAGCTCGCGGATGTCGTGACCGACGTCGGCGGCCTTCTCGCGGATGGCGCCCACCCCGTGGCCCGACGACCTCGAGGATTCGCCGATTCCGCCCGTCTGCGTCCCCGACTTTCCCGTCCGTTCCATGGGATCCTCATACATGGGCATGGTTTGCTCCTTGTGTTTCCGCCTGCGCCCCAGGGCCTCCCTCCCGTTCCCTCGAAGTCTTAGTCCGAGAGCGGGGCCTTTCAAGCGGGGCGGCGTCGGAACCGTGCCGCCCCGCCGAGGAGCAGCGCCCCCGCCAGGAGGGCGCCCACGGAGAGCGCCGTGCGCGGGGACCGGACCGGCCAGGGATTCCGCTGGAGCGGCAGCGGCGCGGCCGCCTCGCCCACGAGCACGAAGGCGCCCCAGGTGTGGAGGGGCCAGCCGGCCGCGCGCGCCTCCCGCCGGGCGGCGGCCAGCGCCTCGTCGCGCGGCGCCCCGGCCGCGAGGCGGCGGTAGAAGAGCTCCATGAAGAGGGCGGCGCCCCGGTCGGGCACCTTCCAGAGCGAGAGGATCACCGAGCGCGAGCCGGCGTGGAGGAACCCCCAAGCGAGGCTCCGCACGCCCTCGCCGAAGTGCCGCGGACCCCGCCCCGAGTCGCAGGCCGAGAGCACGGCCAGGTCGGCCGGGATCGAGACCGGGCCGAACAGCTCGCGCGCCTCCAGGCGGCCGTCCTCCCCCTCGCCGGGGAGGAGCTCCAGGCAGGAGCGGTCCGGCCGGCGCTCGTCGATCCGTCCGTGCGCGACCAGGTGGACGAGCGACGTGGGCAGCCGGGACTCGGTCCGGAAGAGCGCCTCGCTCGCGGGGTCGAGGAGGCGCAGCGGGCCGGCCAGCTCACCCCGGATGCGCCGCACCTCTTCGGAAGCGGCCGGAAGGTCCTCCGCCGATCCGACGACCGCGAGCGGTGGCGCCTCCGCGGGCGGCGCGCCGCCGCGGTGCGCGAGCAGGGTGGTCGCGGAAGGAGCGT
>Ga0187892_10006194_pt1 | contig 18030 bp, 15 predicted proteins | sample MA1701073metaG_FD_139345 | JGI IMG/M metagenome (GOLD analysis project Ga0187892, IMG submission 139345) | Bio-ooze microbial communities from a basaltic lava cave in the Kipuka Kanohina Cave System on the Island of Hawaii, USA - MA170107-3 metaG ... | reverse complement strand
TCGCGATCGAAGACATGACCGAAATCCGCCTCTTGGTGCTCAACAGAATCGGCCGTCTATAACCAAAGAGTGTGCAGTTCCGTCAGCTCAACAGGCCGGCGGAAGATTTCGGATCCAGGGCGTCTCGCAGCCCATCGCCGATGAAGTTCAGGGCCAGCAGCGTCAGCCCTAGCATCCCGCACGGAAAGACCAGCAGCCACCAAAAACTGACAAACGTGTTGACCGCGTGCACACCGTCGGCAGCCAATCGACCTAGCGAGGGAAGCGGCTGCTGAATTCCAATTCCCAGAAAGCTCAGGAACGACTCCTGCAAGATCGCTTGCGGAACCACTAGGCTGGCGTAAACGACGATCGTCCCCACGAGGTTGGGCAGCAAATGACGCCGGAGAATGTGAAGCGGGCCCGCTCCAAGTGCCCGCGCGGCCTCTACAAAAGGCTGATGGCGCAGCGAAAGGACCTGCCCGCGCACGACTCGAGCCATCGTCGGCCAACTTACACCGCCGATGGCCAGGAAGAGAATCACGATTTGCGCAGCTTTTGAGTCTTCGCCCATAAGGACGGTGAGCGGGCCCGACAATGCGATTTCCAAGAGAATGGCTACCAATGTGTACGGCAGACCATAGAGCACGTCTACGATCCGCATCAGTATCAAATCTGTGCGCCCACCGGCATAGGCGGCCACTGCACCCCAACTCGTTCCGATACCCACGGCTAGAGCCGCCGACCCTATGCCGATCGCCAGGCTTATCAAGAAACCCAGCACAAGGCGATAAAAGAGGCTCCTACCCAGATCGTCATGCCCGAACCAAGAAACGGGCCGGTGGGCCAGACGCCAGACTAACTCCTTGTGGGACGATTGGTCCCGCGGCGATAGGAACCGGCCAGGAGCCATGACCGGGGTCCAGGACGGGGGATGACGGACGGCGGACTCTAGGTCCTGGACGTTGTGCCAGTCCATGGCGACGGGCAGCGCGAGCATGCCCACGCCCGTGAGCGACATGAGAAAGACGGCGCCCGCGATCGCCCGTCGGTGGGCGGACAAGGCACGTCCTCTTGCCAATCGGGCGAGGCCTTGAGGAATCGCGGCCGAAAGCGCCTTCACAGCGCGTCCACCATCCGTGGATCCAGCCAAGCGTAAAGCAAATCGACAACGAGGTTGAACACGACCAGCAAGGAAGAAAACACCAAGACGGTGCTCAGGATCAACCCCGCGTCGCGGTTCAGGGCGGCATTGACAAAATGCTGTCCCAAGCCCGGCACGCCAAAGACCTTCTCCACGACGAACGATCCGGTCATGGCTTGCGCCGTGGCCGGACCCAGAAAACTGACCACGGGAAGAAACGCCACTTTCATTGCGTGCCTGCCGATGACGACGCGACGGGGGAGGCCTTTAGCCACCGCTGTGCGGATAAAATCGCTGCCCAGTACGTCCAACATGCTCATACGGGTCAGCCGGGCAATGTACGCCGCGTACGGCAAAGCCAACGTCACGCACGGCAGCGGAAGATGGGCGAGCGTTCCCCATCCGCCGACGGGAAGGAGACGGAGATAGACTGCAAACACAGTGAGCAAGACGGACCCGGTCACAAACGTCGGAAGGGAGATTCCTAGGAGAACCACACCTAGAACGGCTCCGTCCAGCCAACTGTTCCGGTAGACGGCGCCGAGCACGCCCGCGGGCACTCCAACGCCGACGGCGATGAGAATCGCCAACAGCCCGATGACCAGCGAAACCGGAAGGGAATGCATGAGTATCTGATTGCAAGTCCAATCCGCGTAGGTGAACGCGGGTCCGAAATCCAAGCGGACCGCGCCTTTAAGAAACTGCCCGAAGTAAATCCAGTTGTTGTCCATGCGATAGCGGGCTTTCAGGGCCTGCTCGACCTCGGGGGGCATGTTGCGTTCGCTTTGTTGAAGGGGGTTGCCCGGTACGCTGATCACCATCACGAACGTAAGCGTGTAGACGCCGGCGATGGTCACGATCCCGAGCAGCAATCGCCGGAGGAGCCGACCCGTCATCGTTCGATTCGCGCGTACCGAAAGGGAAACCACAAACGGGCATTAGGCGACAGGCCCGTCACATACGGTTGAATGGCGATCGGCTCGGTATAGTGCAGGATCGGAAGGATCGGGCAGTCACGTTCGACGATCAGGGCCTCGGCCCGAGCCAACACCGCTGCTCGCGAGGCTGCGTCGGCCGCTTCCTCGGCGCGGCGGAGCAGGTCGTCATACTCCGGATTAGAATAGCCGCTGTCGTTGTTCCCGTTTCCCGTGGCTAGGCAATCCAGGAACGTTGTAGGATCATTGTAGTCCGCGTACCAGTTGCCGCGGGCCACAAAGAACCGGCGACGGGCCTTGTCCTCTGCGAAGGTCTTAGTCTCCTTGGTCTGCAGCTCCACCTTTACGCCCAATTCGTTCTCCCACATCCGAGCCACCGCCTGACACATTCGCTCGTCACTTTGAGTCGAAAGCACGATAATGTTCGGCAACCCTCGGCCGCCTGGGAAGCCGGCTTCGGAAAGAAGCCGCCGCGCCTCCCCCGGATCGCACAAGAGTCCGGCGGGCGGTGCATACCCGGAGATTGTCTCCGGCGGCACAAAACTGCGTGCCACCCGGTCGCCTCGGGCGCGGACGCGTTTCACCAGTGTCTCCCGATCCAACCCGAGGCTGAAGGCCCGCCGAACCCGCGGATCGACGAAGGGGTTGGGACGGCCGTTGACCGTTTCACTCACGCAGTTGAAATTCAGGAAATACGTCGCCAGCACCGGGCACTGGTGAATATCTCGCCGCAGACCCGTCGCCGAAAGCCGGGCCAACTCGTGGTCATAGGGGACCGAAAGCTCCGGGAGAAAGTCCACATAACCGGCCTCATAGGCCATCAAGGCGGCATTGAGATTATCGTACACGAGCATTTCCACGGTCCGACAGGCGAACGTATCCGCCCTGCGATAATGAGGATTGGCCGCCAAGCGGGCGCGGCGCTTGAACTTCCAATCGCGGAGCTGATACGGTCCATTGGTGATGAGTCCGGGGTAACCAAGCCGGCGGTAATCGGGCTTGGTCCATTGCGGGTCGTAAACGACAAGACCCGCGGGCGTGAGCGGCCGGCCTCGATGACGCTCGCGAAGCAACTCAATGCTTGGATGACAAGGGAGGAACACGGGCAGAGCCACAAGGTCAAGAAAATATGGGCATGGGCCTGACAGCGTTACTTCCAGGGTCCTCTCGTTGACGGCTCTGGCGCCGACTTGCGCGAACCGAGCTTCTAGTTCGACGGCGTGTTCGTCGAAGAACGCCTCCGCCTCCGCGGGCCTGCCACCACGATCCAAACTGGTCAAGCGGCCGATGGCGTCATGACGCCAGCGGACGTACTCGGCGGCGCCCACAATGTGATCGTTAAATAAGAACGCGTAATCGCCGGCCGAGCCCGGTTCCATGGCCCGCCGCCAGCCGCGAACAAAGTCCTGCGCCGTGACCGGTTCACCGCTTGACCAGCGGGCATCGTCGCGAAGCGTGAATCGATAAGTCCGTGCGTCGGGTGAAATCTCCGGGGGAAATAGAGCGGCTCCTTCGATCGGCTCCGTGCTGCGCGGATGCCACGTCGTCAGGCCTTCCCAGATATTGAGGGCCACGCGAAAATCCTGGACCCAACTGATCCGGGCCGGATCGAGCGTGTGAATGTCGGAGGGGTTTACATACGTCAGATCGGCGCGAGGTTCCTGAAAGGTCATGGAGTTGATAAAAAGGACTACCAGGAACAGCGTTACACAAGTCAGCACGAGCTTGTGGATCATGCCACGACCATGAGTCGCTAAGGCGCTCCCAGTGGCACATTCCATGGCGAAGCGTTGAGCGCACCCGTTTCGCCCGTCGTCGGATGACCGACCCAACGATAGACCTGAGTCAAGACCGCCGCCCTGCGTTCATGGCCGCCTTTGGCCAGCTCTTCGGCAATCCCCGCGCTCTTCCCACCGGTAAGAGCCATGAGCACGGCCTCGGCCGATTCCAGCGTCGATTCGAGCTTGGCCTTTTCCCTCGCCGGCAGGACATCCGTGTTGTAGCGCTCCCCATCGAGTCGCAGAAACACGGCCACTCGCTGAGCCAATTGGCTCTTTTGCTCAGCATTCAAGGCTCCGGCCACGGAAGGAATGCGGGAGAACTCAAACGCTTCCAACTCCGCTCCGTCGCCCGCCAGACGCGGCGCTTTTCGGCGGGCGCTCAGTCGTTTGTCAAAGATCGACAGATACGCACTGAAAACTTCCCCGACCTGGCCGGAATAGGCGAGCGCGCGATACAAGTGGCTCAAGGCGACGGGATCGGTTTCGGCCAACGCCGCCGCATGAAGCGCTTGAATTGCTTCTCCGAGCTTGGCCTTGTCCTTGGCAATCGCCTCTCGCTGAAGAGCCAGACCCCGGGCACACAAATATCGTGCCACGGGAGCACTCGATTTCAGGCAGGCGGTGAGCCCCACAAACGTCTCGGGCACCTCCAAGTCCACCAACACCCGAGCCAGACCCCACGCCGTGATGCCATCCAGAGCCGTTTTGCCGAATTCGCTCGCGGCGACTTGCGCGACTTGCGTGGCGAATTGCGTGCGAAAGGCGGCGGAGTTCCTGGGATTCGTAAACTGTGTTTGGAAACGGGTTGTAAACCGGTTTAGCGCCGCCTGTTTTTCCGCTGGGGGTGTGGCGGCGAGTTTGTCGATCTGCGCTTTGGCCCATTCGCCGATGCGGGTTTGGTCGGCGGCGCTGATGGTATTGAGGTCTCGAATGGTATCGATCATCGCGTCCTCGGGATCCGCCGCCTGTCCCCAGGCCATGCGGGAGCTCGCGCAGAGGGCCAATAGCACGGTCCCGCACCAAACCCCGATTTCCGCTTTTCGCATGCGTTGTCTCCAGCCGCGGTTCGCCCTTGCAAAACACGACGCCCAGATTGAAAAACGAAAAAGCTAACGGCCAACACAATTGCGGTCAAGTCGATGAATCCATCGCCACGCGAGGTCTTGATGATATCGCGCACGCCCTGGTCCGTCGGGGTGATGGGTTCCTTGACCGTCTCCTGCACCCGGCTATAGTCGGCGGGGATAGAGCTTAAGATGCGACCCTGACAGTCCGGGCGCGGCCCCGGTCTTTTAGACGGGTGCCTTTCACCGCTCAAAAGGCGGTAACACCCAGAGGGTCTGCGGGAGCGGGACATGAATAAACCGGACAGCACACCGGCCGCCGTGCGACGACTCAGCCTCTATCTGCGCCAGCTTGAAGCATCCCTCGCCGAAGGCCAAGTCACCGTGTCCAGTAGGCAGCTTGGTGAGTCACTGGGTCTATCCGGCGCCCAAGTCCGCAAGGACTTGGCCTGCTTCGGTCAGTTCGGGCACGCTGGCATCGGGTACCGCGTAGCCGAACTGGTCCAGGAAATCCGCCGGATCCTAGGAATGGATAAACCCGCCAACGTGCTCTTGGTCGGGGTGGGGAATCTCGGACGAGCGCTCATCTCATTTCGTGGATTCAGCAGATACGGCTTTGAAATCGTGGCCGCCTTCGACAATGATCCGGCCAAGATCGGGCAGCGAGTGCCACCTGGCGGCGACCTGTACGTTCAAGCTCTTTCGGAAATGGACGACGCCGTGACCTCGAAATCCATTCGGCTGGGCATTCTCACCGTGCCGGCCTCGTCAGCACAAAACGCCGCCGAGGAGATGGTTGAGGCCGGCCTACGGGCGATCTTGAATTTCGCGCCCGTGAATTTGCAGTTGGGCTCTCGGGCCGTGGTGTCATCCGTGGACATTGGTGTTCATCTGGCTCAGCTTTCTTTTCTGATGAACGGCGCCGGTTACTGAACCGGCAACTACGATTGGTTCGCGAGCTGCTCGGCCTCGGCCATTTTCGATTCGATCTCCTTGCGTTCGCGCTCGCGGAACCGACGTATCCGTTCCCAATTCGGACGTGAATCGTCGAGCCTTAGAGCGCGGCGATAATTGTCGGCGGCGCTGTGGAACAGTCCGGATGAGTGCGTCGCTTCAGCGGCGATTTTTTGGCAATCCGCCAGGGCCACGATCCCTTGCGGATCAAGCGGATAAAGCTCTACGACCTTTTCGGCCGCGGACACGGCCGCCGCGTAATCTTCGGCGGAAGCCGTATGTCCGGCCCGAAGGAGGTATACCCTCGCCCGCAAACGGTGCACATGGAGATAGGCCGGGTCGCGACGGCCTGCTTGATCCAATGAGCCGATGACCGACGTCAAAGCCTCGGCCCGGAGCGGCGGGTGTACCGCCATGCCCAGCAGCCACTCCGCTCTTAGCACATGGGGCGTCGGATCGAGCGGATCCGCCGCAGCCGCGGCGAGGAAATGCCGTTGCGCGAGATGGTTGTCCAAGGCAACGCTGGGTGATTCGGCAACCGCCGCCCTCGCCTTAGAAAGGTGAAACGCCGCTCGCCAGACCGGAACCAAAACTCCCACGGCGGCGGTTGTGGTCACGGCGATGAACATGACGCTGCCTAGCCATGGACGCTTGCCCCTCGGGTGGTTCGCTTTCGCAGTCGGCAGCCCGGAAATGCAATACGCCAGCAAAGCGAAGAATGTGACCGCGCTGCCAGGTACAAAAAGCGCAAAGTTGATCATTTCATGGAGCAAGAACGCAAAAAGCCCGCAACCCGTCGCGGTCCCCGTGGTGGGCAATTCCCCGCCGGAATCTCCGCCCCATTGTGGCTGCACAAAACACAAAAAAGAAACCAGCCACGCTAGGCCGATCGGAATGCTCGAGGCGTAGAGAAAATAGGGGTTGGATGTACCCAAAAGCGGAAGCCGACATAAAACCACGGCCAGTGCCAAGCTGATGGCCCAAGTAAGATCAAGAAGAAAGCGTGCGTCGACTCCCGAAATTGATTTGCTGTCCACGTCCTCCCTTGCCAAGGAGGGATTTGGCGGGGGCCAGACACGAGTGATCGTTATTGAGCCACCGACAAGCATGATGATAATGCCGACGAGTCCCAGGAGACCCCATTCCGACGCAATCTGTACGAAGAGATTATGGGGGTTGGAGATTTCTTCGGGACTCGCAAGGCTCTTGTATTGCAGGTAATGCCGACCGAAATTCTCGCGGCCGACCCCCGTCAGAAAATGATCTCCGATCAAGCCGGTCGAAGAAACCCAGTATTGCCAGCGAAAGCTCAGAGAAACGCCGGGTAACGACCCGTGATACAAGCCATGCCCCACGGCGCTGAAAAGACCCCCGCCAATCAAGAGCCATGCAAGAAAGGACGCCCTGGCTCGATGCTTCTCGATCCATCGCCGCAAGAGCGTCACGAGAATCCATAAACCGGCCCCGGCCATTCCGGCGACCAACGCGCCGCGGCTTCCGGTCAGGATCGTGGCCCCCAGAATCAGGAACGCGATGAATCCGCAAGCCACGGCCACGAAGCGGTCGGCGCTTGTCTTGCTTACGCGCCACCGACCGACGACGGCCCCGACGGCGGCCAACCCACACAAAACCATGTAGGAACCGGTGATGTTGCTGTGTGACAAAAAACCGGTGGCCTCTCGCGCCCGCATCCGGCTTTCGAACAACTCCACTTTGGCTGAGTCCAGTGCGACTCCTTGCCTGGCCCAAAACTCCTGCTTAATGGACTGATAGTGCTCCCAGGTTTGATCGAAGCCCACAAAGTACTGGTCGAAGCACTGGACCGCTTGCGCGGCCGCCGAGGCCATGATCGCGGCGAAGAGCAACCGCCGGTGCCACGGGCGGTATATCACCTGAACCAAGGCCATGGCAAAAATGGGAAAGCACAGCCAGTCGAGCGAAGCATTGATCGCCAGCCGCTTGTTGCCGGAAAAGCAACACGAAACCACGGCCCCCAGCCCGACCAGCAGGGTTCCGATCTCGAGACCCGTGCGACGATACGTGGCTGACGGTCGAAAGCATTGCATGGTCAACCAAGTCGAAAACGCCGCGAGAATCACACAATCGAAAACGATGGTGGTGACGGGTGTGGGGTCCCTTAGCTCGCCCAGTGCTTCCGAAATCGATGAGCCGCCGGAGTCGTAGGATTCGGCGATCAACGGTCGCAGCGCCGCCACAAGAATCAGCGCGAAGAGGAGTAGTTCTTCCAGGATTTGTCGCCCGGACTTCACCTGGATCACTCAAGCTCCGGCTACGTTAAGATTACGGGCCATCTTGTCTATTGGACAGTCGGAGACGGCGAATTACAATTGGACTCCGGTTGGGCGCGGAGAGTTCGTGTTTTGTCTTTGCTAACGGAACGGGGTTATGGCATCCAAAAACACAACTCGCTCGACGCCGCCGGCTTTATTGGCCTTGGGGCGGCGGGCGCTGCCTGGGGAGATCGTAATTCAGGGCCGCCAATATGTGAAAAGGAAAGTCTTCAAGAACGACTTTTTCGCCGTGACGGCCCTTTACGAAGGAGACGCGGGCCGCGTAGTCCTCAAATTGGGGCGAGAGGCCTCGTTCTTTTGCATGCCTTTGAGTTGCGTGGGGCGGTTTCTTGCGGCAAAAGAACAAGCGGCCCTCCAATCGCTCCATGATCTGGAAGGCATTCCCCGCTACATGGGCCGCTGGGGTACCACGGGCATCGTGCGCGAGTACATCGAAGGCCGGACACTCAAAAAGGGTGAGCCGGTACCTGACGATTTCCATCGTCGGCTGCGAAGTCTGGTCGATGGTCTACACGCGCGCGGCATGGCTTACGTTGACTTGGAAAAGTGTGAAAATGTGCTCTTGGGCGATGATGGACGCCCATACCTGTTCGATTTTCAGATTTCATGGTATCTTCCCGCCCGTTGGGGCGGCGAGCTTTGGCTTGCCCGGCTGCTGCGGCGATGGCTCCAGGCCGGCGACCGCTACCACCTGCTGAAGCTGCAGCGTCGCACGAGGCCGGACCAAATGACCGAGGAGCTTTATCATGCTTCCTACGGCAAGCCGTGGTATATTCGCTTACAGGGGACGCTGACGCGGCCCCTGACCTTGTTGCGTCGAGTCATTCTTAGGCATGTGGACCCCCGCCGGCGGATCGGCGAACGGGGCCGGGTAAACGATGAACAGACCATTGGGATGACCTATTGATGGCACTATCCGCAAAGGACTTAGAGGGCGTGGAATCGTTCCGAACCTTTATTGAGGACTCCGTGAGTTCGGACGACCGATATGGAACCGCCAGCCGTCACGACCGGCCCGATCGTTCTCTTCTGGCTACCCGATTTCACGCCGGCGGGCCGTGCTGGTTCGAACTGGCCATACGCCCGGCCGTGCCCGACGTGCGCGTGGGGTTTGTCACCGACGACCCCGTCACCAACGACGGTGTTTTGGAACTCATCAGCGACGCCGGGCAATCGCTCTCCGAATATGTTCAGGCCGGCCTGCGCGAGGCGGGGTTGGATGAGCCTGAGATGATGGTCGTCCACCATCAGAACGAAGGGAACACGTACTCCTTCACTACCTCGTTCAAGCTCGACGAGCTTGCCGATCTGGATTCCGACGACGTCCGTGACAAGACCCTGCAAGTGCTTGAGGGATTCCTGATTGCCTTCGGCCCGGCTCTGCTCGTGGAGACAGACCCCGGCGAGGACTCCGACGACTGGGAAGAAGACGAAACGTAAGCGCGGCGCCATTGAACTTTCCGAGTCGGGAGCGTGAGGGTGGCACGGGTCGGCGAAGCCGACCCGTGCGTGCGCCTGAGGGTGTACTTGATCGGCGTGGTGGAAGTCCCCACCAGGCCTGAGTCTCGGGCCTGTAGCGGAAGGGAACTGCGTCGCTGTGAGGCGGCGTGGAGAGCAACCGGATGCGAACGAGCAGTCCGTAGGATGACGAACTCGATTCGGCCTGATGCCGTGGCGAGCCTGCGCATGAAAGGCGAAGCCCGAACTCGCGAACGATCGATGAGGATCGCGAAGGCCTAGTGAAGGGCTGGAGGCGGGACGTCCGGGGGAGAACAGAGACAAGGAACCCGGAACGACATGGGGTGGTTGGAGACGGAATGCTCGGAAGGTCGGTACGTGATGAGGACGCCCACTCTCGGCGCTCTTGCCCGTGCCGACCATGATGGCCAGCGGCGTAGCCAGGCCAAGCGCGCAAGGACAGGCGATCATCAGCACCACGACCGCGGTAACCGAAGGCGTGGCTCTCTTTTTCTTACCTTTGACGCCCCCCGCGTAACTCGTGTAGGCTAGCCCCCAAGAAAGGAGTTTTGGTAAACAATGCCGAATCCGCTTTGCCATTTTGAGTTGATGACCAACGACCCCGCGAAGTGCAAGAAGTTCTATGGAGAGGTCTTCGATTGGCAGTTCGACGACCGCTCCATGCCAGGCTACACCTTGGTGAAGACAGGGGCGGAGCCGGGCGGGGGGATCTTCCCGAAGCCGCCCCAGGCCCCGGGAGTTTGCCTCAACGTTTACTTTCAAGTGGCCGACATCGACGGGACCCTGGCCAAGGCTGTCCAACGAGGCGCCAAAACCCTCGTCCCACGGACCCCGATCCCCCATGTGGGGGAGTTTGCCATCTTCGCCGACCCCGAAGGCATCGCCGTCGGAGTCTTCAAGCCGGCACAAGCCTGAAAAGGCGTTGCTGGTCGTCATGGGCGTAAGAGGAATGAGCAAAATGCTCCGGCTTCTTGCAGCAGCGAAATGCAACTGAGTTTAATATCTACGCTCGTTTTTGTCCGCGGTGGTTGCTTTTCAGCCCTGAGGGCAAACCGCTCGTGGCCATTAAGTGCGGCCATCTGATTGAGGGGACGGGAGCCGGCCCGGTGGCCGGCGCTGTAGTGGTGATCGAGGGTGAGGTCATCAAGTCGATCGGGCGCGACTTGCCGGCGGGCGGGACCTTCCGTACAAGGATTTGCACTACCTTGTCGAGACTGGAAAACGTAGGGGAAGGCCCCAGTCCTGAAGCCAGCTTCTTCTACCTCGTCGGCCGCGACGGCAAGGCTGAAAGGCTATCGAAAAACGTTGAAAGCCCGATCCTGGCGGGGCTGGCCCAAGAGTTCAAGTTGTGTCGGTTTTACTTTAATCGTAAGTTTGAGAAAGAATTCGCTGGACAATTCCGCAAGTTCGGTATAGGTTAGGATGTATGGACACGCAGCGGCTTTTGACCCTGGCTCGGCTGATCGACGAACTCGATGTCGTCGAGGGACGGACACGCCTCCAGAAGGTTGTTCATCTGTTAGGTGAACGGTTTCCAAAGCCGTTCCGACACAGATTTGCCCGACACTATTTCGGGCCTTTTTCTCGAGAGTTAGCGGCCGAGATTGACTTTCTAGTCGCAGCCCGCGTGCTTAATGAACACACTCCGGCCGAAAGTGTCGACGGACACTTTCGCTACACGATTGCTGACGAGGAAACACGAAGGCGCGTCGTCAGCGTGACGGGCCACGAAGCGCCGGACTGGGTTGATTCTGCCCGCCGCCTCAATGGCGAGGACAAGTCGACTCTCGAAGCTCTTTCCACGTTTGTTTTCCTCCGCAGACGTCTGGCGCCCGAAGCGGCCTTGTTGCGGCGCGAGTTTGAGAGAGTGAAGCCTCATTCTGGTCGACAAATTCGAAGTCGCCGCGAGGCTCGCGCGTGAACTCCTCCCGAGTTGATTGCCCTAACCTATCATGAAGCACCATGGTGACGCCGGGATGAATGCCGCAACGATAGATCTGATCAACGGTCCAATGAGTCGCCGGTGGAGGCGGCTTGGCGCCCCCAGGCGTCGGGGTGTCGTAACCCTTGTTCTCGATCTGTTCAGCAGCATCTGGTTTGGAGTTGTGCTGCTCGTATTGCTGTTCGTGTATTGCTCGATCGGCAGCGCCGTGCCCGCCGTTCGCGAGCTACCCGGGTTGGAACTCACGGAATTCGAGTGGTTTCATTGGTGGCCGTTTAATGTCCTAATACTCCTGTTGGCGATTACGCTGGTCACGGTGACGATTCGACGGATACCGCTCCGGGTGGTCAACGCGGGCGTGTGGATGATCCACACCGGCATCGTGATCATGCTGGCGGGCAGCTACTACTATTTCGGCACGAAGGTGGAAGGCGATGCTCCCGTGATCCGGCGGCACGTACGCATCGAGCTTCCCGGATTGGCCGAGCCGCAAAAACTCCCTGCTCTGCCGGGCGGCGCCGCGCGGCTGGCGGCCGGTCAGGGTGTATGGGGCTTTGAGATTCAGAGCACGAACTCCAATTGGCCGATCCTCTCCGAGGATGACAAAGGCAAGGAGGCATACGCCGTCAACGTGCTGGTCACGCCGCCGTCCGGCGAGCAGTTTATCCGCCAGCTTTTGGCCGGATATCCGCAATACACCGAGGATATTCTCCCCGGCAAGGGCCGGGCGGTGAAGACAACGGGAAAGAAGCTGGCGGACGAGAACTTACGATTGTCCCTGGAACTCGAACCGCAAGAGACATTCCACGTGATGAAATCCTGGGCCTTGTTCATCCGCAAAGTCGGTGAACGGGAATGGACCGAGCGCCCGATGCCCGGCATGCCCCGGTATCACGATCGGATCGGCTCGCGCGATCAGGTGTTTTTTGATCCGCACTTTCCCGTGGATATTCGGCCCATGGACTTGAACGTTCCGCCCGGCGATGCTCCCGACGCCTTAAGCGAAATGTCAGTGCATGTCACTGGCTTCCTACGATATGCCCAAATGCAGCAGCGGTGGCGCGACGGCGGGCCGGCGCTCAATCCTGTGCTGCGAATCACCGCGCAGTCGGCCCATGCCGACGAGCAGGCCTACGAACTCGTGGCCCTGGACCCCGTGCGCCGCAAGGTGGAGAGCGGCGCCGTTCAGTTTCTCTGGCTGAACTCGGCCGCCGAAGCGGAATCGTTGTCCAAACAATCCCAAGCAACTCTGCGCGTGGCCGTGCCGGATGCAGATGTGGCATTCGATCTACCGCTCACGCAGGAGACCGTCGTGGGGCGCGAGGGCTCTTTCACCCCGATTGAAAAAAGCGCCTTTTCCTATCGCGTGCTGCACGTCATGGACGACCTGGCCATGCCGGGGGGTCGGAGGCCGATTTCGGTGGCCATGGTGGAGATTCAGACGCCCGAAGCCCGATTCACTCGAATGGTCGCCGATGAGGCCGAGGCCACGCGAGACATTCACGGCGACGCGGACCCGCATAACCCCATGGCCCGCAAGGCCGAGCAGGTAGACCGCCGCATTCAAATGACCTACCACCCCCGCACGGCGCCGGTCACGTTCGCGGCATATCCGGGCGGCCTTTACCTGGCGGTCAATACTCCCCAAACCCGAATGCTGGGGCGAGAGGTTAAGGTCGGTGAGTCCGTGGAGGTGATCCCCGGATTGAGCCTTCGCGTTGACACTCTGCTACAAAACGGCGTGCTGGAAGAAAAGCCTTTTGTCGTTCCCCCGCGGTCCCGCGACCGCGGTGTGGAAGAAAACCTCTCCATGATTCGCTTGGAGGTGGGCAGCGGGAGCACGGTCCAGACTCGCTGGCTCAGGTTCAATCAATATGCCCTGCCTTCGGAGGCATACGCGTATGCCGGCCGATTGACTTATGTGCCGGAGCGGTTTCGGCTCAATGACGGCACGCAGGTCGAGGTTTTGTTCTCGCGTCGCCGCGTGCGCTTCCGTCATCCGGTGGCCATGGAAGATTTCCACCTCGATACCCACGTCGGCGGATACACGGGTAGCACGAGCACGATTCGTAATTACGTCAGCCGCCTGCGGTTTCTGAAGGACAATCAATGGACCGACCCTCGTCCGACGGCAGTGAATCATCCGACGGAGTTCGGTGGTTATTGGTTCTTCCAGGCCATGTGGGATCGGCCGACGCCGGAGAATCCCAATGGCGGCATGAATTACACCGGCTTGGGCGTAGGCAATCGCAAGGGTGTGTACGTGCAGCTTGCCGGGTGCTGCCTCGCGGTGGCGGGGATGTTGTTCGCTTTTTATGTCAAGCCGCTGATCAAGCGCCGGCGCAAAGACCTGGCCGCCGCAAAACTATCGGCGGCCGAACGCGACCGAGAACCGGCTTTGCAATCCGCGAGGTTGATAGGAGAGTCACCGTGAGAATCTCGACCCAGCGCGTCACGGGGGGGTTGAAGGCAAGTAGGCGTGGCACCGGTTTGAAACCGGTGCCCTCACCGCTTGAAAAGCGGTGCCACACATCCGGGAAGAACCTCTATGTACTAACGGCCATATTGGCTTTTGCTTTTCTTCCGTGCGCTCTTCAGGCTACGGAAAAAACGCCAAGCGACTCGCCCGCCGCGAGCTCCTTCGCCGAACAGGTCGACCTAAGCCCGTTCCACCGGGTCGCCGTGCAGGCCGACGGCCGGCTGCGGTCCTATGAGTCGCACGCCAAGACTTTCATGGGCTACGTGAGCGGCCCGAGGAAAATCGACGGCCAATCGTACGGTTTTACCTATCTCGACTTGATCTTCCGGCCCGAGGCCTACCGCGACAAGGACATCGTTTTTGTCAAGAACAAGCAGGTGCGAGCGCAAATCGTCGAGGCTCTCAAAAACCACGCACAGTTGGACGCCGGGCGACGAGCGGCCATTGTCAAGACGGGATTGATCGCTCGGACCTTGCTGGCCGAGCCGCCCGTAGTGGCATTGCTCCAACGACTAGGGGGAGATTTGATTCGCACGGCCAAAGTGGTCGATGCGATTCAATCGGCGTTGACCGTCTGCAACGCGGCGATTCTAGAGGAAAACCTGCGAATGGTGGCCCCGCCCGACGGCGACGTAAAGACTCCTTGGCTTTCCATCGCCCAGTTGGCCCGCGGCGGCGGAGCGCCGCAAGACTCCGTTCACGCGGGAATGGCCACCCCCGCGCCCATTCCTGGCCTTCCGGCGGACGTTCAGACCGGCGTTCGCGAGGCCTGGCCGGCGCTGCGTGCCGCCTGGCGCGCCCAGGACGCCCCCAAAGTCAATGAGCAGATCGCCCGGCTGGCAGCCATCTTCCCCACCGTCTCGCCGGAACTGTATCCTTCCGAAAAACGGCTGCGCCTGGAAAGCTGGTACTTTCGCAATCGGAGCATGACCTGGGTGTGGTGGTTCTATGCCGCTGCCTTGGCCCCACTGCTGATGTCGATCGTGTACAAATGGCGCGGGGCGCGGAGGGTGGGCCTGGGGTTGTTTGCGCTTGGGTTTTTGGGCCATACGGCCTCGCTGATCGTTCGCTGGTATATCTCCGGGCGGTGGCCGAACAGCAACATGTTCGAGGCCGTGCACACTTCGGCCTGGCTGGGCGGTGGGGCCGCGATCCTGCTGGAGTTCTTCACCCGACGCACGCCGGTTCGAAACGTCTTCGCCCTGGCCTCCGCCGCCGCGTCCATGACCGCGTTGATGGTGGCCTATTTTCTGCCGGCTCATCTTGATTCGACGATCAACAACAAGATGGCGGCCCTCAATGACGTGTGGCTCTACATACACACCAACATGATCATTTTGAGCTATGCGTTGATTACCTTTTGCTGTGTGGCGGCCCTGCTGACGTTGTGTCACCGCTGGTTCGTGGCATTACGAGAGCGGACCATGCCGGCCATTCGGCTATTTCTGATTCCCGTTGCCGCGGTGGTGGCCAATGTGGCTGGTTACCTCTTGCTCATGCACGTAATCGACCACGCCCATCGTGGCCTTCGGCCCGAAACATATTGGGGCGCCGCGGGAGCGTTCGTGGGCTCGATGACTGTGCTTGTTCTGGAGCTATTGAGCCGAACCAGGGCCCCGATGGCACTGTCGGCGCCGCGTTCGGCCTCGGGCGGCGCAGCTTCCCTCATTTTGGGCATGGGCGGCCGGCGGCCGTTTGTCAAGGAAGAAGGACCGACCTTCGGTCAAGTCCTGGATGGGGCCACGATGGTGCTCTTGGAGCTGTCGTTCATCACCCTGTGGACGGGCATCGTGATGGGGGCCATCTGGGCCGATCACTCCTGGGGCCGCCCCTGGGGTTGGGATCCTAAAGAGGTGTTCGCCCTCAATACTTTCATCATCTTCCTCATTCTGGTTCACGTCCGCCTGAAGGTGCGCGACAAAGGGTTTTGGACGGCCGTGCTGGCGGTGATCGGTTTCGAGGTCATGATGTTCAACTGGATCGTGGTCAACTTCATCATCAGCGGTCTGCACAGCTACGCGTGAAGGCTCTTTTCTATCGAAAGAGGGGTGCCGGCGCCTTCGTCGAAATAAGGCGCCGACCACACCGGCTCGATTGAGTGCTTTTGGCTCGCGAAACCAGGTCCAACGCGCGTCGCCGTACCAATCGTATACCTCGCGGCTGATGTTCATCTCCATCAAGTTCTCGCCGCGACGGTACACGTAGGGCGCGAACAAGTCGTTCCCGGCACGCATCAATCCGGGTTCGTAAGCGGCAGAGGCCCCGTAGATGAAACTCCGGTGTCCGACGTTGGCGCGCAGTTGTTCGAAAATCCGCTGCTCGCCCACTTGGGGCCCCTGCGCAAGTGCCACTCCCGAAGAGTCAGCCACGGCCGCTGCCTCGCGCAAAAAGCGGTCAAAGCGGCTTGCGTAAGGGGAATGCCAGCCGCGTCATATGCTGCTCTACTTCCTTGAACGCCTGATGGCGCAGGAAAACCAAGGTGCCGCCGAGGATGGCGACGTAAAGCACGAGCGTTGGCGCCGCGATAAACAGGGTGATTTTGGTGCGGATGGAAATCCCCGGATTCCGATCCCGGGAAAGTCTTGCGTCGGCAGAGTTCGCCACGTCGTCCGGATGCAACAAAGAACCACTCCGCCCAAGCCCTGGGCCTCAAGACATCTTCCTTGCATCGTGCGTTCGCAAACTAGCGAAACGCGTCATCGCCTGGGCTCCCCACAGGCCGTACAGCATGGCGAGAACGACCAGCCCCAGGACGAGCAGCATGGTGTCGGCATGCCATGACGCCAGATCCAGTGACATAGGCGTACTGTTCAGCACCGTGGCAAGGAAGATGCCAACGGCAAGCGTAAGAAGCCCGAACCGCATCATTGCCCACACGCACACGGCCGCGCCACCGATACCCCAAAAGGCCCAGGACGTGTGCGGGTGGGCCCCCCGCGGCACCAGAACCACGAGCAAAACGACCCAGGTCGACCGGATCTACGGGGCTCCATTCCACCGCGACCTCGGCGACGCCCAACTCCACTCGGTTCCAGGCACCCCCACGCTTGATCCGCTTGCGAGTCCGGGCGTGGTCAATAAGGATTCGGCGCATAATGGCCGCGCCGACGGCCATGAAATGCGTCTTGCCTTGCCAGTCAACGCGCTCCTGGTCCACCAGCTTCAGGAAGGCTTCGTGGACCAAGGCCGTTGGTTGAAACGTATGGCCCGGCCTTTCGCCGCGCAGGTATCGTTGTGCCTGCTCTTTAAGGTCGTCGTAAACCAGCGGCAGGAGTTGCTTCGCGACCTCTTCCCTGCCGAGGGTCTCGGTTTGGGTGAGGAGATGCGTAATCGCCGTGGTCTTGCCGCTCATCGGGTCCTTCCGTGATTTTCTCCCGTCCTGGGTCCACCGCAAGTGTACTGTTTCAAGGAAGTGAGACAGTTGTTTATCGACACCCAAACTTGCTGGAACTCGGTCGAGATGATCGCGTCGACGGGAAGCCATCCTCGGCTGGACGGACGCGGATTCAAACGTGCGCGAGCGGAGCGGGGCCCGCCCTTTTGATGACGACAAGGTCTTGGCCGCCTCCAGATTCAGGCGGTCGTATTAGTAGTTAGCGCGACGACGGATTCCTAGGGAAGTAGGAAATTAAGCATTGAACAGATTGCCGAGCATGACGTTGTTCAAGGTTGCGACCAGGGTCAGTTCGTTCGCTTGGATACCGGGGCTGGTGTTGATCCAATTCCAGAAAAGTCGCCGCATTCGGGGTTTCGCTATAGGTAACTAAAAGCATGTTCACATTCTCACTTACTGGGCCACTCCCGGAGCGCAGAGAAAGGGCCCGGTGGTCGAAACTCACCGGGCCCTTTCTTGGCTTTACGTTATGCCGTCACGCCGCATTGAGGGCCTGACGGGCTTTCTTAGCTATCAGCCGTCGTTGATCGCCAGGTTGGCGGCCACGACGCCCGACAGGTTGGCGCC
>Ga0187892_10006193_pt1 | contig 18032 bp, 17 predicted proteins | sample MA1701073metaG_FD_139345 | JGI IMG/M metagenome (GOLD analysis project Ga0187892, IMG submission 139345) | Bio-ooze microbial communities from a basaltic lava cave in the Kipuka Kanohina Cave System on the Island of Hawaii, USA - MA170107-3 metaG ... | reverse complement strand
TCCAGCGGCGGTCGACGAAGAGAACGACGAGGTCATGGATTCGTTGCTCAACGAATAAATCGACTCACAAACCTGATTCCGGATCGGGCCTGACCGCCATGTCCACGGCGGCCAGGCTCCGTTCTTGCGCTCTACTGCGCTTGTGTTCATGAACCGCGCAGCTACGCTGGGTTCCCATGCAAGCCGTGATTATCAGCGCCGGAACTGAACTGATCACCGGGCAAACCGTCGACACCAATGCCGCTTGGCTGTCGGCGGAGTTGGCGCGCCTGGGCGTGGACGTGGCGGCCCACGTCACCGTCGGCGATGAGATCGTGCCGCTGCGCCGGGCGATCGAACGGGCGATCGGCGAGGCCGCACTCATCATCATCACCGGCGGGCTAGGTCCGACGCTTGATGATGTGACGCGCGACGCCATCGCTCTGGCCATCGGACAGCCGCTCGAGGAAAGCGGGGAAGCACTGGCCCACATCACGCAGTTCTTTGCGGCGCGACAACGCGAGATGCACCCGTCGAACATTCGTCAGGCAATGATTCCAGCCGGCTGCTTGGTCATTCCCAATCCGCTCGGTACGGCCCCCGGGATTTCGTGGCATAGGGGCGAAACCTGGTTGGCGGCCATGCCCGGCGTGCCCGCCGAAATGAAGGCCATGTTCCGTCGCGCAGTAGCCCCGAGCCTCGAAACGAAACCCTCATTGGGTCGCTGCCAAATCGCCGCCATCGCGTCGTTCGGACTGGCCGAAGCGAAGGTCGGCGAGCTGCTGGCCGACCTGATGGAACGCGGGCGCAATCCATCGGTCGGAACGACGGCATCCCGCGCGATCATCACGATCCGCATCGTCGCCAACGGCCGTGATCAACCGGAGGCCCGGCGACTACTGGAAGCCGACCTCGCCGAAGTGCGCCGCCGACTTGGATCGACTGTGTTCGGTGAGGGCGGGTCGACCCTCCAGGAAGCCGTCGGCCATTTGCTTTGTCGTGCCGGCAAGACGGTCTCGACGGCCGAGTCCTGTACCGGCGGGCTGCTGGCGAAATGCCTCACGGATGTGCCGGGCAGCAGCGCGTACTTCATGCGCGGGTACGTTGCTTATTCCAATGAGTCTAAGATGGAACTGCTGAATGTCGCCGCGGACACGATCGCTACCCACGGCGCGATCAGCGAGCCGGTGGCCGCGGCGATGGCCGCCGGTTGTCGATTGGCCGCCGGCGCCGACTTAGCGTTGTCAATCACCGGCATCGCCGGCCCGGACGGCGGCCGACCGCCGGATAAGCCCGTCGGTCTTGTTTACGTCGGCCTTGCCGACGCCGCCGGCGTTGAAGTCAAGAAGCTGCTGCTCGGCGACACCCTCGGCCGCGAAGAAATCCGCGATCGAAGCACCAAGATCGCCCTCAACCTGCTCCGCCTACGCCTATTCGCCGCGGGATAGGCGATGGCCATCGAGCCACTCAACTCATTTGCCTTGCGGCATACACACGCCTCGGATCGAAATAGACCTTGCCGAAAATGAGGAGCAGCAAGGCCAACACCACGAACCCCCACTCCGAGATCGTCGGAATGGTCTCCTGGCAGTTCGGGCCAACGACGGCGTCGTCGAGGCCGGGGCACAAATCGACGCAATCGGCAACGTCGTCGCCGTCGCTGTCATCGTCTGCAACGCCGCATCCGCAATCGCCCGGAGCAGTCTTGTTCGCGTCGGCGGGACAACCGTCGACGCAGTCGGCAACCTGGTCGCCATCGGAGTCAGTATCGGGAAACCCGCAGCCGCATTGTCCAGGCGTCGTCTTATTGGGATCGACCGGGCACAGATCGCATGCATCAGCCGTTCCGTCGCCGTCGGTATCGAGCTCGTCGTTTCCGTTGGGACAGGGGCCCGCAGCTCCCGCAAAGAATCGCACGGCGTGGTTAAATGCCTGCGGACCGATGATGACGCCCATTTGGCGCGAGGGGAGATCGTCCTGCCCGGGGTGGATTCCTCCCCAAATGCGCGAGAGCGATGACTGGTCCGCCGCGTCGTAGTACCTAGCCCATTGGAGTGTGACATTCACGCTGGGGCCGTCTTCAAAGACCAGATATTGGTTCTGCAGGCAATGGAATTCGCCCAGGCCGCCGGGAAAATACGGGCTTCCGGTCAATAGCGTCAGAACTTCCGCGGCCGCTCGGCTGTACGCGCTGTGCCCCGAGGTATAACCCGGAAAGGGCGGCGTCACGAACGTGGGTCGTTGATAGGGCCACCAATTCTCGGCGAGAATCCACGCGACTCCGGCGACATCCGTTGCCGGATTGCTGATGACGGTGGGTCCGCGCCAGGCGCGGATGGCGATCTTGCCTTCGCGTCCGGCCAAATGCTCATGATGCTGTCCCGGCGCCGTCGTGGCCGGGGTGACCACTTCAATCAGGCCGGGGTACAGGCGGATTCCACTGGGGTGATAGGACGGCCCTCCGGGGTCGGACGACTGGCCTCGATCCGCCATGTAGCGAATCGCGGAGATCGGCCGGACATAATCGTACCAGCCTTTGGTTCCCCAAACGGATATGGCGACGTCGTGCATGGCCCCGCCCAGCGCCAGGTAGCATTTCACGTCCCATTCCAAGCCGTCGACGATCGGTCCCGCTCCTGCGAATCGCTTCTCAAACAGCGGGTGGTCGGAAACGTAGTTGAGAACGACGAACCAATGTCCGGGAGGCGTCTCGGATTGCGGCCCATCGGCCCAGAATTCGGCGAGAACTCGTGCGAAGTCACCGCGCGGAACGATGTTCGGTTGATACGGTTGGCCGGTCACGGGATTCACCGCGTAGCCGGAACTGGTGTCGCCGCCGTTGATCAGGTCGTAGAACGTCTGATAGTCCGCGGGATCAGGGAGTTGCGAATTGCCACGAGACGCAGGCGAGATGTCCCATAGTACGCCGTCCGAAGGATCAAGGTGCCCGCTCCAGATTGCGACCTGTTCGAAACCCCATTTGAAATGATCATCGCCAACACCGCCGATCACGGGGGGCGGGCCCGGATCGTGGTAGACCCAATAGTCAAAGCCGCCGCGGTGATAGATCGTTCGCTCCGCCGTCGTCAGGGAGAACGGCGTAACTTGGCCCCATTCAGGACTCAGCGCGGGAGGGAATCCGCCCGGGATCGGGTTGCCGTTTTGGTCGACGAAAAACTCCAAGGCCAGCGGCTGCCAGCGGTTCGGGTCGATGATCGCCGGATTGCCGGGCAGCGGCGGGATCAAGGGAGGGTTGATGGGAAAATAATACAGATTGGAATAGCCGCCGGCCTCGTTCGAATGGTCGTTGATCCCGAATTGCAAGACTGCTTGAGCGATGCGGTTTCCCAATGCGGCGGGGGAGTTGCCCACCGTCGAGGTGAAGTTTCTATCGTATCCCAATGCCGTCATCTTAGCATCAAAGGAGGCCAGCGAGATCGCCGCGCCCGGTGAGTTCGCGAACCTGGCCCTTAGAACCCGATAGGCGGCAAAGCTGATGGTTTCAGCCCGCGCGGCCGGAACGTCGACGGCCGTGGCATGGTCGGCAATCAGGAATGTGTCGGCAATCGGATCATACACGGCCCAGCCGTCCCACATGGCCATCGAAACATGGAAGAGATTGCGGGCGTGCACCGTCGGCCGCGCGAAATCGCGCCGGATCGCACTCAGCATCTGCTCGTTCCATTGCCGGGCCACCGATTGCTGCCCCCATGAAGCGGACGACGTGAGCCCGATACACGCAAGGGTCGCCCAAAGTACCAAGGTTCTCCGGCCACGTCCTGGGTGCAGGCGACGCGCTCTGGTCGAAACAACGGACACGAGATACTCGCCCTCCTCGCCTAATCCTATCCGGTTAGCACCGTTTTTCGCGCCTCCGCCCTGCCCGCGGCCGCGTCAAACCGACTCTCGTAAGTCCAAACCACTCTTGGAATCGCGACCGCCCGACCCAGGACCAAGAGTCTGTCATTATACCAAGCCCGCGCAAAAACCTTATGCGAGTTCAATATTGCGATGAAGCGCCGCCTTAGTCATGGCGTGCCTGTTGGTTCAGACGTGAGAATGCTTCAAGTACGGGTTGGTCGCCAGGGTGAGGGCGGGCGATCCATATACCGGAGGCGTGCGGGCCCTCGCGTTTGGTCCATGACGCACAATACGATAAGCTTCTTGTGGAGGTCGATGCCGACAAAGTTCATGGCTTACTCCTTGTGTGGATCAAGAAAGCAACCTCAACGTTTACCACGAACTCAAGGCGCCTTGAACCGGCTATACCTCCTGCTTCATAGCCTCACCCCACCGGCCGGTAAGTTATCCGTGCCGCAAGCAGGTTCAGGAGCCGCGGCGGCCGACGCTCGGCTGTTGAAGTTCAACGCAAGCGGCCATACAATCCGTCCGACGTTTCCATGCGGTACCCCTCGATCGATTGGATGGCGACCGATGGCAGATTTCACGACCCAAGAGCCTCGCAACCCAGTTCGTGATTATTTTCACAATATCTGGGAGACGGTTCACACCATCCTCATTGGGATGGCCATCTCGTTGAAGTATTGCTTTGCAAAAACCGTTACCGTTCAGTACCCCGACATGGCCCCCGCCTTGCAGCCTCGCTATCGCGGGTTTCACTTTTTTGAGATTGAAAAGTGTATCGCCTGTGATCTTTGTGCCAAGGCTTGCCCGGTAGATTGCATTTATATCGAGAAAACGGGGCCGCGCAAGATCGACAAGGAAACCAACGTGGCGGTCGGCGGAGCGATGATTCGCTATGCGATCGACTACGCAAAGTGCATGTTCTGCGCGCTTTGCGTTCCGCCTTGCCCGACGGAGTGCATTCACATGGGCAATCTGCACGACCTCTCCGGGTACGACCGAGAAAGCATGATTGTGGAGTTTACTGACTTGGCGAAACGGGGCCTGCAAACTCCGCAACCGCTGTGGATGCAGAAGGATGAGTTGCCGGAGTGGGCGCAGAAGCGGAAAAAGGCGTGGATGGACTTCCAGCACTCCCAGGACAAATTGACCGGACGCGACGACTTCCGCCGCGAGCAGATGGTGAAGGCCCTCCAGCCTTCCGAGATGGGCAAGAAGTAGTATGCCATGGTGTTAGCAAGTCTATCAACATTGCAGGTGCCGGCCGCCGCCCACAGCAACTCGAATGTGGAGCTTGTGGTTGGCATCCTTCTGTTTGGTCTGGCGGGATTCGCGATGGCATTTGTGGGCCTTTGCGTCGGTCGATTCCTGCGGCCCACGATGCCGCACCCGGAGAAGTCGACCCCGTACGAATGTGGCGAGCCGGCCATCGGCGAAAGCTGGGTCCAGTTTGATCTTCGCTTCTACACGGTGGCGCTGGTGTTTATCGTGTTCGATGTTGAGGTCGCGTTGCTTTGGCCTTGGGCGGTTGCGTTCAAGAGCATGCCGGCGGCGGCTTTTTGGGCGTTTCTGGTGTTTTTCCTGTTGATTGCGATTCCGTTTTTGTACGAATGGAAGTCCGGGTATTTGGACTGGGTCCGAGCGAGCACCGGCCAGCGGCACCCGACGGGGTTGACGGATGAGTCGCCTGTGCGCGGAGGAACAGTATGAGTTGGATCGAGAATCGATTTGAAGAAGGTGTCATCGTCACTTCGCTCGACTGGGCGATCAACTGGGGTCGCAGCAACAGCATCTGGCCGATGACCTTCGGGCTGGCCTGCTGCGCGATCGAGATGATGGCAGTCGGGGCGTCTCGCTTCGACATCGATCGGTTCGGGGCCGGCGCTTTTCGGGCGACGCCGCGGCAGTCGGACTTGATGATCGTCGCGGGTACGGTGACGTACAAGATGGCCAGCCGGCTGAAGCGGCTCTACAACCAGATGCCGGAGCCGAAGTACGTGATGGCCATGGGGGCGTGCACGATCGGCGGCGGTCCGTACTTCAAGCATGGTTACCACGTCGTCAAGGGCGTGGACCTCGTCGTGCCGGTCGATATCTACATCCCTGGTTGCCCGCCGAGGCCGGAGGCGCTGCTGGAGGGGTTGATGCGCTTGCAGGACAAGATTCGCCATCAGACCCGGGCCAAGAGCGCCATGACCAAGGCCAAGGAATTGGCGCTGAACTAACCAGAAAACTGAATCATGACCATTGGGCAGCTTCGCAAGGCGGTCAAGTCGGAGCGGTTCGAGCCGTTTACGATTTCACTCGCGGATGGGCGGCGCCTCTTCGTACCGCATCCCGAGTTCGTCTGGATTCCGCCCGAGGCCTCGCGAACGTTCCACGTCGCCGGGAAGGGCGAAGACTATAGCGTTGTAGACTTGCTGCTCGAGGCGTCCATTGACTTTGGAAACGGCGCCACGGAACGCCGGCGTCGCGGAAAGAGGAAACCCCGTTGATCGAGGGAGACGTGAACCGTTCGCACCCTTTCGCCTCATTCTAAGCAGCGGGAAAGGTTGCGACGTGCTAAACCCCCAGACGACGGTTCTCATGAAGTTCGAAATCTTTATTGTTTTCCCCGACGGGGAGCGTTGGTCGCTCGTCCCCCTATTGCACATTGCCTCCATCGAGACCCTCGCCAACGGCCGAGGCCACCGGACCTCTCGCCGCAAACGGTGATAGGCGAGCGGGAGCGGGCGTCCACCTAATCCGCCCGACGATTGCTTCCAGGCATCGCTCCTTGCACAATATGTCCCAGCCCAGCGTACCTTTGAGGCTGGGAGAGGTATGCAGACTGGGCAAACTCCCGCTGCTAACCAGGATGGCGCAATATGAAGGTACACGAATACCAAGCCCGAGAGCTGTTGGCCGAGGCCGGTGTGCCCGTACCACCGGCAAAGGCGGTGGAAACGCCGGAAGAAGCCGTCGCCGCGTACCGCAGCATTGGCGACCGGGTCGTTGTCAAGGCCCAGGTTTTTGCCGGCGGACGGGGCAAGGCCGGGTTTGTGAAGCTGTGCGCCTCGCCCGAAGAGGTGCGCAACGCGGCCCGTTTCATGCTGAACAACCGCATGGTCTCCGCGCAGACCGGCCCCGACGGAATCGCGGTAAACCGCCTGTTGGTCTCCTCTGCGGTGGACATTGATCATGAGTACTACCTCGCGGTCGTGCTCGACCGCGCCAGACGCCGGCCGGTGGTGATGGTTTCGCGCCAAGGCGGCGTGGAGATCGAGGTCGTCGCCGCCAAGGACTCGACGGCTATTGTGAAGCGATGGCTACATCCCCACCTCGGCCTGCTGGACTTCCAGTGCGCCCAGCTTTGTGCAGCGCTACATCTTTCGGGCGGCGCGGAGGTTGCGGCTGCGGCCAAGGTAATTCGCGGACTGGTCGATGTGTTCTACAAGTATGATTGCTCGTTGGCCGAGATCAACCCGCTGGTCCGCACGCCGGACGGGCGGATTCTCGCGATCGACGCCAAAATGAACTTCGACGACAACGCCCTGTTTCGCCAACCGCGCCTGCGGGAGATGTTCGATCCCGGCGAGGAGAACCCCATGGAGCTGAGGGCCAAGGAGCACAACCTTTCGTACATCGCTTTGGACGGCAATATCGGCTGCGTCGTCAATGGCGCCGGCTTGGCCATGGCGACCATGGACATCATCAAGCTGCACGGAGGGCTGCCGGCCAATTTTCTCGACGTCGGCGGCTCGGTGACGGCGGCCGGAGCGATCGAGGCATTCCGCATGATTCTGTCCGACAAGAAAGTCAAAGGAATCCTCGTGAACATTTTCGGTGGCATCGCCAAGTGCGACACCATCGCCGAAGCGCTGATCGCCGCCGCCAAGGAAGTCGGTTTCAGTGTCCCCGTGGTGGTCCGGCTCGAAGGCACTAACGTCGAGCGGGCTCGTAAGTTGTTGAAGGATGCGTCCATCCCGCAACTAATTACCGCCGCCGACTTGACGGACGCCGCACAGAAGGTGTGTGCCAAAGTGGCCTAGCCGCCCGCGGCAGGAGCCGACCCATGAACCCGGAGACGACCCAAGCCTTCGACGGCGGCGAATTCCGCCGGCCCGCACCTCGCTTCGCGCCTGATGTACTCGCCGCTGCGCCGGCGAGGCCGGCCGCGCCGCGCGAAAGCCTGCGCGAGACGCTCGAATCGATCATCATCGCGCTGATTCTGGCGTTTGTCTTTCGAGCGTTCATTGTCGAAGCTTTCATCATTCCGACGGGATCAATGGCGCCGACGTTGTACGGCGCACACGGCACGATTCTCTGCGACAATTGCGGCTGGGAGACGGCCTACGGGCTCCAGGACTTGGGCGAAAAGCGCGGCGAGGGGAGGGTCGGAGACGCTTCCAAAGTCATCTGCCCCAACTGCAGTTTTCCGAACAGCTCCCTGGAGGTCAACGACCAGCGCGGAAACGCCGAGTCCGGAGATCGGATTCTGGTCTTGAAGTGGCCGTATGATATCGGCGTCGATCTGCTCGGGCCGGCTCGGTGGGATGTGACGGTATTCAAAAACCCCGCCGACGGATGGCAGAACTACATCAAGCGCCTCGTCGGACTACCCAACGAGGTCCTGTCGATCATCGACGGAGATGTGTACACCGTACCCATTACGGAGTTGTCGCCCAGAGTGCTCACGGAGTTGCGCCGGCGCGTGGATGACAAGCACGTCCTGCTGACCAAACAAGGCGGCGGGCGACTCTCCGGCTTGTCGATGGAGACTATGAACGAGCTGGAACTCAAACTGACCATCGCCCGGAAAACTCCGGTCGCCCAAAAATCGCTTTGGTTCACAGTCTATGATCATGACTACCCGCCGCGAGAACTCGGGACCGATCAGCCGCGATGGTCGCCGCATGACGCATCATCCGGCTGGACCCCGTCGCGCCGCACTCTGCACTTCGAAGATCAAGGCCTCCCAGAGGATTACATCGAGCTGCGCGGAGAGCCGATCGCCGCGACGTACGCGTATAACGTTCCGGTCGGCGGGTCTCAGAGCGCTCCAGCGGTATCCGACCTCGCGGTCCGATTCGTCATGACCCCCGCAGGCCCGGGCGCGGTGAGCGTCCGGCTCGAAAAGCATGACCGCGTGTTTCGGATGACGATTCATACGGATGGTTGGGCGCGTCTTGCTGAGTCGGAGGAATTGCCGGCCGGCAAGACACCCGTTACGACGGAAAGCCCTCCGCTTTCCCTTCAGACGCAAATAGAGCCATTGGCGATGGGGCGGCCCGTGGAGATCGGCGTCGAAAATGTGGATTACCGGCTTTGCGTCTACGTGGCGGGCAGGGAAGTCCTGGCGACATCGACCGATTCGGATGCCCGGACTTATTACGGCCCCGACATCAAGACCGCGCGCCGCCCGCGAAGAGATGCAGTTGCGCCGCCGCGCGTCTATGCCGCCGGTGGGGCATTCGAGCTCAGCCATGTACTCGTCCAGCGGGATGTGTACTACTACCGCCCCGAGGCGCAGAGCGGGTGGCCGAATTGGGCACCGACCGGCGGATGGGGTTCCGCCATCAGCCCGATTCTTCTTCGAGAGGGGGAGTTTTTCATGCTCGGTGACAACAGCGCGGCCAGCCAGGACTCCCGCCTGTGGCTCGACATCAGCAGCAATCAACACCTCGTGGCGCGGGGAGATGCGTATCAGTTGGGTACGGTTCCGCGGGATCAGCTTGTCGGAAAAGCGTTCTTCGTTTACTGGCCGATGGGACATCGAATCGACTGGCTTCCGATCCAATGGGGTTTTGTCCCTGATGTCGGGCGCATGCGTTGGATTCGCTGACGGCTGCCTGAATGCCGCCGCGGGCTGGGAGTAGGTGCATCCCAAGCAAGGTGGCCCAATCACCGAGTGGGAACGGTTTCGCCGGACGCGAGATTGTCGCGAAGCCGTGAAACACGCCCTGCCGCCTGATCGGGGCGGAGGTGCCACCCCAAATGGGATGCACGCGCGGCGAGTCGACAGGATGAATGAGATAGCCGATACGCTGCTGGAAGTCCGCGACTTGGTCAAGCGTTACAACGGCAAGCCCGTCGTAAACCGGCTGGGGTTTCACGTACGTCATGGCGAGATCGTCGGGCTGCTGGGGCGCAACGGGGCCGGTAAGACGACGACGTTCCGCATGACCGTGGGGATGATTGACCCCGATGAAGGCCGGGTCGTCTTTGACGGCGCTGACGTGACCCCATTGGCCATGTATAAGCGAGCCCAACTGGGCATGGGTTATCTTTCCCAGGAACCGAGCGTCTTTCAACGCCTGTCAGTGGAGGACAATTTGCTGGCGATTCTGGAGACGATGCGCGATCTGAGTCGCAAGCAGCGGAAGGAAACGGCCGTTCGGCTGATTGAACAGTTCGGCCTGACCGGGCAACGATGTCAGCTCGCACGGACGCTGTCGGGCGGCGAGCGACGAAAGCTTGAAATCGCCCGGGCACTCGTTACCGACCCCAAGCTCATCATGCTGGATGAGCCGTTCAGCGGGGTCGATCCCAAGGCGGTGGAGGACCTGCAACGGGAGATTCTCCACCTCAAGCGCGAGCGCGGCATCGCCGTCCTGCTCACCGATCACAACGTGCGCGAAACGCTCCGCGTCACGGACCGCAGCTACATCATCCATGACGGGCAGAAGTTAGCGGAAGGGACGCCGCGGGAAATTATTCGCGATCCACTGGTGCGCCGGGCCTATCTGGGCAGCAGCTTCCGCGGCGATGAATTCGACGGCTGAGCGGACCGACGACCGAGCTGGGACGACATCCGTTATTCCTGGGCCACGAGCTGCGCGGGTTCAGCGTTGGTTCCACGATCCGCGGCCGCAAATGCGCCGGCGCGGCCCATGCGAGCCCGCAGAATCATGAGCGCGACGGCGGAGACGGCCGCGGCCAGCAGACACACGGCCTGCGAGGATGAGAGCGGGCCGACGAAAACGACGTCAGGGTCAGCGGCACGGAATAGTTCGCTCAGCGGCCGGCCGACGCCGTACACCAGCACGAACCAAAACAACAACGTACCTCTCCAGCGTTGCCGATCGAGCAGTCTGAAGACGATGAGGATCGCCAGCAACGCGACAATCTCATAGAGTTGCGTCGGATGGCGCGGCAGCCGGTCCGGCGCTTCGGCGCCTTCGGCAAACCGGATCGCCCACGGGACATCCGTCTGAGCGCCGAAACAGCATCCGTTACCGAAGCACGCGACCTTGGCCACGATCATGGGAATCGGGAGCGTGATGACGACGATATCCAGCAAGATCCGCCGTCGCCGGCTGAGGAGGATGACACCCGCAGTGGCCACGGCCAGGTATGCCAATGGACCGCCCCAGAGACCGTCCACGAAGTAATAATGAATGTCCAGGTAGTTTCGCCAATTGAACCGACTGTGCAGGATGTCAAAGAGGATCCTTGCTCCGATCGCCATCCCAAAGAAATAACAGAAGCCAAGTAGTACGCCTGTCTTGCGAGATAGCCCGTTCCGGCGACAGTAGAAGAGAGCCAATGCTAAGTGCACGAGCATGGATAGGACGTAGATGAACGTGTAGGTTTTGAGCCCGGCGATGATCGGCCACATGATCGGGTCGCCACCCGTCCCACTCGAGAGTTCCACATGTTCTGCGGCATCCTTGTACAGCGGGAGAGACTGGAAAGCAAAACCTGAGTTCGTCTCATCCAGGGGACGTTCGGCAAATGCCCAGTACGTTGCCGTGGTTTGAGAGATCGGCTTGTAGAAGATTGATGGTGCGGCTATGGCAGGGCCGCGCCGTAATAGGGATCATACGCCCCGGCGCCGTTGAGCAGGTCTATAAGACGAAGAATGTCGGCCGAACCGGTGGCCTGGGAGCGGTTGATATCCGTCGACCAAATGGCACGCGGCTGCCCCACGCCGTTGAGGGCATCGATCAAGGCCATTAGGTCGAACGTGGTGCAAATCGTGTCTCCGTCCACATCGCCGGGCAAATACCCCAGACGAACGCTGCTTCCGCTATCGGTGTGCGTTACGGTCGTCCAGGCGCGAGGCTCGATCGGCTCGCTGAGCAACACGCGGATACGACTGCGGGCGAGCACGGCTACATCGACCACCGCCGGCGCGGGCTCGCCGCCTCCCTCGACGAATACCGCAAAATCCGCGGGGGTCAGCTCGTACGCATCCCCATCGAAGGTGAGATCGATCTCCTGCCAGCCGGCCGGGTTGCCGCCGTCAACCTCTGACGGCTGTCGGGCGTCAATGGCGCCGGTGGGTGGCGCGCTGGCAATGATCGCGACGCTTGTATCAGCAGCAAGCAAGGCGGCATAGGCGTTGACCCGTCCGTGGCCGAATTCGACGTCCCAACCCTCCGGACCCAGGTCATCGGCGGTGCTCGTCAATAGAAACCGAATCCGACTGTTGGTTAAATCGGGCACGTAGGACTTCATCAGCGCCGCGACGCCGCTGACATGCGGCGTTGCCATCGACGTGCCGTCTTGCCTCATGTAGCCATTGCCGATCCAGGTTGACCAGATATCGTCCCCGGGAGCGGAGATGTCCGCTTCATTGCCGTAATTCGAGAAGCCGGCCAACTCGTCGCGATTGTTCGAGGCGGTAACGGCCATGACGTTGGGAAAGCTCGCAGGAAAGGCGATCGTCGCTCCATGGTCATTCCCAGCAGCAGCGATCAGGACCACGCCGCGTCCATAGGCGTAGTTCACGGCGTTTCGCAACGCCTGCGTGCCCGTGTAGTACTGCAAGCTGAGGTTGCAGATGTGCGCTCCGTTATCGGCTGCCCAGCGGATACCCGCGGCGCATTGCGACTCGGTTCCCGTGCAGCCATCAACCACTCGCACCGGCATCAACGATGCTCCCCAGCTTACGCCGGCTAGACCGACTCCGTTGTTGCCGCCCGCGGCGAGTATGCCCGCAACATGCGTGCCGTGCGGACAGTCGTCCAATGTGTAGTCCGGCGTCGCGGGATCGTTCGTGTTTCGGCCCGTCAGCAGGCGGTCAGCGAACTCAACGTGCGGAGTGATTCCGCTGTCGACAACCGCAATGATAACCGATCCGCCCAACCCGTTGTGAATCGCCCAGGCCTCGGGTGCGTCGATGTCGGCGTCGGCCACCGCCGGCGGTGGCTCGACGTTGTGCATGCCCCATTGCAAGTCGAAGCTGGGGTCGTTGGGGATGGGCCCAGCGACGCCGCCGATGCCGTCAAGTTCCGCGAGCTCAACGCCGGGAAGCGCGGCGTATGCAGCGACCATCGCCGGCGTGTCCGTTCCCGGCCGCACGGTTATGATCACGGTTCGATCTAGGCCAAATTCGGCGGCCAGACCTATGTCGCCGAAGTCATCGGAATACAGGGAACGGATTTCGCTTACAGCCCAACGAGAATTCAGCACGTCAAGAGGCGACAGGCGAGCTGCCTGCGGGTCATTGACGCCGACACTCGCGCGGCGTCTTGCAACTTCAGCAGCCATTGCCGGAGAGAACCTAACGATGATGTGCGTCGAGGCATAGCCGCCGAAGACATCTGCCGCTGCTGCACTTGGGTTGCCGACAACCTCCGCTGCCTCCGCATTCGGCACCGCGATGACGCCGCTTACAATGCAGACAGCGAGCAGTACAGCTCTACTACTTCGATCACAAGTGTACATCTCTGCCTCCACTCGGTTTTTTTGTTCTTTGCGTTGACCGCCGAGTGAGGGAAAGCAGCTTGACAATGCAAACTCGCGACGCGCCGAACCTCTTGGTGCACACCACACGCTACGATAAGCTGCAGGAAGGCTCCTACGACGATGTTACCTAGATCGCCAAGAGCCTCTTTACCATTATCTGCGAACTAAGCTTCTCTCCCACACCGCCAATTACCTAGTTTTGGGACGCTCGGAGCAAATCCGATGGTTCGCGCATAAAATGCTAGACGATTCTTCCCCCCGTTTCAAGCCTGCCATGGGCTGAATCCTAAAGAATGATGAGCGTTTGCAAGCAAAATCAACATTCAGACCCCCCGCCATGGGGCTGCCCCTGTTTCCGCAGCCGCCTAAGGCGCAAAAACGCCCGATAGGCAAACAATCCCACTCCGGCCGCAAGCGCAAGGAATACGATGTCGGTACACGCAAGCAAGTACTTCTTTTGCGGCACATAACGGGCTGTCAACAGATAGATCAGAGAGGCCAAAGTCGTCAGCCCGACCAACACGGCCGGCACGAATACAAACACCACGCGACGCCGGTGCGCGTAGAGCCAGAGCGATACGGTGAGCAGCGAGAGGGACGCCAGCAGTTGGTTGCCCGTCCCGAAGATCGGCCAAAGGTTGTGCGCGGTGTTGCCAAACGCCAACGCCAGCATCAGGACCACGCATATCCCTGAGTTGACCCAGAAGTTGCTCAAAATCGCCGGCACGGTGCGGAACAGCGTGCCCCAGATTTCCTCTAGCAGATAGCGGTTGAGCCGGATCGAAACGTCCAGAGTATCTAGAACGAAGCCTTCAACCATCAACAGGCCGAAAATGAGGCCGAGCCACTTGGGGATGCCAAGTCCGCTTTCGCAGATCCCCGCGACGCCGACCGAGAAGGCCAGCACGGGGTTCGCACGCCAGTCAGCGCCAGCATCTAGCGGCTTGATCAGGTAGCCCTTATACGCGGCGTACGAAACACCGGCGGCGATCGCAAGCGTGACGCAAAGGGCCAGGGCCGATTCACCGAGCATGGCCAGATAGCCAATGTGCTTGGCGTGAGACTCGCGCATGATTTGCTTTGAGGTCGTCCCCGATCCCACCAGGCCATGGAACCCGGATACCGCACCGCACGCGATGGTCACAAAAAGCGACGGCCAGATATAGCCATGCAGCGCCTCGCCCTGCATGATCTCAGCCGCGGGCGCCTGAATCGGCCGGCCCTGGATCGCCGTGCCGATCAGCGCGGCCGCCAGCAGGCCGATCCCCAGATAAAGGAACTGGACCGACACAAACTCCCGCGGCTGCAAGATCAGCCAGACCGGCACCGCGGCCGCGAACCAAACGTAGAGGGCGATGAGAATCACCCATACCTGAGTCCTATCTATGTGCACACGGCCGAGCTGAACCGCTGGAACAACGACAGGATACGCGAACCCGAGCAACACCGAGCCGATGCACAACACCGTCGCCAGTGGATAGGAGAACCGCTCGCGGAGGCGGCGCTTGACGACAAGAAACCCGAGGACGGGAGCGATGATCGTCAGGGCGATGGCGGAGGAGGATGCGATTCCTCCAACGACGGCCCTCGGTTCGCCGCCCGGTCCGGGGACAGTGCGGAAGAGGGTCTGATCCGCCGGGAGGCCCAACTCCTCCGGTGATTGGAGCGACGTAAGAGAGGTGGCCGTCAGGTTGATGAACACGGCGTTCACCACGACCAGATTGAACACGATGAAAAGGGCAAACATGACGAACGCGCCGCTGCCCATCGACTTGCGAGCGATTTCGGCAATCGACCGGCCGCCCTCCCTTATGGACACAAAGAGGCAGGCGAAGTCGTGAACGGCTCCGATGAGGATGCCGCCGATTACGATCCACAAGAACGCCGGCACGTAGCCATAGAGAAGTGCCCACGTCGGCCCGAGGATCGGACCCGCCGCGGCGATCGCGGAGAAATGGTGAGCGAACAGCACGTGAGGCCTGGTCGGCACGTAGTCGACTCCGTCCTGGTTGATGATCGCCGGGGTTGGCCGAGCGTCGTCCTCGCCGAACACGCGACCCAGGAACGGGGCATAGAACCGATACGCGAGAACGTAGAGAACCAGCGCCGGGATCAAGAGGTAGGCGACGTTCACGGCGGGAATCTATGGGGAGGGGCCTATCAAGGCAAAGGAACGGACTGCGGCGCGAGATTGCCGGCCCTCGACGCACTGCCTCAACAGGCGGCTGCTAGTCCGGGCAAGAAGTTGCGGAACGAGTACGGGCCCCCGTGTGTGGCTCATGCGATGGCCATTGCCGGGCCGGTCGGGGCGAGCCGTGGCAAGTCGCTTTCGAGTCCCGTGTGCGTCAGGCTCGGCTGGCGCCGGGCGGCGATCAACGAGTAGAACACCGGCACGACAAAGAGCGTGAACACCGTGCCGACCGTCATGCCCGCGACCAACACCGTTCCGATGCTGTTGCGGGCCGCCGCTCCCGGGCCTGACACCAGCACCAAGGGCAAGTGTCCGAAGACCGTGGCCGCCGAGGTCATCAGCACCGGTCGCAGCCGGGTCATGGCCGCTTCGCGCAACGCGGCTGGCTTTGAGAGACCGCGACCCTGCAGCGTGTTTGAAAACTCCACGATCAGAATGCCGTTCTTGGCGATCAGTCCCACCAATGTGATCAGCCCGACCTGCGAATAAATGTTAATGGTGGTTAGGTCCAGGAAGGTAAACACCAAAGCGCCCGAAATTGCGAGCGGCGCCGAACCAAGCAGCACAATCAGTGGATCGCGGAAGCTATGGAATTGTGCCGCGAGGACCAGGTAGATCAGCACAACCGCAAACCCCAGCGTGGCGGTAAGAGCGCCGCCCTCGGGGCGAATCTGCCGGGACTCGCCCCCGTGATCCAGGGTTAACTCGGCCCCGCCGGCAGCGGCCACAGCGTCTTCGAGCACGCGCAGGCCCTCCTCCTTGGTGATGCCTGATTTGACTCCGCCGAAGATCCTCACGGCGTTGCGCTGCTGGAACCGACTCAGCGTGCGGCGTGCGGTTTCCGCGCTGATGTGAGTAAACGTTGAAACGGGCACGAGCTGGCCGCGAGGGGTCTTGATCTTGAGGTCCAGCAGCGGACCGACCGTCGCGCGGTCTTCATCGCCAATCTGAGGAATGACCTTATAACTGCGGTCGAAGTAGTTGAACCGGTTCACGTAGGCCCCCCCAACAGCGTGCCCAGTTCCTGGCCGACGCCGGCCAGGTCTAGCCCCAAGTCGGCGAGCTGCTCCCGGTCAATCTCCACGCGGGCCAGGGGCAGGTCGATCCGTAAATCCGTATCGACGTACACGAACTTGCCGCTGCGCGAACCGGCGTCGACTACGAACGAGGCCACGTCAAGCATCTGGTCCGCCGGCAAATCACTCTGCAGGACGAGCTCGACGTCGTACTGACCGGCGTTGGGCAATGGCGGATCGAGGCGCGGGAACACGCGCAGACCCGGCACGTGCGACACGGCGTCGAACACGTCGCCGTACATCTCCTGCGTCGAGCGGGCTCGCTCGCGCCAATCCTTTGTCATCATGCCGCCAAAACCGCCCCACCCCGCGGTCAACGACCACATGAACTCCGCCTCCGGGAAGGTCGCGATGGCCCTGATGACCTTCAGCGACTCGCGGTTGACTGCCTCCACAGTAGCGTCAGGCGCTGCATCTAGGAACAGGCTGATGTGCCCTTGGTCCTCGACCGGCGCGAGCTCCTTCTGGGAAAACCTGTACAGCGGCCAAGCCGCGGCCATGACCAGCAGTGCAGCCGTTACGATCGCCCAGCGCATCTGCATTGCCCTGTCGAGCAGCCGCCCGTACGTACGGCGTATCAGATCGAAACCACGGTTAACCAGGGAAGCGAATCGTCCTTGCTTGCCATGCGGATGCACGAATCGTGAGCTCATAACCGGCGAGAGCGTGACGGCGACGATGCCTGATACGACGACCGCGGCGGCGAGCGTAATGGCGAACTCGAGAAAGAGCGTGCCGGTCAGTCCGCCTTGAAAGCCGATCGGGCATATACGACGGCCAGCGTGATCGTCATCGCGATGATCGGGCCGACCAGCTCACGGGCGCCGATTAGGGCCGCGTCGAGCCGCGCCTTGCCTTGGCGCACGTGCCGCTCGACGTTCTCGACGACCACAATCGCGTCATCGACCACCAAGCCCACCGACAACACGATCGCAAGCATCGTCAGCAGGTTCAGGCTGAACCCAAGCAGAAGCATCACGATCGCCGCGCCGACCAGCGAGACCGGCATGGCCACCAGTGGCACCAGCGCGGTGCGTACCGATCCCATGAACAGGGAACACGACGAAGCCGACGATCATGATCGTTTCGGCCAACGTCTTGGTGATCTCCGTCAGCGTGAAACTGCCTCCGACTGACGGCTCGCTTTACTTCCAGCATTTCTTGGCGGTTTGCTCGATCCACTTGGTCATGTTCGGGTGCGGACAAAAGCCGCGCTCGTCCGCCACATGGTCCAACCCGGCGAGTAC